>ENA-OPYX01000140-OPYX01000140.1-human-gut-metagenome-genome-assembly--contig:-NODE-140-length-40996-cov-4.805378_pt1 | contig 40996 bp, 39 predicted proteins | sample MGYA00242639_ERZ504486 | MGnify/ENA primary metagenome ERZ504486 (study PRJEB26092, sample SAMD00036296) | human gut metagenome | host: Homo sapiens | study: EMG produced TPA metagenomics assembly of... | reverse complement strand
AGTATCACAATGAACTGGTACGCTCATGCGTCCATAGATACCGCAAAATCAGAGGTTCAGCGTCTAATCGCATAGAAGTATTTACCACGATTTTAACCACGCTTGATAGCGAAAATATAAGAAGATAGACCTAGATATGTGAGGTTTACCACAAAAGCAAAATGCCCGTAGAGCCTATAAAATAAGGCTTTGCGGACATTTAAGGAGATATAAAAAGATAGTCAAAAAGACATATATAATTTAAGATAATGATTTATAATAATTAGGAGATCGATCATGGAACAATTTTCATTAACTGATATTAAGAAAAAAAAATCTGTCAGACGTATATCATTATATATATATGAATCCATCCTGCTCCAAACAGGATATCGCAACTGCATTATCAGTCAGTCTGCCTACCGTTTCACAACATCTGACAACACTTGAATCAGAACAGTTAATTGAAAAATGCGGCCGTTTGTCCTCTTCCGTTGGACGCCGGGCTAATGCATATCAGATTATTTCAGATGCAAAAATCGCAATAGGACTGGAAATTCTGCCACATACTACACACATTCTTTCTATCAACTTATATGGTAAGATGATTGCAAAAGAAACGCTCCCGGTCTCATTCGAAGCTTCTGCTGCATATTTTTCCAAATTAAAAAAAGCAGTCAAAAACTTCTGCCAGATCAACCATCATAAAGCTGAAAGTATTCTTGGAATTGGCCTTGGTGTCCAGGGACTTATCTCTCCGGACGGTTCGGAATTAACTTATGGAAAAATCTTAGACTGCACCGGAATGTCTATAGACCTCTTCTCTGATGCCTTTCATGTTCCCTGCAAATTTGTACACGATGCCGAATGTGCATGTACCAGTGAATTATGGGAAAATCCGGATATTACCGATGCGACCTATATATCTCTCGGTTATCATCTTGGCGGTGCCATCATTGTCGACGGTCAGCTGCTTACCGGAGCAACCGGAAAAAGTGGTACTTTTGAACATATGACTCTTGTTCCGAATGGTCTGGACTGCTACTGCGGACGCAAAGGATGTGCCGAATGTTACTGTTCCGGTAATTCGCTACTTTCCGATTGTGATAATCTGGATGAATTTTTTTCCCGCAAAGCCACAGGCGATCCGTCCTGCCTTACCAAATGGGATGAATATCTCCGGCATTTATCCATCCTCATCAATAACCTCCATATGGTATTGGAACACACGGTAATCCTTGGCGGACATGTAACACCATATTTCACGGAAGAAGATATGGAACATATCCGTTCCTGTGTAGCAGAACGTTCAACATTTGATGACGATACTTCTTATATCATTCCGGGAAAATGCCGCACAGACACCGTAGCCACAGGGGCCGCCCTGCCATTTATTAAAGACTTTATCGAAGGAATCTATCTTATATAATTTTATAGCATTATTTATTTAGGCACTCCGTATTTTCTGAATATTCTGTCTTTTTATTATTTTTTATATTTTTTTTTCAGATTACCTATTGACATTTTCTCTTTCGTGAGATATTATAATATCAACAAAAGAAAAGGAGGACGGACCACCAATCAGTTAAATCTTTATTTAAAATTTAAAGAAAGAGGTATAGTCCAATGCAGAGGACAATTTAAACTGAAAAGATTCTAATAAAGAATAAGGAGGATAAACCACCAGGAACGTAAATTTAACATCATTTAAAAATGATAAAAACAAATCGAAGAAAGAAAGAGGTATAGTCCATTGGATGAGATATCATAAAAATCCATCGTATTTAAAATATTATTAAGTACGGTGGATTTTTCATGTTTCTTTTTGTTTTATCTACTCCTTGTATTCAAACTTACGGATCTCACAATTCCTGATACCGAATCTTGCAAATTCATCATTTGTCATATCACCAAAATAAGACTGTATCGCTCTTGAGATCCCGTTATGTGCAACCAGAAGATACGTCTTCTGATCTGATTCTTTTTTAATATCATCGAGCAGATCATAAATCCGGTGACAAAGCTTCAGCATCGATTCGCCGCCTTCATAAGAATTAATAAAATTAGCCTTGGCTTTCTGGAACTCTTCTCCATTTCTCGGCGTACCTTCGTATTTTCCAAAGTTCTGTTCTTTCAGGCGCATTTCTTCACGCATCGGGATCCCGGTTACCTCAGATACATGTCTGGCGGTCTCCTTTGCCCTGATCAATGGTGAATACAGTATCTCATCAATCTGAATTCCCTGCTCCAGAATTGCCTGGCCCAGTTCTTCTGCCTGCTGATGGCCCAGTTCTGTCAATTCAATATCCGTTGCTCCGCAGATCTTATTCTCTACATTCCAGACTGTCTGTCCGTGTCTTGCAAAATATAAATATCCCATTTCTGTTTCCTTTCTGCTCTTACCGCCTATATAAGTTCTGCAAGAACCGGCAGTTTCTTTTTATAAATTCTTCCCGAAAATGCAATATGCGGCAACTCATAAAATGCCACATTCTCCGGGCAGACCGGGCGATACAATGGATCCGCCACAACGCCTTTTACATTCTTTAAACTCTGAAGTGCCTGCTCCAGTTCTTCTTCTCCACAAACTGCAATATCTCCATCCGCAAGTAATCCTTTCTTTTCCCTTAGCGGACAGATTACTCTTACAGATATCTGATATTCCGTCTCGATCACCGCTGCCAGAGATTCCATGATCACTGGTTCGCCGATTAATATGATCTGATTTTCTGAACCTTTTTCCGACTTGTTTCCTGTCAGGCCGATATGCCTTCCTTTTTCGAGATATGCTACCTGCTTTTTTTCTTCTATTGCATTCAACAGAGTTTTCATAAATCCCCGAATCGGTGTACCGGTCACATAAGGCGTCCTGAATCTTTCCTGCAATATTTCCGCTGCCCGGAGTCCCGTCGAAGAGATCACCAGATTCACCTCTGCCTCCGGTGCACGAGCAAGGTTTTCCAGTGTATCTCCCATCGCCCAGGTCGACAACACCTTCCATCCCGCCTGTTCCACATTCTGTATCAATGCATCCACATGTTCCTGTGGTCCGAAATCCAGCGGTGTCACACCAAGAAGATTCACGCTCTTTGGCGTCACTTCTCTCTTTCCTTCGATGCGTTTCGCGATCTCTGCAAGTGCTATTCCAACACCATATACATAATCATGCATGCCGTTTGTCGGAACCGAGAATGCCGGAATCCCGAGATCTTGTTCCAATATCTTGGCGATTGCTTCAAAATCTGTTCCATTCATATAGGGAATCGGGGAGCCCGCAAGTGCTATAAACTTCGGCTTTAATTCCTCTGCCGCAATCTCGATATCACGGATCAGTTTCTCATCATTTCCCATAACAGCATCGATCTCCGTAAGTCCCGAGATATAGATCATGCTGTCCTGGTCATACCAGCGGATCTCATCGTGTGTATTATATGTAGAATTACAGCCGGACGGATCATGCATCACTGTCATCCCGCCAAGTTCATAGAGTGCCGAGCAGACACCGGATACATCCGCTGTATAAATTGGTATGATCTTATAACTTCGTTTCATATGCAGCTTTCGCACCCCCAACCTTTCCGGATGATCAGATCTTCCGGATCTTTTTCTTCCTGCCAGGCTTCTATCATCAATCCTGCCACTTTCCGGATTCCGTCAAATCCATACAGACCGGCACCTTCCACCAGATTGACAAAATGCTTCGTTCCGGTAAACCACGCCGCTTTCTGTCCGATTGCCAGTATATTTTCTTCTTTCCTCGGACGTACCCGCATCTCTGGGTGGATCGTCGGCTCATATGAAAGGCCAGGATATTGTTGTTTCAGCCACTCAAATGTTGCTTTTTCTTCCGGATTTACCGCATCCAGATAGATTCTTGTCACAGAAAAGCCATGTGTCAGTAACAGCTTTGCAAGCTCCAGCGGTCTTGGATGAAATGTATGATCGATCATGATCTGTGCATCTCCGATTATTTGTCTTGTTTTTTTCAAAACTGCTTCACACAATGCAATCTCTCTTTCTATGGTCTCATCTATCTCAGCATCTCTTACACTTTCCGTAACCGTCTGCTCCAGCATTCTCCATTGTCTGATGATTTCTTCATAATCAAAGCTTCCCGGAAGATATAACGCTTTCTTCCCAAGCCTCTCTGCCTGACTTTCCAGTCCATATTTTCCAGGCGGATAGCATGCTATGAATATTCTGCTGTCTGCAAGGTTCTCATAAGCTTTCCATGAGTCACAGGTCGGAAGTTCTCTCACTTCTATATTCTCTGCCTTCAACAAACGTTTGATATCACTCGTCTCATCCAGCGCAAAATCACTGCCTAAAATTGTCACTGATCTTTCTGAATCAGACTTCCCTGCATTTCTTTCCGGAAGTGCATCGTAGATCGACTTCCGAAGCTTCTGATCCGGCGTCAGTCCGTGCTTCTGCATGATCGGATCCATATAACAGCGGATGAAAAAGATCTCCGGAAATCTCGCTTCCAATTCTTCATATACCCGTTCCAGATCACATCCCAGAAAATGATGCAGGCATACTGTAAATAATAATACCGCCTTTGGATGATCGCCTCGTTTCTTTAATACATCTGTCACTCCCTCGATCGTCACATCTTCCAGATTACCATTCAGAAGGTCCTCCTCTTCTACGATCACAAAAGAGAATCTGTCTGCGGCATTCATCTCGGCTGCTGTCAGAACAACTCCCCGCATACAGTTATCCGCACAGACATAGATCTGGATCGTTTCCGGAAGAAGCATTCCTGTATGGACAATATTCCAGTTCCCATGCGCCGGGGAATTGAATTCCAGACCGCTTGATTCTCCGGCTTTCTTTAACATTTCCATCCCTCCCCGGATTCTTTTGACAACTCATAGATTACTTCCGCAAGCTTTCTATATTCTTCCGCCATCTCACTGCCTGGGAAACACTCCATGACCGTCTTTCCTTCTTCTTCCGCTTCTGCCACAAGTTCACTGTGAGATAATGTTCCTATCACCTGTGTCTTGAAATCATCTGCCAGCTCTTTTACCTTCTCTTCTTCTCTTGCCACATTCCTGCGATTTAAGATAATCCCTCCAAGAGACGCATATCCACGGGTCTTGAAATTCTCCACTGCCATCGCAATATTTGCCCCGGCATGGATTGCCATATTTTCTCCCGAAGTGATGATAAAGACTTTATCCGCATATCCTTTCCTCATCGGCATAGAAAATCCACCGCATACAACATCCCCGAGTACATCATAAAGTACAACATCCGGCTGATATACTTCATATGCTCCTGTCTCTTTTAACTTTTCCAGTGCCGTGATAATTCCTCTTCCTGCACATCCAAGTCCCGGTGTCGGACCACCTGCCTCTACACAGATCACACCCTGATAGCCGGTCCGCACCATATCTTCTAATCTCAGATCCTGCTTTTTTTCCCGGAAGAGGTCCAGTACAGTCGGCACCGCTTCCCCGTGTCTTAATGCAATCGTCGAATCCGCTTTCGGATCACATCCGATCTGCATCACTTTCAGTCCTTTTTCCGCCAGTGCCACAGCTACATTAGACACGGTTGTTGATTTTCCGATCCCGCCTTTTCCATATACTGCAATCTTAATCATACTATTTTTATTCTCCTGCTTTCGTAATAATATTCGAATACGCCGTCTTCGTGGATATCCCGCTCAGACGACCGATCTTGCCGGATAACGTACTGATCACATCCTGCGGTGCATCAATAGCAATACTGATAATATTGATACCTTTTTCCCGATATGGAATTCCCATTCTTCCGATAATATACTGTCCTGCCTCATGAAGCAGATGATTCAAGGTCTCGATCGCTTCCGGATTTTCCACAATGATAGAAATAACTGCCACTCTTGTATCCATTGATACCCTCCTAACAGATGCGCGGCAGTAATTCCCCGCCCGGCTGCGGAAGTAATGCCTGCGTTCCGATCTCCGTCAACATCACTACTTTTCCCGGCTGCTCTTCGGTCACTTCACCGATAATTGCCGCATCCTGTGAATATGGACATACTTTCAATGCATCCACGATCGTCTGTGCCTGTTCTTTCGGCGCCATGATCACAAGCCGTCCTTCACATGCAAGATAGAGCGGCTCCAGTCCAAGCATTCCACATACGCCTCGTACCTCCGATGCAACCGGAATCTTCGAAGCATCCAGACGAATGCCTACCTGGCTCTGTCCGGCAATCTCATACAGCACAGTTCCGACTCCTCCTCTGGTCGCATCACGGATCACATGCAGTTCATGCGTTGCATCCATCACTGCTTTTACATTCCCCCAGAGTGGTGCACAGTCACTCGTCACATCCGCATCGATTCCAAAATCTTCTCTCGCAAGAAGGATCGTGCATCCGTGTCTTCCTATATCTCCTGTCACAATGATCGCATCGCCCGGTTTTGCAAGATTTCCCGCAACTTCGACTCCATCCGTGATCTCACCGATACCTGTTGTCGTGATAAAGACTCCGTCCACCTGCCCTTTTCCGGCAACCTTGGTATCTCCTGATACGATTCGGACTCCGGCTTCTTTCGCCGTCTTCTCCATTGCTTCTGCAATCTCTTCCAGTTTTTCCATCGGAAATCCCTCTTCGATCACAAATGCACAGGTCAGGTATAATGGTTTTGCTCCCATACATGAAAGATCATTGACCGTACCGCAAATGGAAAGCTTTCCGATATTTCCTCCCGGATAGAATGCCGGTGATACGATAAATCCATCCGTAGATACTGCCATCTTACCGGCCGGAGGTGCCAGGACGGCTGCATCATCCGCAGTCAGATCCGGATTATCAAAATGTGCTTTGAAGATCATATCGATCAGCTCTGACGTCTGGTGTCCTCCCGCACCATGTGCCATCGTCACAGTTTTCCCCACTAATTTCGCTTTTCTTGCTTCATTATCCACATACTCGTTCATTTTGTCCACTTCCTTGCTATTTTCCGTCTGTTTTTCTTATTCTCTTCCATACATATAATATGCTGAACAGGCTCCCTCACCGGATACCATACATGCACCTACCGGATGCTGCGGTGTACAGACCTTTCCAAATACTTTACAGTCGGATGGTTTACATTTTCCCTGTAATACATCCCCGCATCTGCAGGCCGGATTCGCCCTTCCTTCCATCTTCGGAACCTGATATTTCTTTCTGGCATCATACATACCCCATTCATCACGTAAACGAAGTCCTGATCCCGGTATGATTCCGAGTCCTCTCCATTCACTGTCACATGCTTCCATCAACGTATCCACCAGTCTCTGCGCTTCTTTACTTCCTTCTTCTGTCACTACACGCGGATAACAATTTACAAAGAAAGGTTTCCCTTTCTGAAAATGTGTCAACGCAACTGCCAGTGCAGTCAGAAGTTCTTTTGCCGTAAAGCCTGCCACCACACCGCTTACACCTTCCTGCACCAGTTCTTCACAAAGCTTTGTTCCTGTGATCGCATTGACATGTCCCGGATATAAGAAAATGTCTGCGCTTCCTTTTAATGCTTCGTATGCCTGCGGCATCGTTTTATTTGCGATCAGCATGGAATAGTTCGTGATTCCTTCTTCTTCTGCTTTTTTGACAGACAGACATCCCGCCGGAGTCGTCGTCTCAAATCCTACAGATAAGAATACAACCTCTTCTTCCGGATGTTCTTTTGCATATTTTTCCGCATCGGCAGGTGAATAGACGATATGGATCTTCCCGCCTTCGCTTCTTGCATCTGCCAGACTCTTCTTACTTCCCGGCACACGCACCAGATCTCCGAATGTACAGATTGTCACACTCTTTTCCAGAGCCAGATAAACTGCCTCATCGATATAACTTACCGGTGTGACACAGACCGGACACCCGGGACCAGAGATCAATTCTACCTGCTTTGGAAGAAGTTTGCGGATACCCAGACGGAAGATTTCATGTGTATGTGTCCCGCATACTTCCATGATCCGGACTGCAGGGCCGTCATATCCTTCTATGATCTCTCTTGCCGTTTTCTTTCCTTCACTCATTACAGAAGTTCCTCCATCAACTGATCTGTCTCACTGTCATCTTCATCGGTAATTTTTGCAATGGCGATTCCTGCATGCACCATTACATAATCTCCCGGTTCCAGATCTTCCAGTAATTCTGAAGAGACCGATCTTTTTGCACCCCCGCGTCTACAACTGCCGTACCATCACTGATACGGACTACTTTTGCTGATAATCCTACACACATGTTATTTTCCCTCCTGAATATACTGCATGGCATATGCTGCCTGCCCCAGTGCGATCCCGCCGTCATTTGTCGGGATCAGGTGATGTCTGAGTACGGTAAAATGTTCTTTTTCCAGACCTTCTTCAACCATTCTCAACAACAGCCGATTTTGGAATACACCGCCGCTTAATGCCACACAATTACATTTTGTTTTCTTTCTGATCTTCCTGCAGCCACAGATTATAAGGTCTGCCAGCTTTTGATGAAAGATATAAGCTAATTTTTCTGCCTGAATGCCTTCTGTTTTCTTCTCTGTCAGATATTTTATAAGGCTTCCTGTCTGCATAATCAGCCTGTCTTCCGGCTCTTTCTTTTCTTCATCCGGACCGCTTTCACCATCTGCCGGCTCATCAATTTCCCAGATTTCTTTCTCATAAGCTTCTGCGGCAAATTCAAGTGCCATCGAAGCCTCCCCTTCGAACGTAGACTTCGTCCGGATTCCGAGAATTGCACTGACTGCATCGAACAGACGTCCCGCACTGGTTGATAGCACAGCATTCATTTTCCGGTCCGCCATGGCAAGAAGCACTTTGCATTCCGGTTCACTGCACAGGTTAATCTTCTTTACAATCTCCATTGTCTGCTCTTTATCCTGTGTCTGCTGATAGATCAGTGAAACTGCAATTCGCCATCCCTCTTTAGCAGAAATGTCGCCTCCGATCTGAAGAAATGGTTCGATACTTCCCATCCGTTCAAATCCGTGATAATCTGCAAGCAGAAGTTCGCCTCCCCAGATGGTTCCATCTGTACCATATCCGGTTCCGTCGAATGCCACGCCGATCACCTGCTCTTTCCGGTCATTTTCTGCCATACAGGATAAAATATGTGCATAATGATGCTGGATCTTCACGACTGGAAGTCCCAGTTCTTCTGCAACGACTGTCGAGTTGTATTTTGGATGCAGATCACATGCTGCAACTTCCGGTTCTACCTCCAGAAGTGTCTCGAATCTGTGGATTGTCTCTTGCAACGCTTTTACAGTACGGAGATCTTCCAGATCCCCTACATACGGGGACAGATAGAAACGTCCATCCACTCCGATACAGAACGTATTCTTAAGTTCTCCGCCTGCGGCCAGCACCTGTCCTTTCCACGGCATCGTCACCATCATCGGAAGCGGCGCATAGCCTCTGGAGCGCCGGATCATATAAGGCTCTCCCTTATAAAATCCATCACCGAATCGTCCGCCCGGATCCGGATCTTCCGGTCATGAGAAAGGATCAGATCACATAGTTGTGACAGTTCCTCCACCGCTTCTTTGTCATCCCTGCAGATCGGTGCACCGGAGGTATTGCCGCTCGTCATTACGAGATAATCCGGCATCTCGATTCCATCGTCATATTGAAATAACAGCATCTGTACCGGAGCGTATGGGAGCATGATGCCGACTTTCGGATTCCCCGGAGCGACAGACTTGCAAAGACCTGTACTGTCTGCAGATTTTTTCCGTTTTTCAAGTAACAGGATCGGCTTCTGGTGTCCATCCAGGATCTCCTCCTGTACTTCATTTACCAGACATTCCTGCTTTACCGCTTCCACATCCCGCGCCATCACGGCAAACGGTTTCGCCGGACGGTTCTTTAATGTCCGCAGTCTCTGTACTGCTTCCTCGTTCGTCGCATCACAGCAGAGATGGAATCCGCCGATTCCCTTGATTGCCACGATCCCGCCATCATGGATCATTTTTCTTGTGGCAATGATCGCAGCTCTTCCCCGTTCTTCCCTGCCGGTCAGATACACTTCCGGACCACAATCGTTGCAGCATACCGGCTGTGCATCATAACGTCTGGTCGCCGGATCCTCATACTCCGAAGCACAGTCCGGACACATCGGGAATTCCTTCATGCTGGTCCGTTCCCGGTCATATGGAAGCGCATCCAGGATCGTAAGTCTGGGACCGCAGCAGGTGCAGTTGATAAATGGGTGCAGATAACGCCGGTCTTTCGGATCGTACATTTCTTTCTTGCATTCTTCGCAGATTGCAATATCCGGCGAGACGAATATCTCCCCTTTTGTCTTCTCACTTTCTATGATCTGAAAATCATTGAATTTCCCGTATTCTTCCTCTTTTACATCTTCTGTATTGATCTTCAATATGGCAGCTCTCTTCGGTGGCTGCTTTTCCAGTCTCTCCAGAAAATCTTTTACACATTTTTCCTCTCCCTGTGCAAAGATTTCCACATAGGGACCTTTGTTACACACACTTCCGGTGATTCCGGCAGCCGCTGCATGACGGCTCACAGTCGGTCTGAAGCCGACGCCCTGCACAATTCCGTAGACACGGATTTTCTTTGTTATCATCCGTTTCTTCCCCCTGTCTAAAACATATAGATTTCCCATATATCCTGCTTACACGTTAAGCTTTCCTGACACTGCAAAATGCGTCAGCGGAATAAATGTCCCTTCAAATCCCGGAATCATCCGCCCCATACACGGATCTGCAAAGATCACATCATATCCTTCTTTTTCCACCAGCGAAATGAAATCATCCTCTTCTTTCAGACTAATATCATCTGCGGCATCAACATTCAGATCCGTTAAAATCTCCTCTTTCCGCATGAACCATGTCGCTGTTGTGATTGCTTCTTTTTCCCCGGTTCGTTTTTCGATCTCCTTACGCACTGCATTTGCAATCACCTGCTGCTGTACGATCAGTATCTTCTTTCCTTGATAATTCACTTCCGGCACAAGTTCTGATGCCAGTGGATAGGCAATCTCATATGGTGTTCCGAACTTCTTTTGCAGATACTGCGCTGCTTTTAATGCTGCCGGAGATACGACCACATTCTTCGCTGCCAGAGAAGCATTTCTCACTTCATCCAGTCCGTCTCCCATGCCATAGCAGATGGCACGCATTCCCTGGTCTGCATATACTTTCCGGATCTTATCTGCTGCCTTCAGGTCACTGACATCCTGCGGAGTCATGCCGATAATCCCGATACGTGGTCTGTCTTTATCATTCATATCCTCAGACTCTTCGTTCTTGTCACTGAATTTCTCGAACAATGCAAGATATGCCTTTTCTTCTCCCTTGTCATACAATTCCATTCCATCCGTATTCACCGTCAGGACCGAAAGATCCGTCTTCTTAGACAGCATCCGCTCCAGCGCCCGGTAATCCGTCCCGATCACTGCGGGAACCGGAGTCCCGATCACTGCTGCAAATGCCACATCCAGCTTTTCTGCCGCATCTGCAAGTTTTGCAACCAGTCTGTCATCTCTTCCAAGGATCGCATCCATATCACGAAGTCCCGCACTGAATACCGCACTTCTTGTTTCAAACCATCTTGGCTCATCGAAGCCGCACACATTTCCCGTACATCCGCCTGCATCACAGATGACCAGCATTCCGCCAAGTTCATATAACACCGACACTGCTCCCGACTGATCCGGTGCAAATGGTGTCAGATATTTTCTTAATCCTTTCATCGCCTACACCTCCAACAGTCTTTCGCACAAATGTCTCACACCCGCATATCCGTACGGCTGCACTTCTTCGTTCCACATCACGTTTTTCACATCTGGATGATAGTAGCAGGCATCTTTGCCAATTGTAATTGTAACCCCGCTCTCTTCCGGATCATAATACAGCATGGTTGGTTCCATATTGGAAAATACTTTTGTCTGCGGACTCAATTCAGATAAATTCTTCAGGTATACAAAATTCTCGGCGGTCAGCGTTCCATAGATCTCAGCCACCCGGAATCCATACTTTACAAGCGCCAGTGCCAGTTCGAACGGATCCCCGTTCATGCATTCCCCGATGGCGAAAACTGCATCCGGCTTCGCAGATTTCAAGCATTTTACGGAATCAAGTGCAGCAGCCTCCGCTTCATGATCTTCGAATGGAATCCCCAGAACATTTCCCAGTGCCTGATACTGCTTCGTTATCTTATCAATCTGGTACAATCTCCGAAGTTCGATAAACGGAATCCGCAATTTCTCATGAAAATCTTCCGCTGCGAATCTCGCTTCCGGATGTAATACCAGATTAAAATTCGCCTCTGCCATCGTCTGGTACTCTTCGTAATCTTTGCATCTGGATATCTCATGTACCGTCTTTACGCCTGCTTTTTCCAGCATTCCGTATAACTCACAGTCATCCATAAGTGGTGAGAAGAATCCCAGCAGATTCACGACATTTCCTTTTTTCTTCTTTGGTTTCAATAAAGAGTATAAGGACTGGCGCACATGCACCATCGGCGGCTTCCGCCCTTCTCTTGTCAGCGCATACATATAACACGGTCTAACCGGAAGTCCTGTCTTTTCTTCGGATTTTCTGCAGATCCGTTCCATATCTGTTCCAAGAAGCGCATCCACGCAGGTAATGCAGATCATCACAACCGACGGCTTCTTCGCAAGGCTGTCGCAGATCTCCTGTACTGCCTTCGGTACCTTCTTCAAGTGTCTTCCCGTTACGATATCCGTCTCATCCATCGTGAGATAGAAGAACCGGTCCTCATACTGCGGCATGGAACTGATCATGGATGTATTCCGTCCACAGCATCCCGGTGCCACGATCAGCATGATCGAATCCGGGATTGCAAGCCCAGCTCTCTTTACGCCGAATCCTTCCGCTCCCGGCGAGTTGAAAGCAAGCGTCGCCGGAGAACTGTAGATCAGATGTGTATTCGACCGGAACTGTTCCGGAATGTTATCTCTTCCCCGCTTCTGTAATTCTTCTACCGTACAATAATAGGCAGTCCCTCTCATACCTGTTCCTCATCTTTCCATAATATTTCCGCCAGATCATAGAAGCATTTACTGATGTCCGACTCCGGATTGCCCTCAATCACCGTCTTCCCCTGGTCTTCACAACGGTTAATTTCATCACTTCTTGGAATCTCTCCCACGATGTCAAATCCATGCTCTTTTGCAAATGTCTCTACTTTTTCATTTTCATTTTCTACATTTCTGTGATTCAGTACGATTCCGAACACTCTTGCATAACTTCTGTCTTCAAAGTTCTTTACTGCTTTGGAAATGTTGTCTGCCGCATAGAGTGCCATCTTCTCTCCCGATGTCACGATCAGAACTTTTTCCGCATAGTCTTCCCGGATCGGTGCTGCGAATCCGCCGCAGACCACGTCCCCGAGTACATCGTACAGAACAACATCAGGCTTATAGGTCTCGAATAATTTCAGATCTTCTAATAACTGAAATGTCGCAATGATTCCTCTTCCCGCACATCCAAGTCCCGGTGTCGGTCCACCCGTCTCGATACATAAGACATTTCCGAATCCTTCTTTTGCAATATCTTCCAGTTTCTCCGGTTCTTCGTCTTCTTCTCTCATATAATTCATGACCGGCCTTAGCGGCTCCCCGCCGAGCAGGTTCATCGTCGAATCTGCCTTCGGATCACAGCCGATCTGGATGACTTTCTTCCCCATCGTGGCAAATGCTGCTGCCAGATTGGATGTGACGGTGGATTTCCCAATTCCACCTTTTCCGTAGATTGCTACTTTTAACATGTGTGTTCCTCCTGCATGTTCTGCTTATATATTTGTTCAAATGAAAAAGAACATTTTGTATACATAAGCCGGCTCTCTTTTCGTTATCTGAAGCCGCCTTATTCTGTATACAAAATGCTCTTTTTTGTTTTTCCAATGCATAATGCGAATACATGGTATAGAAATACCATGTGTCGGAAATAAGGAAGTTCTTAACTATTCCTGCTCGGGATGCTGCCTTGCAGTCAGAGTCGTCCTTGTATATTCTGTTTTCTTTTCTGCTTTCCTGTTTCTTACTATTTTATATTTTATCATACAATATTATACTTGTGCATCAAAAAAACTGTTGCTCCGTGATTTTTTATCTCTGCTATTCCTTCACACCTTTCCGATACACCATATATGAGATCGCCGCCGTAACAGCCTCCGTGATCCAGAACGCATGCCATACTCCGACCGCTCCCATAAAACGGCTCACAATGAATGCCGCCGGAATGATCACAACCACATATCTGCATAACGAAATGATCAGTGAATGCACACCTTTTCCAAGACCTTCCAGTGCACCGCTGCAGATAACCGATACGGATGAAGCAATGAAGCCAAGACTGATGACTCTGAGTGCCACACTTCCCGCCTGCATCGTTACCGGATTCGCCGTAAATAGCCCCATCAGCTGTCCCGGAACTGCCAGGCAGATTACCGTTCCGACCGTCATCATCACGAGTACCAGGATCAGGCCATCCCGAAAGATCTTATGTACACGCTTATGCTCTCCCGCTCCGTAATTATATCCGAGAAGCGGACGCATTCCCTGCACGATTCCATTTGCCGGAAGGTACAGGAAGGTCTGCAGCTTATAATAGACTCCGAGAACGAATACATAGACTTCCCCATAGCCTGTAAGTATTACATTCAATACAGAGATCAACAGTGACGGAAGTGCCAGGTTCAGGCTTGCCGGAATTCCGATCACGTATAACTTCTTCCATAATCTAAGATCCACCTTCAGATATTTCTTTCTGTATTTCACCGGAAGCGGATTCACGATATAAAGGATCAGATACAGCAGTGCCGCTGCTGCCTGTCCGATTCCTGTTGCAAGTGCGGCTCCTTCGATTCCCATCTTCGGGAATGGTCCGAGTCCGAAGATCATGACCGGATCCAGGATAATGTTGATGACCGCACCTGACATCATACAGGTCATCGACTCTACCATACGGCCGACTGCCTGAAATGTCTTCTCAAATACCAGCTGCCATGACAATGCCGTGGCAAATAAAAATGCAATTCTTGAATAACGCACACCATAGTCCACGATCTGTGCATTTCCCGTAAACATCTGTAAAAACGGTCTCATTACGACAATTCCCAGAATCATAAAACCGATCCCGTGAATGGTTCCGAGCAGCATTCCCTGTGTTGCTGCCCTGTCTGCCATCTCTTTATCCTGAGCTCCCAGGTAAAATGAGATGACCGCATTGATTCCGATTCCAAATCCGATCATCACGGCATTGACCAGATTCTGCACTGGATACACCAGTGATAATGCCGTCATGGCATCTTCGCTGATCCTGGCGATGAAGAAGCTGTCCACAATATTGTAAAGTGAACTCACCATCATAGAAAGCACCATCGGCAGTGCCATTGACAATATCAATTTTAACACCGGCTGTTCTTTCATATATGTCTGATCCATATAATTTCCCCTTTCTTTTTTCCACATACATAACATATCAATTTTATTATGGATTTTATGATTTCTATGCACTAAAAAAGCCACATGACCGAACGCATCAGTCATGTGGCGAAAAATAGATTGCTCCAGAAAAATCCACACATGTTTTAGAGGCACATTATAGCATTATCTTTTGACGAATGTCAACCACTGATCCCATGGGTTTTTAACAAATCTTATTCCTGTTAGATTATGTATTTGGATTATATATTATTCTCCGAGGAAATATTTACCGTATGCATCTGCTGCTTTGATCGCTGCACATACAGTCTCCGGAGTTACCTCGAATGGCATATTGTGAAGCGTGTCGTTCTCTGCACAGGCTGCCGTTGCAACTGCCATCAGCTTCTCATCTGTTACTTCTGTGATTCCCAGTTCTTTTAATGTCACAGGCAGTCCCAGTTCGATACACCAGTCGATGATATCTTCCAGTTCTTCTGCCGGAATGTTCTCCAGTACCAGCTGTGTAATCGTTCCAAATGCGACTTTCTCGCCATGATACATGTGATGGCACTCATCCAGTACGGTAAATCCATTATGAATTGCGTGCGCTCCTGCAAGTCCGCCACTCTCAAATCCGATACCACTCAGCAATGTATTGGCTTCGATGACTTTTTCTACAGCCGGTGTACATGCTCCTGCTTCCAAAGCAAGTTTTGCCTTTACTCCTTCTGCCATCAGCGTATCAAAACAGAGTTTTGCAAGTGCGATCGCTGCCTGTGTAACCTGTCCACCCGCACATGTCGTTGCTCCGCTTACCTGACAGGCTCTTGCTTCAAAATATGTTGCCAGCGCATCACCCATTCCGGAAACAGTAAGTCTTACCGGTGATTTTGCAATGATCTCAGTATCCATCAGAACCATGTCCGGGTTGGCCGGAAGGAATAAGTACTCTTCGAATACACCAGCATCTGTATAAATAACAGACAGTGCGCTGCAAGGTGCATCTGTTGAGGCGATCGTCGGACAGATCAGAACCGGTGCTTCTTTATAATAAGCAACTGCCTTGGCCGTGTCCAGGATCTTACCACCGCCGATACCGATCACAACATCACAGCCCTTCTCATTCATGATGTCTACCAGTCGGTTGATCTCATTCTTACTGCATTCTCTGTTGAAATACTCGTACACAGGTGTGATCTCGTATCCTTCAAATCCGGTATTTACAACGTCCCCGATACGTTTATATCCTGATTCTGTGATCAGTACAAGTGCTTTTTTGCCATACTTCTGAGCATATTCACCCAGCTTCTTCAGCTCACCTGCACCCTGTACATATTTACTTGGACTACATAAAATCTTTGCCATGCTATTACCCTCCTGTAATCTTCACGTTTTATATGTTATTTTATTAACAATCTGGTTTTATTGTATGCTATTGATACAGTTGTGTCAATAAAACAGGAGGAAAATATTTACTTTTCTTAGTGTCAGATCACTATGCCCTGACAGTGATCTATCTCATGCTGAATAATCTGTGCCGTCCATCCGGTATATTTCTGTCTCTGCTTTTTGAAATTCATGTCCTGATATTCTACTTCAATCTCCTGATACCGGGTGCATTTTCTCACACCTGCAAGGGAAAGGCAGCCTTCTTCCGTCTCATATTTTCCGAAACGTTTTACAATCTTCGGATTGAACATTGCCATATTCATGAATCCCATATTAACGGCTATGATACATTTCTTCACTCCGATCATATTCGCCGCCATGCCGACACAGCCTTCCTCGTGCGCTTTCAATGTATCTAACAAATCCACTGCAACCTGCTTGTCCGCCTCTGTTGCCGGTTCGGATCTCTGGTTCAGGAAAAATATGTCTTTCATAATCGGTCTTATCATGCTTTGTTACTCTCTTTCGTATGTGTCTTCATATAATTATAGAATTCCTGATGCAGCCGCTGGAATTCTTCCGGTGCATGCATCGCATGTCTGTAAAGAAATCTGTTGCCAAATTCACTCTGATATACTCTGCTTAGAACCCCTGCCAGCATTCCTGTCGGCATATCTTTGATCATATAAAGCTTTGCCGGGCACAACATTCCCTTCTGGGCGATCCACTTCAGGTTCTTTTTCATCCGATAAGCTGTCAGCGTCATCAATTTTTCATTTGCACAGATTTTTTCCGGATGTCTGCTCTGATAATAAGCATCTGCCAGCGGAATGATCACACCAAGATGTGATATCTGCCAGTGATGCATTTCCGGAACGATCTGGTATGGAATGTGGCTTTTTCTAAATATATATGCCAATGCTTCTTCCCTGCTGCTCTTTCTTCCTCCAATCTCACCGAATGTTGTCGGCTGGATTGCTCTTGGCAGAAGCTGCGCATCCAGAATTCCGCCTTCAATGCAGCCGCCCGCTCCCGGAAATGCCGGAATGATCCTGCCTTTTCCACAGATTTTCTCCCACCTGCCATATGGTTTGATCGTATTGACCATAGTGACAACATTCGGACTTTCATTCCTACTGATGTCTTCCAGTGCTTCTTCCACCTGATTCTCACGTACAGTCAGGAAAATAAACTGGTAACGGTCATTCGGCTTTAACTCACTGATCGTCTTAACCTCAACTTTATGCGTTCTTGTCTTGCCTCTGTACCATAGACCGTGTCCCTGTAATTCTTTTAACCGCTGCCCTCTTGCTAAGACTGTTACATCCAGTCCCGCTTTGGCGAATCTGGATGCGTAGAAGCTTCCGATGACTCCGGCGCCGTAGATTAGGATCCGCATGGTGTATTCCTCCTTGGTATATATTCGTATGTTCTGTATGATTTCTTGTATTCTTTAATATATATCTTCTGTTATAGCATCTGTTGTAATTCTAACACCCGGACTTTTGGATTTCAACATTGTCACCGTTTATGGTACCTCTGATTGTATTCTATTTTCTATTTTCTACTTTGTTAACAATTTCTTCCTTAATTCCATCACACTTTCATCACATATTCCTTCTATACTAAGAATTGTTCGAAAGAACAAACACTTTAAATCTTTTTCATAACTTTTTCCTCAGGACTGCACTCCTCCCAAACAATGCAGTCCTATTTTTTTACAAAATTACCGGAGGGGACACAAAAAAGCCACAAACTCCGTCCACACTGGCCCATTAGAAATTGTTGTCAGAACATTTCAAAAATTAATCCTTTAAATTCACTAAAATTCTAGTCATTTTAACCAATTCATGTTATTATCTTAAATAGGATTTTTAACAAAACGCACAGGAAGGAGCATTTTAACAATGAACGAAAGAATTAACCGCGTATTGGAAAAAATGAATGAGAAAGGAATTGATCAGTTATTGGTATCTGATCCACTGAGCATCCGCTTTTTAACAGGCATTATGGTAAATCCTGGGGAAAGATTATATGCACTGTTACTCAGAACAAGTGGAAAGCATACATTATTCCTGAACTATCTGTATTATGTATCAAATACAGGATTTGAAGAAGTATGGTTCAGCGACATGGATGATCAGATTGGGGTTCTGATGGAGCACATCGATACAAAGAGTACTCTTGGAATTGACAAAACATGGCCGGCTCGTTTCCTCATTCCACTTCAGGAGCGCTGCCCTGAGATGAAGACAATCTGGGGATCTGACTGCGTAGATGGTGTTCGTGCAGTTAAGAATGAAGAAGAGATTGCAATCATGAAACAGGCATCTGTTATCAATGATAAGGTTATGGAAAGAGTTGCAGACTTCATCAAAGAAGGTATGACAGAAAAAGAAGTTGCGGACTTCATCGATGCTGAGTACCTGAAAGAAGGAGCAAGCGGAGTAAGCTTTGATACCATCGTATGTTTCGGAGCTAACGCTGCTGACCAGCACCATACACCAAGTGAGACAAGAACTCTGAAAGCCGGAGAATGTGTCCTGATCGATATGGGATGTATCTGGAATGGTTACTGCTCAGATATGACAAGAACATTCTACTGCAAGAGCGTAGACGATGAGCAGGCTGCTATCCATGATCTGGTTCGTACAGCAGTTGAGAAGGCTGAAGCCGTTATCAAACCTGGTGTACGTTTCTGTGATATCGACGCTCAGGCAAGAGATCTGATTGACGAAGCCGGATACAGCGAATATTGGAGAATCCGTCTTGGACACTTCATCGGACAGGAAGATCACGAGTATGGTGATGTAAGCCCGATCAACAAGAATGTAGCTGAGCCTGGTATGATTTTCTCTATCGAGCCTGGTATCTACCTCGAAGGAAAATACGGTGTTCGTGTTGAAGACCTTGTTCTCGTAACAGAAGACGGACATGAACTTCTGAATGCTGTAGATAAGAAATACCGCATTGTAGGTTAATTTTAAATCTTACATATTATTTTTAAAAGGCAGGACTTCGTTTCCTGCCTTTTTATGTGCCAAAGTTTTCTGTATCTACAGAACCTGCCACCGGCAGCTTCTTCCGAACGCATGGCGATTAAAATAAGCCGGAAGACATTACATCTTCCGGCTTATTCCTAATTACCATTCAAGTTCACATTTTCTATTCTGTATTTTCTGACTCGGCTTTCTCTTGCTCAGCTTTTTCTTACTCAGCCTTTTCTCTACGCTCATCCAGTTCTTTTCTGACTGTCGGATAGATCTTATCAATTCCCATGAATAAGTACCAGATGATAAGAACGATCACTGTAATCACCAGTGGCAGATACAGGAACAGTCCTTTGATTGCGAAGATTGCACTTGCTGACTGAACGGCTGCTGTTCCATCATAATGTCCGGCTGCAAGAATCCATCCAAGTGCTGCTGTTCCAAGTCCGGTTCCTATCTTCTGTCCGAAGCTTGTCACACTGTAAGTAATGCCTTCTTCACGGATGCCATCTTTCCATTCGCTGTAATCTACAACATCTCCTACAATTGCAAACAGGCAGGAATACAATGCTGCATGTCCGATTCCCTGTAATACCAGACCTGTGTAGATCATTGGAAGGTTCACAGGTCCTGCAATCTCAAGTACAAGTCCTGCTGCGTAGAATAAGAATCCTACAAACAACGCTTTAATCTTTCCGAATCTTTTTGTAAATACAGGTATCAGCATAATCGTAAGGATAGTTGGAATATAGTTGAACATTGTCATTGTACTGTTCAGCATCTCATCCCCTAATACGTATTTTGCATAGTAGATTCTGGATCCTCCGGTTAATCCAAGCGATGTATAGCAATCACTGCAAATGCAAGTGTGATCAGGATAAAGTATTTATTTCTGCAAAGGATCTTAATTGTTTTCAGCGGATGTGTCTTTCTTCTTCGCTGTTGTTTCTTTTTTGATTGGTTTGTATCTTTCTTTTGTTCCGGCAAATGTTGTGATGAACATTCCAAGTCTACGATTGCATACAGATACTCATGCATGTCCAGCCACGCTGTCCGTTTCCAAGGAAATGTACCAGTGGAATCGTGATCACGTTAATCACAAGCTGTGCAATCATGGTAAATTCAAAACGGATCGTGTTCATGACATTTCTGTCGTGCTGCTCTGTGGTTACCAGTGAAAGCATTGTATTATAAGAAAGGTTAGATGCTGTAAAGCATACCGCTGCAAGGAATATGTATACAAGTAACAGGTAAATTGCTTTTCCATTTGCACCAAGGTCCGGTACTGTAAAGATCATGATCAGGCTGATGACTAGCGGTGGCGCACTCCAGAGTACCCACGGACGGGCTTTTCCCCATCTGGTGTTCGTCTTATCTATAATGATTCCCATAAAAAGATCCGATACGCCATCGAATAATCTGGCGATCAGCATCAGTGTTCCTACTACTCCTGCAGCAATACCTGCCACATCAGTACAATATATCGTCAGGAAAGAGGCTACCGTTGTCCATACCAGATTTGCTCCGATATCACCTACTCCATAACAGATTTTCTCTCCCAGAGATACTTTCATTCCATCCGCATTCTCTGTGATGGCTTCCTGTGTATTCTGTCCGGCTTTTTCTTTACTCACTCCGACGGATATTTTATCAACCGCTTCCATCTTAATTCCTCCTCTTTTTGTTCTGAACCCACTATATCAGAATCCAAATTTTAAAAAGGAGCAATTTTTTCGGAAAGGAGTAATTTTATAAACTGTTATGCATTAATCCGCCTGTATTCATTTGGAAGCATCCCTTCTTCCTGTTTAAATACTTTACTCATATACTTTGGATTGGAAAATCCAGTCATTGCAGCTATCTGATTTAATTTCAGATCTGTATCCAGAAGTAATTCTTTCACATGCATGATTTTAAATTTTCGTACCGTCTCCGTAAAGGAAGTCCCCGTTTCTTTCTTTAATTGTGTTCCCAGATATTGCTCTGTAACATGAAGTCTTCTGGCTGTTTCTTCCAAAGTAATCCCGTCACTATAACATTCTTTCATAATTGTCAGTGCTTTTTGTACCAGATATTCAGAAGATGTCTGGTTGATCTGACTTATCTCGATGCTGGAGAATAATTCCATCATGACTGCTTCTATCTCCTCCCAGGAAACTGCACCTAAGATTGTCTTTAACACTCTCTGAACCATCAATTCCTCATCCCGCAATGTGCCACACTCCTTGGCTGTATTGATTATCGCATATGCGAAACGGATACACACTTCTCTGAGTTCCTGTGGACTGTGTACTTCTATGCGTCCATATTTCATGAATTTCTGAAAACAACCGGTAAATTCTTCTACATTCATATGTATTACTGCACTTCTGGCCCTGTTTTCCAGCTCTGCCGGATAAATGAACTGATACGTTCTCATCTGTAGAATTTTCTCGCATTCAATCAATACCCTGTCTCCGAGTATCAGATGCCAGCCACATGCCTTTTCTAATTCCAGCTCTGTCTCAGTCAGTCTGTTAAGTCCCTTACATTCCTTCCATGTAAATACGCCACGGTCATGCAGTCTTACGGAACATGCCGGTACTACCGAATGTTTTACGTATTTCAATAATTTACTGACATCTTCCTCACCATAAAAGCAGACCAATGCGGCCTGTTGTTTTTCACGAGGCAGCCAGCACAGTTTCCGTTCCGGATTGTGTTCTTTCAATTCCTCCAGAAATAATCCGACTTCTTTCTTCTCACTTTCATAATATTTTCCAAGGAAAATGTACATACAATACAGGCTGTGTCCCTGAATGATTCCATAATTATCTGCCAGCACAGCGTCCAGCCTTTCATTCTTCTCATATTCACCATCCAGGATATCCTTCAGAATCTTTTCCAATGAAAGAGAATTCTTTCCCCTCTGTTCTACAAATAACTCTTCTTTAATTTTTTCCAGCGTTTTCTTTAGTTCTGTCAGATTCACCGGTTTTAGCAGATAATTTTCAATTCCCAGTTCGATTGCTTTTTTCGCATAGCTGAAATCCGAGTAGGCTGTAAGAATAATCACTTTTGTATAGATTCCTCTTGCCCGTGCTTCTTTCAGCATCTGCAGTCCATCCATATCCGGCATCTGGATATCCAGCATGATCAGATCCGGCATTTCCTCTTCCAGAAGTATCAGTCCTTCTGCTCCATTCTCCGCACTGCCTACGACCTGATATTCCGGACTTATCTTATTTAAAATATGTACAAGTCCTTCTCTGATCGGTTTTTCATCTTCAATAACTGCTATCTTCATCTTTTTGTTCCTCCTGCAATGGCACAAACAAATGTACTTTCACTCCACTTGGAGATACATTTTCAAAATAAATCACTGCATCTTCTCCGTAATAAAGTTTCAGACGTTTTCTTACATTCGAGATTCCAAAATGATTCTTGATCTCTTTTCCCATATTCAGGTCTTTCAACTGATCTTCTTCTATATGCCGGCCGTTGTTTGCGATAATAATATGCATCTGTTCTTCCGCTTTGGATACCTCGATCGTCAGACGATGTGCTCCTTCATAACCACGGAAACTATATTTGATCGCATTTTCCACAAATGGCTGCAGCAGCATCTTGTGAATCTTGCATTTCCCGTACGAATCTTGAATTTTAAATTCCAGTTCAATCTCTTCTCCCAGTTTTTCCTGCTGGAGAAGGATGTATTTTTCCAGCCATCCTTTTTCCGCATCAATTGTGGTAAATTCACCGGCATCATTGATCGCATAGCGCAGGATGTCCGCAAGTGCCACCAACATCTCGCTAATCTCATATTGTTCATTCTCAATTGCTTTCCAGTTGATCGTATCCAGAATATTATAAAGGAAATGTGGATCGATCTGAGCCTCTAATGCAGAGATTTCTGCATTCTTCTGCTCCATTGCCGATTCTTTTACCTGTCCGATCAAATTGTGGATACGTTCCGACATTTCATTAAATCCTTCAGATATTTCCTGAATCTCTGTACTGTCTTTTTCTTTGACTTCAAGCTTTTCCCGGAAATTATCTTTTTCGAGATTTTTCATTGCATCCACAATGTCATTTACCGATATCATGACCGGTTTGGTAACACGATAGATCAGAAGGACAAAGATCAGCAGAACAGCAAGCGCTACCATGATCCAGAATATCACCTGTTCTTCAATTGCTTTCTGATATTCACGAATCGACTGACATAAGAGGATTGACCAGCCGCTTCTGGCATTTTTGATTGCCTTCTGATTAACCTTTGCACTATCCAAAGCCTTCTCCTGCCGGCCAAGCATCTTTGTATCTTCTGCCCCTACGATCACTCCGTCTTTCACAAGATATACTCTGGACCCTTTTCCTGCGCTTAATACCGATTCCAGTTCATCCAAATTGACAGACAGGATTACATATCCTAGATCCTCACTGATATCCCAGTAATTAACCACCTTTCTCCCGATATGAAACATACGCTCAGGATTGTCCGTATCTTTATCAACATCATAGGACAGCAGCTTTGTCTCATCCGGAATTTTTACCTTTTCCATCCATGTACTATTCACCGAAGATGACGACAGTCGGTCGTAAAATATCCGCCTCTTGTCTGAAAGCACAAGCTGGATTCCGTCAACTCCTTCATTTCTATTACAGATATGGGCAAAATCTCTTCTCATATTATATGCATCCGCTTCCGGAATTTCTTCCGAATCATTTGCATTTACTACAAGGCTCAGAAATTCTTCATCTGTTGTAATAGCATAAAGTAACGTTTCGTATTTATCCAGCGTCATATTCAGGCTCTGATTTGCTTTCTGCAAGTCAGCCTCTGCCTGATTGTTCATATTCTCTAATGTACTTGTCTTTAATCTCTCCTGCGATATCAGTGCAAAAATAGCAAGCGGAATACATGCCGTAATGATAAATGACGGGATCAATATCTGCCGGAGATTCTTCTTTCGCTTTTTCATTTTTTTTCCGCTCCAATACTCTCTATCTTCTCCGCACCTTTATCCAGTATCGTCTGTGAATCTTCTTCATTTACCAGGATCTCTCTTAATGTATCGGAAAGAGTCAATGAGATCTGCGGCCAATTACTGCTGATCTCTCTTATCCTTGCATTCTGATACAGATCTATAAATGCCCCTTTTTCTTCATCGTTTTTGAACTGTTGCTGCATAATCTCCTGCCTTGGTGCAAGAAATCCGAATTCATCTATGTAGCTTTTCATTCGATTCTCATCAGCAAGAAATCTCAGAAACTGAACCGCATATTCCTTATTTTCATTATTTGCCACCGCCAGAATCTCTCCTCCTGCAACTGTCACCGGATTGTCTCCACATGGAATTGCTGCCACTCCAAATTCGAGATCCGGATTGCCTTCTCGGATGCTGTCGATTGCCATAGAAGAATTGAACATCATTGCAATCTTGCCCTTTATAAACTGATTCGTCAGATCTCCCATCGTTAGGGAAATACTCTGCAGACTTAAGCTTCCTTCCTGTTCCATATTTCTCAAAAACAGAAAAGCCTGCTGCCCGCTTGCTGTATTAATACGATGGATATCGCCACCCATAGACCACAGGATCGGCAGGAACTCATACATACTTTCTTCCGTCTGCAATGCTGTGATTGCGAATCCTTTTATCGTTTTATCACTGACCTTCGCCGCAATTTCTTCGAATTCTTTCCAATTGTCCGGGACTTTACATCCGGCTTTCTCCAGAATCTTCTTATTATAAAACATCGCCGTACAGTTCACTCCAAACGGCTGTCCATAGATTCTTCCATCCGCAGAACATGGTGCCAGCGCTTTTTCTGAATACTCCTGTAATTCCGGGATCTCATCTGTCAAATCTGCAAATGGTTTCATCTGATGGAGAAATTGAAAATCCGAAGAATCCACCAACGCAATATCCGGCATTTTTTCTTCCGACATGGACAATGCCAGCTGTTTCTTGAAATCTTCATCCGGTATGTAGGATACCTTAACTTCTATTTTATCTTGTGACTGGTTAAACTGATCTACCAGTTCTTCCAGATGCTGCTGGTTTCCCGGGATGTCCCAGTAATGCCACAGTTCGATTTGTTTTTTCTTTGTTATTTTTGTTTTCTCTTGTTTCTGGCAGCCTCCGCACATGAACATAGAAGCAATCATTACTGCACACAGGCAGACAGAAATGTATTTTCCTGTTCTCTTCATCTTCTTTCTCCAGTTTTTAAGTTCTTTTCCAGTCCTTACCACTTTTGGCACTTAGTACTTCCAGCGCTTACTACTGTACCTTTATCTGTCCCAGTATCTCCCCGATCGGTGCCGCAATCGTCAACTCCGCACCAACTTCTCTGGCTGTTGCACCCTTATTGATCACCACCAGATGTTTTCCTCTGAAATAATCAATAAATCCTGCTGCCGGATAAACGATCAGGGACGTACCACCTATGATCAGCGTATCTGCTTCACTTATTGCCTTCACACTCTTATTGATCACAGCAGAATCAAGACCTTCCTCATAAAGTACAACATCCGGTTTGAGCATTCCTCCGCAGCTGCATCTCGGGATTCCGTCTGCATGTTTTACATAAGCCGCATCGTAGAATTTATGGCATTTCATGCAGTAATTGCGATGAATACTTCCGTGCAGTTCCAGTACATTTTTGCTTCCTGCCGCCTGATGAAGTCCGTCAATATTCTGCGTGATAACAGCAGTTAATTTGCCGGCCGCTTCTAGTTCTGCAAGCTTGCGATGTGCAGCATTCGGTTTCGCATCCAGGAACATCATCTTCTCCTTATAGAATTCATAGAATCCTTCCGGGTTCTGCACGAAGAAACTGTGGCTTACGATCTGTTCCGGTGAATACTTATACTTCTGCCGGTATAATCCATCCGCACTTCGGAAATCCGGAATATCACTCTCTGTAGAGACACCTGCACCTCCGAAAAATACAATTCTTTCACTGTCATCAATAATTGTCTGTAATTGTTCTGCTTCTTTTTCGTACATTGCTATTCCTCCTGAATTCTATGAATTTTATTTTGTATTTCTGACATATGCAGAAAAAACTGCCCACAACCTGTAAAGGCTGCATGACAGTCACTTTCTATCTTCTTATTTGTTATTCTCTTTCTCGATCCATGCAGCTACTTCATGCAGATTTGGAAGATAACTCCATCATTCCTTATTCTCACTATACCCGGTAAAGAATTCAGATAATGCATCCAGTGTCTTCACAAGTACCGGAAGTTCGGTATCATCCAGTTTGTCCAGGATAGCCTGTGTCATCTGTCTGTGGTAATCTTCGTGATGATGGTAAGCCTTTACACCTTTTTCTGTCAGCTTGACAAGAACGACTCTTCTGTCTTCTTCACTGCGGTGACGCTCCACATATCTTTTATTCACCAGACTGTTCATGGCAGTCGTAAGGGATCCTACCGTAATATTCAGCTTTCTGGCGATGGAAGACATATTATTTCCTTCTCCGAGTCCGATTGCTTCTATTACATGCATATCATTATTTGTAAGATCCTTGAACTCGTCCGTAATAATCGCCTTTTCTTCCAGCTCCCATATTTCATTGATCAGACTGACCAGTGTCTGATTGATCATCTTATATGCGTCATCCATTCCCATCTTCTGTAATTTCCTTCACTTTAACTCTTCATTCTTTACTCTTGTCTTTTATTATACCCTTTCTGGCATCAGAGAATCAATAACTTCTTTCACAGTTTCCAGATGATCTGCCCTGTATGCATATGCCCCGCAGAAAAGTAATGCATCATCGACATTTCCCTTTGCGGCATTGATCAGTGCCTGCGTAATACAATATGGTGTCGTTCCCGGATTACAGTGTTTCAGACAGCGGTAACAATGTGCGGGAGCAATCCTGCCCTGTTCTTTTACTTTTTTCATAAAGGGATTCAGAATCGCACGTCCCGGCATTCCCACAGGACTTTTTACGATCACAATATCTTCTTTTCCGGCATTCAGATATGCTTCTTTATAGCGGATGTCTGCGTCACATTCTTCCGTTGTAACGAATCTGGTTGCCACTTGTATCGCATCTGCCCCAAGGGAAAATGCATGTGCGGCGCTTTCGCTGTCATGAATTCCTCCACCGATTGCTATTGGAATCTTCTTTTCGTATTTATCCGAATAGTTCTGTATGATTTCTTTGATTTTCTGAATCTCCTGATCGTATATTGCCTGTCCTTCATATTCATCCAGCTGATCTTCACGAAATCCCAAATGTCCCCCGGCAAGCGGTCCTTCGATCACTACCAGATCCGGTATCCTTTGATATTTTTTATCCCAGTACTTTAATATGACATTCGCCGACTTTGCAGTAGATACGATCGGCGCAAGCAGAATGTCCGAATCCCCCACATATTTCGGAAGTTCCGTCGGAAGTCCCGCTCCCGATACGATCAGATCTGCGCCTGCTTCTACCACCGCATGCACATATTCTTCATAATGCTCCATGGCAACCATCAGATTAAATCCTATGATTCCATTCGGTGCCAGTTTTCTTGCTTTTTCATATTCCAATTTCACCGCTCTTAAGTTTGCTTCTAATGGATTCTTTTCAAAATCTTTTTCTTTAAAGCCGGGTTGAGCGGCAGAGATAATCCCTATGCCGCCCTCTTTTGCAACTGCTCCGGCAAGATTTCCAAGGCTGATCCCTACTCCCATACCGCCCTGGATAACCGGAACTTTTGCCATCTTTGTTCCTATTTTCAATGGTTGTATTTCCATATCTTTTTTCCTCGTTATATTATAGAATCTATGTGTTCATACCTATTACATATTTCTGAAGCGTTACATATTTCTGAAGCGCTCGTATCTATGTCTTATCAATTCCTGTTCTGACATGCTTCCATATCTCATCAGAAACTCTTCTATTGCTTCATTTATCTGCATGATCACAGAATCCATATTCTGAACCGTATATGTTTCCGGTTCTGCGAAAACACGCTCTACGATTCCCTGTGCTTTCAAATTCTCTGCTGTCAGCTTCATCACTTCTGCGGCTTCTTTTGCTTTAGAACTGTCTTTCCATAGAATGCTTGCGAATCCTTCCGGCGAAAGAATCGAATAGATAGAATTCTCCAGCATCCACACTTCATCCGCAGTTGCCATCGCAAGTGCTCCGCCGCTTCCGCCTTCACCGATAATGATAGATACGACCGGAACCTTTAATCCGGACATCTCATAGATATTTTTGGCAATCGCTTCTCCCTGTCCGCGCTCTTCTGCTTCCAGTCCGCAGAACGCTCCCGGTGTATCGACCAGACAAATGACAGGTCTGGCAAATTTTTCTGCCTGTTTCATCAGTCTTAATGCTTTTCGATAACCTTCCGGTTTCGGCATGCCGAAGTTTCTTTCGATATTTTCTTTCGTATTTCTTCCCTTTGCCTGTGCAATCACCGTTACCGGCATACCATGGAACCTTGCCACACCGCCAATGATTGCTTTGTCATCCGCAAAATATCTGTCACCGTGGAATTCTACAAAGTCTGTAAAGAGCGCATCAATGTAATCACTTCCTACCGGACGGTCTTTTCGTCTGGAAAGTTCTACTCTCTGCCATGCCGTTAATTTTTCTTCTTTCCTTCCGTCTGCCACCAAATCCTGAGCACATTCTTTTCTATTAAAATCTGTTCCTTTTCCATTCTCATGAAGTGCAAGGATTTTAGAAAGTACTGCTTTCATCTGCGGACGTTCTACAATGGCATCCAGGAACCCATGTTCCAGTAAGAACTCTGCTCTTTGGAATCCCTCCGGAAGCTTTTGGCCGATGGTCTGCTCGATCACTCTTGGGCCTGCGAACCCGATCAGAGCTTTTGGCTCTGCCAGGATCACATCCCCGAGCATCGCAAAGCTTGCGGTTACTCCGCCAGTCGTGGGATCAGTCAGTATGCTGATATAAAGAAGTCCGGCATCACTGTGGTGCTTCAGTGCTGCGGATGTCTTTGCCATCTGCATCAGAGAGACGATTCCCTCCTGCATGCGGGCCCCTCCGGAGCAGGCAAATAAGATGACCGGAAGTCTTTCTTCTGTTGCCCGTTCTACTGCCCTTGCTATCTTCTCTCCAACTGCTTCTCCCATGCTGGCCATCAAAAATCTCCCATCACAGACTCCGATAGCCGTCTCACGGCCGTCAATCTTTGCTTTTCCTGTTATGACTGCTTCTGAAAGCCCTGTCTTTTCCTGCAGTTTTTCCAGTTTTTCTTCGTATCCTTTGTATTCCAGAGGATTCCCTCCCTGAAGATCAGAATCCCACTCTTCAAAAGAACCTTCATCTGTAACCATCTCGATCCTTCGTCTCGCATGCACGCGGAAATATCCCCCGCACTTCGGACAGATGTAATGATCTTTCTTTACATCCTCTGCAATAATTGCTCCTCCACACTTGTTACATTTGCGGAGTAATCCCTCCGGTACTTCCGGTCGTCTGGTAAATGTAATATAATTCTTTCTTCCGACAGCAATTCTGGTTTTCTTAAATACGTTGTCCAGCTTCATCAGCAGTCACCTCTACAGTCTTTCAATAAATTCAATATCTATATTTCCCTCAATGTAATCCGGATGATTCACAATTCCATACTGATAATCCACATTCGTGTCAATTCCTTCTATAATGACCTCACCCAGCGCACTCTGCATCTTGTGGATTGCTTCCTGACGGTTCTTCGCCCATACAATCAGTTTTGCCACCATGGAATCATAATATGGCGGAATCGTATAACCACTGTATATTGCAGAATCGATGCGAATTCCCCTTTCCTCCCGGAAGATACATATCCGTGATCGTTCCCGGAGACGGGCGGAATCCTTTCTCCGGATTCTCTGCATTGATCCTGCACTCGATCGCATGTCCGGTCAGTTTAATTGTCTTCCTGTGTATAGGACAGCTTCTGTCCGATGCGATACGGATCTGTTCCTTACAAGATCTACACCAGTTACCCATTCCGTTACCGGATGCTCCACCTGGATTCTGGTATTCATTTCCATGAAATAAAAGTTCCCGGATTTTTCTAATAAGAACTCGATCGTTCCGGCATTCTCATATCCCTGCTGCTTTGGCGGCTTTCACCGCCGCATCTCCCATCTTTTTTCTCAGTTCATCTGACAATGCAACAGATGGGGATTCTTCAATCAATTTCTGATGATTACGCTGGATGGAACAGTCTCTTTCTCCCAGATGGATCACATTGCCATATTTATCTGCTAGAATCTGGAACTCAATATGTCTTGGATTTTCTACAAAGTGTTCAATGTACATCGTCGAATCGGCAAATGCCATCTCGGTCTCTTTCTGCGCCGTCTGAAATGCAGATTCAAACTCTTCCGGTGTCCATGCAGTACGCATGCCTTTCCCTCCGCCGCCAAGGGCAGCTTTTATAATAACCGGATAGCCGATCTCCTGTGCCAACGCAGCACCTGTCTTTGCATCGTAGACCGGTTCCTTACTTCCAGGTATGACCGGAACGCCTGCTGCCATCATCGTATTTCTCGCAACCTGTTTATTACCAAGGCTTGCAATGACTTTAGAATCCGGTCCGATGAATGTAATATTGCATTGCTCACATAATTCTGCAAATTTACTGTTCTCAGACAGGAATCCGAATCCGGGATGAATTGCATCTGCACCACTGATGATCGTTGCACTGATGATATTTTCCATACTGAGATAGCTGTCTTTTGACGGAGCAGGACCTATGCAGATTGCTTCATCTGCAAGCTTCGTGTGCAATGCTTCTTTATCTGCCTCGGAATAGACCGCCACAGTCTCTATTCCCATCTCACGGCAGGCACGGATGATACGCACTGCAATCTCTCCCCTGTTTGCGATCAATACTTTTTTAATCATCTTTCCTTACACTCCTATGCTGCTTTTTGTTTATCCAACCATGAATGTCAGTTCTGCACTGACTACTACCTTTCCATCCACACTTGCGACTGCCTCGCCGACACCGACAGGCCCTTTTCGCCGGATGATCTTCGTCTCCAGACGTACCTTGTCTCCCGGAATGATCTTACCTTTGAATTTACATTTATTGATTCCGCCGAAATATGCAATCTTTCCTTTGTTTTCTTCCAGACTTAAGATTGCAACCGCACCGGCCTGCGCCAGCGCTTCCACGGTCAGTACTCCAGGCATCACCGGTTCTTCCGGAAAATGTCCGGCGAAGAATTCTTCTCTGTAAGACACACATTTATATCCCACTGCGTATTCTCCCGGTACATAATCCTCAATGTAATCCAACAGAAGAAATGGGTGGCGGTGCGGGATGATTTCTTTTATCTGATTGATATCCAAATGATTCATACTGTCCTCCTACACGATGCGGAACAATGGCTGTCCATATTCCACACCTTCCTGATTATTTACCAGAATCTCTGCGACTGTTCCGCTGTAATCGCTTTCGATCTCATTCATCAGCTTCATTGCTTCTACAATTCCGAGTGTCTGTCCTTTTTCTACTCTGTCACCGACTTTTACGAAACTTTCCGCATCCTCCGCAGGTGCTGCATAGAATGTTCCTACCAACGGGGATTCCACCACATTTCCGACAGGTGTTTCTTCGGCAGACGTTCCCGATATCTGATCTCCTTCTGCTGCTTTTTTTATCTCAGCAGCAGAAGTTGTTACCGCATTCACCGGTGCAGACAGATTTTCCGTCACATAGCATGTATTTTCTTTCTTGCTCAAATGCAATTTGATTCCTTCTTCCTCATATTTAAATCCTGTCAGATCTGACTTTGACACGGCATCTATGAGTTCGATCATTTTCTCCATTTCCATATGCTCTTTGTCCCTCCTGTGATTCTCCGCTAGCCTTCATACCGCTTCAACAATAACACTGCATTATGCCCTCCGAATCCAAGCGAGTTGGTCAGTACATAATCCACTTTCTTCTCAATCGGCGCACCAATTGCATAATTCAGGTCACATTCTTCATCTGCGGTTTCTGTTCCGACAGTCTGATGAATGAAGTTATCCTGAATTGTCTTCACACAGGTAATAAACTCTACACCTCCTGCTGCGCCAAGCAGATGTCCGATCATAGATTTTGTAGAATTGATCACAACATCCTTTGCCGCTTCGCCGAGTGCCAGCTTAATTGCACGTGTCTCGAACAGGTCATTATGATGTGTACTGGTTCCATGTGCATTGATATAATCTACCTGAGAAGGTTCGATTCCGCCTTCTTCCATTGCAAGTTCCATTGCTTTGGCTGCTCCGCTTCCGTCTTCTGCCGGAGAAGTAATGTGATATGCATCTCCCGTAGAACCGTATCCGACAAGTTCGGCATAGATGACTGCACCACGTTGTTTTGCATGTTCCAGTTCTTCCAGAACAACTACACCTGCACCTTCTCCGAGAACGAATCCATCCCTGTCTTTATCAAATGGTCTGGATGCCTTCATCGGATCTGTAGAAGTCGAAAGTGCTGTCAGACTTGTGAATCCTGCGACTCCGGTCTCACAGATACATCCTTCTGCTCCACCCGCCAGCATCACTTCTGCGTCACCATACTGGATCGCACGGAATGCATCACCGATGCAGTTTGTTCCACTGGCACATGCTGTGACAACATTCGTGCATTTTCCTTTCAGCCCAAGCTGGATGGAAATATTACCTGCTGCCATGTTCGAGATCATCATCGGAACCAGCAATGGATTGACTCTTCCCGGTCCTTTGGTCCGGATCTTTTCATATTCTTTTTCTACTGCCTGAAGGCTTCCGATACCGGAACCTACGATCACACCGACACGGAACGGATCTTCTTTTGACATATCAAGTCCGGAATCCTCGAATGCTTCTTTCGCCGCCGCTACCGCATACTGGGAAAATGGCTCCATTCTTCTTGCTGCCTTAAAATCCATTCTGTCTTTTGCCTGAAAATCTTTTACCTCGGCCGCAATTTTCACCTTATATTCCGTAGTGTCGAATTTTGTGATCTCTCCGATTCCTACTTTACCTTCTTTGATACCGTCCCAGAACTCCTCCACGGTATTTCCGATCGGAGTCACTGCTCCAAGTCCTGTCACTACAACCCTTCTCTTCATATATCTTAATCTCCTTTACATCACCATACCGCCGTCTACATGCAATACCTGTCCGGTAATATATCCCGCATCCTCTGACGCAAGAAATGCAACCGCATTCGCCACATCTTCTGCTTTTCCGAATTTTCCAAGCGGAATCTGTGCGGCAGACGCTTCTTTTATCTTTTCCGGAAGTACTTCTGTCATGTCGGTCTCGATAAATCCCGGTGCAACTGCATTGACCGTGATTCCTCTGGATGCCACTTCTCTGGCTGCTGTTTTGGTCAGTCCGATCACACCTGCTTTGGACGCCGCATAATTTGCCTGTCCTGCATTACCGCTGACACCTACAACAGATGCCATATTTATAATGCGTCCGCTTCTCTGGCGGATCATCTGGCGGAGCGCAGCTCTTATTGTATGAAATGTTCCCTTCAAGTTTGTGTCTAATACCTTATCAAAATCTTCTTCTGACATCTTCATAAGGAGTCCATCCTTTGTGATTCCTGCATTATTAACCAGAATATCAATTCTTCCCTGCTCCTTGATCACCGTCTCGATGAATTCTTTACAGGCATCAAAATCGGCCACATTACATTGTATGATCACCGCTTTACCGCCTGCAGACTCAACTTCATTCTTTACTTCTTCGGCTCTTTCTCTGGAACCGTTATAGTTGATCACAACTGTTGCTCCTTTTGATGCAAGCTTTACAGCGATTGCTTTTCCGATTCCTCTGGATGCTCCGGTTACAACCGCAACTTTTCCTTCCATTGTCTGATCCATCTTTACGATTCCTCCATCCTGTTTCCACCATCTGCGAGTTCCTCACAGACTTTATCCACATCCTCCCACTGGGAAATGTGGAATACTTTCACATTTCGATTGATTTTTCTTAAGAATCCTTCCAGTGTCCTGCCCGGTCCGATTTCGACGAATGTATCCACACCATCTGCGATCATGCGCTCCATGCTCTGCATCCAGCGCACCGGTGAACTGATCTGTGTCGTAAGAAGCCCCGGAGTTTCTCTGATATCCGTTACTTCTTCTGCCGATACGTTTGTCACATACGGAATCTTCAATTCATGAAATCTGGTATTCTCCAGCTCTTCTGCCAGCTTCTCTCCCGCCGGAACCAGCATCTTCGAATGGAACGGCCCGCTGACATTTAACATAATTGTCCGTCTTGCACCTGCTTCTTTTAATTTTCCGGCTGCTTCTTCCACAGCCTTCGTCTTGCCGGTGATAACAATCTGTCCCGGACAATTATAATTTGCAACTGATACATCTGCGATCGGTTCGATCACTTCTTCGATTTTCTCTGCATCCATGGAGATGACCGCACACATAGCACCTTCTCCTGCCGGCACCGTATTCTGCATCAGAATTCCTCTTTTTCTCACCAGACGGATCGCATCCATATCATTCATCCCGCCGGCAATTGCGATCGCCGGATATTCACCGAGACTTAATCCTGCCGTAACATCTGCTTTCAACCCTTTATTCTCTGCAACTCTTGTCATCGCAAGACAAGTGGTAACCATCGCTGCCTGCGTATATTCCGTCAGATCCAGTTTGTCATTTTCTTCAAAGCAGAGTGCTTTCATATCCAGACCAAGCTCCTCACCTGCCTGATCGAATATGTATCTTGCGATCTCACTGTTCTCATAAAAGTCGGCTCCCATGCCGGCTTTCTGAGCTCCCTGTCCGGGATAAATAAATGCAGTCTTACTCATAGAATCCTTTTCCTCCGATCAATGCATCTGTCTCATTCACCAGTTTCTGAACCAGCTCTTTACATGACATTCTTTCTTTTACCATACCTGCAATCTGTCCTGCCATTACACTTCCGTTCTTCACATCGCCTTCTACAACTGCTTTTCTAAGTCCGCCAAGTGTAAGCTTTTCTAATTCTTCAAATCCGGCTCCGGCGTTCTCCAGTTCCAGATATTTTCTCGTCATATCATTGCGAAGGGCTCTGACCGGATGTCCTGTGGTTCTTCCTGTTACTTTGGAATCAATATCCTTCGCTTTGATGATTCTTTCTTTGTAATTCTCATGTACCTGGGATTCATCTGTAACGACAAAATGTGTTCCCATCTGAACACCTTTTGCTCCCAGCATAAATGCGGCGGCGATTCCTCTTCCGTCTGCAATTCCTCCGGCAGCAATAACCGGAATATTGACTGCATCCACGATTTGCGGAACAAGCACCATCGTTGTACTCTCGCCGATATGTCCGCCGGCTTCACATCCTTCTGCTACCAGGGCATCTGCCCCGCAGCGTTCCATTCTCTTCGCCAGGGCTACAGAAGCAACAACAGGAATAACCTTTACTCCGGCTTCTTTCCACATCTTCATGTATTTCTCCGGATTACCTGCACCGGTGGTCACAACTTTTACACCTTCTTCAACGATTACCTTTGCAACCTCATCTGCATAAGGACTCATCAGCATGATGTTGACACCGAACGGTTTGTCTGTCAGTTCTTTTGCCTTGCGTACCTGATCTCTTACCCAGTCTGCCGGAGCACTTGCTGCACCGATGAGTCCCAGTCCGCCGGCTTCAGATACACCTGCTGCCAGATGATATTCTGCTACCCAGGCCATACCGCCCTGGATGATCGGGTATTCAATTCCTAATAATCTGGTTACTTCTGTCTGCATAATCTCTATACTCCCTGTCTTTTTATAATCTCATTTTTATGTTACTGTCCTGTATTTCTTACTCTTTGTGAGCATTTACATACTCTACAACATCACCTACTGTTACGATCTTTTCCAGATCTTCGGATGGAATCTCGATTCCGTATTCATCTTCCAGTGCCATTGTCAGTTCAAAAAGATCCAGGGAATCTGCTCCGAGATCATCTTTGAATGATGCATTTTCTGTGATCTTGCTTTCCTCTACTCCTAAGTTGTCTGCTACCATTTTTTTGATCTGTTCTAACATGTTTTTGTTCTCCTTCTCATATTTGTTTTTACTGTTTTTTACCATTCCAGAATACTTGCGCCCCAGGTAAGTCCTGCGCCAAATCCCGCGAGGATAATCTTCTGACCTTTTTGCAGCTTTCCGGCTCTGTTCAGTTCATCAAGAAGAATCGGAATGCTTGCGGAAGATGTATTTCCGTATTCTTCCAGATTCATCGGAAATTTTTCCAACGGCTCGCCCAGCCGCTTTGCGATTGCTTCTACGATCCTTTTGTTCGCCTGATGTAAGATATAAAAGCTGATTTCTTCCTGAGCCACATTATTTTTTTCCAGTACTTCTTTTACTGCCTGCGGCACGCTCTTTACTGCAAACATAAATACTTCTCTTCCATCCATCTGCATCAGATATTCTTTTTCATCCGGCTTCGGCAGATCTTCCGGCGATAACTCGCTTCTGTCATATCTGCTCCGGCAGCACAGTGCTTCTCCTTTGGAACCATCGGAGTGTGTCACTGGAAGATAATATCTCATATCTTCACTTTTCAGTACCGCTGCTCCGGCACCGTCTCCGAACAGGATACATGTTCCGCGGTCCTTCCAGTTCGTCAGGTTCGACAAACTTTCACTGCCAATGATCAGAGCCGTCTGATACACACCCGCATTCAGATACGCCGCCGCTGTATTATAAGCAACTACGAATCCGGTACATGCCGCACTCAGATCAAAACAGGTTGCACGCTTTGCTCCGAGTTCTCTTTGCACTTCACAGGCTGTACATGGAAGTATTACATTTGAAGAAATCGTAGAAACGATGATCAGATCCACGTCGTCTGCAGTAATACCTGCATTTTCAAGTGCCTGTCGTCCGGCTTGGACGGCCATGGATACCGTCGTCTCTTCTCTGATGATATGACGTCTCACGACTCCGGTTCTCTCCCGGATCCACTCATCACTGGTATCAACCAGTTTTGCAATGTCATTGTTATCCATTACAAATGATGGTACGCAAGATCCTGTCCCACATATTCTTCCAGTCATTCTAAATACCTCTGATTTATTTTGATTCTAAATTATTTTGACTGTCAAAGTATATATCAAGAAATTTTGTTTGTCAAGTATTTTGAATATCAAAATATATTTTTATTTTCCAGGCATCTGATGTTTACTGGAAATTCATATAATTATGATAATGTATCTTAATTTATAGCAACTTTTCTTCCCACTCTTTTTCTTTGAATCCGGTCAGGACGAAGTTGTCTCCGATTACGAGTGGGCGTTTTACGAGCATTCCGTCGGTTGCCAGAAGTTTTAACTGGTCATCTTCGGTCATTTCTTTTAGTTTGTCCTTCAGGTTCATCTGCTTGTACAACATTCCACTGGTATTGAAGAATTTTTTGAGTGGGAGTCCGCTCATTGTGTACCATTCTTTTAATTCTTCGTATGTTGGATTTTCTTCTTTGATTGCTCGTTCTTCAAATTCTACGTTGTGTGCTTCCAACCATTTTAATGCTTTAATGCAGGTACTGCATTTTCTGTATACGAATACTTTCATAATAGATTCTCCTTTTCCATTTTTGCTTATTTTTCATAATATATTATTAGTGTTTCATATCATTCTTCCAACGTTTTATTTCTTCTACACTATGCCCTACTGCTTCTGCAATCATGTCTTCCCTTGCTCCTAATCCAAGCAACTTCATTGCTGTTTCATATTTTCCTTTTTCTTTTCCACGCTCTTCTCCTATTAACTCTCCCGCTTTGTAAATCTTATCCATCTCTTTACACATAATCTCCACTCCTTCCTGTGTCTCTTTCAATACTCTTACCCGCTCTGTCAATACTTTGCTATACATGTCTTCTGCCTTTGTACAATGAAAATCATGCATCAATCTGCCCAGATCTGTATTTTCTTTCATCCGGGCGTTAATATATATAATTTCGCTTTTATCATTATAATCTCTGCCGGTTTCTCTTACAGTCCGTTTGATATGTAAGATGGGTGCAACTTCATTTTCTACTTCCTCATCTACGATAAAAATAACCTTTGATTCCGGCAGTTTTTCAAAATCTTCTCCCGCAAACAGACTATGTGCGTCTATTATACTGCTGTGGTAGCGCAATCTTTTTGGGCCTGCTCCGGTTTTTTCCTGCTGTACTTCTATATCATATATTTCTTTTCTGCCATTCACAGCCACACAGTCAAGTACAGCCGATCTTCCCTGTAAATTCTTGTAATCTTTCTGAACAACGACTTCTGTTAATTCCAGATCATCATTTTCAGTAATAACTCTTAATACATATTCCGCACATTCCAGAATATTTAACACGTTCCGCATGAACATATCACTCATCATTGTCAGCTCTGCGACTAACTTCTCATAATATCGGAACCGTTCATTAACAAAACCTGTCTTTAACAAATTCGTATTATTCATAGGCTTCTCCTCTCAGTATAAACTTATCTTTACAGTATTTCAATGCGATAATAATTATATTATCAAGTATATTTGCAAATGATTTTAATCTTCCGTTTCCATCCTTCATAATGGAATCCCACATTTCAAATATCTGATAATTCAACATTTATTTGCTTATTCTTTTGTTATATATTTTGAAAAATTTTGATATATTTATCGATGTATTTCATGATTGGAACGAAATGTTCCTTAACTCAACGAATTATAATATAGAATGATATGTTATAATCATGAATGCACCAGTTTTATCTGATGCATTCACCTAATATGACTTTTTATTTTATCCAATCCTTTTTGCTTTAGAAACCATACAGGATCTGATATACGTCATTCCTGTGACCAGATAAATGACAGCTACAACAAGGACCGCCAATATACCAGTATTCAAGAACATATTTGCTATTAATGTAAGCAACAATAATATCGGTATTACTTTGTTCAATACAATATACGTCTTATATGCACTTTTGTATATAATTTCTTTTTCTGCTTCATCACAGCTTTCCACCACTGTTCCGTAAATTTGCTTGAAGTTGGATCACCCTTTTTTTCTCCGGATGTGCCGCCTGTATCACTTTTACATAACGTACAGAAAGATAAATATCGTAGAAATAGCACAGTATAAATATAATGCAGGCGAATAAAAAATATCTGGATTTTCCTGATTCTATATACTTCAAAGAATATCCAAAGGATAAAATTATGATGCAGGCCACCTGTGACACCAAATTAACCCCACTGGTCCACGCTCCCCATTTTTCTTCTTCGTAATCCAGTTCATAGAATCTTTCCTCATCTGCATCCTTCATTTCTTTGTATACATTCTTTAACCGGTATAAACTGTATTCACCAACAACTACCGTAACAACCGCGATTATAATCAGAGCTGGAAATATATATTGCTGAATCGTTCCGTTAATCGTTCTGATTCCTGCATCTATTCCTTTTTTCATCAGTTCATAGATGACTGCCGACATGCCTCCGGCGATTCCCCCGATTATCACTGCCGCGAGCATCTTCCACGTTGCGGTAAAATAACTACTTTTCTTTTCCTTCATCATTTATCTCCTCTTCATATATAAAAATATCTTCTACACTGACTTCACAAATCTTCGCAATCTTTAATGCGAGTGTTACTGACGGCGAATAGTCTCCTCTCTCTATCTGGCTGATCGTCTGTCTGGATACGCCTGCGAGCTTTCCCATCTCGGTCTGATTGACGCCAAGTCTTGATCTGTATTCCTTCAATCGGTTTAGTAAAGGCAAATGCTCATCTCCTTTATCAATCATATTTTGACAACTTTTCTTGTCATTTAGATTCTAACATATGACAACTATAGTTGTCAAGTTTCTATTTAATTCACTAAGCCAGATTCCCGAACCGTAATAAAAGATTACAGTTCTTCACTTAATTATTATGGCATGCGAAACCGCAGGAATAAACTTACAAGGTCCTATCCTGTGCATACGGACTCATGGTTGGTAATTCTTAAGTAAAAAAGTTGACCGTTTGCTCACAAAAAATCCACTGTCTGAGACGAATGTCGAGTTTGGATTTTTTGTGAGCTCGTTTTTAGGGAGAGTGCAAAATATTGGACCTGTTGACAAACTACTTATATTCGCGATTTCTCACTTGTGAATTTAATCAAATATTCAAAAAATGACTGGTTAAGGCTTTGATTACATAGCCTTAACCAGTCGTTTTAGATTTAATGCCATAGCTGAAAAGAGGCATTCTTCTTCCGCACGAATAATCCCTCTTTTATGGATTCTTTTTAAATT
>ENA-OPYX01000139-OPYX01000139.1-human-gut-metagenome-genome-assembly--contig:-NODE-139-length-41016-cov-3.693732_pt1 | contig 41016 bp, 39 predicted proteins | sample MGYA00242639_ERZ504486 | MGnify/ENA primary metagenome ERZ504486 (study PRJEB26092, sample SAMD00036296) | human gut metagenome | host: Homo sapiens | study: EMG produced TPA metagenomics assembly of... | reverse complement strand
TCTTGAAGCCGAGATCCGTGAAAGGGTTTACAAAGCGGGATGACATAATAAAGATGATTTTATGGTTTCTGACCGCAAAGAAACGAATTCTATCTGGAAATTCCTATGAATGAGCGCTTTTTATTATTTTAAATGGATTTTGAAGACTAAGCCACCGGAAAAGTACTTGCAACGGTTCAGTTCTACTATGGCGTTGATGTAGTCTTTCCAGAAGCTGTACTCAAAGCTGCAGTTTATCGATTTGCTATCGTATTCTGCCATCAGATTCAAGTTATTTATCGCTTTGTTGATAAAGGAAGTCGGGGACAGAGAGAATCGGAAGTTGGCACCGATGGCGGGACCGTTTAACGGATAATCCTTCCGCCTGTTATAAACATATGCCAGATGCAAGCCCCACTCTCCCACCTCCTTCATGGAAAGATGCTTGGTAACAGCCAGATAATAGCGGCTGTAAAAACCATTTGCCGTAGCCGAACTCATTTCAATCTTGCTACCCTCCGTCCACGAATTATTAAGAGCGTCATTCGCGCCCAATACAATTTGCGGGGTCCAAGGTTTCCACCAGCCTTCCTTCCACAGCCGTAAACGTACCGCAAAATTACGGTCTTGGTTGACAAACTTCCCATACGTGGAAGGAACCCAGAAACCCGGACCATATGCAGGATCAACCTCCATGGCCTTGTGCAATGTACAAATATAGGATACTTCCAGCCAGGGAAAAATAGTGATGTCAAGATAATAGTTGAAAGTATTGTAGGTCCAACGGGCGGGAGTGGCATGTTTCTCCAGAAAGCCACCGCCAAACATGAACGTCTTGTCACGCTGCATATCGGCAGTAGGCATATTCAACAGTCCTGTAGTCCCGTAGGTGAACTGGGCGTGTACCGCACCGATCATTACAAAAAACAAAAGAAAAAGTATCAGCCTCCTCATTGCAGATACAGGTTACCATTATCCTTGTACCAGTCCGCCAGCGCCTCTTCAAAGGTGTAGCGGAAACGGTAGCCCGAAGCGGACAGTTTTTTTCCGCAGATATTCGTAGAGATCTGCAGCTTTCTCACCCGTGCCGGACAGATGCCCATCGGAGAGCCTAGCGCTCCGGCTATACCAGCAGCAGTCATGATCAGCCATCCCGGCATGAAAGGAACTTTTACCTTCATATTTGTCACTCTTTTCATGGATTCTACGATGTGCTCTATCGTATAGGCGGGCTCGTAGCAACAATTATACAGTTCCACCCCACTGTCGTGATGTTCCAATCTGTAAAGCATGAACCGCACCAGTTCCTTCACATAGATACAGGCCTTGATGGTATCCTTGCGTCCCGGGTACATAAATTTATGCCCCCGAATGCCCCAATACAGACGCGTAAAGTTTCCGTTCTCTCCCCGTCCGAACACCACACCGGGACGGACAATGGTAAGCTGGCGGCCTTCACCTCCTGCCTGCCAGGTCTGATGAATCTTTTCCGCAACCAGCTTGGATATGCCGTATGGGGTGTTGGGCATAGGCAGCGTGGTTTCCTCCTTCAGTTCCTCGGCAGCACCGTAAGGGGCTATGGAACTGGTGAAAACTATTTTCCGGATGCCATGCCGTTCGGCAAAGGCACAGACGTTCTCCGCACCACGGATATTTGTTTCAAAATATGCAGGATCGGGATGACCGGGAGTGCGATGAACGGCGGCGAAGTTAAAGATCACATCATCGGGAGTGATATTTACTTTTTCCAACTCTATCGGCTGGCGTACATCACAATAGATGAATGTGGCTGCATGTTCCTCCCCGTTTCCTAAAGCCGGTTTATAATTTTTACTGTCGGTAATGGAGTACCGGCTCTACAATATCCAAGTTGTAAATTCTTGTTTCGGGATGCACTTCGTGCAAAAGACTGGCGAGGTGGGTGCCAATGAAACCGGTACCACCTGTAATAAAGTAATTCATTATAGAAAATATTATTTTTTATATCCTAATTCTTCCAATAACTTTCTGTTCCAAGCAGAACGTTCTTTATCAACTATCCATCCCCACTTATTGAAATACTTAATCATATTAACCATATGAATCTTCAACATTTTCTTACTTTTATAAGATGCTGCCCGATGAGCATGTACAATGGTCACACTAGGAACAAACATAGTTCGATACCATTTGTGCATTCTCCTAGTTATATCAATATCTTCAGGATACATGAAGAACCTTTCATCAAACAATCCTACTTTTTTGAAACATTCCAGACGAAAAAACATAAAACTACCTTGATGATAGGGCACATTCATTTCTTTCTTATGGTCATCGAATTTTAGTTGATAACGTATATTCATCTTCTCCACCATTCTCTTAGGTAGGAAACGTCGGAAAATCAGATTGGCAGGTGTGGGAAGAAGACGGCAGGTATATTGCTGCTCTCCATCAGGGTATACTACATTGGGCTGTACCTGTGCTACATCCGCATGTGCATCCATATATGCTGCCAGAAATTCCAAAACCGAAGGTTCAAAATATACATCCGAATTAAGAATCAAATGGTATTTTCCACCCGAGTTGAGTACCTGTCTCAATGCCTGGTTATGCCCTGCTCCATAGCCTACATTTTCACTGCCAATATATATCACATTGGGGTATTGCTGACAGAAATCTGCAATATACCGCTCGTTGGAATTATCGACAATATAAATTTGGGAAACAAGAGAAGAGATTAGTGACTGCAAGCATTTGGACAGTTCTCCTAGATTCGTCTTGTAGGTGACGATAGAAACTGTTATCATACAATTTTAAAATAAACATTGAATATAAATAAATAGCACTCTCACAAGTTTTTTTCAGTGTCTTTCATGTGAATATTTAAAACTATATTTACAACTATTACGATTTAAACAATCTTCTCAACTAACCTTACATTATGCTGGTTTCTTTTATCCAAGGGCGGAGGAGTCATGTAATTGGGACCATAGAACTTAGTAAGGAAATTCTCCGTTTCCTCCATACCATTCACGATAATATCCTCAAAAAGAAGTTCTTTACCTTTACCAAACCAGTATTTAGGCTGTGTTTCACCCATTTTTTGCGGACCACCCAAAGTGGCTCCATACTCACATTTATCCAAATCGTACCTGCGAGATATCCAATCAATGAAACATCCAGCCCAATGCTGATTTATCACCTTTTCAATATGAGTAATCCTAGCAAAAGAAATAAAAAAAGGTCTCTATAGCAGATCTATCTTTTTCTAAATCAACTTCATTACTAAAAATTTTGAGAATTTATAGAGCAGTCTTGCTGTCAAAATATGCCGCACTAAATATCTTGTATTTGAAAGTTCCAGGATTTGGAACACCGTCAATAATAAGAATATCCACCCAAACAGACATCGTGGCTTTTTTCATCCCCTTTCCTACCTCAAGCTTATATCTTGTATCCACGACATGAGCTGCTGTCCATTGATGCCCTTTCTGTTGAATTGTATCTAAAAACATATATTGTGGAAATTCATTTTGATATTGCTTTAATTTCTCGAAATCTTTGCGGGACATTGCAATATCCACATCATCATCCCACGGAATAAAGCCTTGATGACGAATAGCTCCTAACAATGTTCCTCCATATACATAGTACGTCAAATCATGGCGTTTACAGATAGCAATAATCTCTTTCAATATACTCAGCCCAATTTTCTGTATTGCATTTAAATGCTCATATTCGTTCGTCATAATTCACTCAATATTTTGATTGTTCTTTGTATCCCCGATTGAATATCATATATGGATTTCCAGCCAAGTTCCTGAAGTTTTGTACTGTCTAGTCTTGCCTTTGTTGCCTTGCTGTATCCCATACTTTCAATTGCATCAGGAATCTCAAACACGACTTTATTACCCACAGAGTCTGCTATAATCTTCGCTAAATCTCTCAACATAATATCTGAAGATTCGTCAGCAATATTATACGCCTCTCCTTTTTTCCCTAGCAGCAAAACATACAACAACCCACATACAGCATCTGCCACGTATGTATAAGAGTAATACTGAGTTCCCTCACTTTTAAGCACTATATCTTTTCCGACAATAGCCTTACAAATAAATTGGGAAATGGCTTTTGTATCGCTCATCAACATAGTTGGACCATAAGAACGAGTTAGACGTGGAATCACAATATCCAACCCTCTTTGTTTTATATAAGCCTGACATAGAGCTTCACCGCATCTTTTACTCTCAGGATAACCTGCTCTAATCGTGTTACAATCAATATAACCACAATATTTTTCTTCAAATTTCTCAATATCCCCTCGATTTTCACCATAGATTTCATTTGAGGAAGCGAAAACACAGCGTGATGCATGATGAGCACAAGCAAACTCCAACATGTTCTGAGTTCCAATAATATTGGTTGTTATGGTTCCTATTGGATCTGTAGCATAGGCAACAGGATGTGTATTGCTAGCCAAATGGAGAACATAGTCCACACTTCCAATATCATTTCTAACAAACGGCAGATTAATATCGTATGATATAAACTGAAATAAAGAAGATTCATAACAATAACTGAATCTTGATTTGGCCTTATCTTCATTCCTTCCAAGAGAATAAACCTTACAATTCAACCCCTGCTCCCTATTCAGTAGCATGATAACATCTATTAAGAAACTGCCAACAAGTCCAGTAGCTCCAGAAATTAACAAAGCCTTATTCTGCAACTTATTCCAAGGAAGAGGATGAGTTATAATTTTCATTATATCATCCTGATACATAGTATTTTCTATCAGATTCATTACTTCAACCAATTATCCTTTTCTTTCTTTAGATATCCCTTAAACATTTCCAAATCATCTTTTGTAGTCAGTTTAATATTTTTATCTGAACCGGCGGCAAAATAGAGTGTTTCACCTAATTCTACCATCATCGTATTGGTATAGGCAGAGCCTTTAATACCAATCTCCTTCTCAAACGCTTCATGATACGCCCAGTCTAGTTTTCCAAACTTATAAGCCTGCGGAGTAGAAACCCTTCTCAATATTTCACGTGGAATATACTGTTTCGTTGTTTTCTCATTCTCAGGATTTACAACGAAAATTTGCTCATTATAGGGCAATGAAGTAACTGCATTCCCATGTATTTGGGCTTTCATTATCACATCGGTAAGAACCGTTTCATCCACCAATGGCCGAATGCCATCATGAATCACAATTATATCCTCATCACCAACTTTACCCTCAAGATTGAACACGCCATTCCTGATACTTTCCTGTCCTGTATTTCCTCCACTTATCACCCATTTAAGTTTGGTGATATTAAACTGATGAGCATAAGCCCAAAGGACATCATGCCATCCATCAATGCATACCACTTCAATGGCATCTATCTGAGGATGTCGCTGAAATCCTTCCAACGTATAAATAATAACAGGTTTATCATACACATTGATAAATTGTTTTGGAATGTCCTGACCCATTCGCTGACCTGATCCCCCTGCAATTATAACAGCTATATTCATTTTATAAATAGTTTTACGTATAACCAAAATAATGGATAACAATAGTAGTGCAATTTTATCTTACGATCCAACACTGATAATTCTTTTTCTTTTAAAATATATTTGTTAGAAAAACATATCAACTTTTTCTTTAACTCCCCATTTTGCTTATTACCTTCCAATTTAACAATACCAACATAAGCAGCACCAAGAATCTGAGCTATCTGGTAATTCTCTAAATCAGGATAATACTCTCGAATAAAGTCCAATCTCTTTAGCCATAATTCATGCCTATCTCGAATAAGGCGAGGATAATATTGTGCTGCAGTTATACTTCCATCTCTCTGATAATAATTATAAAGTGGCTGTTCGGTTACATATATCCTTTGAGATCTATGTATCAACTTATATATAACATCTTGATCTTCTGCAAGTCTTCCGACTGGAAATCTTAAACCTTCAAATAAGTGAGACGAAAACATTTTATTACAAGCATAGTTAAAAATACCTCCTCTCGCAACATTATGTATAAGATATTTCATACACATATTCTTATCTGTTAATCCTGCCATACCTCTTTTACTCCTAATAACCTTACCAGAATCGAATACAAAGTTTAAGCCGAATATAACAGTATCTGCTTTATAATCAGAAGCCAAACGATTGAGAATTTCACACGTTTTTTTTTTCAATCCAATCATCACTATCAACAAACATCAGATAGTCACCTTTAGCTATATCCAAGGCCGTATTCCTTGCATCTGAAAGTCCTCCATTAGATTGATGAATAACTTTTACACGCTTGTCTTTTTTAGCATACTCATCACAAATTTCTCCACTCCGGTCTGGACTTCCATCATCAACTAAAATAATTTCAATATTATGATAAGTCTGATTAACTAATGAGTCTACACATCGAGACAAATATTGCTCCACATTATAAACTGGAACAATAATACTTATTAAACTGTCATTTCTACTCATAAAAATAATCTATCCGTTTACACCTAATCAATCCCCAATATTTTTGAAGTATAAGGATAAGTTTCACTTGTGTTTTTTACTACATAAAGAAATATCCAATATGCCATTAAATATAGGATACATCCAATTTTTAAAACAGGATTTGTTTTCTTAGAAGACAATTCAATAGAAAAAAAATAAATACTTAAGATATAAAAATACAATCCAATTCGATATAAAAAGACACTCAGTAGTTGAAATGTCAAACACAATAAATAAATTGTGGTAATAAGAAATTGGAATAGAAAAATATTTTTGTCCATAATTTTTTTTCTATATGAATTATACATTATCAGGTAGAATACTAAACAAAGAAGCAAAGGAGCGTATGGGAGCCTCTCAACTCCTTCGAATGCTCCTCCTTCGCCATATCGCATAGTGTAAGCCTCATTAAACAATCCCAGATCTCCTATCATATCCAAAAGAGTCCAAAAAGCCATAGTTACTGTACACATCATCAAAAACAAGAAAGATATCAACAAATTCCTCTTTTTATCATTAGATATATAAGAAATCATCATTAAGAAAGGAAGAGCTAAAGTTATAATTGCACTTGAATGAAAAGTACATGCGACAAAAGTCCAACATAAATAAGGAATCCATTTCTTTTCCCACAAATATGAAAATGCAAAAAAACATATAGAGATGGCACATTCCTGACGCATAGCATTAAGCGTATAGTTAAAAACAAGCAAAAGAAATGCCATTGTAAAAATGGCAATTCCACCCTTAAAGTATCTACTTAAACGAATAAAACCAAGAAAAGTAAAAACAGATATTACCAATTCTGTCAAGAAAAGCCCTATCCAATATTGATTACCAATCCAAGAAGCAATCCAGTATAAAAAAAGATAACCTTTATCTAAATTCCTCTCTGTTTCAATGGTAATTAAATCAATTAAATTATGAATATATCGAATTTCTGATATATACCAATGAGGGTAAAAATCGGTATCAGATCCTATATTTTTGTCACGAAATCCTGCAAATAATGATAATATCAGACATGATAATAGTAAAGGAATGATTTTTTTCCTTGAACTTATCGAAGTTAAGAAAATACAAACCATAAATACTAGTATATATGGCATCATAACTCTATAGAATTATATACTAGCCAAAATACCCTTGACTATTTTGATTAAATCAACCGATTGGTAATACTCCAAAGCCCCTTTAGAATACATATCATAATTGGAAAACAATTTCTCTAAAATAGTAGAAATCGCATTTGGAGTAATTGGGTAGTCAACAACCTCTCCACAATGATACTCTTTAAAAATATATTTAAGGGCAGGAACATCATTGGCTATCATAGGTTTCCCGTATTTGCCATATTCAAAAATCTTATTAGGAGCGCAGTAAAGAGCGTTCACTACACCCGCATGAGTTTTCTGATGTGGAGAATATGACATCACACCAATTGATGCCATTTCTGTTACATATAGATGAAAAGGAGGTATAATAAAGGGTATAAAAAGAATTTTATCAGATTGATATTTCTTTTTTAATACATCGTAATAATTATTAGGTCCTTTCCCCATAGCAATCATAACGTAATCTGAAGGCATCTGATTTATCGCCTGACAAAATTCCTCTAATCGTCGTTCTACAGAAGCAAAAAAGCCTTGATATAATATAACCTTTTTGCCCTGAACTTTATGCTTCACGTCCATAATTAGTTTTTTTATATCATCAGGCATACCACTTTCGTCCATAGAATGTTCCTTCACGTAAGGCTTATTAGGCAATATAAATGGAGATTTATCCAAACCATTTATAGCCCTATAAATCTGCCCTCTATTATACTCACAATGTACTATTCCAATTGCTTTCCTCACAAATTCCAATTGATTGTAAGAAGGATAGAGCAATCTGAATTTCCAACTATCATTTTGAGGTGCATATTCAAAATAATGAATGACATATCTATACCGAGATAATATATCGTGTATAAAATTGGATGTTTGAGAATAAACATACCATATGATATCACTAGATGTAAGATTCAAGCTTTTAAGCTGCTCCGAAAGAGCTTTCTTATATTGCTTATAAATTTTTAAGTTTGTCCAGTCTGAATTTGATCTTATACAGCCTAATTTTATTAACTTCACCCCTAATTCCTCGAATCTTCTTGTAGTTGGCGAATCCGTGTAATGACCAATATATATGATATCCTCTCCCAATTCTTTCATTATATCAATTAATGAAATCATTGGCGGATAATCCATTAAATCATTATGCATAATAATGCATATCTTCCTTTTGTTCATATTATTATAGCTTTTGTTTAATGTCATGATATGTTATCGAATCCGCCTTTTTCATATACAACTTAATAATTGACAAGGCATTTTCCGTAAAGTCTTTAGGATGATCAATAATAGTTATCAGCGATTTATTGGATGCCCTGAATGCCAATGCTGCAATAAAAGGATTCCGACTAGACATAGAGAATGCTGTAGGCATTGATTTTAACCATTTTTTACGTCTTGGTTCTATTGGCAAATCAAGTCGTTGATGAGTCCCATCTGCAATACACTTCTTCTTGATTGAAAAAGTTCGTATAACCTTTTCTATTGTTTTTTTTAGTATGTTTCTATTATAAACCGTAATCGGTACTTCAACAAACTCACCATTTTCATCTTCGACACATACATCGTCCAAGAACCTGTATATTTCTTTGTTGGGAGCATAACGGAAATCAAACTTTGAGTACTTATTATCTTGACATATACCATGCATAACAGATGAATCAATAACAATTCCATTCTCCTTAAAGCAGTCTTTCAAAATACAAAAAGGCTGAATAGTCCATCCACCTGCTCTGAATGCACAAATCGTATAATCAGGATCTACCTCTCTTGCCAATTTAGTAAGATAAATTGTTCCATCTCTGAACATTCTTGACCTTACATCCTCGTCCAATGAGTACAGACTGTAATGAGTATAGTCAGTATAGTCCCACGTACCATCACCATTATACTTAGCATCTATCCAATGAGGATGAAGGTGTAGTTCAATACGGTGACCACGTCGAACCATATCTTTCACCTGCTCTTTCATTAATTTCAAATCCGACTTCGCTCTTTCATCACTCAGTTTTTCCAGACACTCAAACATCAAATAATCAATAAAAAAGTTTCCTCGTGCACTTACCGACTCCATACAGTCAAGTAATAAATTTGTTGGCTCTATGAGCGTTTTCTGTACTGTCCCTGACATTATACCGAAAAACAGCTCATAGTCATAAGAAAATATGACTTTCTTCTTTTTCATATTTTTCATAAAGTATTATTTCTATTGTTTATCTCTTAATACTTCCAACCAGTTAATAAATTCATACATTTCCACATAACTACATTCTCAATATCTTTTCAACAATTTCTCAAGATACAGCTTATGCGCCTTTAACGTAATATATTTAATGTTTTACCTATTTCTTAATGCATAAACAATTCTGTCACACGCTTTTCCGTCACCATAGGGATTAACCGCTCTCGACATTTTCGTCATAAACAGAACTGGTTATCAAGCAATGTACTAACTTCTTCAACGATTAATCATGGTTGGTACCAACCAAACGAACATACCGCTCTCAAGAGCTTCTGGACGCTCCGTTGTATCTCGCATTACAAGTACGGGCTTACCAAGCCCTGGTGCTTCTTCTTGTATACCACCAGAGTCAGTAAGCACAATGGTAGACTTTTCCATCAAATAAATAAACTCCAAATATTGCAATGGCTCATAAAAAACATATTACCTAAATCGGACAAATTCTCTCCAAACACCTCATGAATAGGCTTACGCACATTAGGATTAAGATGCATTGGATAGACAAAATCAACATTAGGATATTTCTCTGTCAAATTCTTGATAGCAGTCACCATATTGATAAAACCTTCTCCAAAATTTTCTCTACGATGACCTGTTATTAAAACTAATTTTTTACCATCAGCCAATCTAGCAACATCATAGCCAGCCTTAGCAAGCATTTGCTCCTGCTTTGCCGCAAGAGTTACATCATTTTTCAACTTCTCTACCACCATATGAAGAGCATCAATTACAGTGTTCCCCGTAACATAAATATTCCCATGAACTTTTTCCTCCTTTAAATTTTTTTCGGATAATGGTGTCGGTGAAAAGTTGTATGTAGCAATGCGACTCGTTATTTGGCGATTCATCTCTTCGGGCCAAGGAGAATAAATATCATATGTACGGAGACCTGCCTCAACGTGACCTACTGCTATTTGCTGATAGAAGGCCGCAAGGGATGCTGCCATTGATGTAGTAGTATCTCCGTGTACTAGTACCACATCAGGTTTTACCTCATTCAGCACATCTCGCATTCCTAACAACACACGAGCCGTGATGTCATAGAGATCTTGTCCTTGTTTCATAATATTCAAGTCATAATCAGGCTTGATATCAAAAATTTTAAGTACTTGGTCTAACATTTCTCGATGCTGGCCTGTGACACACACTACAGTTTTGAAATCACTTGAATACTTTTGGAATTTTTTCACTAATGGAGCCATTTTAATAGCTTCTGGGCGAGTTCCAAAAACGAGCATTACTGTTTTCATTTTCTAATTTTTCTAATTTACACTAACGGGGAGGGACTATCTTTAAATATGTATCAAAAAGTCTAAATAAATAACGCAATAAAGTAATAATAGAGAACAAAAAGCATATGTTTACAACATTCCCTCTAATTTATAGTTCTCATACGTTCCCATCCTTTACTGATTATATCATTTCACAAATCGCATTATTCTCAAATTGAGAATACAATGTTTGAGGAATAAATTATTTGACTTGTCATCTAAGCATAGAATCACTATATAGTGTAATACCTATTCGTTATTTAACTTCTTCTTTCCTTAACGTAATAATATAAACTGACTTCAAACATATCCATGGCATACACAAGACTAGAAATATCATTTATCTTATCATAGTCATCCCTTTTAATGACATATCACTTTATTTATCTCGTTTTTTGCTTCTTCTAATAAACAATGGAATAATAGTCAATTGTTTCCTGTTAATTATCATCTTACAAAATGTCTTTATATTCCTCATTACTCTTCGCCATAACGGAACACGAAGTATATCCTCCACAATACTCTCTACTGTTTCTCCAACAGCAAAGCGTCGAAAAAAAATCCAAACGAGCAGGATGTGGCTGCCTATATTCCTTAAAGCCACCATTTAACGCCACTACATCAGATAACGCAGACAAGCGTATATCTATGGATAATCGTTTGAATATTTGTTTTCCTTTTACCGTGTTCACCAAGGCCAATCCTATCCCTTTATCATCATCAAAATCAGGCATCAGGCGGTCTATCCCCCAAAAATCAGCAATAGTCAGATCACTGTGGCTCACTCCATTCTTACACTTACATTCATAGCAAGAAGGGCGCAGATAAATATCAGATAAAAAACCTCTCATAAAAGGATTTTCACGGTGTATATCGGACAACAAAACTGAATTTTTGTCCGCATTAAAGGCGGACTTTCCACGGACAACAAAACTGAATTTTTTCCAGCTGCCGCCCTACGGGCGGATTGTAAGTCACTCATTGTTTCTTTCAAATATCTCCGCCACACTCCAGGACTCGGCACACCGTGACAAAGAAAATCCACAGACAATAAATTAGGATAATCTTTCCGAAGATACTTATGAAGTCCAGCTATCTGGCAAGGAGTCCCCGAAAACAAAACATAACGCCCCTGCTTCAAAAAACGTTCAGCATCAGCAAACCCTGTTTCTACGCGTGCTTGAAGATATTTGCTTCCCATCATAGGACGAACCCCATCCAGTGTTTCGGAATAAGTAATCCTTACCTCCCAATTCTCATCATAGACAGCCCCAAATACCACACCTCCATCCATGATTATCTGACGTGACAATGCTATAAACACGCCTCCAGAAGAACTGTGAATACGCTCCTCTTGATTCTTATTCTTCACAGCCAGCACTTCCATCGGAACAAGTGCTTCGCCCCAATGAAGCAAAGGACATACTTTCTCGCACAGTCCACAATCTATACAATCCCCCTTATCTACCACTGGATAAAGAAAACCTTCCGTATCTTCATGCAGCGATATACACTGACGTGGACATTTCTGCACACAAGAAGAACAGCCACAACAAGACTGTTTATCCGTTATATCGATCATATTCAATTAGTTACTTTTGCTCAAAAACATCCGTATCTTTTCCTTTATGAATTTCCTCTCTCCTTCTGCCAACCCTACCCGATACGAAGAAAGAGAAATTGTCAATACAGATACAAAACATACTGAAATCCCAGCCCACAATGTAGCAGGAAATATATACAACAAACCAATCGGTAAAGGCATTGCTAACAGCAACACATATAAACAACGTAACAAGACAGCATGGAAATAGCTATATAGCGACAAATGTATCATAGAACGAATAATAAACAAACGAACAAAAAATGCAACAGTACAGACACAGAAATGAATAAGGAATACACTCCAAGGTGCAGCCCCCAGCCGAAGAACTACATAAGAAACCGGAACTATAGCAAGAAGTATACCACCCACCACAGACTGGTAGAAACGGACACGCCCCGTAGATTGTGCTGCTACCATAAATGCACCTCCCATAGCATCTATTATAGGTAATGCAAAGCATAAGCCGAACAAACACAACTGTATAAGCAGGAACCATATTCAACCATAGCTGCAATATCATCTCTGTTTCAAGTAATATGGGAAAAGAAATGACAGCAAGCAGCAAAAAAGGTAAATTTTGGGAACTACGGAATATCAAACTGTGCATATAAGTAAAATCTCCCAATGCGTACGACTTTGTTATCTAGTGGATTCAAAGCAGTTTGGAAGTTAGTAGAAAACTGGGTGACAGCTCCCTGCACCTGCACTGCTATACCACGGGCTGCATTCACGAACGGACCGAAAAACATGTTTAGCAAAATATTTATTCCTTGGGAAAAAAGAACTGTAGCAAAACCGCCCCACAAGTTCCAACCACCAAAGTACAACATTTCTTTAAATAACTTAAGATCCCAACCCCAATAGTAACGAACTTCCTTAAAATGACAACTACAGTAGTGACCATAAACAATACGGATAAGCAATTGCGTAGCACAAAGCAAAGCTGCATACATAATTAGTTTATCTGACCTTGTAAGATATAGCAAATAAACAATACCCAACTTCAACAATACTTCAAGAATCGAAATATAAGCAAAAATTGACATCTTTTCATGGGCAATAATCGCTGCATTATAAGGTACACTCACTATCATAACCATCATAGTGATTATCGAAAACTGATATACCCAAAAAGCGGCAGTCATACGAGAGGCAGGTATTACCATCTTCTCATAAAAGAACCAAAGCCCAATCGTTTCGCCTAAAAACAAAATAAGCAGTGCAACTAACAAATGGATATTCACACTAGTTTGAAAGACTTTCTGCAATTGATCGAAATCCCCTCTTCCTAGTTCAAATGTTATATAACGTTGTGTGGAAGAAGACATCGCACCATTAAAAAAGCTGAACATAGTTATTACTCCACCTACAACATTGTAAATACCAAAATCCTCCACCCCCAAAGTAGCCAATACCACACGGGAAGTATAAAGACTTACCAACATCATAAATAGCATACGAAAGTAAAGCAGCAGTGCGTTTTTTGCAATTCGCTTGTTTGTAGAAGAAATTTCAGGCATTTAATTGAAATATACAGTTTATAAAATATAACCTTATATATAAGCTACTTATATGTTTCCAAGATTAAATTTCAAATAATCCAACGATGATGATTGCTTTGCCCACATCGTCTGATTAACTTTCCCCCAATCAATACTTTCATGCACCAATTCTGGAGTCACTTGCCTTATGTCCGTGATAAGTCTATTTTCTAGACCGAACATTTTTAACAAGGATTCAAAACGCGCTATCCCTCTATCTTTATTGGCTATTGTAATAAAATGCTTATTGAATATTATAGCGAATACTGTAGCATGAAAAGAATCAGCTACAATAAATTTACTATTAACGAAGCCCTCAATCCATTTTTCGATAGATGGTGCTACACGTTCCTTGATGCCTGCTTTATGATTTTCCGTTTCCGTATTGATGCGTTGAACTGTCAAATGAAGTTCTTTGCATATTTCTTCTACTATCTGCATCTTACTTTTAGAGTTATCCAACAGATAATAGCTCAACCTATTCTGTTCACTAGGCATAATACCTGTTTCACTAAGATAATCTTCTTTATTGAGTAACATGGTTGGATCCAATACATGTTCTACATTGATGCCCAAGTATTTGCCACACAATTTAGCTCCGGAATCCTCCCTTACAGCAATAGCATCGAATCGGCTCACCAATTCCCTGCATTGTAAAGTTTGTTGTTCGGAGTATTCCCACTCTTCCGTACCAAAAGAGGGCGCATATGCTATTCGCTTCACTTTTTCCTCCGCAGGTACAAAACAAAGATAATAATAAAGTATATCTGAAACATACTTAGGTCGCCAAGTCTGATCGCTTCCTACTATAAAAGCATCATAATGCGGTAACTCTTCATACCGAGGGGTTCGAAAATAAATCTTACGATTTGATAAGTGCTTATCAACAAACGTTTGTAACTCTGACATTATAATCTTCCTTGTCCCCTCAATTGTCAATGGTCTAATGCATTTCCTCTTAATACTGATAATAAGAGATTTAACAGCGTAAACGAGCTGATTTTTCAAAGATAATTTATCCCACTGCCTGTCTATTATCGACACATCATGCCCCAGTTTCCTCAAAGTCCTATATAGAGCATATGTCTGTAAAATACACCCATGACTAGCATGTATTGGAAATATAATCAGTGCTATTCTCATATTCGTAAATAACCCATACAGCATACCCTCTATTTACTAAGCAGGTATGCCACATAAACTTGATTAAAAATAAAATTCTTATTAACTTTTAACTGAAATATACTATATACTCTCTTTCGTTCTTCAGAATAGCTACATAAAATAGGAAACATAACAAAATGAACTTATTCATTTTATAATTTTCATACAAAATAAGTATCCAAACCTTATGGAAATAGCCTTTAAATTTATAAGTAAGTACCTTTACTTTTCGCCAAAGAAAAAACATTTTCATAAAGATTTAAGATCTTTATTACTTACCGCCTTAATGCAAAATTTTATATTATGAAGTAAAAATACGTATCATGTTACTAACATCCCCCAAATAGCCCGAGTGCTTAAATATATCAAAGACAATATTAAAAAACAACATTGAAATAAGCCACTACGTTAGCAGACCATTTTTATTTATAGAGAAAACCATACAAAGGCATTTTTTTATAAATTTTATTCCCAATGGGATTATCTTTTAATGTTTATTTTTAGTTGTTCCAATAGTGATCGATTTTAAATTCTAATTTGAATATTAATTATTTGCCACTTACAAGTTTTTGAAAATCCTCATAAAAAAGAGTTTCTCGGGATACAGATTCCTCTTTCAATGCTAAATAAAGCAATTGAGGCTCTTGCCTATTCAAATCTTCTATATACCTCCAAAAAACAGCAACCTATAGCATTCTCTTTTCCATAATCTCTAGAAAATCTTAAAATGCCTTTATTAACTGTTGAACGGACTCCAAAGTGTAAATATGTTTTTGTTTTTTTCCTTATGTATCTGAACCAATATCTTCACCAGGTCATAAGTATAACTTATTATTCCTTTTCGAGCAATACAATCAAGCCATTGATAAATATAATCGACTACATCATCCATATATTTCATAGCATACGACCTTGCACTATATTGATGATATTTATCCAGCAAAGAATCACATACCAATTTCAAGTAATAAGGATAAATAAAAGGTATTTCCTCCCTATTCTCATCACATGAGGCAAATAAACGATGAAATAAAATGTCATAGAAACGCAGGCACATATAACAAGAAGTCTGGTGATACTCATGATTATGAAACTCATCCACTTCAAGTGAGAAAATCCGGTTTCCTATATTTGCTTCCAACAACGCTTCTTCCCCAAATGCCCTATAAATCTTAAATTTAGTAACAAAGTCTATATAAGCAAACATAAGCGATAAAAATAAAGTTCCTCTTAGTTCATATTCTATATTACTGTTCTCTTTATAATTAAGAGGCTCTACCAACTCTCTCACAAAGCCCATGGATTTAGGTTCTCAACAAATTACGAAAATAAAAAAAAAGTACTATCTTCATGCGCCACAAAGTGTATCAGTTTTCAACTGATACACACATTCTAAAAAGAAGACAGGATTTATAGAAGAAGATTTTTCGATAAATTCCGGTAAGAAAATAACTTTCTGCAAAACTTCACCATTCAAATTTTGAGTTTTTTCTTCGGCTTACTACTTTTTGATTCAAAAGGCATCTTATTATCCTCATCCTTAGCTACGCCATTGACTATGCGATTTCTTTGTTGTATCTTATCTTTGTGGTAATCATCCAAATATTCCATAAGCAGACATATATTTCCATTTATTAACCCCTTGTAATATCTGATTATGTCCTCATGCTTACTGCAAGGGAAATTTTTCCTCCAACCAATTATAAAAATAAGATAGCTAAGAGTTAAGAAAGCTATGATATACGCCCAAATATTAGCAGGAATACCATTTTTCACCACAAGTTCAGGAATAATCCATCCTCTTTGTTCAAACCATGGGAAACCTATCAAATAATGTATACACAAGACAGCCCCCAAAAGAAGACAGTAATCTCTCTTATAGAACTTATACAGCCATATTTTTTTATTATTTGATACAGCAATTGTTACTAAAGTAAGTACAATAGTTACCAGTACAAGAAAGTCACTTATTGTCATAAATAAAGTAAGTTTATCACTCCACCTTCTCAAACGGAAAAGCCTGAAGATAACTAATAGCCACCGTCATATTACCAAAAGCAAACACCAGCTTGGTATTCCGATGCAGACGCATGATGCATCCCTCTTTCCCTTGAAAAACACCACCCGTAATACGTATCTTCTGCTTTTTCTGAATATACTCCTCAAGAGGCTTATCCATCAGTTCAATGTTATAAGGCATGGATTCATACAGATAAATAAATTCTTCCATCTGTCTATGGGGAATAACAGCCACGCTATAGGAATTGCGGTCTTTTGCAAGATACTGCCGGGGAAACAGATGGGCAAGGATGAGATTCAATTCATCCAACGGGGCACATACAAACAGATAACCATCACCCGTGATTTCCTTTTCATCCGTCAAAGCGTTCAACTTCTGTACAGAGCCTGTCGCGAACGCCTCCTTTACGGCAAAGGCGGACTCCCGACGGGCCGCATATTCTTCCTTGCTATAAGGACACCGTTCAAAACGTCTTTTATGGTCAGCAGAGGTATATGAAAACACTTTGAAGCAGAAATATCTTTCTTCCCTTATGCCAGACCGGGTATTAATCATCACAGCCCTCCTGCCTGTAAAGATTTCGATATAGCGTTTCAGCTCTCTGTTGCGCAGGAACATATAATACCACTTGTGGTCAGGATATTCTTTTTCTTCCCCCGTCTGTGACGTGGTTATCAGATCTGACCCCTGGTCTGGGCAGGAAGCGATTGAACTGCATGGCAGTAACCTAGGCGCTTTACCCGTTATGTTTTGATTTTGCGGAAAGGAGTATTCAGTACCCAAATCCGCATCATTACAGATTTGCATCAAAACATAAATTATTTATCATTTGTACTTCTAAAATGAAGGCTTGTTGAAGCTTCATTTTTGGGGTTCTCTTAGTAAGAGATCCCCATTTGGCTGCAAAAATAGCTATAATTCCCAAGAAATGGAAATCTTTTGTTGCTTTAAAATGCTTTTAACAAGAAATGTATGAGAATTGTTCGTAAAAGGTTATGAATTACGATATGTATGTTTCACATTATCAATAAATTAAATAGAGAAGGGGATCTCTTACTAAGAGAACCCCATTTTTTATAAAACGAATCATGCTATCAAACAGCTGATTTTCAGATCTATCACACTTGTTCATGATAAAAAATAAATTATCCCAAATTAGATATCACACGAAGTCACACAGTATTTCCTAATGGCACGATCCTTTAGATCAGCATTCTGCATATTTCTATATCTCCCCATACAAAAGTCATTCAATATTTTGTATCTATCACCAACAAGGCATATTTTGATTACTTTGCCGAATATTGAATATTCTCCCAGCTCTTATGTTAGGATTCTAGAAATATTTCTCCGAAAATGATCTGATTTTATCCAAGCCAATAGAACATTCAGGCTGTCATCCTACAGCCTGAATGAATACTTCCCCTACAACCCCCTTAAAATGATCTGATTGGCTCGGTCTATCTGTGAAGTGGAGATGGATGCCAGATAAATATGAGTGGTCTTTTCATTATCGTGCCCCAGCCCTTCGCGGATGATGTCTGTAGACACCTTCCTGTCCTGCGCTATGCTGGCCCAGCTATGGCGCGCCACATAGAAAGTCAACGGCGCCTTTAATTCCAGCCGCAAGCCTATTTTATTCAAACCCCGTCCTATCTGCTTGGCCCTCAGTTTATATTGCTTGCGGTCATTTATGTCACAATACCGCAAGATAGGCAGCAGGTACTCGGAAGTGTCATCCTTGTATTTATCCACAATCTCCTGCATCAGTTCCTCCCACAGAATAGTCAGCCGCTGCCCGGTCTTTTTCCGGCTATACGTCAGAATTCCATTCTGGAGATTACTTTTCTTCAAATGCGCCATATCAATAAACGACATGCCCCGGGTATAGAAACTGAAAAGAAAAATATCCCTTGCCTGTTCCAGTTGGGGTTCGATGGATAAATCAAGCTCCTTTATCATTTTGATGATTTTAAAGGGAACGGCCCGTTTTACGGTCTTGTCTATGCCGGTATAGACATGTTTGAAAGGTTTCTTGTCGGTGGTATAGCCTTGCTCTACAGCCAGGTTATACACACTCCGCCAGATTCTCATATAATAGGAAGTACTGTTCTTTACCAAGCCCTTCTCTTTCAGATAGGCTTCATACATCTCCATCAGCTCCGAATCAAAGGCTTCAAAACTCAGATCTTCATTCTTTCTGAATTGGATAAAGCTGTTCATTGTCGAGGTATAACCTTCTGCCGTCCGTCCCCTTTTCTGCCGCTCCAGTTTATTGATACATCGTTGCATGAAGTTGAACACACTCTCTACAGAAGGGATTTTCCGGAAAGAAGCCACGATATCATCAATGGTGTATTCCACACCGGTCCGCTCCAGATCATTGATAATACCTTGTAACCGCGTCATCTCCCAATTCGTCTGGTCACGTATCAGCAGAAGACGCGCTTTACATTCAGACTGTGTTGAAATAAGCAGACTGCCGGTGGAGTCGTCCCACTCGGAAGGCATGATCCGGTAAGAAGTCTTGATGAGCCGTGTCAGTCTGTAATGAATAATTTGATAACTTAATACGCCCTTTTTTCCTTTTACGCTCGATGGGCGGAATTTCAATTTAATGGATGCCATATTTCTTTTCTATATTATGGTTTTGTTATTCAAAACGAATATAGCAATATGGCATCAGGTACACTGTTGCACCTCCGGTTATTCTATCCTTCTATCTCGCTCAGTTCCAACCAGCGCATGGTCTTTTCATCAATCAAATCATTCAGTTCCGGCAATCGTTTGGATTTCTCCGTCAGTTCCTCCACTCCCAGCGTACCGCTGCAAAGGGCGGCTTCTATATCGGCCTTCTCCTGTTCCAGCCCGGCTATTTCTTGTTCCAGCTGCTCGAACTCTTTCTTTTCCTTGAAAGACATTTTCCGCTTGTCATTCAGGCGCACGCGGGCGGTCTTTTCCTCTTTTGGCTTTTCCGCCTCTTTGTCGCGCTGCTCTTTCGCCTCGCGCCAGTCACGATAATCGGAGTAGTTGCCCGGAAAATCACGAATGTCTCCCTGTCCCTTGAATACCAGCAAGTGGTCTACCACCTTGTCCATGAAATAGCGGTCGTGGCTTACTACGATTACACAGCCCTTGAAGTTCTGCAAATATTCTTCCAATACCTGAAGGGTGATGATATCGAGATCGTTGGTAGGCTCATCCAGCACCAGGAAGTTGGGATTACGCATCAATACCGTACACAGGTACAGGCGGCGGCGTTCTCCCCCACTCAGTTTATATACATAACTATGCTGTGTTTCGGGAGTAAACAGAAAATGTTGCAGGAACTGGGATGCGGTCAGTTTCTTGCCATTTCCCAATTCGATGACTTCGGCAATATCCTGCACCACGTCGATGACCTTCATTTGCTCGTCAAACTTCAGGCCATCCTGAGAATAGTAACCGAAACGGACTGTCTCACCGATATCCAATGTTCCACTGTCCGGCTTCTGTTCGCCCATCAGTATTTTAATGAACGTGGACTTTCCCGTACCATTGTTTCCCACGATGCCCATCTTCTCATAACGGGCAAAGATATACGAGAAATCTTCCAGAATCTTCAAATCACCGAAACGCTTGTACAGATGATCCGCCTCAAAAATCTTGGAGCCGATGTAAGAGGCTTTCATATCCAGTTTCACATTGCCGTCGTTGAAACGCTGCTTCGCCACTTTCTCCAGTTCGTAGAAAGCTTCTTCCCGATAACGCGCTTTATGTCCGCGTGCCTGGGGCATACGGCGCATCCACTCCAGCTCTGTGCGGTACAAGTTATTGGCACGGGCTATTTCGGCATTGGTCGCCTCGATACGCTCCTGCCTCTTTTCCAAGTAATAGCTGTAGTTCCCTTTATATGAATAGACCTGCTGATTGTCTATCTCGATAATTTCAGAGCAGACGCGGTCCAGGAAATAACGGTCGTGCGTCACCATAAGCAGACTGATGTTTCCCCGGCCGAGATACCCCTCCAGCCACTCCGTCATATCCAGATCAAGATGGTTGGTAGGCTCATCCAAAATCAGGAAATCGGGCTCGGTTATCAGCACATTCGCCAAAGCCACCCGTTTCAACTGACCTCCGGAAAGATGTTTGATCTGCTGGCTGAAGTCCCGGATTTTTAATTGAGAAAGGATTTGTTTCGCCTTCCGTTCATAATCCCATGCCTTTTCGTGCTCCATCCGTGCCAACAGCTCTTCCAGTCCCGGATTGCCTTCGGTTTCCATGCAGCTTTCATATTCTTTGATGAGTTCCACCGTGCTGTTTCCGTGATAGAAACAGGCTTCGAGCACGGTCAGGTCTTCGGGATAATGTGGGTCTTGCTCCAAATAGCCCACCCGCAGATCACGACGAAAGACGATGCTTCCTTCATCATATCCCCTCCTTACCGGCTATTATATTAAGTAAGGTAGTCTTGCCTGTACCGTTCTTTGCTATCAGACCGATGCGTTGTCCTTCGGCCACTCCAAATGAAATCTTCCGGAACAATACCAAGTCACCGAATGACTTGGTAAGCCCGTCTACTTGCATATATGGGGTCATTATTTGTCTATTTATTTAAATCATCCAACACTGCCTCCGCCTCTCGCTTAATTTTCCTGAATTCAGATTTCAAGTCGCAGGGGAGTCCCTTTTTAGCTTTTCCCCACACCAGTGCGGCAGGGTCCAGCACCATATCCGAACACATAAACTGCAAGGCGGGATATTCTTTCTGTCCCTCAATGACAGTCACCCATTCCATACCTTCCATCTCATTCACCAAAATGGCTCCGAAAGCAATACCGAAATTCTCCCACGCCATACGCTGCTGAGTCTGGAAACGTCCGCTGTCCATTACTTGCTGTATACTGTCAATATCACTCTCCGACGCAGTGAAATCCTTGGTGAGTTGCTTTTTAATCGTGGTAGAAGCCCACTCAAAGGCGGTGTTCACCTCCCCGATTTCCAAGACACGGATCGGAATGATCTCACGCGGGTGACTTACACCTTCTTTGCGGACCTGCAAAGACCGGATGATTTCTTCCGCCGGATGCTTGTCTCCTCCTTTGGACACGGTAAAAGAACATTCGAAAGAAAGATCCCCCCTCTCCTGTCACCCAGATATGAGTGGTGTACCAGGCGCCTTCTTCCTGAAAAGTTTCCGCGCTGTAAGCACAATCCCACTTGCCCACTTTCACCAGGGCGGAAGAGGTATTTTCTTTCAATTCGTATGCGATGCACTGCGGACCATAGTCAGCCGCTTCATCCTTATAGGCCGATATGCGGAAATTACCTGTCCACCGGTCAGGATTATAGAATAAAAACTCTCTTCTGTATCTTCAAACTCGTGCCAGCCCATCGGGTATTCCAATGAGAACCAGCCACCGGGAGAAATGTATTTCATAGTCTCTATCTTTTTAATTCATTACTAACGGAAACGATCGTTTTACTTTACCGGCAATATCTCAATCCAGTAATCATCAGGATCATTGATGAAATACAAGCCCATAGCGGTGTTCTCGAAGCAAACGCATCCCATTTCCTTATGGAATTTACGGACTTCGTCATAATCACCTTCCACACGCAGACACAGATGGCTTTCGTTCTCACCCAACTCGTATGGTTGGGTATGGTCACGCAACCAGGTCAGTTCCAACAAGAAATTGCTGTGGTCATCGGCCATATACACCAGCACGAAGGAACCGTCCGAAGCTTCCTTACGATGAGACTCATGCAAACCTAACGCTGTTTCATAAAACTTGATACTCTTGTCCAGATCAGTTACATTGATATTGAAATGATCAAATCTTCCTTTTACTTTCATATTGTGTTATTCTTTTGTTATTCAATCTCTATTTTTTGTCCGCGATGCGTCAATGACACAAAACGCACTCCATGCGCTTCGGCAAAGTCGCAGAAAGCATTTGCCTTGGCATACTCCGGTGTGAAATGCATGGGTACAAAGATATGAGTTTTTATCTTTGTTACAAACTGTCCGGCACCCCGCATGTATTCTTTTCCCAAACGGGGGTCAACGGGAAACATCGCCACATCCACTTCGGGCGTATAGGCGTAAAGATCATCCAGCTCATGCAGGAAATTCTTCTCGGCTCCCTTCCACTCCGCCTCGGTACTCTCATCCATCCAATGCCAGTTATTCAAATCACCGGCATGAAAAATCTTTTTTCCACCTGTCTGAAGCAAAAACGATACTCCCACATCCGTGGAACCGAAAGCACGCACGCTCAATGTTTCATCCTTATATTCCTCTCCTTTTTTCAGCCAGACGGCATCTTCTTTCTGCGCCCTGCGATGACGCAAAATGTCTTTCGAGAAAATATAGATGATATCCGGCCGCTGTTCACGCCATTGCAATACCTCTTTATTAAAATTGATCCGGATGAAAATGACTGGCCAGCACATACAGTTTTCCGGGTCTCCGCAATAATTCGCTGTGTACAGTTCCTTCCGGCATTCCCGCCTCTTGATTGCTGAAAGTCCCATCCATCAACCGGTTCAAATCCGCCTGCGCCTGTCCATCCTCCGAATCACGGTAATAATCCATGATTACAGTAAAGCCATCGCCTGACAAGGCGAATCCGCTATGATATATATAAGTAAGTTCCATATCCATACAACAAATTTATTTACCGATAGGTTGCACCTGCGCACGGGTCTTTTTATCAATCTCCAGAAACATATAATTCACTTTACCCGAATGTATCAGGGAGTCATTCTCCCGATATTTCCTCGTAGCATATTCCTTTGATTTCTCGTAGGTCAGTTTCGACATCTGGTTCTGGGATTTGCCCACCATGGTAGAATCCAGCTTCTCATCCGGAAAAAAATCATCCAGATTCACATCCCCTATCATCGTGGTTTCCAGAAAATTCATATTCTTGTGTGATTTGTCTGTGTAATAACCCACAAACATATGTCCCGGAATACGCACCAGGATAGGATTGATATTGATGGCTTTCATCAGTGAGGCCAGCAACACGCTGCCATCCACACAGTTTATCTGCGAGGATTCCAGCGCATCGTCCAAGGTACGGACGCGCTGTGTATAAACCACATTGGACGAAAGACTGGTATTGGTGGTGGAGCTATACTTAAAGTTCCGCTTTTGCAACACATTCCACAATGCATAGACCTGTTTGTCCACATTCTCCGACTGGTGTGCATTACCTTGATACCCAAGAAAACGATTGACGATACGTGTATCCAAGGCTTCACGCAATAATTTGTCAATCTGAGGATGCTCCTCGTTGACGTAGGCCGCAAAAAACTCTCCCGTATCGTGAAACTTCATTTTATCGTCCACATATCCTAAAGGGCACTCATTGATACTGCGCATCGAGATGGTTTTCAAACGCTGTGGAAGTTCTTTCTTATTCAATTCCGCCTTGACGGAGATGCTAACGGGCACTGCCTGATTATTATCACGCAAAGCCTGATAGTTCCATATAATATCCGGGAAAACCAGATATTCTTTCCCCGCCTTGGGTAAAATAAACTCAGATACAGACTGAGAGAAAAAAGGAGTCTCGGCCACTTCTATACGCAATTTGCTATTGGCATAACTGTTCTTCAGCCGGATGGCGATACACGACTTGGGATTTCCGATATAATCGGAATCGGCAGGTACGATTAAACTGGCATCTGTGGTTGCGGTAGAAAGAATGGTTGCAGGGAAAATATTACCACCCAGCTGGTCGGTAATCTCGAACCCGGATTTAAAAGGCTCATACCGATAAATAAAGACTGAAAATGCCATTACCAGTATAGCAGATAATATTAATGTGGACCATTGCCACTTGTTCAGTTGTTTCATATTCCACTTTTCTACGCTATCTGTTAATCAGTTGTTTTTATGATTCCCCATCCACCATCATTCACTACAGACTACACTGATTGACACAGGTTCCATATCAAGCAATTGCTTTTCAATAGAAACAATCTGCATCAATCCGTGCAATCGGTGGCGAAAAGCTCGTTATCTCACTGCGATACTCTCTATCTCCACAAGCGCTCCTTTCGGCAAAGCCTTAACAGCTACAGCAGAACGGGCAGGGAAATCTCCTTCGAAATACTTGGCATAAACAGCGTTCATTTCAGCAAACAAAGACATATCTGCCAAAAATACGGTTGTTTTTACGATATTAGCGGTAGTCAGACCGGCTTCTGCCAATACATTCTTGATATTCTCAAAAACCTGGGTAGTTTGTTCAGTCACTCCTCCCGGAACAAATTCACCGGTAGCAGGATCAACGGGAATCTGACCTGACAGGAATACCATACCATTCACTTCAACAGCTTGACTGTAAGGACCTATAGCAGCAGGAGCCTTTTCTGTAAAAATCACTTTTTTCATCTTTTCTCTATTTATAATTAAGTAAAAATCAAATTTGACGGGCTAAATTAGTATTTTTTTCGCTATTTCATGCAGACTCTACTGAACAATCTGACCTATTTTTACGTTCATTTAACATCAGGGTTTTCACAGACAGAAAGGATGTTTCCAAACGTCGTTTTTTTTATTAATTTCATTAAATTCGGCAAAAAATCTTCTGTAATATGCATGAGATTAAAAAAAAATATCTACTTTTGTCCTCGGTAAATACGTCAGTTCCCTATCCGGGAAAGTCTGTTTACTTCCTGATAACAATCAAAACAACATCAATCCCATAATCGTAATTATGAGTGCATTTCCCCCTTCTAACACATTTTTGTGTAGATTGCGCTCCTTAATTATACCATTAAAAGATTATAAAGAAATATATTACTAATAACTATACTCTATGTATAACATTATTCAATTAAACGACAAAGACTTGTCGGAATTACAATCGATTGCCAAAGAGTTGGGTATCAAGAAAACAGACTCTCTAAAAAAAGAAGATCTGGTTTATAAAATTCTGGACGAGCAAGCCATAGTCGGAGCAACCCAAAAAGTAGCGGCAGAAAAAGCCAATGAAAGTCAACCCCGTAAAAGATCACGTATCAACGTTAAAAAAGACGGTGACAAGGTCTATACTGCAACCAAGGACAAGGCACAGAAACTGGAAGCCAATACCCCGCAGCCTGCCGCCGCAGCTGCCGAAACAGTAAAAGAGACTGCTCCTGTAGCGGTAACACCACAAACAGAAGCCGTGGCCGAAACAAGCGCGGAAGAAAAAACACCTAAAAAAAGAGGACGCAAACCGGGTAGTAAGAAAGTAACAGCCAAGACAGAAGAACAACCTGCAACGAAAACGAAAGAAACTGCAAAAGAGGAAGTGAAAGCTGAAGCACCGGCGAAACCGACACCCAAAAAAGCAAAAAAAGAAGAAACACCGGCTATTCCCGAAGAAAAAGAAGTGATTCTTCCCGAACTGGAATTCGGCAGTGAAACCGATGATTTTATTCCCATCGAGGATCTTCCTTCAGAAAAAATAGAACTTCCTACTGAGTTGTTCGGCAAATTTGAGGCTACCAAAGTAGAAACACCGGCTCCGGTACAGACACCTGCCCCCAAATTCCAACCACGCCAGCAGCGCGATCAAAATCAGAAGTACAACAATCCGCGCAACAATAATTACAACAATCCTCGTCAGGCAAACAATAATAACAATACGACGGCTGAGGGAGAAGCGTCTGCCAGCATTCCTCAACAACCGGAACGCAAACAGGTGGAAAAGCCTTACGAATTTGAAGGTATCCTGACCGGTACCGGGGTATTGGAAATCATGCCCGACGGATACGGTTTCCTCCGTTCATCCGATTACAACTATCTTTCCTCACCCGATGATATTTACGTTTCACAATCGCAAATAAAACTGTTCGGTTTGAAGACCGGTGATGTAGTGGAAGGCTCTATCCGTCCGCCCAAAGAAGGAGAAAAATATTTCCCGTTGGTAAAGGTGGAAAAGATAAACGGTCTGGATCCCGGATTGGTACGTGACCGCGTTCCGTTTGATCACCTGACCCCGCTGTTCCCCGATGAAAAGTTCAAACTTTGCAAAGGGGGATATAGTGATAACCTTTCAGCCCGTGTGGTAGATATGTTCTCACCTATCGGTAAAGGACAGCGTGCTTTGATTGTGGCGCAACCCAAAACCGGTAAGACGATCCTGATGAAAGACATCGCTAACGCAATCGCAGCCAACCATCCGGAAACGTACATGATCATGCTGCTTATTGACGAACGTCCCGAAGAAGTGACAGATATGGCGCGCAGCGTAAATGCCGAAGTGATCGCTTCTACATTTGACGAACCGGCAGAACGTCACGTAAAGATTGCAGGTATCGTACTGGAAAAAGCGAAACGCATGGTAGAATGCGGTCACGATGTGGTAATCTTCCTCGACTCTATCACCCGACTGGCACGTGCATACAATACGGTTTCTCCTGCTTCCGGCAAGGTATTATCCGGTGGTGTGGATGCAAATGCCCTGCATAAGCCCAAACGTTTCTTCGGTGCTGCCCGTAACATTGAAAACGGTGGCTCGCTGACCATTATCGCAACCGCACTGATTGACACCGGTTCCAAGATGGATGAAGTAATCTTCGAAGAATTCAAGGGTACAGGTAATATGGAACTCCAGCTGGACCGCAACTTGAGCAACAAACGTATCTTCCCGGCAGTAAACATCGTGGCATCAAGCACCCGCCGCGACGACTTGCTGCTCGACAAGACTACTTTGGACCGTATGTGGATTCTTCGCAAGTATTTGGCAGATATGAATCCTATCGAAGCCATGGATTTCGTAAAGAGTCGTTTGGAAAATACCAAAGACACGAAGAATTCCTGATGAGCATGAACTCATAAAAAATAAATCTCTTTTATTAAATGACGCAGGCTGTACCATTTTTAAGGTATGGCCTGTTTTTTATTATACTTCAATCAATATATCAATGCATCAATTTGCTAATATGCCCATGACCACGCAGAGTAGAATGCAGCAAATTGACACATTGGCAAATTATCCAATGGGTACAAAACCAGATTCCTTCCGTCTGATTAAAAAGACCTTTAAATCCGGAGAACCCATGAAAACAAAAATAATCTGCTTTATCGCATTTGTCAGTTATACCTTTTATTTAACCGCAGGAGATATTTATGTTTCTCCCTACGGTAACGACAATGCTGCCGGTACACGCCAATCTCCCCTCCAGACTCTGGAACAAGCCATCAAGCAAGCGCGCGAATGGAGAAGATTGCAATCACCCGAAACAACCGGAGGCATAAATATCCTATTGGAGGAAGGAATATACCCACAATATAAAAGCCTGTTCATCCGCCCCGAAGATAGCGGGACAACAGACTCTCCCACCCGTATCACCGCTGTTCCCAATGCCCGTGTAGTCTTAAGTGGCGGAGTTCCTGTGACAGGTTGGGAACAAGGATGCAAAGATACCAGAATACCAGAAACACTTAGAAATAAAATATGGGTAGCGGAAGCGCCCCGTATGGGAAACAGGATATTGGAAACCCGGCAAATGTGGGTCAACGGAACAAAAGCACAGCGGGCCGCACAGTTTCCCGACGGAGTAATGGAACGCATGATTGATTTTAACCCTGAGGAAGAGACGATCACCATTCCCACTCCACAAACAGCAGGGTTGAATGCCGCTTCACAAGTAGAGATGATCGTTCACCAACGTTGGGCCATCGCCATACTGAGAGTGAAGGAAATGATTACTGAAGGGGCAAATACAATCGTCCGTTTTCATGATCCCGAAAGCCGGTTGGAGTTTGCCCATCCCTGGCCTCAACCTGTCATTGACGGAGAAAAAGGAAACTCCTCCTTTTGTCTGGTCAATGCTCTGGAACTATTGGACCAGCCCGGAGAATGGTATCAGGATTACCCTTCCGGACGCATCTATTATTACCCGCGTCCTCACGAAGACATGACGAAGGCGCAAGTCATTATTCCGGCTTTAGAGACTTTACTGACTATAAGCGGAACATTAGAACGCCCGGTAAGGAATATACATTTTCAAAATATATCTTTCGAACATACTTCATGGATGCGCCCCTCTTATCAAGGACACGTTACATTGCAAGGAGGCTTCCATCTGCTGGATGCTTACAGACTACCCATACCGGGGCTACCCGAAAAAGCGGAACTGGAAAACCAGGCATGGATAGGCAGACCCGAAGCTGCAATACAGATAAAATGCGGCAATAACATAAACTTCAACCACTGCACATTCCAGCATTTAGCAGCCACCGGAGTAGATTATGAACGCGCCGTATCGACTTCCATTGTCGAGAATTGCCATTTCACCGATATTGGTGGCACAGCCTTACTGGTGGGCACCTTTCCCGATGAAGGATTTGAAACCCATGTGCCTTATACACCTTTTCATGAACAGGAATTATGTACGGGAATCACCATACGGAACAACCTGATTGAGGAAGTGACCAATGAAGATTGGGGAGGTGTAGGCATCGGAGCCGGATATGTAAAGAATATCCATATCGTACATAATGAAGTCTGCCACGTCAATTATTCAGGTATCTGTGTGGGCTGGGGATGGACCCTGCAGGAAAGCGGAATGAGCGGCAATCGGATTGAAGCCAATTACGTCCACCACTTTGCCCGGAGGCTGTATGATACAGGAGGACTTTATACCCTCTCCAACCAACCCGGCTCCGTGATGCGCAATAACCGGATTGAACATTTAATTGACGCGCCCTACGCTACCAACGACCGTGCGTTTTACATCTACTTTGATGAAGCAACGGATGGCTATACCGTAGAAAACAACTGGTGTCCGTCCGAACGTTTCGACTCCAACCGTCCGGGACCTCATAATGTGTGGAAGAAGAATGGTCCGCAAGTAGATGAAAGTATAAGACAAAAGGCAGGCAGGGTCGCTGTAGGTGGGGTGTCACAACCAAGAATCATTATAAAAACAAAATAACAAAAAGAGAATGAAACCAACCAATTACCACTTATTCGATTTTCTGGACTTTGATCCCGATCTGTCAAGAGACGAATCATTATGGAAAGCATACAAGCCCACCTCTGTCTATGAAAAAGACGGGGATATCTGTATAAACGTCCCCTTTCAAAAGCAAGTGCTCTCTAACGATATGGCGCCCGATACGACATCGCCCCGTGAAGAGTATACGCTGGTCATCCGTCAGTACACCTCAGGTATCACCCGGCTCTTTATCGGATTCGGTGAAGAAAGCATGACGGATCAGTCGGAAATGCTCCAATTCAGTGACCGGGTAAAGAAACTCCCTTTGCAAGTGACACAAACAGAAGGGGAATGGTTGATCACTACCCAAGACGGAATCCAACGGGCACTTATCCATGTAAAGCCCCCGGTACTGGACCGTTGGAGCGAACTGCTGCCCGATCCTCAAGAGACCTTGGATCTTCGCCTTTACCCCGACGGCAAACGTGAAATCCGACTGGCTGCCTACGACCACTTCTCCCCTCCCCGTTACGATGCGCTGCCACTGGCTTTCTGCAAACGAAACGGAGTGAAGGAACGTGCCACCCTTTCCTTTGAATCAAAACCCGATGAATGTTTTGCCGGAACAGGGGAACGCTTTGCCAAAATGGACTTAAGCGGACAAACTTTCTTCTTAAAGAACCAGGACGGACAAGGTGTGAACAACCGCCGTACCTATAAGAATATTCCTTTCTACCTCTCCAGCCGGATGTATGGAACATTCTATCACACCTGTGCCCACAGCAAACTGTCACTGGCCGGGCAATCCACCCGCTCGGTACAGTTCCTAAGCGACCAGGCCATGCTGGATGTTTTCGTCATAGCAGGCGACACGATGGAAGAAATCCTCCGGGGTTATCGGGATCTGACCGGATATCCTTCCATGCCTCCCCTCTGGAGTTTCGGCATCTGGATGAGCCGCATGACCTACTTCAGCGCTGATGAAGTAAATGAGATATGCGACCGGATGCGTGCCGAACATTACCCCTGCGATGTCATCCATCTGGATACCGGCTGGTTCAAGACCGACTGGCTGTGCGAATGGAAATTCAACGAAGAACGCTTTCCCGATCCCAAAGGGTTCATCCAAGGACTGAAGAAAAAAGGATATCGCGTGTCCTTATGGCAACTCCCCTACGTGGCGGAGAACGCCGAACAGATAGACGAAGCACGCAAAAACGATTATATAGCTCCGCTGACAAAGAAACAAGATTCGGAAGGTTCCAATTTCTCCGCTTTGGACTATGCCGGAACCATTGACTTCACTTATCCCCAAGCAACCGAATGGTATAAAGGACTGCTGAAGAATCTGCTGGATATGGGCGTGACCTGCATCAAAACCGATTTTGGAGAAAACATCCACATGGATGCCCTCTATAAAGGCATGAAACCCGAATTGCTGAACAACCTGTATGCATTGCTTTATCAGAAAGCCGCTTATGAAATCACAAAAGACGTAACCGGTGACGGCATCGTATGGGCACGCTCGGCATGGGCGGGATGCCAACGCTATCCCCTGCATTGGGGAGGTGACTCATGCAGTTCATGGGATGGGATGGCAGGCTCGCTGAAAGGCGGCTTGCATTTCGGGCTTTCCGGCTTCGCTTTCTGGAGTCATGATGTCCCCGGATTCCACACATTGCCCAACTTCATGAACTCTATAGTGGACGATGATGTATATATGCGCTGGACACAATTCGGTGTATTCTCCTCCCACATCCGTTATCACGGAACAAACAAACGCGAGCCGTGGCATTATCCCGCTATCGCACCTATGATAAAAAAGTGGTGGAAGTTGCGCTATACGCTTATACCTTATATCGTAGAACAAAGCCGTAAGGCCATCGCAAGCGGAGCACCTCTCTTGCAAGCTCTGATTTTTCATCACCCCGAAGACAAATTGTGCTGGCACATCGACGATGAATACTATTTTGGTAACGACTTCCTAGTAGCCCCGGTCATGAACAGCGAGAACCGCCGGGATGTCTATCTGCCCGAAGGAAAATGGGTGAATTTCTTCACAGGTGAACGCTTGGAAGGAGGACGCTGGCTGAAGAATCTGGATGTCCCTCTGGACGAAATGCCCGTATATGTACGTCAAGGAGCGACCATCCCCGTTTATCCGGATGAAGTGGAATGCACGGACGATATGGATTTAAGCAAAAGCATCGGTCTACACATAGACCCTCATTTTAAAGGAATATTTAAGAACTGACGAATATGGAAACTTGGAAAACGAATTTAGACGAGACAAAGAAACGATATATAGATTGGTGGAACCATAAAGGAATCATACTGAACATGTGGGAGCACTTTCAGGAAGGTGTGAAACCTCATGCGGATATCCCTGCACCCTCCCCGGCAAAAGACCTGAATCAGAAATGGTTCGATCCGCAATGGCGTGCAGAATACCTGGACTGGTACGTGGCACACAGCAGTCTGAAAGCAGATATCCTGCCGGTAGCCAATACCCAGTTAGGCCCCGGTTCATTGGCAGCCATCTTGGGCGGCGTGTTCGAAGGAGGGGAAGATACCATTTGGATTCATCCCGATCCCGATTTCAACGATGAGATTGTTTTCAATCCCGAGCATCCCAACTGGATCTTGCATAAAGAATTGCTGAAGGCATGCAAGGCGAAAGCAAACGGTCACTATTACGTAGGAATGCCCGATTTGATGGAAGGGCTGGACGTACTGGCCGCCTTGAAAGGTACAGACAAAGTTTTGCTGGATACCGTGATGCAGCCCGAAGTGCTGGAACAGCAAATGCAACAAATCAATGATATCTATTTCAAAGTCTTTGATGAACTTTACGACATCATCCGTGAAGGGGACGAAATGGCTTTCTGCTATTTTTCTTCATGGGCTCCCGGTAAAATGAGCAAATTACAAAGCGATATTTCTACCATGATCAGCGAAGATGATTATCGTCGCTTCGTGCAACCGTTCATCCGCGAACAATGCCAAAAGATAGACTACACCCTGTATCATTTGGACGGTGTGGGCGCCATGCATCACCTGCCCGCCCTTCTTGAAATTGAGGAACTGAATGCCATTCAATGGACTCCGGGCGTAGGTGAGCCACAAGGAGGATCACCCAAATGGTACGACCTTTACAAGAAGATCCTTGCCGGAGGCAAAAGTATCATGGCTTGTTGGGTAACCTTGGACGAACTGAAACCCTTGCTGGACAATATCGGTGCGGACGGTGTGCATCTGGAAATGGACTTCCATAACGAGAGAGAAGTGGAACAAGCGATGCGCATTGTTGAGGAATACTCCTCTTCCTCCTCTGACGTATCCAAAGAAGACCTTTTGAAAGAAGAAGCCGCTGCAACAAAACAAGAAACAATCGTCGTCAAAGACTCTGCGGCAGCCGGGAATGAGGCCTTGAAACCTTTGTTCAATGCCATTGTGGACGGAAAGCTGGAACCGGCCATAGAAGTAACCAAGAAAGCCATCGCCGAAGGAGTACAGCCCCAGGAAATTATCAACAACTACATGATAAAGGCTATGGGCGAAGTGGGACAACGCTTCCAGGACGGAAAAGCGTTCGTGCCCCAACTGCTGATGGCAGGACGCGCCATGAAGGGAGCTTTGGAACTTCTGAAGCCTTTATTGCAAGGGGAGTGCCTCGACCACCATAGGCAAGGTGGTCATTGGAACCGTGAAAGGCGACTTGCATGATATCGGCAAGAAACCTGGTGGCTTCCATGCTGGAAGGTTGCGGCTTTGAAGTAATCAACATAGGCATAGATGTATCTTGCGACAAATTTGTGGAAGAGTCAAGAAAAACAAGGCAGACATCCTGTGCATGAGCGCCTTGCTGACAACAACCATGACTTATATGCAGGAGGTGATCAACGCTTTGGAAGCAGCCGGTATCCGTAATCAAGTGAAAGTGATGATAGGCGGCGCTCCCGTAAGCCAGGGATTCGCCGATGAAATAGGTGCGGACGGGTATAGCGACAATGCCAATACGGCCGTAGCGGTAGCCAAGGAACTGATGGGGCTTCATAAATAAACGGAATATTCATCTTAATCTGATACATGAATTATGCACGCTAATTATTTAGATACGTTAGATTGGGGCATTCTTATTGCCTACTTTCTGATTCTTATAGGCATCGGTATATGGGCCAGTCTGAAACGCAAAAAAGGCAGCAGCCTTTTTCTCGCCGAGCGTTCCCTGAAGTGGCATCACATCGGTTTCTCCATGTGGGGAACCAATGTGGGCCCCTCCATGCTGATAGCCTCAGCCAGTGCCGGATTCACCACCGGCATCGTTTCGGGCAATTATGCCTGGTATGCGTTTGTTTTCATCTGCTTGCTGGCTTTTGTCTTTGCCCCCCGTTATTTGGGAGCGCGTATCACCACCTTGCCGGAGTTCATGGGGCGGCGTTTCGGACAGTCCACCCGCAACATTCTTGCCTGGTACACCATTGTGACGATCCTTATCTCGTGGCTTGCCCTGACCTTATTCGCCGGAGGTATCCTTATCCGTCAGGTTTTCGATATTCCCATGTGGCAATCGGCATTGATCCTGCTCGTTATCTCCGCATTCTTCACCATGGCCGGAGGGCTGAAAGCGGTAGCCTATACCAATGTATTCCAGATGCTTCTGCTTATTTTCGTATCGGCCACGCTTACTATAGCAGGGCTTTACAAGGTGGGTGGAGTCAGCGCATTGGCCGAAGCGGTTCCGGCCGATTACTGGAACCTGTTCCGCCCGAATGACGATCCTGCCTTCCCGTGGCTGCCCATCATTCTGGGTTATCCCATCATGGGAGTCTGGTTCTGGTGCACAGACCAATCCATGGTACAGCCTGTATTGGCTGCCAAGAATCTGAAAGAAGGCCAAATGGGTGCCAACTTCACCGGCTGGTTGAAGATACTGGATGTTCCTCTCTATATCCTTCCGGGTATCATCTGTCTGGCACTCTACCCGGGCTTGAAGAACCCCGATGAGGCCTACATGACTATGGTCACTAACTTATTTCCTGTAGGCATGGTGGGATTAGTACTGGCCGTATTGACCGCCGCACTGATCAGCACTGTCGGCTCTGCCCTGAATGCGCTGAGTACCGTCTTCACGATGGATATCTATGTCAAGAAATTCAGACCGCTTGCCAGCCAGAAAGAGATCATCCGTACAGGGCATGTGGTTACAATGGCGGGAGCACTGATTTCGGTGATCATCACCATTGCCATAGACAGTATCAAAGGATTGAATCTGTTTAATGTATTCCAATCGGTACTGGGATTTATCGCACCGCCTATGGCGGCTGTTTTCCTGTTCGGCATCTTCTGGAAACGAACTACCACGATGGCTGCCAACATGGCATTGACATTTGGTACGGCGTTCAGCATGGGAGTGGGCATTCTCTATTTATGGGTATTTCCTGCAGAAAAATATACAGCATGGCCTCACTTCATGATGCTGTCTTTCTACCTGTTCGTTGTCATCAGCGCAGGCATGATTTTGGTATCCTTATTGGATAAACGCCGGCAAGAATGTACATTAAACATGAAGAAAGTCATGGAGAAACCGGCCAAATCGGTTATCCTTGCATGGACGCTACTGACTATTATCATGATCGGGCTTTATCTATTCTTCAATGGGCATTAAAAGAAGGTGCAGAAGGCTGAAAAGATTGTATTTTTATATGCCTACGTTTGGTATTCCACTCGGGTAGTGAGGCAGTCCCACCCCGGTGAAATTGCAGTTCCACCCCGGTGGGACTGGAGTTTCACCAGGGTGGAACATCAGATGAAAGTAGTTGTTACAGCAGATGGGGACAGCTGTTATAACCTGTCTTGATAGGACAGGAGATTCATTAAGATTGCAACAAATTGTAAAATCAATGAGATTAATAACAACATCTAGCCATTTGGGACTCTGATTTTTGTAGCCATCCTATTATCCCCGCTGCTTCCGCCTGTAACATCTATCGTACGTACAGAGACCGCAAGTATATTCCAGTTTACGGACACTATCCCCCAGTCCTATTACTCCACTGACCGATTTTATAGGAAGCATCAAACTGGAATCTGTCAACCGGATGCCACAAGGTTCCGCTGAAGGAAATAAAGGGAATAATTTCTTTTGCTCCGACACATGCCAGCCGCAATATCCGGGACTGAAACGGTTGGTATGCCTCCACCCTCTGTCGCGGATGTATTCATCCAACGCAATTTCCATACAATCCGCAGTCTTCTCGGCTATGATACTTCCTATGGCATCCGCTATATAAATCTTTACCATATCCCCTTCTTGCTGCAACGTATGCTGGAGCCTTTCAAAACCGGTTCCGGCAGTCGCGGCAAAGAAAGCGAAGGATTCCGAACCACGCAGCTGCCGGGTGATTATTTTACCTATACTGAAACACGTATCGCCGACAGAAAGCGAGTCTTTCGATTCATCCAACTCTCCACCGGATATGAAAAAACAAAAACGGGGAGAAGTTACTGCCTCCACCCGTCCAAGCACCCCACGGACTTCTTTTTCTACCGCTTCGTCGGGCACAGCATCTGCATATCCCATCGCCTCATAGATTTCGGACAATGGGACAGGCAGGTCAGCAAAAGACAGTTCTTTTTCAAGCATTATTAAATTCATTTAATGCGGCAAAGAATGCATCAATATTTTCAGATGGCGTATGAGGCGGTGTATCACATCCGCTGGAGAGCACGAAGTTGGGATAGGACTTGGTAGCCTCCAACAGGTCGAGTGTGGCTTTCTTCATCACCTCCGGAGTAGCAGCCTTGAACAAGCTCACCGGATCAAGATTTCCCATTGCAAGAGCATCCGCAGGTACTTCTTTCAGCGCTTCGACCATATCTATTTTATTTCCAAAATGATAAGCGGCAGCTCCTGTAGCTACCATTGCCTTGGTACAATGACCGGTATTTCCACAATTATGCAGAATGACCGTGAAGTGATCGTCCTGCACTTTCTCTACGATCTCCTTAATGAAAACAGACGAGTATTGCGTGCAGTCCTCATCAGACAAGAGTCCGGCAGCCGGCTCGGCCATCACTACCCCATTCACTCCTGTGGCCTTCAATGCCATACAGTAACGGAGAATGAAATCCGAACATTTCTTCAACAGCGAATTGGCCGCTTCCGGATTGATATAAATAAGCATCATGATTTCAGACATGTCATACAAACGTCCTGCCAATGAGTAAGGGCCGATGCAACCGGCAAAGACGGGCCGGTCCGTAATGGTCTTGGCTGCCAGCATATTTGCTTTCAGATACTGGGGGATTCTTCCTTTATTCAAGGCAGGGATTTCCAGTTTGTCAATAGCTTCTTCATCATTGAGAAGACGCCCCACCACACTGGGAACCTCATTTTCGGGGAAGACAATCTCCGCTCCGAAAGCCTCGGCTTCTACCGTCAAATCCATAATCACGGTTGCGGCGGCTGTGGGATATTTCTCACTCAATGCCTTGATGGCGTTGTAATGCACTTGTCCGTCAGTGACGGCATCGCGTACCGTTTTCCCTATCATCTCTATGCCCGGATGGGTCATGATGGGCATAGCCACCACTTCTTTCTTTTGGATAATTTCGTTTATCCACTCTTTCATATTCAGTTACTCATGGTCTTTTATTCTTTATTTATTCTGTTATTTGCAAAAGTAAGTCTTTTCTTTGATAATCTGCTGTTCCCTTTGCTCTTTCTCATTCAAAAAAATCGGTATAAATCCCGTTACAATACTACAGGAATTTACACCAGTTTTTCATCTTATAGACTTATGGCAATTTATGCAAAAGTGACGATAATATGTTTCACATCTTTCCAATGGTAGAAAGAGCAATATCCGTTTCTACAGGGATGGTAACTTCTTTCTCACAATGCATGTAACTTCACCAGTATATCGTCAGAAGCATTTTTTTTCTGAAGAAAACCAACTGAACGTTTGCCGCCATCGGAGTGACCTTGAAATTACACCATGCCTGATAAAATTTATCGGGATCCGTTTCGGCTTTCCACATATCGCCCAATTGGAGCAACGCTACCAAGGGAATGATATTTCCATCGTGCCCAAAGCGTAATGTCGCCGTATGGGTCCCGGACCTGATTGCCTCATCGGCCGAATCCAATATATTTTCAAGCAATGACCGGGCACTGGCCGTCATTATTCCACCATTGGCAGGTGCAGGTCCGTCACATACATAATTATGATAATTGCAAACTTGCCAAAGATCAAATAATTCATCTTCCTGAAATACATCATAAAGACTCACCTCTATCTCTACATTCTGCAAATCTGAAGCAATCCAATAAAGTCCCCACATCAATTCATCAGGATTCACATTCTTACGGATATAGTCAGGACTATTAAATAAAGAAGTGACCAAACGATCGGGACGAGTATGGCTTTCTTTAAACTTTCTATATTCCTCATACCAAGGTCCCTGATGAGAAACAAATTTCACAGCTTCCGGCGTATGATAATTCATATATTTCATATACTTGGCACAAGCTTCGCGCCGGATCTGCAATGCCGGATTGAGTTCTTTCAACCGTTCACAAAAGGCATCCATACTCAATACACATCGCAAACACCACGGTAGAGCGTGCAGACAGAGCAGGAGATCCCCTTGAATACCTCGGGATAGTTCTGAAACATTCTTTCGGCTATCCCCCGGTGTTGCCTCACACCCAAAGGGGTCAAATCTCCCCCATGTCCCTCGGCATCTTCCCACACCAACGCCATTCTTTTGCGAACATCTTCTCCCAAAGCGGTCAAAACTCCAGCTTGATGTGCCTTCTCGAAAATATCAACCACTGTTTTATAATCCTGTTCCGATTGAATCCACCTTGAACCGTGTCGTGCATAATGACTGATATAAAACGGTTTATACCCTTTAGGCGGAGGAGTCGCGATAGCTTCCTTTACGGGATAAGCATAGTACACTCCTCCCGTCCGGGCTATATCTTCCAATATAGCCTCACGGGTGGACTGAGCAAAACCATTCAGATGAATTCCACACAAACAGACAGACAGGACAATATATTTAAAAAGCGCCATCGTTTTCATGCTTATTAATTATATCCCTCGTTCTGACCAAATTCATCCGGATTCAAGATAGAGTCCAGAAACATCTGAGGAATAGGACGCCATGCATGATGCGGTTGAATCAATGGAATGTCCGGATTATGAGCTTTCACATATTCTACTAAATTTTTCCGGTTCTTTTTCAAAATCAAACCAGCGCATGAATTCGCCGCAATACTCACGTGCTCTTTCTTCCAAAATAAAGTCGATCGTCATCTTGTCCACTCCTACCTCCATTTCAGCTTCCTTGCCCGGTACAGCCGCACGTTTGCGTATATCATTGATACGTGCTTTAGCTATCTCCTTATTTCCTCCGGACTTCATTATCTCACATTCGGCAACAATGAAATACATTTCGGGCAAACGCATGGTAATCACATCATTTGCACCTACCTGCGAATTGGTAGGCAAGCCTTTGTTTTCAAAATTCGCATCTTCGTACTTTAGCAATGTCGGGAAGTGAATGTTAAAGTTGGCACTCTTGCTGACACTTCCATCGGCTGCATAGGTATCATCAATATCGACGACAGCATATGGCAAGTTACGTTTGCCAGCAATCTTCTTCTTGGTGAAAAGTAGCGCTGTTTCTCCCGGCTGAATAACCTGACCAATCATAGATGACGGTTTTTCAAAATAGTCCAACTGATCCTTAGTCCAGGCATAAGCTTGGGGTGTATTCAGTTTATACTCTTCACGGAACCAAGCATTATAACGAGCATCTATATCCTCATTATACAATTCCAATAAATAACGGGTAGGCATCATCGCCATACTACCCGACTTGGCATTCTTATCATTTCCATATTCATAATCCTGTACCATACCTGCTCTTGCCGAATAACTGGCATGGAAATACATATGCATACGGTTCGGGTTTTTAGCCTGCATATTCAATGATGACTCAGTAGAGTGGGTCACAACGAACATAGCCTCTTTATTCGTTTTATTATTATCCGGATCAAAAACTTCGGCAGGTGTATTATACAAAGACACCTTCAAATGCGCTCTGGTTATCAATCACATATTGAGCCGCATCCTCAGCGATTTTATAATATTTATCTTTGTCTGCCTGACTGTCACAATAGGAAACCCGTGTCAGTGCGATGCGCGCTAACAAGCCGTATGCTGCTTTTGAGGTCGCACGACCTACATCTTTAACAGGATAAGGATCAACGGGCAGATTATCCACCGCATTTTGCGCATCAGTCAGCATTAAATCATATAAATCTTCATAGCTGCTGCGATAACAATTCATTGAAAGACTTTCGGCAGAAGTTTCTTTGGTCCTAAGATCCACGTTACCGTAAATTTCAACCAAATGCCAATAAGCGTAAGCACGCATGAAACTTAATTCACCAAAACGGATATCTCTCAGTTTCTTGTCTTTGAATTCCACTTGGTCAATCCGTTCCAAACCGGCATTACAGTCGTTTATAATTTCATACAGACGATTCCACGTGTTCTTAATCTGACCAACCGAAGCCGTCAATTCTTCATATTTAGACATCTGACGACCATAACCGCAATTGGCAATATTGATCCAAAGATCGCC
>ENA-OPYX01000137-OPYX01000137.1-human-gut-metagenome-genome-assembly--contig:-NODE-137-length-41461-cov-9.026322_pt1 | contig 41461 bp, 37 predicted proteins | sample MGYA00242639_ERZ504486 | MGnify/ENA primary metagenome ERZ504486 (study PRJEB26092, sample SAMD00036296) | human gut metagenome | host: Homo sapiens | study: EMG produced TPA metagenomics assembly of... | reverse complement strand
CGTCCGCATCCGTCCTTCACCGAATTGACTACCAGCCGTGGAGCTGGGGTCTGTCCGGGCAACTCTGCAGGAGGGTCGAAACTACTTGGGCTGCGGGGATCGGCGTTATTTTCAAAAATCCTGCTGTCTGAGCGCAGCGAGTTCAGGATTTTTGGAAATGGTTTTAGCCGATTCACGGAGTCCTAGTAGTTTCCCCCGACGAAGCCCTGCCCGGCTAGACCCCAACTCCACGGCGTACGTTCGTTAATACAAAAAAAGAAGCCCCAGACCACAAACGCCACAGTCCGGAACCTCTCCACTTCACACATCAATTATTCTTACTATCTGACTTCGCACTACCAGAATCTGTCGAAGAATCCTTACTATCATCTTTTTTCGCCTTCTTATCTGTACCGGCCTTGCTATTCTTACTTTCAGAAGTCCCATCTGCCTGCATGATCTTGTTCAGCTCCTGAATCATTTCCTCATCTTTGAGCCGGAACTTCACCTCTACACGCCTGGACGCATCCTTATCCACATTCCCATCTGCATCCAGAACAGGATCCGACATGGAATGTCCATTAACAGTCAGGCAATCCTGAAGTTCCTGAATCTGCTTATCCTTCAAAAAATCCCCCTCAATATCCAGAAGATACTGAGCCACAGCCAGAGACCTCTTCTGTGACAGTTCCAGATTATAGCTGTAATCACCATCCGTATCTGTATAACCATCAATAATGATCTCGCCAAGATACTTCTTATAAGAATCAGCCAGAAGAACCTTACAATATGTAGGCAACACCATAGACAACGTCATCTTACCGGAATCCGTAAGTTCAGCCTGATCATAATCAAACATAACGTTAGCGTTCAATGTCAGCGCACCAGTCTGGGAATCAATATCAACATTGAGATTCTTTTTTGAAAATTCCTTCTGCAAAGCCTCCACAACCTCAGCCTTCACACCAATGATCTTATCGATCTTCTGCTGCTGAGTTGCCAAAAGCTCTGTCTTTTCATCCAGTGCAGACTGCTGCTCCTCAAGAGTATCCTGCTGGGCACTTAGTTTCTTTTTCTGCGAAGCCAACTTCTTCTGCTGCTCCTTAAGTGTTTTCTGCTGTTCCTCGAGGGTCTTTTGCTGTTCTGTAAGCCTCTCCGCCAGAGAAGAAAGCTTTTCATCCTGAGATTTGATCGTTTCATCCTTGGACTTGATCTGTTCATCCTGACTTTTCAAAGTACCAGCCTGCTCATCAAGAGTCTTCTGTTTCTCCAGAAGTTCTTCCGTATACGTTTCCTGAAGAGCAATTTTTTCATCCCTCTCCTTCAGGCTGTCATCATAGCTCTTCTGTGCCTGAAAAAGGGTAACGCACATGATCAGCACAAAAAGAAGCAGAACACCTGCCATCATGTCCGAATAAGAACGCCAGATATTGAAGCCTCCATCCTCTGACCTTCGTTTTTTGCGCATTAACAATTCTCTCCTTTATTTAAATAAGCCAAAACGTCCCTTCTGGGCTACTTTTGTCATCTCACGGATACTCCTCTCAATCTCGTCAAGAAGAGCCTCCTGTCTCGCACCCTGGCCATCCAGAAGATCTTCCAGACTGTCAAGTTTCTCCTTCAGTTCCTGCACCCCGGCACCGCTTCCATATCCCCACGGCTGACCGGCAACCAGATGAATATCACGATTATTCTTCGCAGTCTTGATCTCAGAAAGAAGTCTGCGTACCTCATCCAGTGTTGCACTGACCATTTTCTGGCTCTCAGTGAATTCATTCATCTTAGTCTCAAAATTCCCGATCATCTTCTTATCTTCACGAAGAAGCTCTGCGCTGATCTTATTGGAATCTGCTGCAGTCTTCATGCCCTCCGCTGCACTGTCCACATACTGGCGCATAGACTCATTGCAGGACTTCCAAAGATCAGACGATGCTTTTTCATTTTCGTGCATATGCTCTGCAAGCTTCTCATACTCTCTCTTCTGAAGCTGCTGAATCATCTGGTTATCACGGATAATACGGTCTGCAGTCTTCATATATTTACTCTGCATCTCATCGATCTCTGTGATAGCATCACGCATAGCTCGTTCCTGTTTGGTAAAGGTTTCGCTCAGCTGGCTACTCATGGTCTTATAGAGCTCGGAGGTATACTCTGTATTATCCTTCTGTGCTTTCTTAAGTTCTGACAGAGCATCATTAAAGTCCTCAAACTGCATCTGAAAAGCTCCGTGCATCTCACTCAAAAATGTATCTAGGATCTCGCGGATAGCATCCTGCTGCCCTTTAGTCACAGAAGCAGTCAGCATATCAAGGGAATCGTTCATCTTCCGGAATGTCGGTGTGATCACCTTCTCAAAGCTGTCTGCCATCTGCACGGAAAACTGTTCTGCCATTTGTTTCATGGCCTCAGTCTGTGTCTTCTGGCTGGAAACAAGAAGATTCCATGATTCATTCTCTGCAGTAGGCAGTACCAGTGCATGAAAACGATCCAGAAAGTCCTGCATAGCCTGGGACATGGAAGAATATCCGCTCTTCATCCCGAATGTATACACAACAGACAGCGCAACGCCATAAATAGAAGTGAGAAACGCAACCTTGATTCCATCTACCAGTGCAGATACGGAAGTTGTCATCACCTCATAATCCGTAGGCTGAAAATTCTTCAGTCCCCACACAAGACCAATAAATGTGCCAAGAATACCAAGGCTTGTAAAAATATCCGGAGCCATCTCCAGAAGACGCTTGTGAATATGAACATCCACATCATCAATGTTCACGAAGTCCTCCACCTCAGCAATTCCTTCTTCTGTCCGGCTGATGCTGTCGACAAAATCATCCATCTTCTTATCCAGATATTTGTCGCCAAAAAGCCCCCGTAACTGACTGATTTCTTCTTTTCTGGCCCTTCCCGGAAGCTGAAACACTTCTGTGATCTCACTTGCTCCATGCCTCAGAGCTGCTGTCAGATTATCCATCCGGTATAACCCGGCAAAAAGTCCCACAGCATATATGATCACCATGATCCCCAGAAAAGCAAAATTATAAAATAATACATTTCCGGACCCCTTACCCACATAAGCAGTGAGCGTCGCGGCTGCCGCGGCTACTGCCAGAAACAGCACTGTATTCATAAACTTTTTTCCCATAATTTGCCTCCCCTTATTCTATAGCATTTTCATAAATTACTGCTATATTTTCGAAAAAAGTCTGTCTTTTGTACCATAGTATCATAACACATCCCACAAAACAACAGTAAAGGACAATTCCCCTTCAAAAAGAACTGTCCTTGTTACTGTTCACCGGCAATATCCCGCGAGGATAAAAGTATCCGCCGCTTGTTTAACATTCACACCTTGATCCTGCAGGCTGCATCATCACTGATCAGGATTCTTCGTCCTCTGACACCAACAATCACGCCTCCGAGGATCCGGCTGATCACCTGCACACTCTTGCCTTCCCTGACATCATACTGCCTGATCTGATCCATGATCTCCGGCATTCCGGTCATCCATTTAATGGTATAACTTTCACCTGCATTGGTCTCATTTAATGACTGCATATACTCACCCCATTTCATATGTCACGTCACTGTCGGTAATTATTCTCTCTCCTTGTGTAATCTTTTGAATTAACGCGCAATTCTGTATATTTATAGAATTAGGAGAGTTTAACTTTTATTTTTCTGAAATATTTGTTTCTTCTGTATATTTTATCTCGCTTTATCGTAATTAGTCAATCGCAACCTGTATATTTTTCACAAAAAAACAACGCAGAACAACCACTACAGTTATTCTGCGTTTCTCAGTACTATTTATGCGTAAACTTTGTCTTCTTCCAGAAGTACTGTTTTCCCATTCTTCACTTCTACAAGATTGACACAGCAGTTCGGAGGCACGCATCCGTGCCAGAAATTCTCCGGATCATGATAGATATTCTGGAGAAGTGCGCGGACTGCACATCCGTGGGAAGCAACCAGAACCGTTTTATCCGTAAGGGATGGATCTGAAGTTTTTTCTTCCCAGAAATCTTTTGTGCGGGCAATCACATCAAAGATATCCTCTCCATTTTCCGGCCGTTTAAAATTCACAGGATCACGGAAAAACATCTCAACCTGCGGATCAATATAATTCCCCTCTGCATCTCTCACACAGCCGCCTTCCAGATCACCGAAATTAATCTCCTGAATACGCTTGTCCGGTATGATCGGAGCATTCCGGTCGCCCAGAACGCACTCTGCCGTCTGCCTTGCCCTTGAAAGCGGACTGGTAAAACAGATATCAAACTTTACATCCTTTAAAGCCTCGCCTGTTTTTTCCGCAAGGAGAATCCCCTCTTTCGCAAGAGGAACATCCGCTGCACCCTGGAGCTTTTTTAATTTATTCCACTCTGTCAGGCCATGTCTTACAATATAGATCAGCATCAGCTTCTCAGCTCGATTCCAAGTCCGTTCAGTCCGTTCATGATCTTCTTCATTACTGCTGAGATCTCATTCTCTCCAAGAGTCTTGTCATGAGCACGGAATACCAGTGAATAAGCCATGGATTTGAAGCCTTTCTCAATCTGTGCACCTTCATAGATATCAAACAGCTGATAGCTCTCCAGAATGTTTCCGCCTCTCTGGTCAAAGATCTCCTCGATCTGTCCTGCAAGAACTTCGTGAGGAACTACAAGGCTTAAGTCACGTGTTACAGCCGGATATTTTGCAATTCCGGTGTATTTGTGGTTGAATCCTGCAAATTCAAGAACATCCAGGATATCGATCACTGCAATATACGCCTTCTCACCAATGGAGTAGTTATCTGCAACAGATGGATGAACCTCTCCTAAATATCCGACAACTTTACCCTCATAAATCATATTTGCCTGTCTTCCAGGATGAAGGAACGGCTTCGCACTCTTCGGATCATAAGTAATTTTTTTCTTCATGCCTATTTTCTCAAAGAACTCCTCGCATACACCTTTCATGTCGAAGAAATCACCTTTTCCATACATTCCAAGTGTAAACATGGTCCGCTCATCCGGAAGCTCTGTGATCGGCAGCGACTTCGGAAGATAAACATTTCCAAGTTCGTAAAGACGAACATCTTTGTTACGTCTGTTATAGTTAGTGGAAAGGGATGCAAGCATACCGTTCAGCGTACTTGTACGCATGATGCTGTAGTCCTCTCCAAGCGGATTGCTGATAGTGATAACTTTACGAAGATCACTGTCTGCAGGGATACAGAGCTTATCAAATGCCTTCGGGCTTTCGAAAGAATAGGACATTCCTTCTGAAAATCCGCAGTACTCGGCAATATCTCTTGCAACTTCCTGGATACGAAGCTTGAACGGAAGTTTACCTGTTGTAGCCTCTCCTGTCGGAAGTGTCATCGGAATCTTATCATAACCGTAAAATCTTGCAACTTCCTCTGCAACGTCTGCATTGCAGTGGATATCCTGACGGAAAGTAGGTGCAACGATCTCATCTGTCTTCTCGTCATATGCCAGCTCTACACGTCCGAGATATTCGATCATCTCTTCTTTTGTAAGACTGGTTCCAAGAAGCTTGTTGATCTTCTCCGGCTCAAATTTAACTCTGGATGGCTCTCTTGTCTCATTGCAGACATCAACCATTCCTCCGACAACCTCACCTGCGCCAAGCTCTTCCATCAGCTGGCATGCGCGGTCAATAGCTGCCTGTGCATTGTTCGGGTCAAGACCTTTCTCGAATTTACCGGAAGCATCTGTACGAAGACCGATTCTCTTGGAAGAAAGACGGATACTTGTTCCATCGAAGCATGCAGCCTCAAAAAGAACTGTCTTCACATCATCTGTGATCATGGAGTTTTCACCACCCATGATACCGGCAATACCAACTGCTTTCTCACCATCGCAGATCATCAGAACGTTCTCGTCCATAGTACGCTCCTGGCCATCCAGTGTAACAAATTTCTCATCCTTTCCCGCACGACGTACAACGATCTCTTTGTTTGCAATAGTATCCAGGTCATACGCATGCATCGGCTGTCCAAACTCTTCCATTACGTAGTTTGTAATATCAACCAGATTGTTGATCGGACGGATTCCGTTGGAAGCCAGGCATCTCTGCATCCACTTCGGAGACGGACCGATCTTGACATTTTTTACAACTCTTGCACAGTAGCGCGGGCAGAGCTCCGGATCCTGCACAGTAACCTTTACATAATCGGAAGCTTTTTCATCATTTCCCTTAATCTCTACAACAGGCGGGCAGAATTTCTTCTGAAAAGTTGCTGCTGCCTCTCTTGCGATTCCAAGAACACCGTAGCAATCCACACGGTTGGAAGTAATCTCATACTCAAATACCACATCGTCAAGACCAAGTGCTTTAACAGCACTCTCACCGACTACTGCATCCTCAGGAAAAATATAGATTCCGTACTCCGGTGCTTCCGGATACATCTCTCTTGTACTTCCCAGCTCTTCAATGGAGCACATCATACCGCAGGACTCCACGCCGCGAAGTTTGCCTTTTTTGATCTTGATTCCGCCAGCAGTCATTTTTCCGTCATGACCGCCTGCAACACGTCCGCCATCAAGAACAACCGGAACTTTGTCTCCCTCTTTTACATTCGGAGCACCTGTTACGATCTGTACGCTCTCTGTTCCGATATTTACCTGGCAGATGATCAGCTTGTCTGCATCCGGATGTTTCTCGATCTTGTCGATCTGACCGATCACGATTTTGTCAAGATCTGCATCCAACTCTGTAAAGCCTTCTACCTTTGTACCTGTTAAAGTCATGGCATCTGTATATTCCTGTGCCGTTACATCCAGATCCGGCACATATGTTTTAATCCAAGATAATGAAGTATTCATTTTGGTTGTCCCTTCTTTTTTCTATATTTACTATAAGGATCTTCAGCTGTTTTAGAACTGTTTCAGGAATCTGCTGTCGTTCTCATACAGAAGACGCATATCATCGATCTCATATTTCAGAAGTGCGATACGCTCCAGACCTACACCAAAGGCAAATCCTGTATACTCATCCGGATCGATTCCGCACATACGGAGAACATTCGGATGAACCATACCGCAGCCAAGGATTTCGATCCAGCCGGAACCTTTACAGAAACGGCAGCCTTTTCCGCCGCATTTAAAGCAGGATACATCCACCTCTGCACTTGGCTCTGTGAACGGGAAGTGATGCGGACGGAATTTTGTCTTGGTTTCCGGTCCGAACAGCTCTTTTGCAAACTCCTGAAGAGTTCCCTTAAGGTCTGCAAAAGTAACGTTCTTATCAATAACAAGACCCTCGATCTGATGGAAAGAAGGAGAATGTGTTGCATCCACCTCATCAGAACGGAATACACGTCCAGGTGCGATCATACGAATCGGAAGCTTGCCCTTCTCCATCTCACGCGCCTGAACCGGTGATGTCTGGGAACGAAGCAGAATGGAATCATTGATAAAGAAAGTATCCTGCTCATCTCTTGCCGGATGGTTCTCCGGGATGTTCAGTTTTGTAAAGTTATAGTCTGCATACTCAACCTCCGGACCTTCTACAACCTCATATCCCATTCCAATGAAGATACGTTCAACTTCTTCCAGAGCGATAGTGTTCGGATGACGATGACCGATCTTTGCCTTCTTTGCAGGAAGTGTTACATCGATAACCTCTGCTTTCATCTTCTCCTCACGGACTTTTTCCTCAAACTCTTTCCTGGAAGTTTCCAGAAGCTCCTCGATTTTTGCTCTTGTCTCATTGACAAGCTGACCAACCTTCGGACGCTCCTCCGGAGCGACATCTTTCATACCTTTTAAGATTGCTGTAAGCTCACCTTTTTTTCCAAGATATGCAACACGCACATCGTTCAGCTTATCCAGGCCCTCGGATTCCTCGATCCGTTTTCTGGCGTTCTCAGCCAGTTCCTGAAGTCTTTCTTTCATATCCATGGTCTTATTTCTCCTTTAAAATTTAAATGTTCAAATGATACACAGCCTGATCTAAAAAATCCGGAATCAGGCAATAAAAAAACCGTCCCTTATAAAAGGGACGGAATATCCGCGGTACCACCCAGTTTCCCGTAAAAAAATCACGAGCATCTCCTGACTGCTTAACGCGCAGCACACGTCATCTCCTACTGCTACTTCAGAGAGGAAGCTCCGGTGGGAAATTCAAGGATCATCTGAACCCGGGGAAGCTTACAGCCGATGACTTCCCTTCTCTGTGAGAAAATAATCCTCTCTAGCACCTTCACAGCTTTTTCTGTCTTTAATACTATGCCACAAGGTCTGCTTTCTGTCAAGCGCAAATCAGGATTCTTTAGAATCTTTGGATTCGTTAGCATTCTTCTCCGCTTCTCTTTTGGCAAGCAATATTTTGACAGATTTCTGTGCTCTGCGGAACTCATTTTCAAAGTACGCGTTGATCTCTGCGCCATAAAGAATCAGGTTCATGCACACGTAAAGCCACAGCATTACCATGATCAGTGCTGTCAGGCTTCCATACATATTTCCGAAATTCGGAAAAAATTCAAAATACAGAGAAAATCCGTAGGAAAAAATAAGCCAGGCCACTGCAATGATAAAAGCTCCCGGCAGCTGACTCTTAAAAGTTGCCTTCCTGTTAGGCAGCACCTTATAAAGAACCAGAAAAACCACAATAAGAACTGCAAACACCAGCAGTGTTCTGGCTCCCATAATCTTCGCCATCAGACTTCCAAGAATAGGAATTGTTTTCTGCGCTGCCACCTGTATCCTGTTTCCGAGAACCAGCATCAGAAGGCTGACAATAATGGCCAAAACGAACAGCAGCATGTAAAAAACAGAATATATCCTGTTCATCAGCCAGTTTCGTGTCTCTTTCACATGATAGATTGTATTCAAACCATTAGTTATGGCCTGCATTCCTTTTCCGGATGCCCACAGTGCCATCAGCGCAGACAATGGTACGATCGCAGTGCTTCTTTTATATACCTCAACCACAATACTCAGCACAAATGTCTGAAGATTTCCCGGGACGAATCCTATGATTGCATCCCGGACAACATTGTAGCTTAATGGTGTATAGCGGATGAGTGTTGTAAGAAACAGGATAAACGGAATAAACGACATAATAAGAAAGTACGCCGCCTGGGCAGCATATGCACTGACATGATCTCCGTTGGCCCGCCTCACAAATCCCAGCATGAGCTGAATCACATTTCGCTTCTTTTTATCCTCGTCCATGCTGACCCCCTCGAGTTTCTTTTTTTACCAGGAAAAGCGATCAAAACAGATTTTATCCTGGATCTCCGGAAAAGGTTTCACTTCCGGCTGCACACTCTTATGCTCACCAATCATCTTCTCCATCCATACCATATGATACCAGCGGTTGAATTTGTAGCCGCATCTGTGGAACATTCCCACTCTCTTGTATCCAAAATGCTTATGAAAATCCACACTGGCATTGGTAAGGTACTCATCCTCTTTCTGAGGAACTGCAATGCAGGCGTTCAGATTGAGCACTCCCATCTCAGCCAGAAGACTCTCCAGAGCGCGGTAAAGCCCTCCTCCTGCACCGCTTCCCCTTCTGTCATGTTTCACATAAATGGACATCTCGGCACACCATCCATAGGCATTCCTCGGATGAAAGGCAGAACCATAGGCATACCCCAGGATCTCTCCGTTCTCTTCCGCCACAATATATGGATATTTCTTCTGGATATCACGGATCCTTCCTGCAAATTCCTCCACGGAAGGCGTCTTATACTCAAATGTGACCGCTGTCTTCTCTACATAGTAAGAATAGATCTCCACAAGTACTGCTGCATCATTTTCTCCGGCTACACGTATCTGCATTGCTCCTCATACCTCTGTTTCTTTCACTGCCTTCCTCCAGACCGGCAGCACTTATTTTACAAAAAATCGATAAATTGTCTCGGAACTGTATTCCTCACCCGGACGCAGAATCGGAGAATGAAAATCTTCCACATTCACTGCATTGGGCTCAACCTGTGTTTCCAGGCAAAATCCGTCACGCTGATGGTAAACATGCCCCTTCTTACCCTTCTCGTCTATAATAAAGTTGCCTGCATAAAACTGCACACACGGACAATCAGAAGAAACTTCCATACCAATACCCGACTCCCTACAGTATGCACTGGCAATGGCACGTACATTTCCTTTTGCATAATTATCTGTCACATAGTTGTGGTCATAACCGCCAGTCAGCTTCAGCTGTTCAAAATCAGCCTCAATGTCTCTTCCGATAGGTTTGGAAACATTGAAATCCATCGGTGTTCCCTCAACAGATACATATTCCCCTGTAGGGATTGACTGGCTGTCTTTTACAGGAGTGAAATATTTCGCATGGATGCAGACTTCCTGATCCAGCACATTCCCGCTTCCCTCTCCATTCAGATTAAAGTAGGAATGGTTGGTCATATTAGCTACAGTAGCCACATCAGAACGTCCTCTGTAAATAATCTTCAGTTCATTCTCCTCTGTAAACTCATATTTCACAACAACAGTAAACTCTCCCGGAAATCCGTTCTCTCCGTCAGGACTGATACGGAAAAAGTCCACACTGTTCTTCTCCTGGGAGATTTCTTTTACCTCCCAGAGCTTCTTCTCAAAACCATTCGGGCCGCTGTGCAGGTTATTATGATTCTCATTCTCAGCAAGAACCACTTCTTTATCATCAATAAAGAATCTGGCATTCTCAATACGGTTTCCGCTTCTTCCGATGATCGCTCCGAAAAAGCATCCGTTCACTTCATAGCCTTCGATATCATCATATCCCAGAACCACATCTCTAAGTTCTCCGTTCTTATCCGGAACACATATCTTCGCCAGAATCGCGCCAAACGAAAGCACCTCTGCATATGCTCCTGACTTATTCTCAAGATGATATATCTTTATTTCTTCCCCTGTGGGAAGTGTTCCAAATTTTCTTTCAGAAACACCCATACTATAATTCCTCCCATATATGAAAAAAGAGCCATTAACCGGCTCTATGTCTTTAACCGATTAATCCCAGGATGCCGTTCCCTTATTTTTGACGCCTAGCAGATGCTAGGTGGGTATCCTCAACAGTATCTTCTGCCTACCACAACGTGAGGTCTGACATCCAATCTGCGATCTTGGATTCCCAAAATGTCAATGTAGGTTCAAAAAGAAAAGGGGGATCGAACATTCCAGGATTCGGTTTTCGTTGTTTTTATTATAAACCAGTATTTGTGCTTTTTCAACAGAAAATACACAATCTTACTGATTTTTATTATCTAATGGTTACTGTTCAGTGAACAATAGCGAGAATATCTCTTACTGCATCCGGCATATCCGGTGCATCCACAACTCTGTCATGAAGTACAGGAGCAGTACGGATCTCCTCAACTGCACGCGGAACCGGCACTCCGGAAAGTCTGGAAAGTGCATCTACAAGGCCGAAATCATCCAGATCTTTATGCTCCTCTCCAAGAGCTTCCATTACACTTCTTGTAAATTTATACGGACTTGCTGTGGAAGCAATAACAGTCGGTGTGTGATCATCTGTATCGCTTACATATTTCTTATATACGCCGGCTGCGACTGCTGTATGCGTATCAATCACATAATTGCTGCCTTTATATGTCTCGCTGATCGCCTCGGCAGTCTCATCTTCGCTGCAGAAATTGCCGTAGAAATCCTGAAGCTGTACTTTCATCTCGTCCGTGATCGTGTACTCACCGCCCTCACTTAAAGATTTCATAAGCTCTGCACATTTCTCAGCATTCTCTCCTGCAAGACGGTAGATCAGGCGCTCCAGGTTGCTGGAGATCAGGATATCCATGGACGGAGATGTTGTAAGGATAAAGTCACGTTTTCTGTCATATGTTCCTGTACGGAAGAAATCATAGAGAACACGGTTCTCATTGGATGCACAGATCAGTTTATGGATCGGAAGCCCCATCTGTTTTGCATAATATGCAGCAAGGATATTTCCAAAATTACCGGTTGGAACTACCACATTGATCTCCTGGCCATCCTTGATCTTCCCATCATGTACCAGTGTTGCATAAGCATATACATAATATACGATCTGTGGAACGAGACGTCCTATGTTGATGGAATTGGCAGATGAGAACTGGAATCCTGCCTTGTCAAGCTCTGCTGCCATCTCATGATCATTGAACATCTTCTTAACTGCAGTCTGGGCATCATCGAAATTGCCTGTGATTCCTACTACATAGGTATTGGCACCTTTCTGAGTTACCATCTGCTTCTCCTGGATCGGGCTTACACCATGCTTCGGATAAAATACGATGATCCTGGTTCCCGGTATATCTGCAAAACCTGCCATTGCAGCCTTTCCTGTATCTCCGGAAGTTGCAGTAAGGATCACGATCTCATTCCTGACATTATTTTTCTTCGCTGCTGTTGTCATCAGATGAGGAAGGATGGAAAGTGCCATATCCTTGAACGCGATCGTTGCGCCGTGGAACAGCTCCAGGAAATATGCTCCGTCAGCCTCGTGAAGAGGAGCAATCTTCTCTGTATCAAATTTGCTGTCGTATGCCTTATTGATACAGTCTTTTAACTCTTCCTCTGTAAAGTCTGTAAGAAAACGGCTCATTACTTCATATGCTGTCTCCTGATAAGTCATCTGTGCCAGCTTCTCCATTGGTACATCCAGCTTGGGAATGTTATCAGGCACGAACAGTCCGCCGTCCTCAGAAAGGCCTTTCAGTATGGCCATAGACGCTGTAACTGCCTGCTCTTTTCCTCTGGTGCTTTTGTACAATACCTGCATTGGTGTTCCGCCTTTCTATTTTATAAAATATTAGTTTCTTTCGAACTTCACCACATTATAGCATGGAATTATGGAAAATACCACCACCTTTTAAAAAAGATTCTTCTGTGACATAAAAACCGCCGGCTTGCGATCTGCCGACGGTTTTCTCTGTGTGTAGCATACACATCTTATTTATATGTATAAAATTCGTGAACTCCATATTTGAAAAGTTTCTTAAGATCCTTCTCAAACCATTTCACATTATGAGCTTCTGCTGCGGATTTCTGTATAAAGAAAAGTGCTCCTTCGGAGTAATCTGTTCCTTTCAGTGCCTGTTTTACAGCTTCTCTTGTCTCATCAGATACTGAGACCTCATTGATCCTTCCATCATAGGTAGGGGAAAACTGCGGTACTCCGTCACTGTTATCCCAGACAACTTCTGTGACTGTATCCGGAAAATCTTCACTCTTTACCCGGTTCATTATTACATTAGCTACCAGAACACGGCCTTTAATATCCTCGCTTCCCGCTTCAGCCTCTACAATGCGCAACAGTGTATCGTAATCCTCATCAGACATCAATGTAGGATTCTCGGCCAGTGTGATCGACCTTGCATCCAGCTCATTGACCTTGTTCTCCATAGATGAACTTACATTGAGGTCCGCAGTGGTATTTTCTACTTTTTTTACCCGCTGTCCTACGATCACCTGCTCACAGGAACTTCCGATCCTGGTGATCGTACTTCCGGATGATGGTGTATCTGAAACGCCTGAAACCACTCCTGCGATGCCAGTTGGAACTACTGCTTCTTCATCAGTGGAATTCCTGCTTGTATCAGCTGCTGCATAAACCCTGTTGTTTCCATTTCCAATCGATATTTTTGTCCCGAAAGAAATTATCATCGCCAAAACTGCACATACGGTCAGTACTGCAAAACTGCGCACGGAATTCCCTCTGATTTTTTCATTTTTACGTTCTGACTGCTCTGAGGCATCATCCCGCAAATCTTTCTCAACTTTCATAATCTCATTCCTTGCGTTAGATTTTCTGCAACTATTCTCTCTTTTTCAGAAATCAGTAATGATAGCCCCCACAATTATCTGTTTCCCAAAATACGAATAGTTACATTTCGTTTGTTTCCTTTATATTTTTGTAACATTTTTGTAATGTATGAGAAAATTATATTTAATAAAGTGACCTATGTCAAGCTTTTTTTCCCACTTTTCTGTGTTTTGGAGGTATTTCCATGTTATCCACAGCCCTTCCACATTCTTTCCACATCTGAATCCACATAAAATCACTCGGTTATCCACATATGTCTCATTTCGCAACAAACCTCAAATCTCATTCTGCTCACATCGAACACCTTCGGATCCTGTAAAAAAACAGGCAGATAGCCTTACATTTTCTTTTAATCATACGCATTTGATCTCCGAAAAATGTACTTCTATCTGCCTGTCAGGGCAATTTCTTCTCTTGTTTACAGTACTGATTATAGTGTTCTGTTCGCAGACAGTCAAGCTTTTTTACACGACTGTTTTTGACAGTATTTTTGATATTTAGCGGTTATTGATCGCTGTTACCAGCGCATCAATGGATGCACGGATGATATCCGGATCAACGCCGGCTCCCCATGCAAGACTTCCATCTGGTTTACGGATTCCGACATAAGCAATAGCCTTTGATGTGGAACTCTGCTCCAGCGCATGCTCCTGATAGGTCTCCAGTGTATATTTCAGCTCGTAAGCTTTCTTCAGTGCGTTGCTGACTGCATCCAGACGACCGTTTCCGGCAGCCTCTGTGACAATGGTTTTTCCACAGAATGTAGAAGTTACCCGTGTTACAATGCCGCCGTCTTTCTGCTGGAAATGAACCTCATTGATGCTGTACGGCTCAACCACATTCTCGAAAGTAGATTTGAACAGACTGAAGATTTCATCCGGATGAAGCTCTTTGTGCTTGTGATCGGATACTGCTTTCGCTGCATAGCCCATAGCCTCGCGCATTTTCGGAGGAAGGTTCAGGCCGAATTTTGTCTCCAGGATATATCCTACGCCGCCTTTTCCGGACTGGCTGTTGATACGGATAACATCTGCATCATAGTTTCTTCCCACATCTGTCGGGTCGATAGGCAGATACGGTACTGTCCAGTGTTCCAGATTGCCGTTTTCTCTCCAGTGCATACCTTTTGCAATGGCATCCTGATGTGAGCCAGAGAACGCTGCAAATACAAGAGCTCCGCTGTACGGACTTCTTTCGTAGATCTGCATTCCTGTACATTTCTCATAAACCTCGCAGATATACGGCATGTCAGAGAAATTGATCTTAGGATCAACACCCTGTGAATACATATTCATACCAAGTGTTACAATATCTACATTACCTGTACGCTCACCATTTCCAAACAATGTACCCTCGATTCGGTCAGCACCTGCAAGAAGTCCCATCTCAGAATCTGCAACGCCACAGCCACGGTCATTATGCGGATGAAGGGATACGATGACATTTTCACGGTATTTCAGATTTTCACACATGTACTCAACCTGGCTTGCATAAACATGCGGCATGGAATGCTCAACAGTTACAGGCAGGTTGATGATCGCCTTATTATCAGCAGTTGGTTTCCATACATCCAGAACTGCGTTGCAGACCTCAAGTGCATACTCCGGCTCTGTTCCTGTGAAACTCTCCGGGCTGTACTCAAACTGGAAGTTGCCCTCAGTCTCATCTGCAAGCTTCTTCAGAAGTGCAGCACCGTCTACTGCAATCTTCAGGATTTCTTCTTTTGATTTCTTAAATACCTGCTCTCTCTGAGATACAGATGTGGAATTGTATACATGAACGATTGCTTTCGGAGCACCTTTTACAGCCTCGAATGTTTTACGGATGATATGTTCTCTGGCCTGTGTCAGTACCTGAATAGTTACATCCTCAGGAATCAGATTCTGCTCAATCAGTGTACGAAGAAACTCATACTCTGTCTCAGAAGCTGCCGGGAAACCTACCTCGATCTCTTTAAAACCGATCTTTACAAGAAGCTTGAAAAACTCAACCTTCTGCTCCAGGCTCATCGGGATCACAAGTGCCTGGTTTCCGTCACGAAGGTCTACAGAGCACCAGATCGGGGCTTTCTCTACATATTCTTTTTCCGCCCATTTCATACATTTTACAGGTGGCATGTAATACTGACGTTTGTACTTAGATGGTGTCATCATTTTTGTTTTCCTCCATTTTCTGTTTCCAATTAACCATTTGATTTTTTACTTTCAGGCATAAAAAAATCTTCCGACTCTGCAGATTCTGCAAGAGACGAAAGACAACTGCTGTCCTACGCGGTACCACTCTTATTTCATGAATAAAATTCACACACTTAACAGATACGGAATGTCAGCGACATCCTTATATCCTCTCCTGATAACGGCGGACACCGTCTGTGTCTACTCTCTTATAAAAAGATTTCGGACAGATGCTCCGAGGCGAGTTCCACAAATCCCTTCCGCTGCTTCTCACCGGCCAGCAGCTCTCTGTGCTCCGTTCGCTGTGTACTATTCCTCATCAGTGCATTTCACTTATTGAAACTGGTACTAGGGTAACATGTTACAGCTGATTTGTCAATGTAAATTTTCGTTTTTCGGTCAATCGATATCCCATCCAGAAAACAGCTCCGCCGATACCTCCGCCAAGAGTATTATATGTCAGATCAGAAACCTGAAATGTTCCAAGTCTCAGGAACAGCTGCAGGGATTCAATTGACAGCGAGAATACAAATGTGATCTTCAATCCCGTCCACACCGCAGTCCGAAAAGTTGTTTTTTTCAGGATACGCTTACCTGTAGTCCAGAACAGCAGAATCGTAAAAGGAATAAACAGCATCAGATTCTCAATACACTCCGTTGTAAGATTTCTGGTACCATCATTTCCATATTTCCAGATCCACCAGTTTCCCATCACATCAGAAAGTGGATTCATCCACATATCCCTGTTCAGCAGCGTACGGAACAAGATCATGGTTGTATAAAAAGTCAGGAAAAACAGTTTTCGAAAAAAAGCACTGCCCTTAAAAAACTGCCACCACACTGAAAAAGCACCCCTGATTCCTCTCCCGCCTGTCTCATTATGATAAGAAAAAAGATAAAAAATAATACCAGTACAGACAGGATCACGGAAAACCAGAAAGGCTGGTATAAAGCTGTCAGCACACTTGTAATAATACTTGCTATAATGTCTTTCATTGTATGTCCTCTCTCTTATTTAAACGAACAGCTCTCACAGATTTATCTGACAGACCCGCCCGGTCTTCTTACGTATATTACTATAATTCTTCCGTAAAAGCCAGATATATTTCTACTCTGGCCTGCCACAAAATATTATCAATAAACGACAGCGATTATTATATACTCACCAATATGCAAACTGTAATCTGAACTTACTCCCATTCCCTTCCTTTCATTATATACTTCCTGTACTTCGCCGGCGTCATACCTGTAAACTTCCTGAATATCCGGATAAAATAACTCTGATTTGCAAAACAGAGATATTCTCCGATCTGGGAAGCTGTATAATCTGAATACGAAAGCATATTACAGGCCGCTTCGATCCTCTCCTTCTGAATATAATCAACAATAGACATCCCTGTTTCCTGCCGGAATATCCTGGAAAGATAATATGGACTGATTCCTGCCGCTTCGCTTACTGTCCCCAGTGTAATCGGATTATGAAGGTGAAGATGGATATATTTCACAGCTCTGTCAATCGCCCTGCTGTAATGAGGGCTTCCATATTTACGCACCTCAGATGCAAAACGTACTGCTGCCTGCAAAGTCAGCTCCTTGATAGCGGACTGATCCATACATTCCTCCACAGTCTGAATGTACCCATCACTCAGTGAATACGCCGTTTCCTCCGGCACGCCGCCTTCTATGGCCGCCCTGGTATCCAGGGTAATACCGGCAATAAACATATTTCTGCTGTTGCGAAGCTCATTCTTCGAAAGGACTCCCGGTGTCCCGTCGGGTTTCTTCCGCATAACAGAATATATCTGCTCTACCTGTCCGTTACGGATCGCATCATACTGCCTCCTCTCACTTGCATAAGAAGCATGTCTCTGAAGGTTCTCTCTTCTCTGGAACAAAGTATCTTCTCCACGATTTAAAGCCAGGATATCTTCAGTTTTTTTATTGGGGAAATCTTTCTCTTTCATATTCCACATCCTTTAATATTCTTTTTTATACTCGCGAAAACAACGCCGGAAGAACTGCAATATTTTATTATTTTCAGCAAGATTTTATTATATTTTATCAATAAAACATGCTATAGTCCATAGTAAGAAAAAACAATTCGGAGGTATTTTTTATGGAACGTGATCTGAAAAAAATCGTAAGCCAGATGACTCTGGAAGAAAAAGCAGGCATGTGTTCAGGCCTTGATTTCTGGCATCTGAAACATGTAGACCGCTTAGGTATCCCGGAAGTTATGGTCAGCGACGGCCCTCACGGACTTCGCAAACAGGATGACAAAGGCGATCATCTTGGAATGAATGACAGTATCAAAGCTGTCTGCTTCCCGCCTGCTGCATTAAGCGCATGCTCTTTTGACCGTAAGCTGATGGAAAGAATGGGTAAGACTATCGGAAAAGAAGCTCAGGCTAACGATGTGTCTGTAGTCCTTGGACCAGCTGTAAACATCAAACGTTCTCCTCTCTGCGGAAGAAACTTCGAATATTATTCTGAAGATCCATATCTTGCAGGTGAGATCGCAGCTGCTTTTGTAAACGGTGTACAGTCCCAGCATGTGGGAACTTCCATCAAACATTTTGCAGCTAATAACCAGGAATATCACCGTATGAGCAACTCCTCTGAGGCTGATGAAAGAACTTTACGTGAGATTTATTTCCCGGCATTTGAAACAGCTGTAAAAAAAGCTCAGCCATACACTTTCATGTGCTCCTACAACCAGATCAACGGCACTTTTGCATCTGAAAACAAATGGCTTCTCACAGATGTCCTCCGCGGTGACTGGGGCTTCAAAGGCTATGTAATGTCAGACTGGGGCGCAGTTAATGACCGTGTCAAAGGCCTGGAAGCTGGCCTTGAGCTGGAAATGCCATCCTCAAACGGTGCCAATGACGCACTTATCGTACAGGCTGTAAAGAACGGTTCCCTGAAAGAAGAAATACTGGATCAGGCTGTAGAGCGTATCCTGCGCATTATCTTCGAGTACGCAGACAACCGTACACCACAGGAATTCACTATGGAAAAAGATCATGAGGAAGCTCGTCATATTGCCGAGGAATCCATGGTTCTTCTGAAAAACGACGGACAACTTCTTCCTCTGAAAAACGCTGAAAAAGTTGCTTTCATCGGCGGTTTTGCCAAAAAACCACGTTTCCAGGGTGGCGGAAGTTCCCATATCAACTGTTTCAAAATTACAAATGCGCTGGATTCTGTTCCTTCTGACGCACAGGTTATCTATGCAGAAGGTTTCCCTGCAGACAAAGATCTCTACGATGACACCCTTGCAGCAGAAGCACTTAAAGTAGCAGGCGAGGCTGATAAAGTTGTGATTTTCGCAGGACTTCCGGATAGCTTTGAGTCCGAAGGATATGACCGCTCCCATATGAGACTTCCGGACTGCCAGAACCGTCTCATTGCTGAAATCCTCAAAGTTCAGCCAAACGCGATAATCGTTCTCCACAACGGTTCCCCTGTGGAAATGCCATGGCTTAATGACGTGAAAGGCCTTCTGGAGGCATATCTCGGCGGTCAGGCAGGCGGTGCTGCTGTTGCAAACATCCTTTACGGAAAAGTAAATCCAAGCGGTAAACTTGCAGAGACCATGCCTCTTAAGCTGTCCGACAACCCATCTTATCTGAACTTCGGCAGCGGCGAGAAGGTCGAATACCGTGAAGGTGTATTCGTAGGCTACCGTTATTATGATACAAAAGAAATGGATGTGGCATATCCGTTCGGATACGGACTTTCCTACACAACTTTCGCTTACAGCAATCTGAATATCTCCAACGGGAACCCGACAGAAAAAGATACCATCTCTGTTTCCGTTGATGTTACAAACACAGGCGATATGGCCGGAAAGGAAGTTGTACAGCTCTATGTAAAAGACTGCACCAATTCCGCGATCCGTCCGGAAAAAGAGCTCAAAGGCTTTGAAAAAGTTGCTCTGGATCCAGGCGAAACCAAAACTGTAACCATGGAACTGGATAAGAGAAGCTTTGCATGGTACAACACAGATCTTCACGACTGGTTTGCAGCAAGCGGCGAATATAAAATCCTTATCGGTGCATCTTCCAGAGATATCCGTCTGGAAAGCAAAATCCAGCTGAACAGCAGCCAGGAGATCCCGCTGCATGTTCACATGAACACTACCCTCGGTGAGCTGTTCCGCAACCCGAAGACTGCAGAAACAGCCAAGAAGCTTACCGCATCATATCTTTCTATTCTGAACGGAGGTGAGGAATCTGTCTCTGATGCTGCTTCCGAAGCTATTTCCGAGGAAATGACTCTGGCCATGACCGACTCCATGCCTTTACGTGCACTGATGAGTTTTGGAGAATTTTCCAGAGAAGAACTTTTGGATATTGTTGAAAAGCTTAATAAATTGATATGATTTTCACATTTTCCTCATTTTCCTTTCACAAAACAAACACATTTTTTCATTATATTATTACTGTAAACAGCAAATGCAGTTGCTGAATATATCTTTTTCTTTTTCATACTTTTTTACCGGGAGCTCGCACTGCTCCCGGTCTCCTTTTATTATTCCCTGCTGTTCACTTTTGATCTCATTTTTACTATTTGATGATGGTTTTATAAATACTACTTTTCTTTTATATTATTATTCAAATAACAATTCCTTTTTAGGGCAGTTTACATTTCCTCGTCAACTTACTGAATCTCACACTCTGGATGTAGTAGCATATGATTACACGAACCTTTGATTTTATAAAGGGGAGGGTCGAAACATGACTGACAGAGAAGTGTCGGAACAGATTTTACTCAAGATATAAGGAATAGATTCTGACGTAAAAAATATACATCTGATATTATAAAAAACACCCGATAAAAACAGAAAGAGTGCGAAATCTGGTAAGTTGTCCAGTTTTCACACTCTTTATTTATTATCGGGGCAACAGGATTTGAACCTGCGACCTCACGGCCCCCAGCCGTGCGCGCTACCAAGCTACGCCATACCCCGCAACAAAAAAATTATAACAGAAACTCTTCTGAAATGCAACCTTTTTTTCCCGCCAGTATGTTATAATAGCTGTATATGCGTTACTGTTCACTCCGTTCTCAGTAACACGCTTCGCGGAATATTACCAGTGGACAGTAACTTATATGCTACTGTTCATCAGGAACTCAGGAGGTATTACATGCAGGATAATCTTTCCCTTTATTACATCTTTTACACTGTCGCCAGCACGGGCAGTATTTCACATAGTTCCAGAGATCTTTATATCAGCCAGCCTGCAATCAGTAAGGCTATCCAAAAGCTGGAACGAAATCTGGATACTATCCTTTTTAACCGTAATTCCCGAGGTGTAACTTTAACACCTGACGGAGAACTTCTTTTTGAGAAGGTAAAAGCTGCTCTTCTGCTTCTTGATGAAGGTGAAAGTTCCATTCGTCATAACCGCTCCAGATCCATTCCAAAACTGCGTCTGGGAGCCAGTTCTACTTTAAGCAAATATGTCCTTCTCTCTCATCTGAAAGAATACATAGACCTGTTTCCTCATGTACGTATTACCATTTCCTGCCAGTCTACTTATCAAACCTTACAGCTTCTGGATGAGGAAAAGATTGATCTTGGCCTCATCGGGCGACCGCAGAAACTCCGGGGATATTTTTTTCAGCCGCTTCTCCAGATACAGGATACGTTCGTTTGTACGGAGCAGTATCTTCAAAACCAGAAGAAATTATATCCCGATGAATCCTTACTGCAAACTGCAACTTTTATGATGCTTGATGATGATAATATCACAAGACAGACTGTAAATACACAATTGAAAGAACACCGGATAGAACTGAGCCATATCCTGGAAGTGACAACTATGGATCTTCTGATCCAGTTTGCAGAGATTGGCCTTGGTATTGCCTGTGTGATCAGGGATTTTGTAGAAAAAGAACTGAAAGAGGGTACTCTGATTGAAGTACCTGTAGGTTTCTTGTTTCCTCGCCGGGAAATTGGATTTGTCTGTCGCCAGAAAGATGCCGAGTCTTCACTGATCGCTCCTTTCTTTCATAATGCAGCCGATATTGATTTCTGATGAACTGATCCTTCATTAACTGTATAAATTATTTATAATCATTGTAAAAAATCCCATTGGGTGCTTAATATATAAACATCCAATGGGATTTTAAAATCTGAATTTCCTGCTACTCTATTCAAACGATACTTTGTCTGACCGCTTACGCTTCGTTCGAGTAGCGCAAAATTTATTGTTTTACAATACGTTGTTACTAATTCTACGTCTGACTCAAACTACGCTTCGCTTCGTTCGAGTAGCACAAAATTTATTGTTTTACAATACGTTGTTACTAATTCTACGTCTGACTCAAACTACGCTTCGCTTCGTTCGAGTAGCGCAAAAATTATTACTTTGTAATAATTTTTGCTTAGTTATTAATAAGCTTGTCCTCGCCGTTCCAGCTGTAGAGTTTACGGATCTCTTCGCCGACTTTCTCAGACTGATGCTCAGCAGCTAATTTTCTCATAGCTTTGAAGTGAACCTGTGCACCTGCATCGGACATGTCGAGTAAGAAGTCTTTTGCGAATGTACCATCCTGGATATCGGAAAGAACTTTCTTCATAGCTTTCTTTGTATCTTCTGTGATGATCTTCGGTCCTGTGATGTAATCGCCGTACTCAGCTGTGTTGGAGATAGAATATCTCATTCCTGCGAATCCTGACTGATAGATCAGGTCAACGATCAGTTTCATCTCATGGATACACTCGAAGTATGCGTTTCTTGGATCATATCCAGCCTCAACAAGAGTCTCGAAACCAGCCTGCATAAGTGCACAAACACCACCACAAAGTACAGCCTGCTCACCGAAAAGGTCTGTCTCTGTCTCTACACGGAATGTTGTCTCAAGAAGACCAGCTCTTGCTCCGCCGATACCAAGACCATATGCAAGTGCAAGCTCCTGAGCTTTTCCTGTATAGTCCTGCTCTACAGCGATAAGACAAGGTGTTCCTTTTCCAGCCTGATACTCACTTCTTACTGTGTGGCCAGGTGCCTTAGGAGCGATCATTGTTACATCAATATTCTTCGGTGGCTTGATGCATCCGAAATGGATATTGAAACCATGAGCAAACATAAGCATATTGCCTTCCTCAAGGTTCGGCTCGATGGACTCTTTGTAAAGTTTAGCCTGTAACTCATCATTAATAAGGATCATAATGATATCTGCCTGTTTAGCAGCCTCTGCTGCTGTATATACCTTAAAGCCCTGCTCTTCAGCTCTCTTCCATGATTTGCTGCCTTCGTACAGACCAATAATGACATCGCATCCGGAATCTTTTAAGTTCAGAGCATGTGCATGTCCCTGGCTTCCGTATCCAATAATTGCAATTTTTTTACCATCCAGTAAATTCAAATTACAGTCTTCCTGATAAAAAATCTTATTAGCCATTTTGCGTTCCTCCTCTGATGTTCATCACATCTTCTTCATAAAAATTATTTATCGTTAAGAGAGTGCCTGCTCTCCTAGCAAACATATGTATCTTACAGAAATCTCACATCATCACTGCCGCGGGACAGCCCTGTGATTCCTGTTCTTGCAAGCTCAAGGATCTTATAGTCAGCCATCAGTTCAATAAAAGCTTTCAGCTTGTTCTGGCTTCCTGTCATCTCCATGATCAGAGAATCCTTACTTACATCCACTACCTTGGCACGGAAAATATCGGCAACTGAAAGTGCTCCCTGCCTCTGTTCCGGCTTCACGGCAACCTTCACCAGCATTAATTCTCTGGCAACACTGTCATCCGGCTCCAGAACCTTGACATCTCTCACATCCTCCTGTTTGGCAAGCTGTTTCGTAATCTGCTGTATCATCTGATCATCCGCCTCGCATACAACTGTCATGCGGGAATATCTCTGATCTGCAGTCACACCTGCTGTAATGCTGTCAATATTATATCCACGGCGGCTGAATAGACCTGCCACACGGCTAAGGACTCCTGAGGTATTATCCACAAGAATGGATAGTATTCTCTTTTCCATAATACACCTGCTTTCAATACGTTATGTAAAGAAACCTGACTTCGTCAAGTAACGCTTTAATCTAATAAATCTTTGCTTTCTTACCATTATAGCAACTTCGAAAATTTTGTCAATCAAAATTTCTCGTAAGACACCTTCAAATTAATAAAGAGTTTACATCAGATCAGATATTTTTTGCGCAGCTCTTCTGTTGCTTTCGCAGTCAGATAAAGCTTCTTACGAAGGAATCTCTCTCCCCCTCCGTATTCATTCTCAATGAGATCAAATATGGTATTAATGTAGGATTCTTTTACCTGATAAAAAGCAGTAAGATTGGCAAACTTCTGACTGTTTTCAGGACGGTAAGCCCGGTAAAGCCTGCGCATATATTTAAGTTCTTCCTCCAGACATGGATTGGAACGCATAAAATCTCTTCGTATTGTCTCTTTCGGTACGCCCAGTGCCAAAAGCAGCAGTGCGGTTCCGACTCCGGCTCTGTCTTCTCCTGTTCCACTATGAAAGATCACTGCCCCGTTCTTTACATGGAGAAGTACATCAAGAAAACGTGCATACTGTTTCAGAGAATACTCATCATTCAGAAAACTGCGGTATCTGTTTATCATATATTTATCAGTATCCCCATAGCAGGACATCACCTGTTCAAAAAAGCTTCTTCCTCCGCTCTCCTCATCCAGGATCGGGATATGGTAATATTCCACACCAGCCATGATATCGTCCGGTTTTTTCTTTACTTCAATTGCTGAACGGAAATCGATCACTGTTTTTACATTATATTCCTCTGCAAGGATCCGGGTATCTGTAATGGAAGCATGATAAATCTCGCCACTGCGCAGAAGCTTTCTCGGAAGAATATGTGAACCATTCTCTGTCATCAGTGCTCCAAGATCCCTGGTGTTGGGAAGATTCTTCAGTGGAAGCCTGCTACCTTTGGGAAATCCTACGGCCATATCAGGATTCAGCAATTTAAGAAGCCGGAGACAATCCTGGACCTCCTGTTCAGTCATATCGAATTTATAACGTTTCTGACGTCGTGTTATGATTACCAGATAGTTGATGATCAGCTGTTTCTCTCCGGTTTTATCCGCACCTTCCCGGCGCATATACGCCCAGACAATATCCCTGCATGGAAGGCTGTTCAGCATCATGTGCCTGTTAAACACAAAAAATCCATCTTCGATCCGTATCTTTCCGTATCTCATTTTCTTTCCTTTCTCCTTCTCAACCCCTGCATCCTTTTCGGGACACACTTTATCATACCAGAAATTTTCCGTTACGTATACCTTGTTTGACATTTTTCATGGTTTCGATATAATAAGTGGAGATATTTACCCATGGGAGGGTTTCTTTATGGAAAATCTTGTTTTTTGTCTGAATGTGACTGTTCCGATTTTTCTTACGCTGCTTCTCGGATATTTTTTCCGAAGGATCGGACTTTTTGACGATGCATTTGTCAGCCGTATGAATAAATTCGTATTCGTTGTACCTTTACCTGTGCTTCTTTTTCAGGATATTGCCAGGATCGATATTTACGAAGCCTGGGATTTCAGGATGGTGGCCTTCTGTTTTAGTATCACTTCTGTAAGCATTATCATCTCCGTATTTCTGTCCCGATTCCTTCATCCTTCAGATATACGCGGTGAATTTATCCAGGCATCTTACCGGAGCAGTGCTGCGATCCTGGGTATCGCCATTATCCAGAACCTTTATGGAAACGCCGGAATGGCTCCGCTGATGATCATTGCAAGTGTACCTCTTTACAATGTTATGGCTGTTGTGATTCTTTCCATATTCAAACCAGGTCAGGGTAAACTGAATGGTGTTGTTCTGAAGCGTACTTTAAAAGGCATCATCACCAACCCAATTATTCTTGGAATTGCAGCTGGTACATTATGGTCTCTGCTCCGTCTCCCATTTCCGAAGATCCTGGATTCCACAGTCGGAAACCTTGCAAAAACAGCCACACCCCTTGGTCTGATGGCCATGGGAGGTTCTCTCCGTTTTGGAAAAGCGTTCTCCAGACTGAAGGCTTCTGTTGCCTGCACTTTTATGAAGCTTGTCGGCTATGAAGCACTTTTTCTCCCGCTGGCCATCCGTTGCGGCTTCACACAGGATAAGCTGGTTTCCATTATCATCATGCTTGGTTCTGCCAGCACAGTAACCTGTTTTGTTATGGCAAAAAATATGGATCATGAAGGTTCCTTCTCTTCCGGAGTTGTTCTTCTTACTACAGTTTTCAGTGCGTTTACATTGACCTTATGGCTGTTTATCTGTAAGAACCTTGGACTTATCTGAATTCGGCTTATCTGCAACAGGATATAAACATTGCCACTCTGCGTAACACGGAGCATAAATAAATGCTAAAGATACAGCCCTTTTCATACAGAAAATGCTGTAAGAGCTGTCTGCTTCCAAACAGTTCTTACAGCATTTTATTTTTGCATTTTGTACAAATATTCAGTCTATATCAGCTTCAGATACCGGAGACCGTCCCTGATTCCATAATGGAACATATCGGACGTAACATGATCTGCCAGTTCCTGGATCTTCGGGGAAGCATTTCCCATAGCAACCTTGGTGGCTGCATATTCAAACATAGCCAGGTCATTGTTGCTGTCTCCGAATACCACAGTATCTTCCCACGGAATATCAAACAGGCGTATCACTGCAGCAATTCCCACAGCTTTGTTAAAGCCCTTGGGAACAAGCTCGATGGTATTTCCAACAAAAGAGCTGCTGCCCTCATGACGGATGATATCATAATACTCACTTAAGACGGCAAGTGCAGCCTCTGCATCGCAGCCGGCCGTCATTTTTGCACTGATCTTATTGATCTGCATACAGTCTTCATTACCCCGGATCGGTCTCCACTTATCTCCCAGTGCTTCTGTGATCAGGCTTGCATACCAGTTTACTTCATCCGTATACTCGTCCTTATCATAATACATATAGTCTGCACCCTCCATCACCGGGATCAGACCATATTTTCTTAATACTTCCACGGAGAGTTTTGCAATTTCCGGTGTCATTTCTTTATTAAAAAGTCTCTTCCCGTCTTTCTCTATGGTAGATCCGCAGGCAGTGATCATCCCTGTAAAAGGGATCTGTTCCAGATACCATGGAACAAAGGCACGGCTTCTTCCTGTACAGAGCCAGGCTTCATGTCCATTATCTATCAATGCACGCACTGCCTCTATTGCACTGTCCGGAGTACCTTTTTTCATATCGCAGATCGTTCCGTCTGCATCAAAAAATACCGCTTTTTTTCTCATTTCTCATATCTCCCATATCATCTGTAAAATACTTTTGCTGCGCGAACCAGACTCTCTGTATCCTTCACTCCTGCTGTCTCATAAGCTGAGTGCATAGCAAGCTGCGGAAGGCCAATATCCACTGTATTCATGGCAGCCTGTGTGTTGGAAATATTTCCAAGTGTGGAGCCGCCTGCAATATCTGAACGGTTTACAAATGTCTGATACGGAACCTCCGCTTCCCTGCAAAGTTCCTTGAAGATCGCTGCTGAAATCCCATCTGTACAGTATTTCTGATTTGCATTATATTTGATCACGATTCCGCCATTCATTGTCGGGCGGTTCACAGGATCTGACTTATCTGTATAGTTTGGATGAAGCGCATGTGCATTATCTGCAGAGATCATAAAACTCTCCGCAAGTGCCATAAGGTAGCTCTCATGATCCCCGCCAAGTGCCAGATTGATCCGGTACAGCACATCCTTGAGAAATGCAGATGCTGCACCCTGCCTGGTGGTGCTTCCTACTTCTTCATTGTCAAGAACGCAATGGACTGTAATATTTTTCTTTTTATCTGCCTGCAAAAATCCCTCCAGGGATGCAAAAGTGCACTGCAGATCATCCAGTCTCGGACTTGATATAAACTCATTTCTGGCTCCCCATACAGTTCCGGGCATACGGTTGTACAAAAACAGATCATGCCCCAGGACATCCTCCGGACGAACCTCTGCTTCTGCCGCTATCATATCCAGGAACTTTTCCCTTTTTCACCATTTCCGCTGTACAGAGGCAGCATATCCTTCTGCACATTATAATGATATCCACCGTTAATATCCCGGTTCATATGAATGGCAAGGCTCGGAATCATCACAAGATCTCTGTCAATGTTTATAAGCTTCTCCAAGATCTTGCCGTTTTTACGCACGATCATTCGGCCTGCCACAGAAAGAGGACGGTCAAACCAGGTGGAAAGGATCATTCCACCGTACCGTTCCACATTCAGCTTCACATAAGCTCCACCTACAGACATCTCCGGATTTTCTTTGATCTTAAAGGACGGAGAATCACTGTGACTCGCAATAATATGGTATCTTCCGGAATCATTCATTGGAATAGAAAAACCGATAATCGCAGAATGATTTCGCATGACAAAATATTTTCCGCCTTTTTCCAGCTCCCAGTGTTCTTCCTCTTTCAGTTCTGTAAAGCCCTCTTCCAGAAAACGTTTTCTTATTGTTTCTGCCGCATGAAAAGCAGTTGGACTGCTGCTGATAAATTCCAAAAGTTTCTCTGTTGTCTCTTCGTACATGTCTGTTTTCTCCTCTGACCGGCCGGAAATCAGGCCGTTTTACGTTACTCTCACAAAAATGCGCAGTAACCTTTTGCTACTGCACATTATACGGCAAAATATTTTCCGTAGCAATACTTTTAACCGATCATCTGAAAGATCCAGGATACAGCCGGAAGTGTTATGATAGAACATACTGTAGTAACCAGGATTCCTCCCATTGCATAATCTCCGTCAGAACCTGAAGCATTGGCCATCATTACCACAGAAGACATTACCGGCATGGCAGAAGCCAGTGCCATTGTCATATGGATATCTGAAGGAATCGGGAAAAATCCCAGCAAAACATAGAAAAGTATGGGAAATAGCACCATCTTTATCAAAGCGATTCCATAATAATCCGGTACTTTGATAAATTTCAGCACATCAATGCAGGCAAAAATTCCTCCCAGATAGATCATGGCAAGGGGTGTTGCGGTAGCTCCCATTTTCTGCAGTGCAGTATCCAGGATCAATGGCAAATGGATCCCGGTCAGCACACAGAGCATAGCAAGTATAATTGCCACTGTGACAGGATTAATGAGTTTCCTGGGATTAAATTTCCCACTTTCTTTTTCTGCAGGAGATGTGAGCTTCACGCCCAGGGTCCAGAGCATCAGCTGGTCAATGACCGTAAAAACAGATATGTACAGCATTCCTTTTTCCGGATAAATACTGGTAATAATAGGAATTCCCATAAATCCTACGTTTCCAAATACGACCATCGCCCGGTACAGCTGCAGATGATCACCTTTCAGCCGAAATATTTTTCCGGATATTTTTCCCAGTATCAAAAGCCCAATGTACATAGATGCTGCGATCGCAAGAATCGATAAGGATGAAAAAAATGTTCTGCGGTCTACACCGTCAACTGTGTTGATAAAGATCATAACCGGAAGTGCCAGTTTGATCACAAATCTGGAAATCACCTCCAGGGTTTCTCTTGTCAGCACTTTCGTGCGGATCAGGATAATGCCCATGATAATGTAGATCACGAACATCCCAATCTGCTGTAATAGAATTGTTAACGTATTCATCTTCTGAGACTCCTTTTTGTCCAAAAAAATAATGCACCCGGCCTTTGGCTCTGCGATGCATTATTTTGCCTTTATGAATTTTATACTATCACATCTGACTCACGTTGACAACGTGCTTTTGCTGTACAATCTTATCTCCCAGCTTATTCAGGAGCATTGTATAAACAGCCCCAAATACATTCGCCCCGATACGAAGCAGCACTGCTGCCGGCATTCCGAAAAGTCCTGCTGCAATGGACAGCGCACCAAAAGTATTAAACGCCGTCTGCCATGCGTAGCCTGCGGAATATCCTACACCAATTCCGCCGATCATTCCAATGTAAGGATACATGGATTTCGGAAGCACCAGATAGAGCACAACAAAAAGCAGACATCCCACAATGTTAAACATACCTCTTTTTCCTGCTCTGGTCTTGCAGTCCTCTGTAAACGGAAGACATACGGACATGCAGGCGATTCCTGCCCACATAGCTCTCGGAAGTCCAAGAAGGGACATGATCAGCATGGCACTTGAAACGATCAGTGTCAGTCTTAAATACCATCTGCCTCTGGAAGAACAGAGATCAAACTCCCGAAACAGATCCGGAAATGTCCTGCGATACGGACGCTTCTTCTGATTCTTGTAAAAGATCACCATGCAGAGAACCATTCCCACGAGAAGACCCTCCACACGAAGTACATAAGCTTTTCCCGTCACATCATATCCCATCAGCAGGAGATATCCCAGTACAAAGGTAGAATGATTATACATAATTACATTGTGGCATCCAAGAATCATCAGAAGCAGAATGCTCACTGCATTGATCAAAAACGCCGGTATCGGAGAAACCATGTTGGAAAGTCTGGGGCCTGCGATCAAAATCCCAAAGATCCCGGCAATGGATAAAAGTCCATGCGTGGTTCGTATCCCAAAATCTGCCTGTCTTAAGACCAGCATTGCCAAAAGTACAGTTACGCCTACAACACTGTTGTCATTTCCTGTTATCTTGCTGTATAACGTAACAACAGCTACGCAGAAGGCCATAACAAGATATACTTTAAATTATAGATCAGAATGTTGCCTTCTTTTTTCTTTTTGTCTGTGGTATTCCGTATCAGCTGTTTGGATCCTGTTGAGCTTAACTGCAGTTCCTGATAAAATGTCATTTTTCATCGCTCCTTTTATAAAGCGGACATTCGCATTCCGCTCTGCTATATGCTCATGAACACGATCGTTTTGCGATCTGCGCTCAAATATACAAACAGTCATTATACCTGGTTTATTCTGAAAGGTCAAACACTTTTTTCAAAAACTGTAATTTTTGTTCCTTTTGAAATCTGCAATTATATTTTTTATGCGTATCTTTTTATAACTATTATCTGTATTATCGCAATTCCGCTATCCTGGTAACTGCCACGTAAATTTCCTGGATCTTATACCATGTAGGATAATCCACCACTCCGGAAGCCGGAAGCCCGAACACATCTGGAATTTTTTTACGGAAGCAGCTGTTGCAGGGCCGTAAATACCATCCACAGTCACAGTTGGAATTGCGGGATAGGCTTTTGCTATAGCATTAAGCTGTTCCTGAATCTGCTGCACTTTTTCCCCGGTAACACCAATTGTCAGGTCATATCCCGGCCAGGATACAGGAATCCCAGAAACTGCCTCTGCTACATTGATATACATATCATTTCCATAAAAGCTCCGTATGATCTCAATTGCAGAATATCCCTGATCTCCCAGAGACTTGCTTCCCCACTGTGTCATCCAGCCACGATCCCTGCACTGCACCCGTCTGCCATCACAATACTGCGTCAGGATAGGCTGCCGCACATTCGGTCTGGAAAGATAGTTTTCAAAAAGCTCATCCACAATCCTGTCGATGCTGTCAAAAATATTCCGGCCATTGATCCATTTATGATCGTATGCTGTGGAAGAAGTGATGGTGTAGTCATAGCCTTTGTTCCGGTACCATTCTGTATATACCCGGTTTAATGTAAATGACATGATTGCCAGGACGTTAGCACGAATCGTATCGTCCGGCCAAGTTGCATAGATCTCGCTGCTGGCCACATTTTTGATATAATCTTTATACCGCACATAATAGTTCTGCGCATTAATGTCCCCTGCCGGACCATCATGGACTACGATGTACTCCGGAATCACCACTTTGCTCAAAACAATCTCCCCAGATTCATTTACCGGCTTAATCTCTGCTTCCGGATTTTTAGGCGGATACTCTCCAAACAGGGTGTGTGGCCCGATAACGATCCGCTGATAATCCTCCCCATTTCCCTGCTGCCGCCTGAGAGATGCACCCTGCCAAGAGATTGAATGAGGAAGTACTTCTGTTCCTGCCACTTCTTTTGGTTCAAAACCATCTGCGCTGATCTGAACTGTATATTCGGAATAGGGCTGCTGTTCCACCGGCTTCATGCTATACTCCAAAGGCGGAGCTGCCAAATCCAGAAGAGGTGTTTTTCCTGAGGAATCCGTACGCACTTCCTCAATGATATTATCTGGTACTCCTGTGTATGAAATCCGTACTCTGGCATTTTCCACAGGACGGTTACTTGCCCCATCCTGCACCGTCACCTGCAGCTGTCCCTGATCCGGGGTATCCTGCTGCATGGAAATATAAGAATGATTTTTCATAAACAGAGACTCCTTTTTGTGCCTGAAAACACTTTGACTCTCTGCTAGTATATGCCTGAATATGAATGAATGGCCCTATTCCAGAGTACGAATTTTTTTCGCACTCTTTATTTAAGAACAGACGGATTTCAAACCCGGAAGCTTTTTTCATTTTTAATAATTAATTTTTATGCAAAATTGTCACTGAAAAAGAGAAGGCCTTTTATGCCTTCTCTTTTATCAGTTTCTTTTTCATATATTCTTTTAGAAAATTTTTAAAATATCGTTATACATCACCACAACCATCAGTGCCATCAAAAGCATAAGCCCCGCAAAATGCACCATACCTTCTACCTGACGGTTAATCGGTTTCCTGCGGATGGCCTCCACAAGTAAGAACATCAGTCTTCCTCCATCCAGTGCGGGAAGAGGAAGCAGGTTCATAACTCCAAGGTTTGCCGAGAGAAGGACTGCCATATTCAGCATATTCATCCAGATCATCAGGGTTCCTTCACTCCTGGACTGCTCATAAGTATCACCAATAGCATCCACAACGCCAACCGGACCGCTTAAATCTTTCATTCCAAGATGCCCGGTCACAAGCTCTTTTAAGCTCAAAATCGTGGTACGAATCATATATTTCACTTCCACAGCACCATATTTCAGTACATTGAAACCAGAAGTTTTTTCACTGTAAGTATTATACCCGAAACCAGATACCGGAGTTCTGTATTCTCTGGGTGTGATCTCTGTCTCATATTCCAACCCGTTTCGTTCATATGTGATGGTAACCGGCTGATCAGACAGAGGATGTTTCTCAAGATACTTCTCATAGGTTGCTCCATCCGGAACTTCCACACCATTGATCTTTGTGATCACATCTCCAGCTTCAAGGCCTGCCTCTTCCAGAGGCATTCCCTTGATCAGAGATTCCACTGTCATGGAATTCACATCAGAACGGTTAAAGCCCAGAAGATATCTCACGTTTACATCCGGCTTATAGGAAAATTCCTTTATCTCACCGTCACGCTTTACCTTCAGATGGATGGTATCATCCTCTTCCAGCTGGTTCAGATAAGAATATACATAGAGGTCTTTTCCCAGGTCGATATGATATCCCTGGTATTCCGTGATCACATCTCCGACCTCAAGACCTGTCTTCTCAGCGGAGGAGCCTTCCGTAACTTCCAGTACTGTAGCCGGATCATAACCAATACAGCCTACAATAATCACAGAAAGCACAAACGCCAGCAAAAAGTTAAAAACCGGTCCTGCAGCAACAACTGCGATCCTGCCCCATACAGGAGCTGAATTGAATGTCCCGGGACCATCATCCTCCGCGTCCTCCCCGGCCATGGCGCAGGAGCCTCCAAGGGGAAGAAGCTTCAGGGAATAACGGGTACCGCCTTTTACAGTACTTAAAATTCTCGGACCCATGCCAAGAGAAAATTCCAGTACCTCTATATGGTTTTTTTTCGCCAGAAAAAAATGTCCCAGCTCATGGATCAGTATCACAACGCTGAAAATTATAACAGCAATTACAAATCTCAATTTACCACCTGCTTTCGATCCACTGATAAGTATCCTGCTCTACAGAAAGGATCTCATCCAGATCCGGGTGAGCGATTTTTTTTGTGTCTGTCCATAGACTGCGCAATAATCTCATAAATATCCAGGAATCCGATCTTTTCCTCCAGGAATTTCTTTACTGCCAGCTCATTGGCTGCATTAAAGACTGTTGGCATGCTACCGCCCTCTCTGGATGCCTTGATTGCCATCGGAAGACCGCGAAATGTTTCCATATCCGGAATCTCGAAAGTAATCTCTCGAAGTTTCGTAAAATCAAGACGGTCTCCATCCAGAAAACGTCTGTGAGGATAGTACAGTGCATACTGGATCGGGAGACGCATATCCGGTGTTCCGAGCTGGGCCATAATGGCTCCATCCTTAAACTCTACCATGGAATGAATGATGCTCTGAGGCTGTACCACAACCTGTATATGATCCAGATCCACGTCAAAAAGCCATTTCGCTTCCATAACTTCAAGACCTTTGTTTACCAGTGTTGCAGAATCTACAGTGATCTTCTGTCCCATTACCCAGTTCGGATGTTTGAGAGTATCTGACACTGTCACTTTCTTAAGTTCTTCTGTGGTTCGGCCGCGGAACGGTCCGCCGGAAGCTGTGATCAGAAGCTTGTGTATCTCCTTTTTCTCTTCTCCGTGGATTGCCTGGAAGATTGCACTGTGCTCACTGTCAACAGGCAGGATGGAAACGCCGTACTCTTTTGCCATAGGCATGATCAGATGACCCGCTGTGACCAATGTTTCTTTATTGGCAAGTGCGATATCTTTTCCTGCACGGATTCCTTCCATGGTCGGACGGATTCCAATCATTCCAACAATAGCCGTAACAAGGATATCGGACTCCGGCATGGATGCAAGCTCCAGAAGACCGTCCATCCCGCTGACAATCTTTGTTGTTGTATCTGCGATGCGGATCTTCAGATCTTCGGCTGCTTTCTCATCCCAGACTGCTGCCAGAAGGGGATGAAACTCACGGATCTGTTCCTCCAGCTTTTCCACACTCCTACCTGCACTGACTGCAACTACACGAAGATCATTATTCTTCCGCACTACATCCAGCGTCTGGGTTCCAATGGAACCGGTAGAACCTAATATTGCAATATTCTTCATTTCAATATCTCCTAAATTCCAAGAATCAGTTTTGCAAGATAATAAATAACAGGTGCTGTGATGATCACGCTGTCAAAACGATCCAGAATCCCACCATGACCAGGGATCAGCTTTCCATAGTCCTTGATGTTCTGGTTTCTCTTGATGGCAGAAGCTGCCAGATCACCTACCATGGAGATCAGGGCTCCAACTCCGCAGATCAGGGCATACTCAGCCATTTTCCCCTGTGTTGCTGCTGCATAGATCACTCCCAGAAGTGCTGCACCCACAACACCGCCCACAGCTCCTTCAATGGATTTTTTCGGGCTTAAAACAGGCGCCATCTTGTGCTTGCCGATGAGCATTCCCACGCAATAAGCACAGGTATCGCAGCCCCAGGAGCATAAGAAGATCAGCCATACCAGAAATTTACCATCCGGAAGATTTCTGGTCAGGTAAATAAATGAAAGCATCACTGCAACATACACTACACCGAAAAATGCTGCCATTACCTGTTCTGCATGGTATTTCGGGTAGCCAAATACATAAACGAACAGAATCAGGATCATACTTACAATGACTGCCATCATTCCAAAATTTCCAAAATCAAACTTTATGGCAATATAATAGAGCACTGCTCCAAGATATCCCACAAGCTCCAGCACGGTAATGTGCTCATTACTCACCTTCATCACATTGTAAAGCTCACGCATTCCGATCAGTGAAACAGCCAGAAGTGTAAAAAACAAGATCCAGCTGCCGGAAATGATCGTTGCAAGGGCAATGATGACAAGGACGATACCACTTATCAGTCTTGTCTTAAACATAAATTACTCCTCCTTAACGCCACCGTAACGTCTGTCTCTCTGATTATATTTCTCGATGGCCTTAATAAGCTCTTCTTTGTTGAAATCCGGCCATGCTACCGGTGTGAAATAAAACTCGGAATAAGCCAGCTGCCAGAGAAGGAAATTGGAAAGCCGCTGCTCTCCACTGGTACGGATCATCAGATCCGGATCTGGAACACCTGCTGTATCCAGGTAGCTCTCGATCGTAGACTCTGTAATACTCTCCGGCTCTACTTTTCCATCTTTTACATCCTGCGCCATCTTCTGCATTCCACGGCGGATCTCATCACGGCTTCCATAATTTAATGCCAGCTGGAAATAGATTCCGTCAAAATCCTTGGAATATTCCTCAAGCTCACGGACACTCTGCTGGATATCCGGTGCAAATGCCTTAATATCTCCGATGACTTTCATCCTCATGTTATTTTTCCTGGAAATCTTGATACATTTCTTGAGATAGCTGCGGAACAGCTTCATCAGTGCTTCAACCTCATCTCTGGAACGCTTCCAGTTCTCTGTGGAAAAAGCATAGACTGTCAGGTATTTCACTCCCAGATCTTTGATGTCGTAGCAGATGTTCTCAAGGTTGGCACAGCCTTTCACATGCCCGTATGTTCTCGGCATTCCGCGTTCCCCGGCCCATCTTCCGTTTCCATCCAGAATGATCGCGATATGATTTGGTACGTTCATAATTTTTCCTCCATACAGAAAGAGAGCTTCTTCGAAGAAGCCCTCTTAATCATTGTATTCCTGCAGTTATACGGTCAGAATCTCTTTAGATTTGTTCTCGATTGCCTTGTCAACTTCCTTGATGTACTTGTCTGTGAGCTTCTGTACTTTCTCTTCAAGCTCCTTGATCTCATCCTCGGATACATCCTGTTTTGCAAGTTTCTTGAATGCGTCATTAGCGTCACGGCGGATATTTCTCACTGCGACCTTGGCACCTTCACCTTTTTTCTTAACATCTTTTACCAGCTCTTTACGACGTTCCTCGGTAAGCTCCGGGAATACAAGACGGATTGCCTTGCCATCGTTGCTTGGGTTTAATCCAAGGTCAGAGCAGAGGATTGCTTTCTCGATTGCCTTGATCATGCTGGATTCCCATGGCTGGATCTGGATCATACGCGCCTCTGGTACGGAAATGTTGGCAACCTGCTGGATCGGAGTTGGTGCTCCATAATAATCTACAGTAAGTTTATCAAGAATATGCGGATTCGCACGTCCGGCTCTGATCGTTGTAAGCTCGCTCTCCAAAGCATTCAGTGTTTTTCCCATTTTTGTTTCGTATACCTGAATTCTCTCATCCATTTCACATATCTCCCTGTATGGTTATTTTATTAATTTGATTACACAGTTACCTTAGTTCCGGAGAACTTGCCGTGAACGGTATTCACAATGCTGTCTTTCTCATCGAGACCAAATACCAGCATCGGCATCTTCTGCTCCATACACATGATGGAAGCTGTCAGATCCATAGCTGCCAGTTTCTTCGCAACTACCTCATCAATGGAAATCTCGTCATACTTCTTGGCATCCGGATTAACCTTCGGATCGCTGTCATAGATTCCGTCAACTGCCTTCGCAAGAAGGATAGCATCTGCACCGATCTCAACTGCACGAAGTACAGTAGCTGTATCTGTGGAGAAATACGGATGTCCTGTACCGCCTGCAAAAAACACTACCTTGCCTGCTGCAAAGCTCTCTTCCACTGCGTCTTTAGAATAAAGTGTTGTGAACGCACCGCATACAAATGGTGTGAATACCTCTGTCTTAAGTCCTACATATCTGCAGATATCAGATACATAGATACAATTCATGATCGTTGCAAGCATTCCGATCTGGTCTGCCTTGCTTCTGTCCATGGCTCCGCTGGTACGTCCTCTCCAGAAGTTTCCGCCTCCGATAACAATACCTACCTGAAGTCCCTCATCAACAATAGTCTTGATCTGTTTGGCTACCTCTGTGACAGTTGCCTCGTCAAAACCTCTCTTCTGCTCTCCTGCAAGAGCCTCTCCGCTTAATTTCAGTAACACTCTCTTCATATGTTTATTCTCCTTTACCATACGCCGGATACAACTTCATTGCCATCATCATCAAAAGTTGTGGAAACCGTAAACGTATCATAGTAATAATAACCAGTCTTGCCGGATTCCGGCTCATCTTCATAATCACTGCCGTTCGGACTGCCGCATGCGCTTTCAAGATCTGACATGGACCGACCGATATATCCTGCCGCTACAGAAGCCGGATCATCACCATTATTGTTATCTCCATTATTGTTGTCAGACGGTGCTGAAGTAGGATCTGCTGACGGCTGATTTGATGTGGAATCTGCAGACGGTGTGGAGTCCGAATTATCCGTACCATCTGAATTACCACTCTCATCATCTGCTGACGGAGTTGGTGTAACATCAGTGCTGTCACTGTCGGAATCTGTGCTGTCACTCTCCTCGCCGTCATCCTCGATTCCAAGTCTTGCCTTCACATCCTTCAAAGTGGAAACTTCCCTGGTGCTTCCGCTTGTCAGATATGTAGCATAAGGAATTCCGTCTTCACCCTCTCCATCCATACACAGTCTGATCTGTGAGATAGTCGTAAGCGGAAGCTGACGGAAAAAGCACTCATTCTGCTCCTCATCAGAGAATGTTATGCGCACATCAAAACTGGTTGCTGTGTCACCATTATCATCCTTCTGATCTTTCTCCATATAATAAACAGCCTTATCATTATCGGCCAGTGAAAACTTGCCGTTCACAAGGTCACTACCCCAGGTCTCATCACTGTCATCTCCATCGTCTCTGGTCGGACGAACATAAATTGCTGAAATGGTAGACCCCATTTTATTCGTAAATACAATACTTGTAGTGGTTTCACTCTTGGTTCCCATCACATTCTTGATATTCTCTGTATCATCTGTTGCAGTCTTCATCTCCACTACATCTGACTTCGGTGCCTCGGTTACTGCTGGTGTTGCTGTTGCTTCCACTTTCTGCTCCGGTGCTACGGAAGTTTTATTTCCACAGCCAGCCGCAAACATACTTGCTGCCAGGATACCGGCAAGGATCAAATAGCGTTTCTTCATTATATCTCCTCCATATAAAATGGTTCTGTCTTTCTTTTTAGTTATCTCTTCTTATTATTGCAGAGTATCACTTTCTTGTCAACCTGACCATTCGGAATTTCACACAATTTTTAGTTTTTTCAGACTATGCAAAAAATTGCGGCATCTGACATCAGAATCCATTCTCTCTTCGCTGTTTTCGCATGGTACGGCGCATTTTTGCAGCCTCATTCCTGGCTTTTTCTGCCTCTGTGGAAATGACAAGATCCGGTACCTGTACAGGTTTCTGATCTTCATCCACTGCCACCATCACAAAAAATGCCCGGTTTACTGTCTGGCGCATGCCATCCGGCAGTTCTGTATAAGTATCGATTTCGACTTCCATGGAAGTTTTTCCTACGTAAGTCACATATCCTCTTAAAACCAGGATATCTCCCTCATAAACAGCGCGTTTAAACTGAAGATTATCAACAGCTGCTGTCACAACTCTGTGTGTCTCGGCGTGGCGCATGGCCACAATACCTGCCACCTCATCGATCCACTGCATCAGGGCTCCGCCAAAAAGCCTTCCGCTTCCATTGAGATGCTGCTGCATGATCAGATGAACCTGCTCTGTCATAGAATCCTCTATTGTCTTTTTTCTTCTTTCCTGACCGTTATCCACGGTACATTCCCCCTCATTTTTAATAGAGATTTTTTACCTTGAAATCTCTCTCTGCTTCTCTTCTCTGGTCTTTCTTGGCAATATCCTGGCGTTTGTCATAGAGTTTCTTACCGCGGGCCATGCCAATTTCCACTTTTACCAGACTGTCCTTGAAATAGACCTTAAGCGGTACTAGTGTCAGTCCTTTTTCTTTTAATTTTGCTTCAATCTTGTTGATCTCATAGCGGTGCAGCAGGAGCTTGCGCACGCGAAGCGGATCTTTGTTAAAAATATTTCCCTTCTCATAAGGAGTGATATGCATTCCATATACATACACTTCCCCGTTTTCCACGCGGACAAAAGCCTCTTTAATGCTGCATTTGCCTGAACGGAGGGATTTTACCTCTGTTCCTGCAAGTGCGATCCCAGCCTCATAGGTATCCTCGATAAAATAATCATGAAACGCTTTTTTGTTATTCGCGATCAGCTTCATTCCTGATTTTTTTGCCATTTTCTGCTCCCTCAGTCTTCCTCAACCAGAACAAAATCTACGGTTTTCAGCATCTTGTCTGCATCTGCCACACGTACACGGACTTTTTGTCCAAGACGGAAAATCCGGCCGGTCATGTCGCCCCGCAGTTCATATGCATCCTGGTCAAATACATAATAATCGTCACGTAATGTATTGATATGGATCAGTCCTTCCACAGTATTGGGGAGTTCCACATAAAGTCCCCAGCCTGTAACGCCGGAAATGATCCCCTCATATTCCTCACCCAGGTGATAGGACATGTACTCAGCTTTTTTCAGCTTGTCAGATTCTCTTTCTGCCTCATCTGCACGCCGCTCGCACACACTGGACTGGCGTGCCACTTCATCCAGAATCTCCTTATAATGCTCGGTACGTCCTTCCCGGACCAGTCTCCCTCGCAGCTTGTCATGGATGATCCTGTGGATCTGAAGATCCGGATATCTTCGGATCGGTGAAGTAAAGTGGCAGTAGTATTTTGCTGCAAGCCCAAAATGACCGCTGCATTCTGTTGTATATTTTGCCTGTTTCATGGTACGCAACGTCATGCGGCTGATCTGCGCCTCATTGGGCAGGCCCTCAATGCTTTCCAGAATTTCCTGGATTTCTCCTGGCGTGATCTCCTGACCGGATTTCTGAATATTGACTCCCTCATTATGAAGAAGCATCAGAAGGCTCTCGATTTTCTCGGGATCCGGAGTTTCATGGGTTCTGTATACAAAAGGATAATCTCCGGTACAATACTCCTGTGCAACAGTCTCATTGGCAAGTAGCATAAAATCCTCAATGATCCTGGTTGCAACATTAGCTTCGTACGGCTGTACGTCGATGGCTTTACCTGCTGCATTGAGAATGATTTTACTTTCCGGGAAATCAAAATCAATGGATCCTCTTGTATGACGGCGACTGCGAACAAGTCCTGAAAGCTCTTTCATCAGGAAAAACATCGGAATCAGGGATTCATACCGCTTCTTCGCCTCATCATCAGTATCCTCAAGAATATTCTTTACATCTGTATAACACATTCTCTCATTCACACAGATCACTGTCTCCGCGATCTTATGTGAAATAACCTCACCTTTTTCGTTGATATCCATGAGGCAGCTTAATGTCAGGCGATCCTGCCCCTGGTTCAGAGAACAGATTCCGTTGGAAAGCCGCTCCGGAAGCATGGGAATCACCCGGTCTGCCAGATACACGGAAGTTCCCCGTTTCAGTGCCTCACGGTCAAGAGCACTGCCACCCTGAACATAATTGCTTACATCTGCAATGTGCACGCCAAGATGGTAGATTCCGTCTTCTTTTGTCAGAGAAATGGCATCATCCAGATCCTTGGCATCCTCACCGTCAATCGTAACAGTAACAAAATCTCTTAAGTCCAGCCTTCCGTCCATATCTGCTTCCTGCACATGATCCGGCACACGGTCTGCCTGACGGAGTACTTTGTCTGGAAATACACTTGGAATATTAAAACTCTTCACGATTGCCAGAATATCGGTTCCCGGTGAACGTAAATTTCCCAGGACTTCTGTCACTTTTCC
>ENA-OPYX01000135-OPYX01000135.1-human-gut-metagenome-genome-assembly--contig:-NODE-135-length-41873-cov-5.036243_pt1 | contig 41873 bp, 42 predicted proteins | sample MGYA00242639_ERZ504486 | MGnify/ENA primary metagenome ERZ504486 (study PRJEB26092, sample SAMD00036296) | human gut metagenome | host: Homo sapiens | study: EMG produced TPA metagenomics assembly of... | reverse complement strand
TACTGTGTGCGCATGTTTGAGCTTCAGCAGGCAATGCACAGGCTTGATGAGGAAGAAGAATCTCTTGAGGCCTGCAGTAAGGATGACCAGGATCCGCTCACAGGCTTATCTCAGTCAATCCGCGAATACTGCACGCCTAAGGAGCTTGAAACGCTTGACATGGTAACAAATCTTGCCCAGATGGCACGACTTTATCGCGAATATGAATCAGAAGGAGGCGCCAAGCACGATGACAACACCATTTGACAATATGTCCCCTGAAAAAGCTCAGTTTATTAAACAAATCGTCAGTGATGCAGCCGGCAAAAATCAAAATGAGCTGCTTCCATTTCTTCTTAACATCAATCGCCAAATCGCTGGAAAGCATATGAGCTTTAGCGATGAAGAAACAGATGCACTAGATATCACAGCTGAACAAAAAATCTTTCTCCAAAGGAGAAAAAAAGAGATGGAGCTTTTGCACCAACTTTCCAAAATGCTGGCAAAGCAAAGCAAAAAGACACCTCCTCCTCAATCTAATACTTGATATATACGCATACAAAAAGAGGCAGGAATATTTGCGTCATTCCTGTCTCTTATTTTTATGATATCAGGGTCAAAAGCTCCAAAAGCCGTTCGTGCTTGCACGATTAGGTTTTTGAGCTTGGGGCCCGCAAAAACATGAGGATACAGCGATTTTCAAGGAAAATCAGCGAATCCGAATGTTTTTAGAATTGCGAAAGTTGCATAGCAACGGAGCAATTCGTGGATATCAGTTGGTGGCAAAATACCTTTTGACCCCAACATCATATTTTTATTTTTCGTCTTTATTTTTATCCGGATCTGCAAAACCATTATCTGAATCTTTTGAATCAGACATATCTGCCCGTTTCGCTTTCTTTAATGTTTCCTCAGAACTATTTGATGCTCCATTTGAGTCTTCATTTTTTTGCGCATTCTTCTTACGGCGAAGTGCAATAAATACACACAGCCATATGCCAATAATTACGATAGCAGCAATCAGTACAATACGAAGTGTATACGGATCATTTTTTAACTGGTCAATAATCTTTTCAACTGTATTCTGGCTGTCAGCTTCAGGTGCAGATGCATTCTGACTGGAAGCACTCTGGCTCAAATCCCCATCTGTTTCTTTCTCACTTGACGCCGCCTCAGAAACGGTTTCATTCTTAGAGGCTTCATTTGAGGAAGATTCACTCTCTGAAACAGCTTCTTCTGATTCATTTTCAGCAGCCTCAGATGATGACTCCTCTGACATACTGCTTTCAGCTTCTTTTGATGCTTCTTCTGAGGCATTCTCAGACTCTTCTTCTGACGATTCGTCCTCTTTAGAAGCAATTTCATCTTCCATTGTCAGATAATCAGTCTTAATATAGCCTTCCTGACCATCTGCCTCGACACGGCACCAGCTTGCATGATAACCTGTCACAGTAACCTCAGTGTCTGCATCCAGCAATGTAACTGACGGACTGTACTGTGTCGGTCTCTCTCTTAAATAAACGGAACTAGTTGTAGTTGCCTTTGTATTAATATCCTCGAAGGTATAGCCAGTTGCGTACTCGCCCTCCTTCATATTCTCAAGCAGATAATCGAGCACTTTAGCATATGCCTGAAGGTGCTCATATGCACGCGTTCCAAACGTATTCTCAATAAATGTCAGATTATCATACTCAGCCTTATGCATAATAGTACCGCCATTAACGGCCGAATTGCTTGTCTGATAGAAATTTGTGTACGGCTCACCATTCCAGTTTGAAGCTTCACAATAGATATAAGGAATACCTACATTAGCAAATGGCATCTGATCACTCGCTGTTGCTTTTGTAGGTGTCGGGAAACTGTCGTTTACATCTGGATGGAAAGACATATCAAGACCAAGAAGATCTGCTGCTGACTGTGCCTGATAAACAGCCCAGTCCTGAACAATGCTTCCACTGTCATCCACTGTACCTCCATAGAGATACATATTGTCGCCAGCCGCAATCGTATCAATATTTATCATACATGCAATGCGGTCGCGCTCTTCCTGACTAAGATTATCTACATAATACTGACTGCCAAGACAACCCGGTTCCTCTGCTGAAAATAGGATGAAGCGAATAGTATACGGAGATTCTTTTGTGCTGTAAATACTTGCAAGCTCTAACAGTACGCCGACTCCCGATGCATTATCATCAGTACCAAAAGTCTGCTCCACACAGTCATAATGCGCACCGACTACAATAACACGATCACTTGCTCCCTGCTTTGAAAAAATAAGATTTTCTCCATAGCATGGTGTCACACCATCAGCTGACGTCATGGTAAACGGCTGTGCCATATACTCATAGCCCATCGTAATAATCTGTGCCTTTAACCATTCCTCAGCTCCTGACAGCATTCCGTTTGATGAATTGACCTGACGATATGGATAATTAGACTGCAGCTGCTTCATGAACGCATATGCATTATCGCCATACTCAGCATGAACAGTCTGTGGAAGTGAAGCTACACACATACCAATTATCAGACACAATGACAAAACTGTTGCTTTTATCCTTTTGCAAATCTTCATAGAAACCTCTTTTCCGAAATCTGGTAAATACTCAAAACCATGCAAAATTGCATTCTGCGTATAGACCTGAAAATCACAATACTCGTTTCAAAAATTGTCAAAGCCGCAGCACTGCCGCATTATGCGACTGTATGCTGCGGCTTTATTTCACATTATTTCATAACGATGTTGATAATTCTTCCTGGAACATAAATTTCTTTGATAATATTTCCAGTCAGCTTATCCTTGATTACTTCTTTTCCTGCTGCAATAGCAGTATCCTTATCACAATCTCTTGCGATAGAAACAGTACCCTTTGTCTTTCCGTTAATCTGAACAGCAATCTCTACTGTATTTTCAACAGTCTTTGCCTCATCATACTCTGGCCAAGCCTGCTGATACAGACGTCCGCCAAAACCGCAGTCTGCCCACATTTCTTCTGTGATGTGAGGTGCAACTGGATTTAACAGAATCAAAAATGTCTTTAACTCGCCCTTTGTGATGCTGCCCTTCTTGTAGAAATCATTTAAAAGTGCCATCATTGCAGCAATTGCTGTGTTGTACTTTAATGTCTCAAAGTCTGAGGAAACCTTCTTCATAGTCTGATGCATTTTAGTTTCCATATCCTTAGAGAAACCTTCCTCATCAGTCAGCATATCCTGCAGCTTCCATACACGCTCTAAGAAACGACGGCAGCCCTTTACACCCTCATTGCTCCAACTTGCTGCAAGCTCAAATGCACCGATAAACATCTCATAAGTACGAAGTGTATCTGCACCAAACTCGTTTACAATATCATCCGGGTTGATAACATTTCCACGTGACTTAGACATCTTCTCACCATTCTCACCAAGAATCATTCCGTGAGAAGTTCTCTTCTGATATGGCTCCTTGCATGGAACAACACCCTGATCATACAGGAAACGATGCCAGAAACGAGAATACAGAAGGTGAAGTGTAGTATGCTCCATACCGCCATTGTACCAGTCTACCGGCAGCCAATACTTCATAGCTTCTTTGCTTGCCAGTGCATCATTATTGTGCGGATCAGTATAGCGTAAGAAATACCATGATGAACCTGCCCACTGAGGCATAGTATCAGTCTCTCTCTTTGCTGGACCACCACAGCACGGACATGTTGTATTAACCCAATCAGTCATAGCAGCTAATGGAGATTCACCATTATCAGTCGGCATATAGCTTTCTACATCTGGAAGCTCAAGCGGCAGCTCGTCCTCTGATAACGGAACATATCCACACTTTTCGCACTTTACGATCGGAATCGGCTCACCCCAATAACGCTGTCTTGAGAATACCCAGTCTCTTAACTTATAGTTTTTCTTTGGTGTACCAATCTTATTCTCTTCAAGATACTCAATGATCTTCTTCTTTGCATCAGCAACCTCAAGTCCATCAAGGAATCCTGAGTTTACAAGTGTTCCTGTCTGAACATCAGTAAATGCAGCATTCTGAACATCTCCGCCTGCTACAACCTCAACGATTGGAAGGTTAAACTTCTTTGCAAATGCCCAGTCTCTCTCATCATGAGCCGGAACTGCCATGATTGCACCAGTACCATAGCTCATCAGTACATAATCAGAAACCCAGATCGGGATTTCTTTTTTATTTACCGGATTAACTGCCTTTAAGCCATTGATCTCAACACCAGTCTTATCCTTTGCCAGCTCAGAACGCTCGAAGTCAGACTTCTTTGCTGCTTCCTCACGGTATGCAACAATCTCATCCCAGTTGGAAATCTGATCCTTATACTTATCAAGATATGGATGCTCCGGGGATACTACCATGTATGTTACACCAAATAAAGTATCCGGGCGTGTTGTATAGATGCGAAGCTTATCATCTGTACCAGCGATTGTAAAATCAACCTCTGCACCATTTGAACGGCCAATCCAGTTTCTCTGAGAAACCTTTACCTTCTCAACATAATCAACGCTGTCAAGACCATCGATCAGCTTATCTGCATATTCGGTAATCTTTAACATCCACTGGCTCTTCATCTTACGAACAACAGGGCTTCCGCAGCGCTCACATACACCGTTTACAACCTCCTCGTTTGCAAGACCTACCTTACAGGAAGTACACCAGTTAACAGGCATCTCTGACTTATATGCCAAGCCTGCTTTGTACAGCTTTAAGAAGATCCACTGTGTCCAGTGATAGTAATTCGGATCAGTTGTGTTAATCTCTCTGTCCCAATCGAAGGAATAACCTAAAGACTGCAGCTGATTTTTGAAACGAGCTACATTATTCTTTGTAACGATCTTCGGGTGAATATGATTCTTAATTGCGTAGTTTTCTGTTGGAAGACCAAATGCATCCCATCCCATTGGATACAGTACGTTATAGCCCTGTAATCTTCTCTTTCTGGCAACAATATCAAGTGCTGTGTATGGACGCGGATGACCTACATGAAGTCCCTGTCCTGACGGATATGGAAACTCAACCAAAGCATAATACTTTGGCTTAGTGTAGTCATCTGTTGCGGCAAATGCCTTCTCATCAGTCCAGACCTTCTGCCATTTTGATTCAATTTCTTTTGGATCGTAATTCTTGTTCATTGTGTTTTGTGTTTCCTTTCCGGGTCTCTTCTTATGAAAAAAAAGAGCCCTTTCTTTCTCCTTGTATAGAGACGAAAAGACTTCGCGGTACCACTCTATTTCAAGGCAGTCATCTGCCTTGCCCTCGATATTCTATAACGGGAATACCCGCCGCCAACTACTCCATCTTTATATAATGACGTTTCCCTGCCGGTGCTCTAAGGTCAGTTCGGCAGTTATAAGCTGCTGCCTTTCACCTACCGGCAGCTCTCTGAAGCTCTCCCCTGCTTACTATTCCTTGTCATTGCATTTTTTTCACTTTTTTACAATACCATAGAAAAAGGGGGCTTGTCAACCCCCTCTTTCTTTCAAAACTCTTAATGTTAGATTGTTGTTCACTGCTCTTCTTTTTCAGCTGCCTCAATAATCTTCTTCTGGACATCCTGAGGTGCCTGCTCGTATCTTGCAAACTCATAGGAGAACTCGCCCATACCACCTGACATTGCACGAAGATCGGTGGAGTAACCATACATCTCTGCCATTGGCACATCTGCTGTTACCATCTGCTTGCCGCCTGCTACGTGATCCATACCAAGTACTCTGCCGCGGCGCTTATTTAAGTCACCCATAACATCACCGACAAGTTCATCCGGAACGGTGATGGAAACTGATACGATTGGCTCTAAGATCGTTGGATTTGCCTCTGCAAAGCCCTTCTTGTAAGCAAGAATTGCAGCCATCTTGAATGCAAGCTCTGAAGAGTCTACCGGATGATAGGAACCATCAACAAGTGTTGCTTTTAAGCCAACTACTGGATAACCTGCGAGTGTACCCTTTAATACAGACTCCTGAATACCCTTTTCAACTGCCGGGAAGTAGTTCTTCGGAACAGCGCCTCCTACTACCTTCTCTTCGAATACATATGGTGTATCAAGATCACCTGATGGCTCAAATACCATATGAACATCGCCGTACTGTCCGCTTCCGCCTGTCTGCTTCTTATACTTACCCTGTACCTGAACTTTCTTTCTAAGTGTCTCGCGGTATGCTACCTTCGGGCGATACAGCTCGATCTCAACCTTATAACGATTCAGAATACGGCTTGCAACAACATCAAGCTGCTGATCACCGATGCCATAAATAAGTGTCTGGTGATTTTCTACATCGTTCTCAAGACGAAGTGTCTGATCTTCCTCTACCATACGTGCAAGTGCACCATTGATCTTATCTTCATCTGACTTATTCTTTGCACGATATGCCTTGCATGTATATGGCTTACTTACCTGCGGTCCATCATAAATAAGTGTTGCACCCTTTGTGGAAATGGTATCACCTGTGGAGATCTTTTCGATCTTTGCCAGTGCACCAATATCTCCTGCGCGAAGCTCTGGAACCTCAATAGTTTCTTTGCCGCGAAGCAAATACAGCTTAGACGCACGATCTTCTGTTCCCTTATTTACATTATAAATGCCATCACCGGCCTTTAATGTACCTGTTACAACTTTAATTAAGGAATACTTTCCGATAAACGGATCTACTACAGTCTTAAATACCTTTGCAGACAGATGCTTGTTCTGATCACACTTTACCATTACAAGCTCTCCAGTAGATGTTTCCTTTCCATGGTTTATTGTATATTCAGGTGATGGGAAATATTTCTTAATTACGTTCATCAGCATACTGGTACCCTGATTATGAATACCTGATCCAACTAATACAGGAACGATCTGACAGTCCATAACGTGAGTTCTAAGTGCAGTAGAAACTTCCTCATAAGTAAACTCTTCACCTGCAAAATAACGCTCCATCAGCTCCTCGCTTGTATCAGCAACAGCCTCAACAAGTGCATCACGGCTGATGTTTAAGTGCTTATCCATATAATCAGGAATATCGCACTCTTCATATTCGCTTGTATCATTGATAAAACGGCGGCCCTTCATCTTTACAACATTTACAAAGCCGACGAACTTTTCATTCTCACGGATCGGCACATGGAACGGTGCTACCTTACGTCCAAAACGATCATTTAACTCAAGAACGATCTTACGATAGCTGGCCTGATCATCATCCATGCCCGTTACAAAAAACAGTCTCGGCAGCTTATACTTTTCGCAAAGCTCCCATGCCTTTAATGTACCAACCTCTACGCCAGATTTGCCGTTGATCACGATAACAGCGGCACCTGCTGCGTGGCAAGCCTCCTCTACTTCTCCTACGAAGTCAAAATATCCAGGTGTATCTAAGAAATTGATCTTGATGTCCTCGAACTCGACCGGAACTACGCTGGTCGAAATGGAAAACTGACGCTTCTGCTCTTCCTTATCATAATCGCTGATGGTGTTTCCGTCCGTCACCTTTCCCATCCTAGCTGTAATACCGGTCTGGTAGGCAATAGCCTCAACAAGTGTTGTCTTACCACATCCGCCATGTCCCATTACTACAACGTTGCGGATGTTTCCAGTTTCATAAACCTTCATAAGTCACGTCCTCCAATCTTTCTTTGCTTTCCAAGTTTATTTTGTCTCTTTTGCAGTATACAATTTCGAGACCTCTTGAAATCTGATAGATATATTATATAAAATATTTCAAATAATTGCAACTATTTTTTCACATTTTTGATATGGTTTTTATTACAATTCATGTTACGAAAGCCATTCGCCTTCGGGCTAGCTGTAAATATTATCTGTGAGGCGTGACCTTTTCACACTTTAAAGTGAAAAAGCTTGACTTTCCCCTCCACTTTCGCTACAATACGTTCAGACACTCCGGTTTTCCTATACTAACGGAGCACGGAAAGGCAAACTTATGAAGCTTAAGACAATAGGATTTATCGGGCTTGGACTGATTGGCGGTTCAATCGCCCGCAGAATAAAACAGGTTCACCCTGATACCGTAATTATGGCTTATATGAGAACACGCAGCACGCTTGAAGAAGCAAAGGCTGACGGCATTGTTGACATAATTTTAGATGGTGTAGATGAAACACTTCGCACATGTGACATGATCATCCTTTGCACTCCCGTTTCTTTTAATGAATCATATTTAAAGGCTATTCGGCCATTCATAAAGCCTGGCTGCATTGTGACTGATGTTGGCAGCACAAAAACAGCTATTCACGAGACGGTAATCGCACTTGACATGGAGGACTGCTTTGTCGGCGGACATCCAATGGCAGGCTCTGAGCGCACTGGATATGCATGCTCAAAGGCTTCTCTTTTGGAAAATGCATATTATGTAATCACGCCAACTTCAAAAACAACGAAAGATCAGCTCGACACAATGATTCAATTTGCCGCTGATCAAGCAGCTATTCCTCTTGTACTTGACTATAAAAATCATGACTATGCAGTTGCGGCAATCAGTCATGTACCGCACGTGATTGCATCATCCTTAGTAAATCTTGTTGCTCAGTCTGATTTTCCTGACGGCACAATGAAAAAAATTGCTGCAGGCGGTTTTAAGGACATCACAAGAATTGCATCTTCCTCTCCTGTTATGTGGGAGCAAATTTTATTCACGAACAAAGACAATATTATTTCCTTATTAGAGGACTACAAAAGGGCGATTGATCAGACAATCACCGATCTAAAAACAGATAATCATAAAGATATCTATGATATTTTTGAAAGCTCCGGTGCTTACCGAAGCTCCATCAGTGACAATCGCGGCAGTGCTACAATGAATCCAGAATATGCCATCTTCTGCGATATTCCAGATCAGCCAGGTGCCATCTCTGTCATTGCCGCTTTGCTTGCCTTTGAAAATGTCAGCATTAAAAATATCGGAATTAACCATAACCGTGAACATATGGCTGGTACAATCAAGATTGAGTTCCATGATCAGGCTTCCTGCGAAAAAGCAACAGAATGCCTTGAGTACCACCATTATCCGGTTTATCAGAAAAAATAATAAGATATTCAGAAAGGATTTTTATGAAGATAGTAATTGTGGGTGGTGTCGCAGGCGGCGCGACAGCAGCAGCCCGTATCAGAAGATTAGATGAGCAGGCTCAGATTATCGTATTTGAGCGTTCCGGATATGTTTCCTATGCTAATTGCGGACTTCCATATTATATTGGAGATGTTATTACAGATCCCGAAGCTTTGACGCTGCAGACGCCAGAAAGCTTTTTTAAGCGTTTTCGTGTTACAATGAAGGTTCATCATGAGGTGACAGCCCTTCATCCAGAGAGAAAAACTGTTTCTGTAAAAAATCTAACTACAGGAGAGGTATTTGAGGAATCTTATGATAAATTGATTCTTTCTCCGGGTGCAAAGCCAACACAGCCAAAACTTCCAGGTATTGATATGGAAAAAGTATTCACTCTTCGCACTGTCGAAGATACTTTTCGTTTAAAAAGTATATTGAAACAAAAAAGCCCACGTCAGCTGTGTTGGCCGGCGGCGGCTTTATCGGACTTGAATTGGCTGAAAATCTAAAGGATCTTGGCATAGATGTAACAATCGTTCAGCGCCCAAAGCAGTTAATGAATCCATTTGATGCAGATATGGCATCATTTATTCATAATGAAATGAGAAAGCACGGCGTAAAGCTTCTTCTTGGACGCACCGTAGAAGGATTTGAAGAAAAAGGTGAAACTATTCGTGTACTGCTTAAAGATGAGCAGCCGCTGCATGCTGATCTTGTTGTCCTTGCCATTGGCGTCACGCCAGATACACATCTTGCAAAGGAAGCCGGACTGCAGCTTGGTATCAAAGACAGCATTGTAGTCAATGATCGCATGGAAACATCAATTCCTGATATTTATGCAGCCGGCGATGCTGTTATGGTTAAACATTATGTCACAGGCCAGGATGCACTAATTTCTCTTGCCGGACCAGCAAATAAGCAGGGACGCATTATTGCAGACAATATCTGCGGCGGCGACAGCCACTACCTTGGAAGTCAGGGAAGCAGTGTCATTAAGGTATTCGATCTGACAGCTGCAACAACTGGTATTAACGAAATAAATGCACGCAAAGCTGGATTAGATGTTGATACAGTAATTCTTTCTCCAATGAACCACGCCGGCTATTATCCTGGCGGCAAGGTTATGACAATGAAAGTTGTTTTCGAAAAGAATACATATCGTTTGCTAGGCGCCCAAATTGTAGGCTACGAAGGTGTTGACAAACGAATTGACGTGTTGTCAACAGCCATTCATGCAAATCTTAAGGCAACTTCGCTACAGGACTTAGATTTAGCTTATGCACCGCCATACTCTTCTGCAAAAGACCCTGTTAACATGGCAGGTTTTATGATTGATAATATTGCAAATGGCATCTTAAAGCAGTGGCATTTAAGTGATCTTACATCAATTTTGCAGGATTCAAATGCAACACTTCTTGATGTGCGTACTATTTCTGAATATGCACACAGTCATATTGAAGGCTTTAAAAACATTCCTGTTGATGAGCTCAGAGATCATTTATCAGAAATTGAAAAAGATAAGCCCGTATACGTAATATGCCAAAGTGGACTTCGAAGCTACATTGCGACACGTATATTGTCACAAAATGGCTATGATGCCTATAATTTTGCCGGAGGATTTCGTTTTTATGAAGCCGTAATGCATGACAGAAGCCTTGTTGAGAAAGAAACAGCTTGTGGAATGGATTTATAAGTTTCTTACTTGCCAGAGGGGACATTAATTCAGCCAACGCAATGTCCCCCTGGTCTTAAAAGTTTGTCAATCAAGAGTTACTCTGTTTTTTTGAATTACTTTTCGCTTTTTTGATTTTTTGCCAAGCAATCGATCCATTCAAACAACTCTTTCAGATCATAGTCACCACTGTGCGGCAATCCCCATGGCAGGCAAAAATCGACCTGATATCCTTTATTTTGTAAAAGTGTCGCCAATATTACTGGGATTGCAAGAGACGTATCGCGATCAAAGGCGCCATGGCGGATTCGCCAATTCTTTGCAACATCACAATTTCCATTTTCAATAAATGGAATTGGATTTAAAAGTTTAATTTTCTCCTCATCTGCCATCTCTGCCTTCAGCTTTGAATGCTTCATTGAAAATTCGGTAAAATGACGAGCAAATACGTTTTCATCTCCAAATTCCTCGTTCTCACAGCATTCAAGTGTCAGTGAATCAAACGCAGGCACCCGCTTCATGCGCGTGATTTTGGCTACAAAGGAATCCATATCAATCGCAACAGCCTCTTCTCCCTGAAATGTAATATACTCTTGACTTTCTATCGCACTACCTGGCACAGCAAGTTTTTGTAACCGAGTCTGTGAATCAAGTGTTTTCTTTTCCTTTGTAGCCGATTTTAAGACAAAGTTCATCACATAGTCTTTAAAAGAGCCTTCTCCATTCTCATCCGATGTTAGTTTATTTCCAGTTTCATCCTGCAACTGTAATTGATTTACATAGGAAGGAAACGCAGCTTTCAATTTTTTTGACAGTAGTTTTTGCTCCTCATCAAGTTCGTCCAGAATAGCGATTTTCTTAACTCCCTGCGGTGTTTTTTCAAATTTTATCCTATGGCAAGTCGTCTCTTTTTCAAACAACCATTCATAGGCAGCATCTGCATTTTCAAGATTATGAATTGGACAATAACAGCTTGCTGCAAAAATATCATCTCTTGCCTTTGCCGCACCAATTGCCTTCAAATATGGCTCATATTCCTTTGCATTTCCAGTTGCGCCAGCAAGTGCTGACAGCGCACCACCTGCCGAGGTTCCATTTGTAATGATTTTTTCTACATCGCCAGGGACAAGATCCTTATTCCATCTTAAGTATCGAATTGCAGCCTTCATGTCTACAATCAATGCCGGAGCGCGTCCCGTAAGCATACCTTCTTTCGTGGACTTCTCATCATTCGTACCGCCCACAAAAAATTCGTTGGACTTTCGACCGGTATTTCGTCCCCGAATCCCAGCACACATCACCACATACCCATGATACAATGCCTCAAATGCGGTGTTTGGCTTATGGCCAAAATAATCTTCTCCCACCTGCATAGCTGGTCCTTCCATATAGCCACCAACCGTGTTTGGTGCAAAGATTGGTGCTGTATGCAATTGATAGCCATTGATTGACTCGCCTTGGTAGTAGACCTCTGGCACATAAAGATTCAATTTCTGTACTGCACTTACTGGATTCGCACAATATACAATGTTTTCAAATGCTCTGTAGATCACTTCTCTGCCATCTAATTCGCATCTTTTTATTTGATAGTTCTCTGGATTAAATTTTAAATCGTACATATTTTTTCCTTTCTTGACAAGAAATTTTTCTTTTATTAAAATGATACTATCGTGTTTTTACGAAAGTTTTCGTAGGGATCAATTGTAAAAGGGAGGGCACTTATGAATACAGAAAATTTAAAGGAATTCATCGTCCTTGCAGAGACCAAAAACTTTTGGGAGGCATCTGAACGGCTCTATATGAACCAATCTACTCTCTCAAAACATATCAAAAATCTGGAATCAGAACTTGGCATTTCTCTTTTTACCCGAACCACAAGAAGGGTTGAGCTGACCAATTATGGAAGAATCTTTCTTCCCTACGCAAAATCCGTGATTCGTTCTGAATTCGAAGGGCTTTCTGCGATCCGCCGACTTCAAAATATTGAAAATGGTTTGCTTACGATTGGTGTGATTCCTTCCATGCCACAATACCACATCACACAATTTCTGACGGATTTTCAAAAGGCTTATCCGCAAACTTCCATTCGCATCACAGAGGATGATCCAGTCAATTTAATGCAGTATCTTGAAGATGAAAAATGTGAGCTTATCTTTCAACGCGAAGAAAAGATGATCTTTGAGAAAAATTTTCTAACCGACCAGCATATTATTCGTCTTCCTTATATGCAAGACAATCTGGTTGCCATTGTTCCACCGTCGCATCCACTTGCCACATTGCACTCTGTTTCTTTGCAACAATTAAAAAATGAACGCCTATGCCTCATTAAAGAGGGATCTTTGATGTATCAAATTGCGATGGATGCCTGTCAAAATGCAAATTTTGTGCCGAATATTGTCTTTACAAGTCATCGAATCGACTCGATCTTAGATATAGTCGTTAGCCAAAATTGTGTTGCCTTATTGATGGATGCGCATATCACGCAACAATCTGCCATTTCATGGTGTGCCATCCCAATTGTTCCTGTGATTTCGTCGCAGTTGTCACTCTGCTACCGCAGTGATCGAGCTCTCTCCAAAACAGCTCAGCTTTTTGTTGATTTCTGCAGCACAAAACTTTTTCAATCCAATTAAATCAACATTCACAAGGTGAAAAACGCGTATCCTGCACAATCTCATGCAGTAACTGTGTCATTGTCTCCACTACAAATTGAATCTCCTGCGGTGTAATGGAATCATAATGAATGCCGACAGACACTACTACAGGAACCTTCCATTTTTGAGAAAGCACTTTTGCCCACTGATCGCTGATGACATTGTCTCTATGTCCATCAAATACATGGGAAACTAAATTCGATTGTTCATCTGCAATGCTCACAGAACCAATATGAGACCGATCACCGCCAGCGATTAACAGCTGCACACCACAGTCTGTCTGACAGATAAAAATCTGTACTTTTTTCCCTAAAAGAGTTACTTCTTTTTTCCAACTATTCAGTCTCATGATCTGCCCCTTTACTTTATCTTCCAATTACATACCACTCCATGACTTCATTTCATTTTTTAATCCAACCACTTCCAATAGGCGCTCCACAAAATTGTTGGTCCACTCTTCTATCGTCGTGTAATTCTGATAAAAGCTAATCATAGGCGGAACAATGCGAACACCCATTGCACTCAATTCCTGTAAATTTCTCAAATGGATTGGGCTTAGTGGTGACTCTCTTGGCACAAGAATCAAAGGTCTTGCTTCTTTTATCGTCACATCAGCAGCTCGCAATAAAAGATTATCACTGTAGCCCGAAACAATTCCTGCCACTGTTTTCATTGAACACGGCACAACAATCATTGCATCCATAGGAAAGCTACCGGATGCCGGACACTGTCCAATCTCGCCTATGTCATAACATACATCGGCAAGCGACTTCACCTGCTCAGCTGAATATGCGGTCTCCTGAGAAATCGTCAGCTCTGCCCCTCTCGTTAACAGCAGATGCGTTTCAACTGTTTCCATTTCCTTTAATCGCTTTAGCAGTTGAATTGCAATCGGTGCGCCAGATGCACCGCTAATTCCCACCAAAATTCTTTTTGTCTTCATCTGCTCAAACAAAATCCTTCCATTTTTCTTTATCGACATCCATAAACTTTGCTCTAATAAATTTCTCCTTAAGAGCAAATGGAACGGTACAGTCAAAAATTGTCTTGCAGCTAATTCCTTTGTCCAGAATGCTCGCGCTATACAATGGATCTGAGCTTGGATCAAGCGGATGACACCTTACACCTGGAATCATGATACAATCTCGATCTGCCTGAAATCTTGTATTCATCGCCCACAAGACATCTCTTGTATCAAAAATATCGACATCCTCATCGACAAGAATCACATGTTTCAATTCTGGAAATGCGCTAAATGCTAGTAGTGCTGCCTGTCTTTGCTTTCCCTCATCTGTATGAACCGTCTTTCTGCATTGAAGAATTGCCATATATTTTCCACCGCCTGATGGATGGGCATAGACATTTGTCACCTTCCCAGGCAATGCCTTCTCAATCATATTGTAGATGCTGGCTTCTGTTGGAATTCCTGCCAAATTGACATGTTCTTCACTCGGTCCAATTACCGTCTGCATGATTGGATTTTTTCGATGGGTGACTGCTTTTACCTTAATCAACCAACACTCATGACTTGCAACACCATTGTAGCCTGGAAACTCTGGCATCGCATATCCGGTATGCGTATTTTGATCTTCGACCACCTTAATTTTCGGCTGTATTTCTCCTTCAATTACATATTCTGCATTGGCTATTGCATGTTCATTGATTGAAATACAAGGCGTTAATACGACAGGTTCTCTTCGAATTGCACCTGCAATGGAAAGCTCATTGTAACCAAGTGGAGTTGTCGGTGGCTCGAAACAAGATCCAACCTCAATTGCTGGATCAACTCCGATCGAAATTGAAATCGGCAGCGGCTGATTCAACTGGGTTGCCCGCTCTGCCATCACACCAATATGTCTGCTTCCCGGCTGCAAAAAAATCGACAATTCATCCTTTGATTGAATACATAACCGATGAATCGTCACATCGGAACACCCAGTATCTGGATGAGTCGCATAGCACATGCCCATAGTAATATACGGTCCAGCATCAACTGGTGTATTTGTGGGTGCTGGAATTAATTGAAATAAATCAAAGTCAGGGTCTGTTGCTCTGTGAACGACTTCCTGACATGCAGCCTTTTTATTTGATACAACTGGCTCAATCGGATTTAATGCTGCTTTGCACAGAAGCTTTCCTAACTCCTCTTTCTGGCATCCTAAAAGGGCTGCTACTCGCTTTCTACTCGCAAGCAAACCAATTAGCACGCTTGCATCGGTATGACCTTTTATATTGTGAAACAGCATTGCCGGTCCATCAATCGTTGTCGGGCGCATCACCGTTCCTCCTGCACCTACATGCCGATATACACCTGCAAGTTCTGCATTTGGATCCACTTCAATATCAGTCTCGATTAATTGATGATCCACCTGCTTCAGCATTGCTATCGCTGATCTTAAATCATTTATTTTCATAAAAAAAAATCTCCTCATTCAAATTTCTTTATCACTCTGCTACTTCAGTATACCTCGCAGCTTTGGATAAAAAAATTCGAAATGAGAAGACTTTTGATTCCAGTTCGGACTTAATCTGCTTTCTTCAAGATCAAGACCCAATCATTTGCCTTTTCTTTTCTTGCGACTGGGCTGGCAAGCCATTTTTCTTGCCCCTTAATTGTTGTAATATAGCTAAGACTATTGTTTCTAGGGTCCATCCACCATGCATCAAGTGCCATATTTTGGAAGCGTCGAAGATCCAACAAAAACTCATCTCCCATGTAATCATAGCAGAGAATATAATCCTCACCTGCAAACACAGAAATTCGGTGGTAGCGCTCCTTCTGACCAAACAAAAGCAGACTGTCATCGGCTTTTCCATTGATGAAATCCACACTCTCCATCAAATCTTTCAGATATTTAAGCTGTGCACAGCCTGGATGGTGCATTGCATCTTGCCAAAGCTCACGCACACCATAAGCGCCCCGCTCATTGAAATCATCGTAAAACTGCATAATTGAGTTGCTTCCATAGGTATGACCTGCCGCTCCGGCAAACACAGACCAATACGCATAGCGGCGAACATCCCACTCCTCCCAGTATGGATTTCTCGGATTGTGGAGTCCCTGTGGAATGCCCTCATAGGAAGGCTCTGCATCAAGAGTTGGTTTTACAATGTCATAGGAAAGATCTCTATCCACATATTTCCAATTGTCCTCGCCAAAGAATGTCTCACGCTCTGCATTGTCGTCCCACTCTCCAAGAGAAGCCTGATCGTATCTTCTATGTCCTGACTGAAACAGATTCATATCAAGCCACGGCTCATTGTGAAACCACAGAGAAGATGAAGTACGGCCGAACGGATGATATGCGACAATTCTCTCTGGATTATACGACTTCAAAATCTCACCTTCCAAGCAGAATACATCATAGCCGACATCACCGCGCACATCGCCTCCCAAGATCCAAATCAAGTTTTTGCGATTCTGATAGCGTTTTCCTAAGAAATTCGCATAGATACGCATTGTTTCCATATTTAATATATTTGCTTTAACAAGAGATCCCCAGGCAGGAAGCAGACCAATATAGAGTCCCATCTGCTCTGCCATATCCAATATCTGATCAACAAAATTCCAGTACTCTGATTTTGTCACATCTTTTCTTCCAGAAGCCAGAGAAGATTCTACATCTTGTGGAGACTGAATTAGTACCGTCTGAATCACGTTGTAGCCTTTTTCTTTACGGTTTCTCAGATATGTATAAATTTCGTCCTCATCTAATTTCAAAAGCATCAGCCAAGCCGTATCGCCCAGCCAGAAAAATGGCTTATCTCCCTCCATTAAATAGCGTCTATTTTCGCTGATTGATAGCTTGCCGAAGTTGTCAAATTTTGTCGTGATCGTTTCCATGATAAATTTAAATCCTCCTAAGTATCAGTTAATGTTTTTTATATTGTGATATTTCCTACGCACTCATATATGCTAGGTTCAGTGTACCATGGATACTTTCTTTTGTCATTTGATTTTTCTTAGAGAAATATGTAATTTTCTAATCTTTCCACAATCAATTCATGTATTGCGGTAAATGAGATGGCAATTGCAAAACCAAAATCTGCTTGCTTTTTTCAAATTTTTCCATTATAATAACCGCAAAATCAAAAAACAAAGCCAGCTTTTAAGGCGTGAAATCATGAGGAAACAGCTTATCCTCACAGATTTCACGCTTATTTTTTTGCCGCAGGAGGTCAAATGAACAGACAAAATAAACTGGCAACTATGCCAATTCGCCCGTTACTATACACCATGGCAGTTCCTTTGATGCTGTCACTGCTACTGCTCTTCGAATTATTTCTATCTCCTTCGCATTTGCCGCTACGACAATCCTATGCGGTTACTTCGCCTCTGGACTTGGAAATGGTATCATCAATATGGTTAGCTCAGCGATTCGCCAATTTGTACTGCTAATTCCATGTCTCATTCTATTACTAAAAACAGTCGGTATTCGCTATGCCTGGTATGCATTCTGGATCGCAGAGATTATCACCTGCGTATATAGTTACTGCTCATCGCGCAAATTGCTGAAGAAGAGTTTACAGTGAGTCTCATCATTTAATGGGGGTGGGACTTTACTTTGGATAGTTTGGTGCGTTTGGGTAGTCACACCATTGACACTAAACTATCCTTCTACCCTACGATACATTTTCCACACCAATGGCATCCATTACAACTGTATCTTCTTTTGCAAGTTTTGCATCGCGGCTGTATTGGAACATCAGTCTCTCCAGACGGATACGACAAACCAGAACGCTTTGCCTGTACACTTTGGTATGCTTTCGGTATTCGATAAACTTTTCCATCATTTGACAAATACATTGCCTGTTCCGATAAAATCAAATCGAACATTTTCCTTTTCACACTGATCATGTAGCGATTTTACCCACTCATATCGACAGGGACGATTTCCGTCATAGTTTTCTCCGTCACAAAGAACTTGTTCAAATTGCTTTGTTGCAAGATAAGATTCAACATGCACTTCAGACAAAATCGGTGCAATCATAAAAGCCTTGTGTTTTGCAGGAATATCAAGCAATATCGGCAATCTTTCATCGGCTCTTTTTTGATTTTCCGTCGTGACACAAAGTATTACATTCTCCCAGCCATCATTCCAATTGAACGGAAGACACTGCTGGATTCGCCTGGCTCTTTTGGTCTGAATCCAAAAAGAAACATCCGAACGAATCCGAATCATATCCCATATTTCATCACGCCAGACATCTGCCTCTTCCAGAAAAAAATCAGACGTCATGCATACATGTAGCATTGTTCCAGACGGTATTTTGTAGATTCCCTGACGTGTTTTCTTTAAGGGAAGATTAAAATTCGTTTTAGTTTTATATATCAAACTTCCATCTTGATCCCTCTGCGCATCTAAGTAATACATATAACAATGATCACAGCCTTCACTGTATTTGTTACATCCATGCCACGGATTCCAACTATTCATTTTCATAATTCCGCTCTTGTTCCCTCTGGCAATGCTTCAATATCTTCGATCGTTTTCAATGCTTTTTCATCGCAAGACGCATTGATCTTATCAAACAGCTTTGCGCATGCCAGTGTATCCTTCCACGGCACAACATCACTTTCCAATTTTCCAGCTTGAATACAGCGAATTGCATCCTGAATCTCATAGACGAAACCATTTTTCGTTTCTTGATCTACAAAATGTTCTTTTAATTCCCCGTCATTTCCATACAAATATGCCTCTGATGCATAGTGAGGATGGGGAAGAACGATTTTTCCAAATCGGCCATAAATTACCATCTGCTCCTCTAACTGTGCAACAAAGCTCGTCAGCAAATCAGCAAATGTATCTTCAAAGCAAATTGAAACATGATTTGTGACATCGACACCAGTATCGCTCCAAGTTGCAGACACGGATATATTCTTAATTGCTTGGTTTAAAATAAACGTCGTGATTTCATATGCATAGACCGTGATATCCTTTGCTGCGCCACCTCCCAACTTTGGATCAAAATACCGATTTTCTTTGTCATCTGGCGCTACAAATCCAATATTACACTGCAAAACAGTTGGCGTTCCGATCTTTTCTTGTTCCACCCATCTTTTTGCCTGTCGCACAGCAGGAAGATACCGACTCCACAAAGCTTCCATGACAAAAATCTTTTTCTCACTCGCTAGCGCATACAAGTTCTTCGCTTCCTCTGAATTTTGAAACATCGCTTTCTCACACAAAACAGGTACGCTGTGATTTATGCAAAGCACACTCAAGCGATAATGATCATTTGTTGTCACTGCAATATAGGCACAATCTGCTCTTTCTTTCTCCAATAACATCTCATAATCATCATAATAGCTTTCAACACCATTCTCTTTTGCAAAGTTTTCTGCTCGCGCAAGACTTTTACTGGCAACTGCACATACCTCGCATCCATCAATTCGCGATACGGCATCACAAAACCGTCTTGCAATATGACCTGCCCCCAAAATGGCAAAACGAAAATTTTTCATAAGAACCCTCCTAGTATCAACTCCTAAGTAATTGTTATCGTATTTAATTTCTCATTACCTAATTATTCTCTTTTTTATACGCATCTTAAATTTCTGGCGAGTAGTCTATCTTAACCTCCCTGATCGGCTTCAAAAATTGATCTACATCATAATACAGCTGCTCCAATATCGGTATTAGGTCAATATATTCCTCAACCTCACCTACACTGCTATACTTTGCTATCACAACCAGATAACCATGATCCCACTCCACTACTTTTATGTATCGTTCCAAACGAGTAGAGGTTCGAAAGCGAATCACGTCATCATTAAATTGAAATATTGTGTAGTTCCCTTGACTCCTTAAAATGGCGCATGTGTTCACTTTTTCACCTCCATTTCTGACTATCATTTGTTACTGTCTCTAATGCACTACTTCATAATCTTATCCATCAATGATTTATAGCTGTCCACAACATCGTAAACAACATTGCCATTAGAGATCGCTTTAAAGTGTTCTCTTGCACAATGAATCTTGGATTCCTCAATCAAACGCAACTGCATAGAAGACATAGAACCCTTCGTTTCCGCCACAAAATAGATATGCTTTACTTTGCCCTCATAGAAAGCGATTGCCCAGTCAGGGTTATAATGTCCTACCGGAGTTGAAATATAGAATCCATCCGGTAGCTTCACATATACGGCCACATCCGTGTTGATATCCAGTTCTGTAGCAAAGTCGCGTTCATTGGTCGAATCGAACACAACATGATCGTACAAATGCTTCTTTGCTTTCATCGCATTGATGCCTAACCTACCCTTAATAGTCGGATCGGTAAAGACCTCCGTGCCGTAACACTCATCTAAAACATTGTAAGTAATGTGCTGAATAATTGCCGTAGCTTTTTCATCATTGATGAGCGCAGCTGGCTCTAGTAGTTCTTGGCGAGACTGGGGTCAGGGCCGACCAGCTGTGTGCAGCTGGCAGACCTGACCCCGAAACTTCGTCCTAACTGATAGCCTGGTTTTCATGCACTCGACCTTATTATACCTGAAAATCCAGCATTGAAAGGGAGAATCGACCCTATTGCTTCTTCGCATTCTCTTCCAATTCCAGCATGTATTTATCAAAGTCAGACATAAACAATCTGTCCTGAATGACTCGATACTTTTCAAATTCAGTCTCAGCTTTTGCCTTGGCAATCTCTGCCGTAATCTTACCTGCGTCCAGAAGAACTTCTCTGTCATCCGCCATCAGGAATAGATCCAGACGCTTTGCCCAGTCCTCCATTCTGCACGATCCTCTGCCAGATCTAAATACGCTGAAACAATATGCTGTAATGAACGCATTTCCTTATCAGAAAGATAATTTTTTGCAACACTCACATCACTTTTTACAATCTTGCCTTCTGGTGCTGCTGCCCATGTAGTTAATCCCATATGTGGCTTACCTGCATCTGCTCGCTCATAAATCAACTCTGCTGCCGTATGTCCGTGAACTGCATAATGCATCTTATTCTGCACCTTGGCAAAAAACTGCTTTGTCGTTTTTGCCGTGCGGTCATTTTCAAGCGCTCGTCATCCATAACCCAGCCTTTGATGGTGTAGTCCTTTACGATACCATTGGCCCATTTACGAAACTGCACTGCTCGTTCATTATTTACCTTGAATCCAACCGCAATAATCATTTGAAGATTATAATGTTTCGTATCACGAGTGACCTGGCGTGATCCTTCGGTTTGAACTATTCGGAAATTCCGAATAGTTGCAGACTCTTCTAATTCACTATCTGCATAAATCTTTTTAATATGTTCATTTATCGTTGGTAAACCAACGTCATATAATGTGGCCATCATCTTCTGTGTCAGCCATATATTCTCATCCTCATAGCGCATCTCAATACTGTCCTGCTGATCACCAACTGAGGCAACATAAGTTAGATATTCTGCTGCGCTGGAACGGATGGTTATTTCATCTTTTTTCTTTTTCATATAGGATGCCTCCTTCTTCGATAAATCACTCTATAATAAACAATGAACGAATTTCTGTATACTCTCATCGCCCATGACAACGCTTATACTTCTTTCCACTTCCACATGGACACAATTCATTGTGGCCTATCTTCTTCGGCCAATTTGCTCTTTCCTGAACCATAATAGGAATTTTCCATCATGCATAAGTTCAAGTTCCCTCAGACGATACAAATATTCAGAGACTCCCAATATAGCTTGAAACATACACATTGCCTCATTTTCAAATTCAAGCAAATATTCTGTTTTCTTTTTTGTTCTATCTTTCGAATTAGGAATATAAGTTATCAGCTAGTCTACGGAATTGTATTCAACATCATTATGACCGATAGCATTTCTCAATTTCGCATTCACGAGGATTTTCAAAAAGCCTGTATAGTCCTCAGAATCCAAGCAAAAATGATATCTTGATGCTTTTGTGAGTTTAATATAATCCGAATTTTCGTCCTGAACTTCATCAGCATTATCAAAAGAAAAACTTAACCCTGGACGATCTTGCCCTATCTTCACGCTACCAGACAAGGAGGTTCCACATTTACCGCATGCTACTTCTATCGGATGTTCTTCTTGCTAGCCAACTTGCAAACGAACTCTAGTAATAAATCCGCAAATCTGACATTTTATAAAAGTAGTAAAAACCATAAAACCTACCTCCTTAGGACTTATTACTGTTCCAGATCTTTGGAAATAGACAAGTATTCCATAATCAACTTCATCCCTTATATTGCATCCACTCTCAGCAGGACACAAAAGCTGAAAATATTATACTATAAAGTATAAACAAAATCAATCCGAATCACATAGGCAATCTATTTCCTTAGAAAATCAACATTCAATCAAGTTAACTACCAATATAATAATGCCACAAAACTATTGTTTGTCAATGCAAACATAAAAAAACAACAAAATTGCGTCCAATTTAAAATGTGAACTCATGCATTTACAATCCCTTCGCATATTCATAATTAGTTTAAATGCTAATTATCGTATTGCGCATTTAATGCCCTCTCGGGCTGATGACTCATTTCTACGGTACCCCTTCAAAACCCTAGGTTTTATGCGGTTTCCAGAGCCTATTTTTGCAGGTATTTGTCAGAATATTCTGACAGATCCTCTTTTTCGTGCATGTTTACAATTTGGACATATTTAACACGCCAAATCTTCCCAAACCCTGAGTTTACTATAGCACAAAACTATTCCTCTGTCATCCTATTTTTTCACCAAAACTATAGAAGAACACATTCGCTTATACTCTCTTTAGCTCCGGTGAGAAATATATTAAGACAGCATTTGCACCCACTTCCCATGGATTACAACGAAGTGATAGCATATGGGATGCTGGTGGATTTGTGACCACATTTAATAAGCCATTCTGTTCAAACTGTTGATCAAGTTCTGTTCTGCTGAAACACTTGGGAAGTTCTTTTAAAGTTTGCAATACTTTTGTTTCCTGATCATCTGAAAGATTCATCCATATTGAACTGACTGCCGGTGGAATTACCACTGGTGTATTACAAAAGCGCTCCCAATCATTCGGATGATCTGCAAAATATTTTTTGATTTCGGTTCTTTTCTCATCGTTAACAATTTCACACCAATATTCATCTACACATTCGCTCCAAATGCGCAACTTCATCTTTGGAGTAAAGGCTTTTTTCAAGAAAATCCACTTGCCAATCTTTTCTCCCTTTTTCCATAAATGTTCACCTGTTACGCTATCTTCCTCTGCGTACTTATCTCGTATATCTACGACCTGCCAATATCCAGCACTGTATTGTGTTACCCAATCACCTATCTGAATCATCGAATACCTCTTCTCTTGTTTCTATCCACAGTCGGTAATTTCACAGAGTCTGACATGTCAGCACAAAGCCAACTGTGACTTGCCTCATGTCATTGGGGGATACCGATTTCTCTTTGCCCGCCACTGCCGTTAATTTTCCAATAGCAATTCATCTCGCCACCTATAGAGGTGAGAGAACCCTTGCTATTATTGTTGAATTCGCTATTCAAATCAATAACTCAATGTAAATTGTCCACAAATGACATCTGCATATATTTTTCAGGAAACGCATGCAGATACTGAAAGCACTCATTTGCATCAGAAATTATTCCATTTTCAGCACATTTTTTTCTAAAGATTTCCATAAGCATATCATTATTAGGACTCGGTAGCTCATATGCGTTTCCATATATTTCAATATACTTTTTCTTCATTCCAGGAAAAGATTTATCTAGTGCCTGATAAAAATATTCTCTGTCCCCATCTCTCAACGTGAGTCCCATATTAAAGCAGATAATACCTTTTACACCAGCTTCGACACAATAGTTAAGAATGCCCTCGATATTTTCCTTCGTATCATTGATAAACGGTAAGATCGGTGTCAACCATACAACGGTGGGAATCCCTACTTTTTTTAATTGCATAAGTGCTTCAAATCTCTCTCGTGTTGTAGAAACATGTGGCTCCAAAATTTTGCAAAGTGTCTCATCATAGGTCGTCATTGTCATCTGCACAACAGCTTTTGCTTTAGAATTGATTGATTCCAAGAGATCCATATCCCGCAATATTCTTGTAGACTTTGTCTGAATTGCTACGCCATATTCGTATTTATCAATTAATTCTAAACACCTTCTGGTCAATTTTAATTTTTCTTCTGCATGGAGATACGGATCGCACATGGCACCTGTTCCGATCATGCATTTTTTCCGTTTGCACTTCAATGCCTTTTCAAGAAGCTGAGGTGCATTTGCTTTCACCTCTATATCTTCAAAATCATGTGTAAATCCATAACATTTGCTTCTGCTGTCACAATAAATGCAACCATGCGTACAGCCCCTATATAGATTCATTCCATTGTTACTTGAAAGAATCCCCTTTGCCTCTACAAAATGCATCTGTGTCCTCCTCAAATAAGTGCCTATGCATCCTTATCTTCTTCATAATTATTCCGTAAATATTCGTATAAAACGTCCATATTTTTCTCCGTTTCACATCTTCTAACAAGCTTATCGTACCACATTTCCAACCATTTGTCATTGAATTTGCCGTTCAACATAAGAAAAAAGGACTCCTTGATTAGATGCCTGCGTAGATCATCTATCAAGAAGTCCTCATAAATTATCGGGTCACATTACGCATTCTTTAAAACAGCCGTAAAGAACGCCAGCGCCAGTCCTTGTCCCCATCCCTGGATCCAAGCCTTCGGTACGCCCATATATCCCTCGCGGTCTTTCATAACTGCTGTACCGCCTGATACGTTCAATACTCTTCCATCTGCAGAAACATTATCTAAAATGCCTTTTAATGCCTTTTGAACATACTTTGCATGAAGCGGATTGTTCATCTCTACCATTGCTGCTGCGATACCTGCTGATGCAGATACTTCCTCATAGGACTCCTCATCGTCAAGAATGGTTCTCCAAAGACCATTTTCTGTCTGAACGAGTTTCAATGCTGCAAGCTGATCGCGAAGTGAGCACTCTACGTCCATGCAAGGTGGGAACAGATACCAGTCATACAGATTCTTTTTTACCTGAGACATGGTATATGCTGCCCATGCATTAGCACGGCCCCAGTAAAAACCTGACATGTGATCTTTATGAACGTTGTTGTAGCCATGATACCACAAGCTTGTCTCTTTGTTCTGCAGATACTGAATATGCCAGTAATACTGATTTAAGGAATCGTTGATGATATCCATTGCCTGCGGCTGATACTCCATAAGTGCTGCATCTTTCGGATCGTCCGGATTAAGCATACGAAGCTTTGAACCAACGCGAAGCATTAAGAAAGCTGCCATAAAAAGTGTATCTGCCCAGCACTGCTCTGGGAAATCGTTGTTGCTTGAAACAGTGTGCTGCAATACATGATCGCCAAAACGAAGTGCGTCGTTTCTAAGGTAATCAATCTTACTCATAATGATATCCCAGTACTTCTTGTCACCTGTGTACTCGTACAGAGTGATCAGGCAGTGACCCATTGCGCAAGTATTTACATTCCATGACGGCAGACCCATCTCGATGTACTCATCTACCCAGTTCTTTAAAAATTCCATGTACTCTGTTTTTCCGGTTGCCTTATATGCCTCTGCCAGTCCATAATAAGCTACACCACACGGCCAGTCCCATGTCAGATCCATGGTCATCGTCTTCTTTGCCACACGGTCAATCGCAGACAAAATTTCTTCATTGTCGAATGAAACCTTCATGTTTTCCTCCTGATTATAAAATCTTTGTTGCAAATGGCGCAAGCTCTACAGTTACATCACCCTTTGCAGTCTTAATTACTGTCTTCTGTGTGTCACCACTGTTGTTGATGACTACCAACTTATCAATTTCCTCATAATATGCACACTCAGTATACAGATTGTCACAGATATAATCTCTTACCTTATCTTCCTTGCCAAGAAGTGTTAACAGTGCTCTCATTAAGAAACGTGTAGACTCCTTTGATACGCGGAAGGATGACAGATACATTGCCTTACCTGCACCAAATTGATTCAGCGTAATAAGAGGTGTCTTTCCATTAGCAGCCAGTACGCTTACATTTGCGCTCTTGCAGTAAATGCCTGGATTTTCTACCATTGATTCACCGATATTTGGTGTATCTTCCATCGCAAATGTGCCTTCTGTAACTGGATTTACATACTTTCCGATACACTTTTTGGTACCAAGATCCTTGTCGATTCCAAAAACAGGTGCTAACTGGAAGAAGCTTCCATTTGCCCATACAGCAGACGGATCATTTACGCCAAGCAAACCTCCGCCGTTGTGAACGAATGCAGTCAATGCCTCGATTACACCAGCTTCCTTCCAATAATCGCCGCCGCTCCATGCACTGTTTGCAACACCTGCGTTAATGATAACCTTTACATCCTCTGGAATACCATTTGCTAAAACATCATCAAAACTCATAAACTGTACGTCAAACGGAAGACCTGAAATTGCATCAAGAAGATTTGTCAAATCAACCTCTGGATGCTCATGCAGATGACCGCTGCAGATCCATGAACGAAGTGAACCCCATGCAGTAAGCACTGCTACCTTGCCTGGCAATGTATATGGCTCACATGATGCGTTTAAGCTCTTTAACAGACGAAACTCATCTGCTACCTGTGCAATGTAATCACAGAAATCCGGGAATGGCTCTACAAGATGCAGATATCCGCCCAGACCAATACGGTCTACTGGCTTACGAAGAAGTGCACGACGCACATTTACCCAGTAACGACTTGCATCCAGCTTTGGATTTCCGCCCGGTGCAAATGTTGGCTCACCTGTCAGACCAGTCGGGAACAAATATGGATGGAAACGAAGCTCATGCGTAACACCATCTACACCTGCGCAAAGACGTGCCTCAAAGCCATTGAATACACACTTGATCAGACCATCAAAGCCAAACTCCTTAAAACGCTTAGAATACGGCTCTACACCAATCCAGCTGTCATCATAGAAAACATAAGCTTTCTTTCCATAGCTGTGAACAATATCGATTAACTTCTTTCCGAAGCTTACAACAAATTCATTGATAAAATCCATCCATGCTCTATACTTCTTAGACGGAACATTATGGGTGGAGGTATAAAGTCCTGCATTGACAAAATCCTCAGATGTCATCGCATAGCCATACTTCTTCTCAAATTCCTTGAGCGCTAACGGTGTGGTTGTCATTGCATATGAACCCCAGTCAGAGAATGCATCTCTGCAGTTTTTGTCATCCTTCCAGAACCATGCAAAGTTGTAGAACATGGAAGTAAAACGAACTACTGTTGTATCTGGATTTTTCTCACACCACTCTGTCATCCACTCTATCATATGAGCCTGTGTCTCTGGGTATCTCGGGTCAACTGCCATCAGATGTTCCTTGTCACCCCAATCATTTGTGATGTGATTATACATGGAAATCTCTTCCCAAAGACGAACTGCAAGGAAGTTTACTGTATAGCTGTGCCATGGTTCTGCACCAGTGATAGTTACTGTTTCTGCCTCAGAATCAAAGCTCCAGCTCTTGATCTCCTCACCTGTGGTACGGTCAAAAACCTGCCAATATTCCAGTGCTTCCTCTGACTTATTGAGCTTAAACTGCTGAGTAAAATATCCCTTTAATGGGCTGATCACTACTGTATCAGACTCTGCCATAACAGGCTCGCTCATTAAAAAGTTTTGCTGAAGTTTATCCATATTCTTTTTCGCCCATGCATTATCGGCACGGATTACGCAAATCGTAGAGTAAATACCATACCCTGCCTTTGTAATATCTTCAGAAAGCTTCGTGCCATCGCTGTCGCGAATGACGTCTGCTCCCCATTTTTCTGCCATTTTTAATGTCAGGCTCTCAAAACCTGCTTCACCCGGCAGCGTAAAGCTGCCTTTCTTTATTTCTGCCATCTCATCCTCCCTTTCCTGAAAAGCTCACAGCTTCTCACACTTTCGGTAGTTACCCTTATCATAACCGAAATAATTGATCAATTCTAATCATATTGTTGTCTTTTCTTTGCAGTTTTGACGAAATAGCGTGTCCTTGCCCTTATTTTCACATACATTTTTAACAAAGCAGTTTGGAAGTTTGTTTCATGCTTGCAAGTATCCTTTTTTTCCTTTACAATGAAAGTCAGACAAACAGCTGTCTGATAAAAAAATAAGTCAAAATTCATTTTAAATTTTAGAAAGGATATATGTATTATGGAAAAAATTGCAAGCTTTCAGGTCAATCATCTTACTCTTGTTCCTGGCGTTTATGTTTCTCGCCGCGACAAAGTTGGAAGTGAAACATTAACAACATTTGATCTTCGCATGACAAGACCAAACAAAGAGCCTGTCATGAACACGGCTGAGGTTCACACACTTGAGCATCTTGGCGCTACATTTTTACGCAATCATCCTGTATGGAAGGATCGCGTCATTTATTTTGGACCGATGGGATGCAGAACTGGATTTTATCTGATCTTAGCTGGTGAATTAGAGCCGATGGACATTATTGATCTGCTTTGTGAAATGTATGCTTTTATGGCTGGTTTTGAAGGTGAGGTACCAGGTGCAGATGCGATTTCCTGCGGAAATTATCTTGATATGAACCTGCCTATGGCAAAGTATCTGGCAAAACGCTATCTCGATAACGTGCTGGCAAACATAAGTGAGGCAAATACTATTTACCCTGAATAATTTAATCACAGATACAAAAGGCACAGCCACAATTTTCTTGCAGCTGTGCCTCTTTTATTTTTATTCGTCTTCCTCTTCCGGCTGATTCCAGTTATGATATACTTCCTGTACATCATCATCGTCATCCAGCATATCAAGAATACGGTTCATAAGCTTTACATCATTATCAGATGTCAGATCAACATAATTCTGAGGAATCATAGTAACCTCTGCGCTTGCCATCGGAACACCTGCTTTTTCAAGTGCCTCTCTTACCTCAGAGAAGTTGTCTGGATCGGTGTAGATCTCGTAGCAGTCTTCTTCCTCGGAGAAATCCTCTGCGCCTGCATCAAGAGCAGTCATCATCAGCTCATCTGCATCGCCCTCATATTCTTCCTTATCTACGATGATCTGACCCTTGCGGTCAAACATGAAGGATACGCAGCCATTTGTTCCTACATTTCCGCTGCCCTTTGTGAAAGCGTTGCGCACATTTGATGCGGTACGGTTACGGTTATCGGTCAGTGTCTCTACAATAATCGCAGTTCCGCTTGGGCCATATCCCTCGTAAGTGATAGACTCGTAGTTTGCAGCATTTGCATCTCCTGCTGCCTTCTTGATGCTGCGGTCAATGGTATCATTTGGCATGTTGTTTGCCTTTGCCTTTGCAACGACATCACGCAGCTTGCTGTTGTTTGCCGGATCTGCTCCGCCTTCCTTTACTGCAACTGCGATTTCACGGCCGATACGGGTAAATACTTTTCCCTTTGCGGCATCGTTCTTTTCCTTCTTATGCTTAATATTGGCAAATTTAGAATGTCCTGACATTTTTAACGCTCCTTTGTGACTTAAAACTATATGTTTGTTTAACTAATTTATCTTATCATGTATTTTTCAATCTTGCAAGTATAATTTGAAAGACCCGCTCTATCTATGTACGGGTGATGTCTAAACTGACGCGCAGTGCCTCGTCTATCTGGCGGATCATATCTTCTTCCAGATGACATACTTTTTCGCGAAGGCGCTGTTTGTCTATTGTGCGAAGCTGCTCTAGTAATACAACGGAATCTTTTACGATACTGCAGCAGCGTGAATCAATTACAACATGCGTTGGCAGCTTTGCCTTTGACATGCGTGATGTAATGGCGGCACAAATCACTGTCGGGCTGTGCCTGTTTCCCATATCGTTTTGTATAATAAGTACCGGACGGACACCACCCTGTTCAGAACCTACCACAGGGCGAAGATCCGCATAATAAATATCACCTCTACGGATTACCATATATGCACACTCCAATTTCTTTCAGGATATTCTAAGTATTTCCATATTGGAATTTCTTATTCATCCTGACAGATGCTGTTATTGTATGGTATGTGCATATATTGATCATCGCAACAATTTAATGCTGTGCTTTGCACTCCCGCATCTTACTCTGATTACATAAAATCACAGTAATCGTCTTCGTTATAATCCTTACTTCCGACTACTTTGCCGTGGCGGTAATAAACCCTCGGAATACGTTTTCCAAGGTCACACAAAAGTTCATAATTAAAGCTTCCCGCAAGTTCAGAAACTTCCTCGGCGCTCAGCTCATTATCACCGTTTTTTCCAATGACAACTACCTCGTCGCCTTCTTTTGCTTCTGGAATATCACTGATATCTACCATTGTCTGGTCCATGCAGATACGGCCCAAAATCGGCGCTTTCTTTCCATGGATTAAAATACTTCCCTTATTTGAAAGTGCTCTTGGATAACCATCTCCATAGCCAATTGGAATAGTGGCTACCACAGTTTCATGATCTGTTACAAATGTTGCTCCATATCCGATTGCTGTTCCTGTAGGAACAGTCTTAATATAGGCAATCTCAGACTTTAGTGTTAGTGCCGGTGTGAGCGATACAATATCCTTTCTGACTTCCTCTGACGGGTAATAGCCGTACAGAGAAATACCGATACGAAACATATTGCCCGGCGCATTTGTCATCCAGATGCCTGCTGCTGAATTAGCACAATGGCAGATTGGAGGACAGCATCCTGCCTCTTTTAAGCTCTCTACTATCTTTTGGAAGCGTTTTTGCTGCTCAATAGCTCCCTGATTTTTGATCATATCAGCAGTTGCCATATGAGTAAAAATACCCTCTGTACAAATATTCTCCTGAGTTGAAAGCCATTTTACAAAAGAAAGTGCATGCTCTGGTGTCATACCAATGCGGCTCATTCCCGTATCTACCTTTACATGTACATATGCTTTTTTGCCCATCTTTTTTGCCGTCTCAGAAAGAAGCATTATCTTATCTTCCTCAAAACCGGCATAACGAATTTTATGATCAACCAGATCTGCAAAGCGTTCCGGATGAACATAACCGAGCACCAGAATGGGCTTTGTGATGTTATGGCGACGCATGATTTAATGCCTCGTCAATTGTGGCTACGGCATAGCCCCATACCAGATCATCAATTGTTTTTGCAACTGGAACGGCTCCCAGACCATATCCATCTGTTTTAATAACACCGCAAAGCATTGCCTCTTTTGGAACATTATCTCTAAACGACTCCATATTGGCTCTTATGGCATCCAGATTAACCTCTGCCCAGACTCTGTGATAGTTATGCATATCCTTATACCTTCTTCCTGCTTATTTGTATCAGCACTTTTGATAGCCCATCTGCCAGATCACGCGCGATCATACTGTATGGACTCTTTTCCTTTGCCGCCTCATCACCAGCTGCGCCATGCAGCCAGACACCAAGAACAGCTGCCATTTCGGCAGACAGCCCCTGTGCGGCAAGCGACGCGATCACGCCGGTCAGTACGTCACCGCTTCCGCCTGTTGCCATACCGCTGTTTCCGGTAAGGTTCAGATATCTGTTTTTTTGTGTTAGAATGATTGTGCGAGCATCCTTGCAGACGCATATACAGCCAAACTTTTTTTGTAATTCTTCTGCAAAATATAGAAGATTTTTAGCTGCCTCTTTCGCAGAGGAGTTCATCAAGCGACCAAGCTCACCTGGATGCGGCGTAAGAATCACATTTTCTCCAAGGTATTCTGCCTGATCAATATTTGTTCTCATCGCAAGCAGATTTAAGGCATCTGCATCAATAACAATAGGACAATTTTGTGATCTGTTCCACTCTAAGACCATATCCAAAAGCTTTTTTGCTAAGGTATCAGTTGAAAGTCCTGGTCCAATCACAATAGCTTTTGCCTTTGGAAGTACCTCATTTCGCAGATATGCCAGTTGTTCCTCATCTTTTGAAATTTCTGAAATTTCAGAAATTTCTGAAATACAATGGAGCACTGCCTCTGGAAGCAGCTGCTGTAAAACAAGACGATTGCATTTGGGTGTGACAATATCAACAAGACCTGCTCCTGTGCGATAGGCAGCAAGTGCCGACAAATATGCGGCTCCTGCCATGCCGCTGCTTCCTGCAATAATCACAACACGACCAAACGTCCCCTTATTGCCCCACAAACAACGACTGCCAAGCCAGTCTTTTGCATCAGATTTTTCAAGACAATTAAATGGAAATCCGTCTACATGATAAACTGCTTCATTTGGCATACCTATATCGCATATGATTGTCTGATCTGATAATGATGCACCAGGATACAGAAACTGACCTACTTTTCCATAGCCAAATGTGATCTGTACATCTGCCTTAACACATGCACCGAGCATCTGTCCGCTTTTTGCGTCTAAACCAGAGCATATATCAACAGCAACACCATATGCACCGCACTTTTTTTTCATGTTCATTCCATTCTTCAATAGCAGCGCGGTAAACTCCACTCACCTTACGCGACAAGCCAACGCCAAATAGAGCATCCACATACACCTGTGCCGGCACATAAAAGATTTGAAAGTGCTGATCTGTATTCTTCTTCATCCTTATCATCTGACTCATAAAAGTATTGCACGGGCAAAATTTCCATTTTGTCTAAAAGTGCTTTTTGATAGAGCCATTCCTTCGTTGCCTTCTCTATTTTTCCAATAGCAGCGATTCTAACAGACCAGCCGTTTTGTGAGAGGATTCTTGCCATTGCCAGTCCATCAGCACCATTATTCCCCATGCCACACATAATAAAGACGCATCCTGTTTTTTGCACTGACATGATGTGCTGTGCTGCACAAAGCGCTGCACGCTCCATCAAAATCAGGCTTTCCATTCCAAACTCTTTAATTGACCATGTGTCCGCCTGCTTCATCTGCTTTCCTGTCAACAGCTGCTTCATGATTATTCCTCCTGATTACTAAGACGATATGAAATACGCATCAAACTCTCTGACAAATGAACATTTTCTACAACCACATCATCTGGTACACGAAGATCGGTGTGGGCAAAATTCCAGATACCGCGAATGCCGATCTTAATAAGTCTTTTTGCTGCAGCCTCTGCTCCTGCCTTTGGAAGAGTCAGTGCTGCAATCTGAACATCGTTATTTCTGATATAATCTTCCAGATCATCCATTGAATAAACTGGAATACCACGCACAGTCTTTCCCTTTAACCGTGGATTTGTATCAAACATTGCCTTTGCAACAAAACCACGACGCTCAAAATTGGCATAGTTTGCAATCGCCTGACCAAGATTTCCTGCACCGATTATAATTAAATTGTATGTCTTATCAAGCCCCAATATTTTTCCGATTTCATGATAAAGATACTTTACATTATAGCCGTATCCCTGCTGTCCGAAGCCTCCAAAATTATTTAGATCCTGCCTAATCTGCGATGCTGTAATCTGCATTCTTTTGGATAACTCTCCGGAAGAAATTCGCTCTACGCCCTCCTGCATAAGTTCTCCCAGATAACGATAATACCGCGGCAACCGTTTGATAACAGCTCGGGATATTTCTCTATGCTCCATGATGTCTCCTTTTTAATCACTTGTAAATTTATTTTATTATCTGCTTTTAAGTTTTAAATTAAATATTGCTTAAAAACAAATGAATGCAGCCTTAAGGGCTGCATTCTGTGCATAACTGCGTACTATTTGTAATCTCTCCACTCCATATCACCTCGGTCAAGACACAATACAAGTGACTCTGCGGTGGCGATGTTTGTCGCCAGAGGGATATTATACATATCACACAACCGTGAAATCTCAGCCAGATTCATACTTTCTGCATCCTGCTCTAAATCAGCACTGTGAAAAAATATAACCAGATCGATATCATTGTTTGCGATCATATTTTGCATCTGCTTCGAGCCTCCCATCTGACCCGGAAGCAAACTGGTCACTTTCATGCCTGTCGCTTTGGCAATGTGGTTTGCTGTCGCATTGGTCGCAATCAGCGTATGCTTCTTAAAAATGCCTTTATACGCAATGCAAAAACTTTCCAGCAGCGTCTTTTTGCTGTTATGAGCGGTAAGTCCAATGTTCATATCTAATCCTTCCTTTCCACATAGCTAAAAAGAATTATATCATATTTTTTCAGAAAGTCTATATTTTTTGATGATTTTGTCAAAAAAGAGCAATTTACACAAAATAGCACAACACTTTTTGTAAAACTACATTGTCTGATTTTCCATATTCGACAGTTTTTCTGCCTGATCTGCTGCTGTCAGACTGTCAATCAATTCAAAGAGATCACCGTCCATAATGGCATCAAGTTTATAAAGTGTCAGCTTGATTCTGTGATCTGTCACGCGACTCTGCGGAAAATTATAAGTACGAATTTTTTCAGAACGGTCTCCTGTTCCAATCTGGCTTCGTCTGTACTTTGCCTGCTCATCCTGCTTCTTTGCTGTCTCAAGTTCAAACAACTTAGCACGAAGTACCTTTAATGCCTTATCTTTATTTTTAAGCTGAGACTTTTCGTCCTGACAGGAAATTACGATTCCTGTTGGAATATGAGTCAGACGTACAGCTGAATCTGTCGTATTGACACACTGGCCGCCATTTCCTGATGCACGAAATACATCAAACTTGCAGTCATTCATATCAATGACAACATCGACATCCTCTGCCTCCGGCATGATTGCAACTGTTGCTGTTGACGTATGGATTCGTCCGCCGCTTTCTGTCTCAGGCACACGCTGTACACGATGTACACCACTTTCGTATTTAAGTCTAGAATAAGCACCCTGTCCGGAGATCATAAATACAACCTCTTTCATGCCGCCAATACCACTCTCATTTACACTGATCAGCTCACTTTTCCAGCGGTTTCTCTCTGCAAATCTGCTGTACATACGAAACAGATCTGCGGCAAAAAGTGCTGCCTCATCTCCGCCTGCACCAGCACGAATCTCAACAAATACGTTTTTCTCATCATTAGGATCTTTTGGAAGAAGCAAAAGCTTTAACTCTTTTTCAAGCTCAGGCATCTGTTTTTTTGCCTCAGCAAGATCTTCCTTTAAAAGCTCGCGCATCTCTTCATCACGCTCTTGCTCTAAAAGCTCCAGATTTTCTTCAATGCTTTTTTTTGTTTTCTTATACTGTGTATAGGTCTCCACCAGAGGGGCAAGCTCGGCCTGCTCCTTCATAAGACGGCGAAATTTTTCCGGATCAGATGTAAGTACCGGATCACCCAGTTCATGAAGAAGCTCCTCAAAGCGGATTAATATATCATCCAAACGGTCAAACATAAATAACTCCTCTTTTCTATTATTCATTCACATTTTCTACTTACGGACGCGGCTTAACGATTGCTTTGTAAATCACATCTCATCCAGCACGCCCCACACCACGCGGTCAAGTCCTGCAAGATCGCGCACAAGAGTCGGCTTTGAAAAACCATTTGCACGAAACAGCTCTGCCACCGCTTCCCACTGGTTATAGCCAATCTCGACAAAAAGTGCGCCGCCCGGATTTAAATGATCTTTTGCAGTTTCAGTCAGACGCCTGTAAAAGATAAGCCCATCTTTTCCGCCTGATAAAGCAATCATAGGTTCATTATCCTTTACCTCTGGCTCTAACCCTAAAATTACATCGTCTTCAATGTAAGGTGGGTTTGACACAATCATATCAAATCGCCCTGGCACCTGTTCGAGTAAATCACTCTCAAAAAACTGCACCGATGCATGATTGTCTGCTGCATTTTTCTTTGCCACCAAAAGCGCTGCACTTGAAATGTCGGACGCTGTCACCTGTGCAAAATTTCCGTAATGAGCGAGCGACACAGCTATGCAGCCACTTCCCGTGCACACATCAATGAGGCTTGCCCCTGGCTTATCCTTTGCATATGAAAGCAATGTCTCTACAAGCGTCTCTGTATCCTGCCTCGGTATCAAAACAGCAGGGGTTACAGAGAACTCTAACCCCATAAACCCCTGCGTCTTTGTCAGATACTGAAGTGGAATACGCGCTGCGCGCTGTTTTATAAATTCACGATACTGTTTTATCTTCTCTTTCGATTCCACAATTTGTCTGCGATTTAAAAAGAAGAAACTCTTTGTAATCGAAAAGCAGTGCTCCATAAGAAGCCATGCGTCAATGTCTGAATCTGGTACATTTGCTTTTGTAAGTGTATCTTTTGCCTCACTCAAAAGCTGTCCCCAGAAAATAGTTTCATCATTTGACAACTCATTCAATTGATTCTTATTGTGTATTTCTTTCTGTATCTGATTATCTCCCATCAATTAAAGTTTGCCTCCTCATATGCCTTCCAGTCAAATACGGCCTCTACTGCACAGATAGCTACCTCTGCCATCTTTTCATCCGGCTCCTTTGTGGTCAGTCCCTGAAGCATTAAACCTGGCTTACTTAAAAGATTAACAACTGGATTGTCACTGTTTCCGGCAAGACGCAAAAACTCAAAAGAAACGCCAGCGATTACCGGAATCAAAAGGATTCTTGATACCAGACGAAGCCACAATGTCTCCGGACGAATCACCAAAAAGAAAAGAATGCTGATAACCATGACAATTAACAAAAAGCTAGTTCCACAGCGCTTATGCTCCTTAGAGCTTTTCATAACATTTTCTACTGTTAATGGCAGTCCATGCTCAATACAGTTAATACACTTATGCTCTGCACCGTGATACATATATGTTCTTTTGATATCTGGCATCAATGAGATCAGTCCCACATAGGCAATAAAAATAGCGATACGAAGCACGCCTTCAAAAAGTGCCATCCAAATGCCATTTCCAAGAAGTGGCTTCATGAGTGTGGATACCCATGTTGGAAATACCATAAAAATCCCCATCGCTAATATGATAGAAATAACCATGGTCAGGTCCATAATTACTTTTTCTGCTTTATCGCCAAACTTTTTCTGAAGCCATTTTTCAAAGCGTCCCGGTTCTTCTTCCTCGCCGTCCTCCATAAAAAGGCTTGCAGAATAATTTAAAGATTTCATGCCAAGTACAAGTGAATCCACAAAGCTAAAGATTCCTCTTATAAATGGAAGACGAAACAGCTTACACTTTGATCCCACGCCCTTGTATGTTTCTTTTTTTACTTCAATTTCTCCATTTTCCTTGCGAACAGCCACACTATACTCGCTGCCGTTTCGCATCATAATTCCTTCCATGACGGCCTGGCCGCCAATTCCTGATGACTTCATCCGCACTCCTTTGTTTGTCCTTAAACGACAAAAGAGGTTGAGATAAAAATCTCAACCTGCTTCAGTCAACATCATTCACTCTTTAAACCATACTTACGGTTAAACTTATCAATACGTCCGCGTGCGGAAGTTGCCTTCTGCTGGCCAGTGTAGAACGGATGGCACTTAGAACAGATTTCAACGTGGATCTCCTTCTTTGTGGATCCGGTAACGAACTCGTTGCCACAGTTGCAGGTAACCTTTGCCTGATAATATTCTGGATGGATTCCTTCCTTCATGAGCTCACCTCTTCTTCCTTGTGATGGTTCCCAACCATCATCATAGTCATAATAATTTACGCGCACTTGACACTGTACGAACACAGCGCTTATAACGCAACAATAAAATCATAACACAAAACATTCCTCTGTGCAAGTACTTATTTTATTATTTTTATAACAATTTTTTCATGGCAAACTCATAGATTTCTTTGCTTGCTTTTTCCCAATTGTCGCACATTTTTTCAGCCATCTCCTCTGTCGCTGCCGAAAGCTTTAACTCAATTAATGTATTCTTGCCTTCCTTTACGACACAATCAATCTCAAAATCATTGCTTGCTGTACTCTTATAATAATTGGCCAGCACAGAATTTTCTGTTCGAAGCTTAAAATTGTTTTCCTTTAAGAAATCATCCATGTCCTGCTTGACTTCGCCTGTTATTTTATTTTCAAAATAAAAGAGCACCTCTTCGCCCTCTTTTGTCAGCTCGTAGCGTGATGTATTTCTGATTGTTTCCTTGTGAATCAGAGAGGTTCCCAGCAGTTCATTGATCACCATCTGAAAGGTAAAATAGTCTGTATACGATTTACTCACAAAGAACTCAGACATCTGCCCGTTTGACAACGGATAATTCACCTTTTTCAATAAATAAAGTATCATCAGTTTATATAATGTCAATGGTTCTGCCATAATCCAATAGTTCCTTTCTATATATCAGCCCTGCTCTTTTAAAAAGCAGCCTTGGTATATTCCCCGTGTCTTCAATTCATGATGAATACAGTTAAGCACACTGCGCTTTGCCCGGCTCCACAGCGGTGAAATCAGCTGATTTGACGGACCATCTCCTGTCAGCCTGTGAATGACAATATCAGGTGAAAGTGCACCGATACAGGAAACAACAAGATCCACATATGCTTCCATAGACAATGTCTGAAACTTTCCAGCACGAAATTCATCTGCAAGGTCAGTATTTTCAAGCACATGAAGAAGCTGCAGCTTTATTCCAAAGATCCCTGCATTATTCAGATAACGAATAGTTTCGAGCATTTTTTCCTTATCTTCGCCTGGAAGACCAAGTATCACATGAACGATTACAGGAATCTGTGCATCATTAAGACGCTTTAATGCGTTTTCAAAGCATGTCAAATCATATCCACGTCTAATATAGGCTGCCGTGTCCTCGTGTATTGTCTGAAGTCCCAGTTCTACCCACACTGGCTTTCTTTTGGAATATTCACAAAGAAGTGAAACAACATCCTCTCCCACACAGTCTGGTCTTGTCGCAATATCCACCACCGCAACCTTTTCATGTAAAAAAGAAGGTTCATAGACACGTCTTAAATAATCCAAATCTGCATATGTATTTGTAAAAGCCTGATAATATGCAATATACTGCTTTGCATGAAAGGAGCCAAGCTTTTCAATCTGACTGTCGATCTGCTCTTTAATTGACAGCGCTCTGCTGCCTGCAAATTCACCTGAACCGCCTCTGCTGCAGAAAATACATCCGCCGCGCCCGATTGTTCCATCCCTGTTTGGACAAGTAAAACCGGCATCTAGCGATGCCTTATAAGTCTTTGAACCAAACGTTTGCTTCAGGTAATAATCAAGCGAATAATACGGTTTTTCTCCCCACAGCATCTTTTTCCTCCTTCACACGTGACGCACTATAGAATAATGATATCAATTTTACATACATTCGTCAAGTTTTGGTTTATTTTTTTACTTTACTTTTGCCATTTCATTTCGTATAATTGATAGTGCGATGTTTCGCTGCAGCTATGCGAATGCTGCATCATTTCGAAAGGTGAAATTAAAAAATATTATAATTTGTATTTTGTCTGACAAAAACATGAGAAAGGCATGGTTATTTATGCGTGAAAAATTAAAATCACTTCCGCTCACTGAGCTAAAACAGATTGCGAAAGAAAATCACATTAAGAACGTTTCTACTCTGCGCAAGGCGCAGCTGATTGATGTAATTCTGGAAAAACTTAGCCCGGAACAGGCACAGACGCCGCAAACACAAAATGTTCAAACATCTGATACGGCTTCATCCGACAACGAACTTGTATCGGCATCTTCTGAGACAAATTCCACTGATACAAAGACAGCTTTATCAGAGACAGATTCTTCACAAATGAGCTCTGCTCCATCTTCTTCTGATGATGTACAGGATTCTTCTGCTGAAAAACTTGCTGATCCAACAGCACAAAGAGAGCGCCGCTCCTATGCTGCTTCTGCAGCTTCCTATGCTGCCGCAAGAAATAATTTTTACAGCAGGAATAATTCCTATTCCTCCTCTTCCTTTAAGGATCTTCGCCAGTCAAACGCCCACACGGTTCATCCGCGTAAGCCACGTGTACGAAACGGTCGCCCTGATTCTAACTGGCGTGAGGATTCTGTAAACCGCTTCGATACTACAAGAAATGATTCCCAAGGACGCTTTGATAATACAAGAATAGATTCTACAAGCCGCTTTGATAATACAAGAATGGATTCCTCAAATCGCTTTGATTCTACAAGAAATGATGTTCAAAATCGTTTTGATAATACAAGAAATGATTCCCAGGGACGTTTTGATAATTCCGGAAGAGATTTTTCAGGCCGCAGTGATTTTTCAGCCAGAAATGACTACTCAAACCGCTATGATTCCAGAAATGATTATCAGAACCGCTATAACAATTCTTCAAGAGATTATACAAACCGCTACGATAATTATAGAAATGATTTCCAGAACCGTTTTGATTCCAGAAATGACTATCAAAACCGTACCGACTTTAATCGAAATGACAGAAATGATGCTATGAACAGAAACGATATGACAAACCGTACCGATGCTGTCAATCGCTTTGATTCAAGAACAGAGCTTTCCAGTCAGAATCGTTTTGATTCAAGAGATACATCTGCTCAATATTCTAATCGTTTTGATAACGCAATGCGTGATGATTTTGCAAACCGCTTTGATAATGATGGTGCTCTTCCAGAAGGATGCCAGCCGGCATGCGGTATTCTTGAGGTTTTACAGGAAGGCTTTGGTTTCCTTCGCTCTGCAAACTTCTTAACTGGTCAGCAAGACGTATATGTTGCGCCGTCTCAGATTCGTCGTTTTGGCCTTAGAACAGGTGATATGGTAGATGGTTTCCAAAAAGCAAATCCAGATGATAATAAATATGATGCTTTGATTCGCATCAATACAATCAATGGTGTTAATCCTGAACTTTGCTCACACCGCCCGAATTTTGAAAAGCTTACTCCTGTTTTCCCTAACAGTCGTCTGTCTATGGAGGTTGAAGGCGGCTCCACTGCTCTTCGCATTGTTGATCTGATCAGCCCTATTGGAAAAGGACAACGCGGTATGATCGTCTCCCCGCCAAAAGCTGGAAAGACAACGCTTTTAAAGGAGATTGCAAATGCTGTTACACACAATTATCCTGACATGCATCTTATCATCCTTCTTATTGATGAGCGCCCAGAGGAGGTTACAGATATCCGTGAATCCATTCAGGGAGAGCATGTTGAGGTAATTTATTCCACATTTGATGAAACACCTGAACATCACAAGCAGGTTGCTGAAATGGTTCTTGAGCGTGCGAAGCGTCTTGTTGAGCATAAGCAGGATGTTATGGTTTTATTAGACAGCCTGACTCGTCTGGCTCGCGCATATAATCTTACCGTGACTCCAAGCGGACGCACTCTTTCTGGAGGACTTGATCCGGCTGCACTTCACATGCCAAAGAAGTTTTTCGGCGCTGCCAGAAATATGCGTGAGGGCGGCAGTCTTACTATCCTTGCCACTGCACTTGTTGACACTGGAAGCCGTCTTGATGATATGGTATTTGAGGAATTTAAGGGAACTGGAAATATGGAGCTTGTATTAGACAGAAAGCTGTCTGAGCGCCGTATCTTCCCGGCAATTGATATTACCCGTTCTGGAACAAGACGTGAAGATCTGCTTCTGACACCAGATGAACTTACAGCTGTTTCCACTATCCGCAAAAGCATAAGCGGACTAAAGAATGATGATGCAATTGAACAAATTTTAAATCATTTTGTACACACAAAAAATAACGCTGAATTTATTGAAACACTTCCAAAGGTAAGACAATAATATAGTAAATATAAAAAAAGA
>ENA-OPYX01000129-OPYX01000129.1-human-gut-metagenome-genome-assembly--contig:-NODE-129-length-42255-cov-4.632169_pt1 | contig 42255 bp, 37 predicted proteins | sample MGYA00242639_ERZ504486 | MGnify/ENA primary metagenome ERZ504486 (study PRJEB26092, sample SAMD00036296) | human gut metagenome | host: Homo sapiens | study: EMG produced TPA metagenomics assembly of... | reverse complement strand
GATTATAGAAATATGTGCGATGAAATAAAGCTTTCGGAAGAACAGAAGGATAAAACTATGGGTAGCTGCGAGAGCAAAAGTGCAGACAAAAAAATGAAAATAGGCAAAAGATGGGCAGATTTGCGAAAATTGCAATGGCAGCGGCAGCGATTATTGTATTTTTATGGTGACAGCTATGCCAGGCATTATAAGAAATAAGAATACAAATCAGCCTGCAGCACAGGTGGAAAAGAGTACAGAGGAAGAATAATTCACAGACCGTGCAAGTAAATCAAGAAATGAAATATTATTTGTTACTTGGAACGGATGGTCGCACAGATAAAAAAACAGGTACGCATGCAGATGCAATTGTTTTGGCAGGGATGGATGCGAGCAAAGGAAAAATTCAACTTATTTCAATTCCACGTCGCCTAGAGCTGGATGGAAAGGAAGCGAGTGAGTACGATTGGTGGTATCAGAGTACTAATGATCTTTGGAGTGCAATTGAACGAAATTTTGGAATTAAAATTGAGGGTCAAGTGACAGCATCATTTTCAATATTTGCACAGCTTGTTAATATGTATGGAGGTTTGGAATTAGAGGTTACAGAGGCAGATTTAGATCCAAAGTATTCTCAGTTAAATGGGTACCTGACAGAAGTAGTGGAATCGACAGGCATTGCAACAAAGGGGCAGATTACAGAACTCGGAGTTCAGCTTCTTGATGGTCCGCAGACTGTAGCATGGTGCAGAGTGCGTGATACAGAGAATGGTGTAAGAGGATCGCGTTTTCTTAAGGCATTGAAACAATTATATTCACGAATGGCTGAGCAAAACAATGATTATGAAAAGATAACGGTTGCCAGCATTATAATCTTATCCACGGTGAATGCAGATATCACATTATCGAATGAACCATTTGAGGTTGCAATGATAATGGAACAGGCATTTGCTTGTACTGAGTTTTCATATATTGATCTGGCACAGAGCGAGTATGTAGAAGTAACCAAAGAAGAGAACAATGAAGAACCTGTGTATACTCTTTCAGAAGAATTTTATGGCATTCCACATCTGAGTGTGTTAAACTAATCCTAGTACCGTGTGAAGCAATCGATTTCTTATTAAATATTGATTGTCTCATACGAAAAAAAGGAGGAACACACCAAAGATGAAACACATGCTTGAAAAACCATTGCCAGAAAAATTGACAGGGCAGTTGAAAAAATGGATGGCAGCCATCGCTGCAGCAACCATGATGCTGCCGGGGACGATGGCTGTACCGGCTGCCGAAAACACACAGAGCGATCTGCCTCAGGAAGAATTGACAGTTCACTTTATTGATGTTGGTCAGGGACTAGCAATAATGGCAAAGGCTGGTGATGATGTACTTGTATATGATGGCGGAAACTCGGACGCAGCATCATACTTTGTTTCATATCTGAAGGATGAGGGTGTTGAGGACATTGACTATATGATTGCGTCTCATTACGATGCAGATCATTTAAATGGTCTTGTCGGTGCACTTCATGCATTTGATACTGAGACAATCATTGCACCGGACTATAAACATAATTCCAAACTTTATACGTCATTCTACAATACATTGTCGTCTCAAAATAAGGAAGTGACATACCCAGAAGTGGGTCAAGAGTACGAGTTTGGCGAGGGCAGCTTTACTGTACTTGGACCGACACAAATTAGGGATGATTCAAACAACAATTCTGTTGTGGTTCGTCTTGACTATGGTGATACTTCATTTTTGTTTACTGGAGATGCAGAGGCGAAAGAGGAAAAAGATATCATTGCAGCAAATGAGGATCTGGACTGTGACGTGTTGTCAGTTGGCCATCACGGATCTGCAAGTTCCACAAGCTGGGATTTTTTGGAGCAGGTACTTCCAGAATATGCAGTTATTTCCTGTGGTGTGAACAATTCTTATGGTCATCCAGATCCAGATACTATCGAAAAATTGGATTCAGTTGAGGCACAGATTTTCAGAACAGATTTACAAGGAAATATCATTGCGATATCCGATGGGGAGACCATCAGTTGGAATACGGAACCAAGCAATGGGGAAGTATTGTATGCTGCTGATTTTGTATCTGTAAAAGAAGAACCGAATGACACAAGCAGTACTGTTGGCGAGCTTGGACCAGGCAATCAGATACAGGTATTAAACCGCGATGACAATGGCTGGTCAACTATTGTATTTAATGGTGCTACTACATATATTCCGTCTTCTTACCTGAGTGACATTGATCCACAGAAGATGACACAGGCTGCTCCAACACAGACAGCAGCTTCGGCTGCACAGCCACAGACGACAGTACCAACACAAGCCCCGCAGCCACAGGCGCCAACCCAGCCAGTAGGAAACATGGTATGGCTGTCTGCGACTGGATCTAAATACCACAGCAGGAATAATTGCGGAAATATGAATCCAGCAAATGCGCGCCAGGTGACAGAATCAGATGCAGTAAGTCAGGGGTATGAGAAATGCAAAAAGTGCTGGTGAAAATAAAAATAACAATAAAGAAAGAACCAGTTTTGTCAATTGCAGTGATTTTGGCAGTCATCTCAATGTTTGTTGTACATCCAGATGATACGTATGTATCATATATTGATTTTCGCACACTTGCTATTTTATTTTGTCTGATGGTGATTGTTGCCGGAATAAGAGAGATAGGTGTATTTGACTATATCGCACAAAGTCTGTTAAACAGAGTAAAAAGTATTTCTAGTATTGTCATGATTCTCGTACTTCTTTGCTTTTTCTTATCAATGGTGATTACAAATGATGTGGCATTGATTACATTTGTTCCATTTGCCATTCTAATTTTAAAGAGATTTCCTAAAGAGGTACGATGTCATTGGCTGATTCCTTGTGTAGTTATGCAGACAGCGGCTGCCAATTTGGGAAGCATGATGACACCTATTGGAAATCCTCAGAACTTATATCTTTATGGAAAAGCAAATTTGAAGGCATCATCATTTTTTTGCTGATGCTTCCGTATACGGCAATGTCGCTGTTATTTCTGATTATATGGATTGTAATCCATGCAAAAAGAAATACAGATAATGAAACTAATTGTATGGATGGTTCAAAACATAAAGCTGTGTCTGCAAATACACAAAGCAGAAAAATTTCAGATAAGCTTCGTCTGACTATATATCTGATATTATTTTTCTTAAGTATTTTTGCAGTTGGCCGCTTGATTTCTATTTGGATAGTGTTTGCCTGTGTGATTGCTTGGGCAGCAGCATTTGACAGTAAATTATTCAGAAATGCAGATTATGCGTTGCTTGGAACATTTACAGCACTGTTTATTTTTATTGGAAATCTTGGAAGAATCCCTCAGTTTTGCAGTGTTCTTCAGAGCTTGATTCAAACAAGGGAGGTCATAATAGCGGTTGTAGCAAGTCAGGTCATGAGCAACGTTCCAGCGGCTATTTTGTTGTCTGGCTTTACAGATAATTATCAGGCACTAATTATTGGAACAAATTTAGGCGGTCTTGGAACTATGATTGCTTCCATGGCAAGTTTAATCAGCTTTAAATATATTTCCCGTGAAGATGCATCACTACGAGGCAAATATTTTATTTGGTTTACGGCAGCAAATGTGATTTTGGTAGTTATTCTTTTAGTCGCAGCCCAGATGCTAGGACAATTATAGAAAAATTATATAAAAATGTTTAATAAAAAAGGAAGACCGATCAAAGTAAATGTTGATCGGTCCTCTCTTTTTTAGGTTATTTTGTTTTAATTGATGCTTCTAACTGATTGATATGATGCCTTAACAGGTAAAGTGTATCTTCCTTTGAGTAGACAAGATTGCTCTCTGGCAGTGAGTGAAAGAAATCAAGGAACAGACTGCGAATGGATTCTTCTGTAATATGAATATTACAGCAGTAAGAACCAAAGACAAATTTTAATGTCGTATAAATGTGCAAACCAGTCTGAGGGTTGATGTAGATCGAAAGATAATCTGGCAAATGTAGCTGTGTTGGACGAGCAATCAGTCCAAGTACAGTGCCAGTCTCAATCTCCTGATACAGCTTTTTTAAGAAGTCACAGACATCTGACTGGTCAAGATATGGAATCAGTTCCTTTGGCGAGTCATCACAAGTACGGCTTTCAATCAGGTTCTGCAAGCCTTCCTCTGTAAAAATGGTATAGTAGTTGCTTTCAACCTGACGCAGGAAGGAATAGTGCTGGTCGATTAGTGACAAATATGGATCAAGTGGAAGCTGGGAGCGATTCAAATATTTCTCCACTATATTGTGCGATATGTAGCGACCGATACATGGCTGCGGCATAATTATATGCAAAGAATCAGGTGCGGCAACAGAAATATATTCATTTAGCACTTCTGCCATGTCTGAACTGCACTGGGTTAACGGCTCGCACTGGAGCAGAAGATTTTTGAAAAAGTTGCGATAATACGAAACAAGGTCTTCCGAGTCTATAATTTGTGCAGTGGACAAATCCTCTGAAAATAGAATCAGATAATGCGGAGAAATAATGTAGTATCCCATTGGAGAGAGCGATGCCGCCTTTGGCGTCTCATGAAAATAGTAAGGCTTGTAGTGACCGCGAGAGGCAAGACACAGTGGGATAACAGCATGCAGTAATTCCAGATTTTTTGCAGCAGCGTTTGGACTCGTTTCAAAGCAAAGCAGTTCATTTACTGTAAAATTGCGGTTGTCAAGCCAGAATTCCATAAAGTCGATAGTTAACTTTAAGCTTTTCGGAAGAAAAAGGTTAAACTCGGAATTTTCAGTATGAGAAATCTCATAGATCAAGACTGAGCGAATAGCGCTTCGGACGGCAAATTCGCCCTTGATCAGGCGCTCCGAGATATTCAGTGAAGAAACCTCTGGCGGTGGAGCCATGGAAAAATCAACAGATGCCAAATTGTTTAACAAACGGCAGACGGCCTGACGGTTGTTGTACGTTTCCTCGCCTTGAAGAAGGATATCATATAGCTGAAAAAAATCTTTTCGTTCATCAACGGAAAGATTAAAATGACGTGCGAGTGCTTGAACTGTTTTATAGGAAAGTATTCGCTCGTCAGCAAGTGCCTTGTGAATTGAAGTGCGTTCTGCTCCAATCGTACGGGCAAGTGAAGAGATGCTTTCTCCACTGTCGGCAATTAATCTTTTTAAATAGGTACTGAATTTCGACACAAAGAAGTCCCCCTTTAAAACTTTATATAGTTAAAGTATATTGTACCATATAATCAAACAGTTTGACATAACAAATTTTGCTGTTTGAGAACAAATTTTGACGATTGTGTGACAAAGTTTGAAGTACACACGGGCACACTTTTTGGCACAGCTTGTTTTTATATAGGATTCTTTGTATACTAAAGAAGAATATAAAAGCATAGAACTAGTTATAGGATAAAACTATTATAAAAAAGAAGAGGGGAAGGTGACTTTATATGAGCGATTGTACCATAGCAGCACAAGTGCTTGAAAAAAGAGAGGAACCTGCCGAGTATCTGGTAGATCGCATGATACGTATTTGCCGAGATCAGCTGATGCTGCCAATACGACAGACGATGGAGCGCATTGACTGCCATGAAATATGCTTTATGGAAAGCAGAGGGCATAATGTGTACATATATACGAAAAATCGGGAGATTCGCATTTATCAGAAGCTGACTGATCTTGTTGATTTGCTTCCTGATTATTTTCATCAGTGTCACAAAAGCTATATCGTAAATTTAGAATATGTGGTACGCCTTGAAAGGACGTTGCTTTATATGGCTGATGGAAGAATGGTACCAGTCAGCCGTACACATCAGGCAGAGACAAAAGAGATTTATGAAAATTATGTCAATGCCTGAGTATTGTGGCTGTGCAATAATAATTAGTTTTTTTCTTTTATCAGTTCGGCAATTTCCTTATATCGTGATGTAATTGCCTTATAATTTTCTCGTTTGTGCGGAAAAGTACAATTTGAGCAGTCTTTATTTCCATTTGGAAGGTAGCGAAACTGCCCACCGCATTTTTTGCCAAGTGCGTATAGTGGGCAGTAGCAAAAAAGGGCAGTTGAAATTGTCCGGGTCCGCATTTTTATGGCATGGAAAGTATTCACATTCTCGATTGCAGAAAAATTGATAATGAGTCGTTTTAGGTCGTTCCATAGAGGATCCTTTCTACTATTTTAATAAGTCATCTATTTCAACAAAACAAGCTTCTGTGCGGTTCTCGCTAACTGGGTGGTTAAAGTAAATTCTTTTTCCATCGCGTGAGAAGGTTGGATTTGGATGAATCTGAAGCTTCCAAGTACAGTTTTGGAAGTTTTGCCCACCAAATGTAGCAATAGGAGTGGTCTCGCCGCGGCGATACAGGAAAATGTCTGCTGGGTAGCCAGGATAAGCGCGGTCTCCGACAAAGTAGCTGCGGTCTGGAGAACCATCAATATGATTTCCAATTCCACCAAGCGTTTCTATGCATTCTCCGTTTGGTGTAAAACGCTGGATACGGCTCGTTTCCATCTCAATCTTTGAACCGTCATAGTACTGACGAGTTGCCATGTATGTATCATCGTCAAACCAAAGCTGATGAACTGGTTTGTCTGGAATGACATGTGTCTTACCAGTCTCAAGGTCAATGCAGCCAAGGGCACCAAATACAGGGCAGTTGGCAACGCTTAAACGCATCATCACCTTTGTCGCAGATGGATTTAACTGTACGTGGCTCATTGAAGTTGTGTGAGCATTTGGTGTACAGCCACTTTTTACAACCATGTCATAAACAGTCTTTTTATCGGCAACGCGGCGAATCTTTCCAGTTGTTAAATCAAGCAGATAAATACCGCATGTATTAAGTTCTGGGTAATCGGGGTTCTTGTCCAGAAATTCCTCTGAGATGGAGAATGGATACTGACCATTTTCAGCACAGTGGCTTTCTTTACCGAAGATTGGTCCATAAACAACTTCTCCTGTATGAATATTCAGGACACGAAATGCGCTAAATCCATTTATTATATCACGAAAAACAATGTGATCATTATCTGTAAAAGTGGCAGATGGACCATTGTGGTTGCCGCAGCTTACTGTAAAGACACAGCGTGCGTTTGCCAGCGTATTTCGGTCGCAGATCCAGATCTCGGTGATCTGCTTTTCTTTGTCCTCCAAATCAGGCTTTTTTGCGTAGACAAGAAGGGTTCCATCTGGACTTTCTGGCTGACCGCCATTCATGCCCCAGAGAGAAGAGCCTTCATATTCACATACTTTTTCCATGAAAATGTACCTACCTTCACTATTTTTTTATTTGATTGTACTCCTATTTTTGTTTTGCATCAAGCCAATCGTGGGAAATGCTTGAAGAAATTTTCGAGTCATGGTAAGATGAAGTGGGAATAAAAATAAGAGCGAAAAAAAAGAAAGAAGGATCTGACATGGAAACCAAAAATATAAATGTATGTGAAACTTTCCCAGACGGCACTCCAATAGATGGATGGTTTTATGATACAAATGTACCTTCATTGGAGAAAATTGGAAAACAGTATGTTCTGACTGCATATGGTATCCTTGATGATGGAAAGCTTTACACAAAGGAAATTCAGGCATTGATTGATCTGGCAGCGAAAGAGGGCGGCGGTGTTATTGTTGTTTCCATCAGGAACATATTTGACAGGTGCATTATTTTTTAAGCAGGGCGTTCATTTATACGTAGCACAGGGCGGTATGTTAAAGGGAAGCGATGACTGTTCTGATTATCCGATTTGCGAGACTAGAATTGAGGGAGAGAGTTGTCTATATTTTTCGGCACTAATCAATGCAGATGGGTTAGATGGATTTGTAATGTGCGGACCTGGCACTATTGATGGAAACGGTATGCGCTCTTGGAAAGCATTCTGGCTTCGCCGCAGCTGGAATCCAAAGTGCACGAATAAGGACGAACAGCGTCCGCGCCTTGTGTATTTGTCAAATTGTAAAAATGTGCTTATTGCAGATTTGAATTTGCAAAATTCACATTTTTGGACAACACATCTTTATCACTGTGATCATGTCAAATATCTCAACTGTCGTATTTTTTCACCGGCATCACCTGTTAAGGCGCCAAGCACAGATGCAATTGACATTGATGTGTGCAGCGATATTTTGGTGAAGAATTGCTATTTGGAGGTAAATGACGATTCTGTTGTATTAAAGGGCGGAAAGGGTCCGTGGGCAGATACTGCGCCTGAGAATGGTGCTAATGAGCGTATTCTTGTTGAGGATTGTGTGTATGGTTTCTGCCATGGCTGTCTGACATGTGGATCAGAGTCAGTACACAACAAAAATATTTTGCTGCGCCGCATTAAGGTAGGAAGCGGAAGTAATCTTTTATGGTTAAAGATGCGCCCAGATACACCGCAGCATTATGAGTATATTACGCTTGAGAATATTGAGGGCAACATTACAAATTTTATCAATATTAATCCATGGACACAATTTTACGATCTGAAGGATCGTAAAGATATTCCGCTGTCTTATGCAGACCATGTGACAATGAAAAATTGCAAGTGCGAGTGTGAAACATACTTTAATGTAGAGCCAAATAAGGCACAATATGAGTTGTCTGATTTTACATTTGAAAATCTGGATATTCAGGCAAAAAATGATGGCTTCAAGGCAGATGCAGTGGAAAATATGAAGATCATCAATGTAAATGTAGTGATAGAGGCTTAAAAACAAATAGCAAAAGACCAAGAAAGGCAGAAAATTATGGTAACAGAAAAGGAAATTGCCAGAATTAATGAGCTGGCAAAGAAGCAAAAAGAAGGAACATTGACAGCAGAAGAGAAGGAAGAACAGCAAGCTCTGCGCCAGAAATATCTTCGTTCAATCCGCGAAAATATGAGAAGTTCTCTTGATCAGATGAAGATTCAAAATCCGGATGGAACAATCACTAACGTAAAAGACCGCCGTAAGGATTGGCTGAATAAGATTAAAGAATGATACTACGATATTACATCAAAAGAAAAGAATTTTTCTTTTTTAAGTAATGGAATATGATATACTGACAGTTAAAGAGATGGCTTTGCTGTCAGTATTTACTTTATAGAAGGGAATGGTAAAAAGTATGAATTACAGAAAATTTGGAAATACAGGTGAGAAGATTTCTGCACTTGGTTTTGGATGTATGCGTTTTCCAGAATATGAAAAGGATGGAAAGATGTATGTGGATCAGGACAAGGTAGATGAGATGCTGGCAGAGGCATATCGTCAGGGAGTTAACTATTTTGATACTGCACCAAAATATTGCAATTGTAATAGTGAGGAAGCTGTCGGAAGAGCAGTTAAGGGCTTCCGTGATAAGGTATTGTTATCAACGAAAATTCCGTTAGATGTCTGTAAGAAGCCTGGTGATTATCGCCGTGCACTGGAGCATAGTCTTGATAAGCTGGGAACAGATCATTTGGATTTTTATCATTTCTGGGGAATTAATCGTAAAGAATTTGATCAGACAATCATGGCACAGGATTTGCTTGCTGATGCTGCAAAAGCAAAAGAAGAGGGACTGATTCGTCATATTTCCTTCTCCTTCCATGATGAACCGCTTGCAATTAAGTATATTATTGATGAGTCAAAAAAACGCGGTATTCCGATGGAGAGTATGCTTGTTCAGTACAATTTGCTTGACAGAACAAATGAGGAAATGCTTCATTATGCAGCATCTAATGGAGTTGGAACAGTTGCAATGGGTCCTGTAGGCGGTGGACGACTGGCAGCACCGACAGAGCTTTATGCAAAGCTTACTGGAAAGAAATCAATTGCAACATATGAACTTGCATTTAAGTTTGTTCTGGGCAATCCAGACTTAAATTGCGCATTATCTGGTATGCAGACACTTGATATGGTAAAGCAAAATGCAAAACTTGCATCTGACAGCACAGGATTTTCCAAAGAAGAGTGGCAGCAGCTTGGAGAGGCAATGGAGCAGTTAAAGAAGTTTAGTGAGCTTTACTGCACAGGCTGCAAATATTGTCAGCCATGTCCGGCAGGAATTGAGATTCCAAAGATCTTTAACATGTTTACATACTACAATGTATACGGCCTTAAGGATCATGCAAAGAAGATGTACGATAATTATGTAAAGGATGGCGGAAAGCTGATTGAAGACTGCAAGAATTGTGGTTTCTGTGAGCGTCATTGTCCGCAGCATTTGCAGATTCGCAAAGAGCTCGAGCGTGTTGAAAAGCTATTTAGATAAGAAATAATAAAAAGATCAGGCGGCATAATGCTGACTGATCTTTTTTGTGGTATCATATTAATTACGGAGTTTCATTTGAGTCGTTTGATGACTCAGATGAGGTTGGCTGTGAAGATGTATCTGCCTGCTGCACGGAATCATCACTGACAGATTTTGCTTTTTTCTTTATCTTTGGAAACTTAGCATTTACAAATACGCGAATTAAAAGAAGCATCACAATATCAATAATTGCTTCTGCAATTAGCACAACACCAGAAAAAATCCATGTGACAGTAACAGTTGAAAATGGGTTCCCGATGATAATAAGAGAAAACAGAATGGACAGTCCGGCACTTACTGCGGCAAGCCACCAACGCTTTTCTTTTTGGCGAAGAAGATCAATACTCCACTGAACCTTATAAAATCCAGAAATAAGAAGAAGAATTCCATACAGGAAAGAAAGAAGCTTGAAGGTTTCTAAAAACCAGTGGGAGAAGCATATACAAAAAAGACCAACGGAAATACTTATAAGTCCCTTCATCAAATAAAAACGCGGGATTGCCTCTGCAAGCGGTTTTTTCCAGTAAAACACGATCTGTACAATACCAAAGGCGAGGCAGGCTGCTCCGAAGGCGATAATGATTCCGTTTGAAAAGCCTGTAGGGTCGATGAGAAGCAGGATTCCGATAATCAGTTCACAAAGGCTTATCAAAAGATTAACGGAATTTTGTTTTAAAAATTTCATGATAACCTCTTTTCTCTGTACCATTCGTGTAGCAGGCCGGTACAGCAGCCTGATTTTATTATGAAACTTAGATAGAACTAGTTTGATTATAGTAGATAAAGCTAGAAAAAAACAACCATTTTTTCATAAAATTGGGTTGCTTTTTTTAAAACGCGGAGAGTATAATTTATAATTGATGTAAATAAAGGTTGCACGTGCATTGCCATTTTGTTTTAACAGAATGGCTTTGTACATTATATATGAATTGATCAAGATGGGAGGATTATACATATGGCAGCAAAACAAAGAAGGAACTGCAGCAGTTGCAGAGACAAAAGAAACAGCAAAGAAGGCTACAGTAAAGAAGACAAGAGAAGTATATCTTCAGTGGTATGGTAAAGAAGTTCAGTTAAGCAGCATCACTGCACGCATTGAGGAAATGTGGAAGAAAGAGATGAAGAGAAAGATTTCCGAGTTGGTTGACTTAAAGGTATATGTAAAGCCAGAAGAAGGAAAGGCACATTATGTAATTAACGGTGAGATCACCGGAAGCATTGAGCTGTAATTGAGAAGAAGACAGTCCTTGTGTGAAAACATAGGGGCTGTTTTATTTTTTTTATACCGCGTTAAATAGTTAACAATTTTAAAAAAACTTCTACAAAAATCCAGTAATGTGTGCTATACTATAAAAAGAGTAAAAAAAGAATCTGTAGAGTGAGGTGAGTGCATGATCAAAGAGGAAAAGATCCGCATGATGACACAAGTGGCAATGATTCAAAAAAGGGAAGAACGCCGCGCTATTGAAATATGTGGATACCGAAAAAAAGATTATGTATCCATTCAGATGATTAAAATATGGATTTGCTATACAATGGCCTATTTGTTGCTTACACTTATAGGCGTTATTTGTATGGGCAATGGTACACAGGCAGTTTCTTTTTCAAGGCAGGTGCTGATTAGAATCGGCTGTATATGGGTTGTTGGATATCTTGGCTTTTTAACAGCAGTACTTGCAATGGCTCATCAGTGTTATAGCAGACGCTATCGCACAGCAGCTGTTTTAGTTCGTCAATATAGACAGCATTTGATGGCACTTGAGGATTACTATACGGAAAGGAGCCAGATCAATGACAGCTCTGCTGGAACTACGGCAAAAGATAAGTGAGGTTTATGGCCGCTATGAAGCATATGTGCGCATCTGCACAAAATGTTTGCTGGCATTTCTTGTATTTTATATGATTCACAGTCAGCTATCAGGCAGTATGAATCCTAGAAGCTGGGCAGAAATCGTGGTTGCTACTCTTATTGCAGTGATGATTCCTATTGACGCCTGCTCAATTTTGGTAGCAATATTTGTAATAGTCCATATGCTTATGATTTCAGTGGAAGCAGGTGTGATAGCAGCAGCATTCTTTTTATTTTTGTTATTGACATATTTTATATTTAAACCAAGACAGTCAATACTGATCACAGTTATGTGTCTTGTTGGAATGCTGAATCTGACAGGTGCCGCAGCAATTCCGATTGGTCTTTTATGTGGACCAATTGCAGTGATTCCGGCAGCGGCAGGTACATTTGTATATGGCATGATTTTGACGCTTCGCCAAAATAGTTCAGTACTTGAGGCATCAGCTCAAAGATTGACATCAATGGAAAAGGCGGCATATTTTATAAAGGCAATTGGAAGCAATGAACGTATTTTGCTATTAATGGCAGCACTTGTAGTCACAATTGTTGTTGTTTACATGATTCGAAAGCTTCCATATTCATACGCATGGGCAATTGCAATCGCAGCAGGAACAGCATGTTATGTTCTGACTGTCCTAGTAGGCAATGTAGCATTTGGTGTAACTGTTCATTTGCTGTATCTAAGTATTTCTATTATACTTGGTGTTCTTATTTCGAGTGTTATTCATGTGTTTCTCTTTTTGTTAGATGGAACGCATACAGAATTTCTTGAATATGAGGATGAAAATTATGTGTATTATGTTAGAGCAATACCCAAATATTCTGTTGCGAGAACAGATAAAAAAGTAACTACGATAACAAAAGCAGGAGATGGCGAAACGTCCGAGGAGGATTCCTTTTTGGATGATGACCAGTCTCTGGATGATTATTTCCGCACGTAAGCAGGAGAAAGGATAGAAGGATGGAAGCCATCAGAGGATTTTATGAAAATTATATACGCTGGTCAGCGGCTTCCATGACATTAAGCGATGTCCTGGAGATTGCTATATTCACCTATTTTATTTATCATATTATTTTATGGATTAAGCAGAGCAAGGCGTGGATTCTGTTAAAGGGTGCGGCAGCTATTTTTGCGATGTATATACTGGCAGTTATTTTACAGCTGAATAATATTGTAATGGTTTTTAATAGAATCGCACCGTATGTAGCGACAGCATTGCTTGTTATTTTTCAGCCGGAGATTCGCCGTGCATTAGAGCAGCTTGGAACAAATCATTTATTTGAACTTTTTTCGCTTTCTAGCACAAAAGATAAAGTTGCAGAAAATGCAGATGATACTATTGATGCGATTGTTCGTGCATCCTTTAGCATGGGGCGTGCAAAGACAGGAGCATTGATTGTCATTGAGCAGAAATTTGTGCTGAACGAATATATTGCAACTGGTATTTTATTAGATGCCATTGTAAGTGCACCGCTTCTGGTGCAGATCTTTGAGCACAACCTTCCGCTTCATGATGGAGCTGTTGTGATTCGCGGAAACAGAATCACGGCTGCTACATGTTATCTGCCTTTATCGGAAAATAAAACGATAAGTAAGGAACTTGGAACAAGACATCGCGCAGGTCTTGGCATCAGTGAAGTGACGGATGCTTTGACAGTTATTGTGTCAGAGGAGACAGGACAGGTATCACTGACAAAGGACGGACAGCTGTATCGAAATGTTAACAGTGACAAGCTCAGAGAATTGCTTGGCGGAACAAAAAGCAGTGAAAAGACGCAGACTGTGTGGGATAGGCTGAGGAAAGGAAGGAAGAGAAATGAAAAATAAAGGTCAAAATCAAAAACTTTTTCTCAAAAATTTTCCACTTAAGCTTTTGGGGTTTGTACTGGCAGTCCTTTTGTGGCTAGTGTTAAACAATACACAGGATCCAGTTATAACAAGCAGTGTAAGTGTTCCGATCACATATGAAGAAGGCGGTTTGGCTGAGAAAAATATGGTGGCAATTTCAAAACCAAATGCTATCACAATTCCAGTTAAGCTTCATAGAAGCCGTTTAAGATATCTTTCTGCCGATGATTTTACAGTAAAAGCGGATCTTACAGAAGTGATTGGTGATGTTAAGGAAGCACCGGAAGCCAGCAAGATCAGCATTGAAATTACAAAGGCATCATCTGCCACATATATTCAAAGCTGGGAATATCCACAGTCACAAGGGTATGTAAAGGTTGTGCTTGATACATTAAAATCGGCCACATACCTTGTGCAGTTTAATACTACAAAAGAGCTTCCAGAAGGATATCAGGTTGGAACACTTTCAAGCGATCCGTCTCGTGTAACTGTAAGCGGTCCGACAAGTGCATTTTCGAATCTGGCGGCGGTCAAGGCAAATGTAGATCTAAGCGCGATTACAGACGGAGGAAGCGTGACAGCACCGCTTGCACTATATGATGGAAATAATCGCACCTTATCAGGAAGCGGCCTAACAATCAGTCAGAGTACAGTAGAGGTTACGGTAAGCTTAAATCAGGCGAAAGAAATAAGTATAAGCATAGCAGGAAGCAGTGGAACACCAGCAGATGGATATGTGGTGAGCAAGGTAGACTACTCACCGAAGCTTTTGACAATATCTGGTTCTAAAAATGCACTAGCTAACATTTCAACAGTAAGTATTCCAAGCAGGGAGCTTGATATTACCGGGGCAAGCAGCAATAAGACTTTTGATATTGCGATTGAACAGTATCTTCCTGAGGGAATTACACTTTCTGAAGGGCAAAGTGGTACAATTTCTGTAACAATCGAGTTAGAACAGCTCCAGACGGAAAGCTTTCAGATTGATGCAAGTCAGTTTCAATTAGTAAATACAAAGCCAGAGTATGAATATGAACTGATTGACCCTGCATTGACATTGACGCTTCAGGCACTGCAGGCCGATCTTGATAGTTTTAATCCAGAGACGCTTCAGGGTACGATTGATGTCGGAGGTCTTGAAGCAGGAGAATATATAAATGTTCCTGTTACTCTTACGCTGGACAGTGCATATACAATGACGCAGGATCTGATGGTATCAGTTCGCATTATTGATAAAACAGCACAGACGGAAGAGACGCAAGCGACAGAGAGTACGACTGTAACGCAGAGCACAACTGTGACGCAGAGTACTTCAGTGCCGAATACGCAGGAAACATCAGAAGCTTCATCACAGACAGCAACTGAGACAACGCAGGAAAGTACTTCACAAGAAACTGCTGCACAATAAAACAAGCATGTAGAAACGGACAGACAAAAGTTTGTCTTGTTATAGAGGTAAGAAAGGAAGAGGATCAGTATGGTAAGCCAGAAGATAACAGTAAAAAATATGACAGGGTTTCATTTGAGACCGGCAGGGATCTTATGTAAGATCGCAATGAATTACAAATCAAAGGTTCAGTTTCAGTTTAACAGCGTTACCGCTAATGCAAAGAGCGTATTAAGCGTGCTTGGTGCAGGTGTAAAAAACGGTGATGAAATTGAAGTTGTCTGTGACGGAGTTGATGAAGAAGAAGCGTTAAAGGCCGTAATAGCGGGGATTGAAAATGGTCTTGGCGAATAATATAGAGGGCAGAGGCAGACAGTTGCTTCTGCCTTATGCCATATATGGAGCTTTTGCTTTTTTGGCTATGGTGTTAGAAAAAAATGATTTTTTTGTGGCAGCAGGCTGTGTACTTCTTGTGGCAGCATCTGTGATGGGTCTTTACTTTTATAAGAAAGATCAAAGCTTGGTGTCGTTTCGCTTTCTGCTTTCTGTTTTTTGGACGGCAGGAGAGGGACTTGGCGTTATGCAGCTAAGTAATCTGCAGTCTTCATGGACTAATCAGACGTGGCTTTCATTTGGTGGCTTTTATCTTTTATTTTTAGCAGGATATGAAGCAATCGAAATATATCTTTCAAAACGGGTGATTGTATTAGAAAGCAAATGCCAGATGTCAAAAAAAGAAGTCACCAAAGAGCAGTTTCAAAATCGTTTATTTTGCTGTATACGTATTGTATCACTTGTGACATTTGCAACATTTGTTCTTGAAGCTGTCATTTTAGGATATGTGCCGCTTTTTTCAACAGAGACACACGCATATGATCATTTTCATATTTCAGGTGTACATTATTTTACAGTTAGCTGCATGTTTACGCATTCGCTGACGTTGATTTATATGTTAACGTACACGGAAAAGAAAAAAGACAGGCAGCCGCTTGAAAAAGGGAAATTGATTCAGCTGATTGTGTATAATGCGCTGTCAGCCTCGATTCCGATTTTGAGTGTTTCTAAGTTTCAGTTTGTTCTGACGCTGGCGCTCCCAATTTTAATTTTTCTTTTGATGCGCCCAAACGTAAATAAAAAGAAGCTGTTTGCCATGCTTGGCGCAGCGGCAGCAGTTGTAATTGCGGCAGCAGTTTTCATGACAATCAGAAGAAATTATGAGCCGGGCTATTTAAACAGCATTTTTCAGATGAAAAATGAGAATATGCCGCTTTTCTTGCAGTATGCGTATATGTATATTGCAAATAATTACTCGAATTTTAATTGTCTGACACAGGCTTTGCAGCAGGGCTTAGTAGAGCACACCTTTGGATTAAAGCAGCTGTTTCCGGTGTTTGCACTTACAGGACTGAAATTTGTTTTTCCTGCGTTAGTTGCCTTTGAGATGCCTGTTACTATTAAAGAGCTTAATACACTGACATTAATTTACGATGCGTATTATGATTTTGGTTTAATAGGTGTATTTTTATTTGGCTTGATTCTTGGTGCTGTCTGTGCAGCACTCACACAAAAAATCAGAAAAAGCAGTAATCCAATTTTGTATTTGTTTTACGCACAGCTTGCACTGTATTTAGCATTGTCGTTCTTCTCGTCGTGGTTTACCGTGCCAACCACATGGTTTTGGTTTGCATTGACGGGGGCACTCTATTTATATGTAAAAAAGTAGATTTACAAAAAAGTTATATTGTGGTATCCTAAATAGGATTGCCGATAAAAGGCCGTTTAACGGCGGAAATGTGGGTAGATATGCAAGAAAAGAAAACAGTAGATGTAATCATTCCGGTGAGCTATCCGGATGAAAAGCTTCAAAAGATTTTAGACCGGCTGGAAAAACAGACCCATCCGGTAGAACGCATTATTGTGATCAACACAGATGAATCGGGTTTTCCAAAGAATCTTCGCTGGCCAGCCAATATGGAAGTTTATCATATTGCACTAGAAGAATTTGATCATGGTGCGACAAGAGATATGGCAGCAAGAAAATCAACTGCTGATTTGATGCTGTTTATGACACAGGATGCAGTCCCTGCTGATACTCATTTGGTAGAGTATTTAGCAAAAGCGTTTGACGATCCGCTTGTAGCAGCAGCATATGCCAGACAGCTTGCCAAAAAGACAGACTCAGCAATTGAACGCTTTACCAGAAATTTTAATTACCCGGCAGAAAGCAGGGTAAAGACACAGGCAGATATTCAGGCACTTGGAATTAAAACTTATTTTTGTTCAAATTCATGTGCAATGTACCGCAAAAGTACGTATGAGGAATTAGGTGGATTTTTGCCGGAGGCAATATTTAATGAAGATATGGTCTTTGCGTCTACAGCTATCAATGCGGGCTACTCTGTGGCTTATGTGGCGGAGGCGAGAGTGATTCACTCACACAATTATACGGGATTTCAGCAGTTTCAAAGAAATTTCGATAATGGTGTTTCACATGCAGATAATCAGGAGGCATTTCACAATGTGGAGACACTTGGTGAGGGCAAACGCCTTGTGTTCGATACCGCACGCTATCTGATTCGTCATCATGAGTTTGGACAACTGTTTCGCCTTGTATATATTTCAGGCTGCAAGGTTGTTGGCTACAAGCTTGGAGAAAAATATTATAAGCTGCCAAAGAAGCTGATTAGTTTCTGCACAATGAATAAAAAATATTGGCAGGAATAAAAATCTCATAAACAAAAAATAGGAGGAAAAGATAAAATGGGAAAAATTAAAGTAACAGGCTGTGATATTGAGGGATTATATGTAATCGAGCCTACCGTATTTAAGGATGAGAGAGGTTATTTTGTAGAGACTTATAATTATAATGATTTTGCTGAGGCTGGATTAGATATGAAGTTTGTTCAGGATAATCAGTCTATGTCCGTAAAGGGTGTATTGCGTGGACTTCACTTCCAGAAGCAGTATCCACAGGGTAAGCTTGTTCGTGCAATTCGCGGTGGTGTGTTTGATGTAGCTGTCGATCTGCGTGCCAATTCAAAGACATACGGAAAGTGGTTTGGTGTTGAGCTGACTGCTGAAAATAAGAAGATGTTCTATATTCCAGAAGGCTTTGCGCATGGATTTGTAGTATTGACTGATGAGGCTGAGTTTGCTTATAAGTGTACTGATTTTTATCATCCAGGCGATGAGGGCGGTGTGCTTTGGAGTGATCCTGAGATCGGAATTGACTGGCCGATTCCAGAGGGTGTAGAGCCGATTCTTTCTGAGAAGGATAAGAAGTGGTTGGGATTAAAGGATACCTTCCATTTTGAATAAAAAAGGTGATAGCAGGATAAAGAAAGAATATGAATAATAAAAAATATGATTTAAAAAAGGTCAGTAAAGTAGCAGTTGCGACATTATTTCTTTTATTTTTGCTTGTGGATTTTTTAGCATGGCCTCAGATTGGATCAAGCACATCAGGAATTGTTACAGCTTTTGTTTTTGAGGTCGCAGTTTTGTTAGCGCTTGCATTATATGGTGTGCACATGGTTAACAGAGAAAAGAAGGGCTTAACTACAGCGGGAGGCTCCTTTATTCAGACACTTGCAAAGTATGAGTTTTTGATGGAGCAGCTGATCTCAAGAGATTTTAAAATTAAGTACAAGAGATCAGTGCTTGGTGTATTTTGGAGCTTTTTAAATCCGCTTTTGATGATGACCGTACAGTATGTTGTATTCAGTAAGCTGCTTGGCGTGCGTGATGCAGGTGTTCAGCACTATGCAATTTATCTGCTTTGTGGTATTGTAATCTTCAATGGATTTAATGATTGCTGTAATCAGGCAATGCGTGCAATTATCAGCAATGCATCTTTGATTACAAAGGTTTATGTGCCAAAATATATTTATCCGGTTACAAAGGTTCTGTCTGCAAGCATCAACATGGTGCTTTCAATGGTTCCGCTTCTTCTGGTTACGATTTTCTATGGTCTGTTTAATGGTTTGTATATTCGCTGGTCAATTCTTTTGCTGCCGCTTGCACTTATTTTTGTGATTTCTTTTGCAGTCGGCATGGGATTTCTGCTTTCAAGCCTCATGGTATTTTTCCATGATGTTGAGTTTTTGTGGGGAGTTATTTCTACCATGTGGATGTATGCGACACCGATCATCTACAGTACAGGTATGCTTGAAAGAAGTGGTGCAGGATGGCTGGCTAAGGTGATGCAGTTTAATCCTCTGTATCATTATGTAACGTTTGTACGTACTATTATTATTGATGGATGTTCTCCTGCAATCAGCGAGTATTTTATCTGTGCGATTTGTTCACTTGTCATGATTATAATCGGCGGCACAGTATTTAAAAAGACGCAGGATCAGTTTGTACTGTATATCTAAGTTTATAAAGATCATTACAATTCGAAGGCTTTTGAAAACTTTTGAAGGTTTTTGCAGGTTATGGAAAGGCATAGTTAATAAAAATGGCAGATGAAAATAATAGCATAATCCGCGTCGAAAATGTGTCTATGCGTTTTCGCATGGCAAACGACAGGGTTACGAGTATTAAGGAGATGGTGACAAAGATGCTTAAGCGTCAGGTGGAATATAAAGATTTTTGGGCGCTTAAGAATGTGTCATTTGATGTAAAAAGAGGCGAGGTAATCGGTCTGATAGGCCGAAACGGCGCCGGAAAAAGTACAATTTTAAAGATTATTTCCGGAATTTTAAAGCCAACAGAGGGAAGCGTTTATCGCGGAGGCGGTATTGTTCCGATGCTTGAGCTTGGCTCCGGCTTTGACTACGATTTGACCGGAAAGGAAAATATTTATTTAAACGGCGCGGTTTTAGGATATTCAAAGGAATTTCTTGAATCACGTTATAACGACATATTGGAATTTTCAGAACTCGGTGAGTTTATCAATACACCGATTCGAAACTATTCATCCGGTATGCTGATGCGTCTGGCTTTTTCAATCGCAACGGTTGTCAACCCTGAAATTTTGATCGTTGATGAAATCCTTTCTGTTGGCGATGAAAATTTTCAGAAAAAGAGCCACGCACGCATGATGGAATTGATGGCGGGAGGAACTACAGTTTTATATGTATCACACAATCTGGATCAGATTCGTGAAATGTGCAACCGTGTTGTATGGCTTGAAAACCATACGGTGAAGATGTTTGGCGATGTTAAGGAAGTGTGTGACGCCTATAGACTGTAACAAAAACAGATGCAAAGCTTCGGGCAGAAAGGATTGGTATGAGAAGTTCGTTAGATTCAGTGGTATATCTGAATGGAAAAGTGACTTGTGCCGGATGGGCGGCACCAGAAACGGCAGGAGATGAGGTGTGTCTTACCATTCGCAAGGAGGATGGAAGCATCCTTGATGCTCAGGTAAGCCGCGTAAAACGTGCCGATGTAGGACAGGTCATTTATCAGGATGCGTCTTTTGACAAATATGGTCTTACATTTTCATTTGAGCCGGGTGAAATGACAAATTGCTACGCGGTATTTACAAGTAAGGAGCATCCAGAGGATGTATTAGAGCAGCTAATTGACTGTCCAGGTCTTTTGGCCGCTTATCGCTATCAGCATGGCATTAAGGGTCGTATTCGCCGACTGCAGCGCGCCAAAATGCATTAAAGATTTCTGCCTTGAGGAAAAATATATGGATCTTGAACCAGAGGAAAAAAAAAATACGCAATCTGGTACGAGAAGCAGTATCCAGGGGTTGCTAAGCGTCTGAAAGAAAAGACTACGCATTTTGCACTTCATCCGAAGTTTTCAATTATTGTTCCGCTGTATCATACACCGCTAGATTTTTTAGATGATATGATTCAAAGTGTACAAAAGCAGACTTACGAAAATTGGGAGCTGTGCCTTGCAAATGGAAGCCCAGAGGATGAAGAACTTGATGCGCAGGTGCGTAAATATATGAGCAAGGAGTCACGAATCAAGTACCGTAAATTGGAAAAAAATTTGGGAATTGCAGGAAATACGAATGAGGCACTGGCGCTTGCGACAGGCAGCTATACAGCACTTCTTGATCATGATGATTTTCTGTCACCGAATGCTTTATTTGAATTTGTAAAAGCAATAAACGAAAATGGTGATGCTGATTGTATATACAGTGATGAGGATAAGGTAGATCAGGAAGGAAAGCTTCATTATTTTCCTCATTTTAAGTCAGATTATAATCCAGATCTTCTTCACACAAACAATTATATCTGTCACTTTTTTGCAGTGAAGACATCTATTATAAAAAAGGTCGGTGGTTTCCGCCCGAATTTTGATGGTGCGCAGGATTTTGATCTGGTGCTTCGCTGTATTGATGAGAGTAAGAGTGTTGTTCATGTTCCAAAGATTCTCTATAGCTGGCGCTGCCATAAGGGTTCCACTTCTGCTAATACAGACAGCAAATCATATGCATTTGAGGCTGGAAAGCGTGCACTGCAGGAATATTATGATCGTCATGGAATTGAGGCGAAGGTTGACAATACATTTTTACCAGGGTATTATAAGACAACGTATCTGTATACAGAGCGTCCTCTTGTGACAATTGTGATTCCTAATAAAGACCATACAGAGGATCTTGATCGCTGTGTGAGATCGCTTCTTGCCACAAAAGAATATACAAATTTTGAGATTCTTATTATCGAAAATAATAGTGAGGATCAGGCAACTTTTGACTATTATGAAAAGTTAAAGAAACAGGATGAGCGCATACGTGTAGAGACCTGGAAGATGGATGATGCACGTCATTCTGAGAAGCATGGCTTTAATTATGCAGCAATTCAAAATTTTGCAGCTAAAAAAGCAAATGGAGAATATCTTCTTTTATTAAATAACGATACACAGGTAATTGATCCAGATTTTCTTGTGAGCATGGTTGGCTATGCAAGAAGATCAGATGTAGGTGCTGTAGGTGCAAAGCTGTTATATGAGGATGATACAGTCCAGCATGCTGGTGTTATAGTTGGTGTTGAGGGAGTGGCATTCCATCAGTTTTTGGAATACCCAGAGCATGATCCAGGCTATATGGGACGAGCTTCATTTTCACAGGATCTTTCTGCAGTAACCGGAGCATGTCTTCTTATTCGTAAGAAGGTGTATGAAGAAGTTGGTGGTATGGACGAGCATCTTGCAGTATCATACAATGATGTTGATCTGTGTCTGAAGCTTCGCGAGGCAGGATATCTTGTTGTGTATGATGCATTTGCACATCTGTATCATTATGAGTCACGTTCAAGAGGCTATGAGGATTCACCGCAGAAGCAGGCAAGACTGGCAAGAGAAGCAGAATATATGAAAAATAAGTGGAAACATGTAATGGGCACTGATCCTTATTACAATAGAAATCTTTCACTGAAAAACGGTTATTACAAGCTGCCATAAGGCAGGATGGTATCAAACGCGAAAGGAAAAGCAATGGAATATTGTTTTGATTCGATATTTGTAAAAAACGGAAAAATATTTGCAACTGGTTGGGCTGTGTCATCTGTTGCGGAGAATGAGATAGAAATTACAGTTACCGATGAGAAAAAGACACCAGTTGATGCAATCGTTACATGGGCAGCAAGACCAGATGTAGGTCTTGCTAAATATGGCGATCCAAAGGCAGGCCATGTTGGAATCTTTCTTGAGATTCCATTTCACGGTCAGCATCTGGTAACAGTTCATTTTAAGGAAAAGAATGCACAGGGAAATGTTATTTCTGAGCAAAGTCTTCCGTTAAATCCAGCATTGATTGCAACGAGAAAGTTTTTAAAGGAAAGCAAGGCACAGTACGTAAGTACAAAGAAAAGTCTGATTTGGCTAAAAAAGAAGCTGACAGGAAATGAGTATGCTGATTACGATACATGGCTTCGTATTATGCGTGTCAGCAGACAGGAGCTTTTTGCACAGCGTAAAACAAAATTTTCGTATGCACCGAAGTTCTCTGTTGTTGTTCCGCTTTATCATACTCCGGCAAAATTTTTAAAGGATTTGGTGCGCTCTATGATGTACCAAAGCTATGCAAACTGGGAGCTGTGTCTTGTAAATGCATCTCCAGAGGATGTACATCTGACATCACTATTAGAAAACTGGGCAATGAGAGATAAGCGTATCAGGGTGATTCGTCTTGAAAAAAATCTTGGAATTGCACAAAACACAAATGCTGGTATTGCCGCATCAACAGGTGAGTTTATAGCTTTCTTAGATCATGATGATTTTCTGGAGCCAGATGCACTCTTTTGTTATGTAGATGCACTAAATAAAGACAAGACAATTGATGTATTCTACAGTGATGAGGATAAGACAGATGAGTATGCAGCTCATTATTTTTATCCGCATTTCAAGTCTGATTTTAATATTGATTTGCTCCATGCAAATAATTATATGTGCCATTTTCTTGCAGTGAGAAAATCACTTGTAGACACTGTAGGAGGACTGAACGAGAAATTTGACGGTGCACAGGATTATGATTTTGTGCTTCGTCTGACGGAGCATACTAAAAAAATCTATCATTGTCCGCGTATTTTGTATCACTGGCGCTGCTCAAATCAGTCAACTGCAGCAAGTCAGGGAAACAAGATGTATGCAATTCATGCAGGAAAGGCAGCCTTAAATGCACATTATAAGCGTCTTGGCTGGAATGCACGTGCACAGGAAGGTGCGGTTGATGGTTGGTATCAGACAAAGTTTACATTAAAAGAAGAGCCGCTTGTATCTATCCTGATTCCTAATAAGGACCACACAGACGACTTAGATGTATGCCTAAATTCATTTTTTGAGCGCGCTGACTATCAAAATTATGAGTTTATTATCATTGAAAATAATAGTGTATTGCCGGAGACTTTTGCTTACTATGAAAAGATTGAAAAGGAGCATGACAACGTAAAGGTTGTGTATTGGGAAGCTGGCTTTAATTACTCTGCAATCAACAACTTTGGTTTTAAGTTTGCAAAGGGTGATTATATCATGCTGCTGAATAATGATGTTGAGCTTATAACACCAGATATTTTCCAGAGTATGTTAGGCTTTTGCATGCGTCCTGAGGTTGGTATTGTTGGTGCAAAACTGTTATACAATGATCATACCGTTCAGCATGCCGGTGTTTTGGTAGGCGCTGGCGGACTGGCAGATCATGTCTTTAAGGGTATTCATGAGGATGATCCAGGTTACATGGGAAGAGCTATTTCTTCACAGGATGTGTCAGCAGTTACAGCAGCATGTCTTCTTGTAAAAAGATCAGTATATGAGGAAGTAGGCGGACTTGAAGATGAGTTCCAGGTTGCGTTTAATGATGTTGATTTTTGTCTGAAGGTAAGAAAAGCTGGTTATCTTATTGTATATGATGCCGATGTAAAACTTTTCCACTATGAGTCAAAATCAAGAGGTATGGAAGATACGACAGAGCGTTTCATTCGTTTTGGAAACGAGATGATGCTTTTAAATTCAAAGTGGGATATTTTGTCAACTTTTGTTGATCCATATTATAACCCGAATTTGTCTTATCTGGAGTATTACAAAATTAACCATACTATAAAAGAAGCGCGTAAGCAGCAGCTGATTGCGCGAGGAGAATATTCAGCATCAAAAAAAGTAATTGTGGAAAGGCATGGGTAGCAGAATGGAAAAGAAAGTAACGATTGTCATTCCGAACTATAATGGAAAGCGTTTTTAGATGATTGCCTTTCTTCATTGGAGCGTCAGACAAGCAAGGATTTTGAGACGCTTGTGATTGACAATGCATCGCAGGATGACAGTGTTTCTTATATAAGAGAACATTATCCGTGGGTAAAGATTGCAGTAATGAGACACAATCTTGGCTTTTCCGGAGGTGTCAATGTGGGAATTGGCATGTGCACGACACCATATGTACTGTTGTTAAATAACGATACACGTTCCTTCCCGAAGATGGTAGAGGAACTGATAAAGACAATGGAATCAGATGATGATATTTTTTCTGTAAGCTGCAAGATGATTCAGTTTCATGACCATGAAAAGATGGATGATGCTGGTGATCTTTACACTTGTCTTGGCTGGGCATTTCAGCGAGGTGTGGGTCAGCCAGTTGGTGACTATCGTGAGCCGGCTGAAGTTTTTTCAGCTTGTGCAGGTGCTGCTATGTACCGAAGAGAACTGTTTGCAAAGGTAGGATTATTTGATGAACTGCATTTTGCGTATTTAGAGGATCTAGATCTTGGCTATAGGGCGAAGATTCAGGGATATCGAAATGTATATTGTCCGACAGCAAAGGTATACCATGTGGGCAGTGGAACAAGCGGTTCTAAATATAATAGTTTCAAGGTAAAGCTTTCTGCACGAAATTCAGTGTATGTCAACTATAAGAATATGCCGCTGCCACAGCTTATTTTAAATGCACCGGCATTGGCAGCAGGATATTTTGTAAAATGGTGTTTCTTTATGAAGATCGGCTTTGGAAAGGATTATGTCGATGGATTAAAGGAAGGAATCTCAACTAGAAAAAAATGTAAAAAGGTATTTTTTAGAGGAAGAGATATACGAAATTATTGGCAGATACAAAAGGAACTGTGGGAAAATACAATTACGTATATTATAGAGCTGGCAAAGCGAAAGCTATAAGCAGAATAGTTACGTTTTTCTTACAATTTCAAAATACAGGAAATTTGGGGTTGTACTTTTGGCAATTTTCAAGTATGATAGGTACGGCTTTTGACAGTTTTTCTTTATCAAAGGCTTACATGCTGCTTAAAAAGCAGTTCCTGAAAGGGTTTTTATGAATACAGGAAAACAACAAACCTATACGGCAGTAAGTGTTGTGATTGATGCAATTGTGCTGACCGTATCTTACGTGATCAGTTATCTGATCCAGTTTGCACTTCAAAATAATCTGGCGCCATTTGACAGCCGTAATTACTGGCCGCCGCTTATGATTATTGTTATAAGCTATCTGATGCTGTATGCGTTCTTCCATATATATGGTTCGTTTCGCATGACAGGAAGAAGAAAAGAGGCAGTTTTAATCGGCAAAGTAAATATTATTGGCGCATTGATTTTATTTGCCGTATTCTTTGTGATTTCAAACACAGAGGGCTACAACTGGATTGTTGGCTTTTCGCGAATGATGATTTTATGGATGACCATTTTAAATACAATATTTATGGTTGTCTGGAGAAATATATTCCGATTCATCCTGATGAAGCTTGGAAACAGCCGCTTCAACCGAAAACCAGTATTGATTGTCGGTTACAGTCAGGCAGCAGAGGCTTATATTGAACGTGTTATGACGCATAAGCAGTGGGGATATGATATTCTAGGTATCTTAGATGATCATTTACACACAAATGAGTCAGTGAGGGGCATTTCAGTTCTTGGTCCAATAGAGTCTTTGGAGGAATATCTTTCAAAAAATATTGCAGAGAGCATCATCATTACATTGAAGCTAAAGGAATACGACCGTCTCGAGGAGATAGTTCATGTTTGTGAGAAATCAGGTGTTCACACCGAGTTTGTTCCAGATTATAACGATATCATCTCCACGAAGCCATATACGGTTGATTTTCTTGGCCTTCCGCTTATCCATATACGCCATGTACCGCTTATGGAGGCAGGAAATGCATTTATAAAGCGTGCGATGGATATTGTAGGATCGCTGCTTTGCATAGTCTTGTTTTCACCAATTATGCTGGCAGCTGCTATTGCAGTAAAGTTAAGCTCACCGGGACCGCTCATTTTTAAGCAGGAGCGTGTCGGGCTTCACAATCGTACATTCAAAATGTATAAGTTTCGTTCAATGACTGTTCAGAAGGCTTCCGAGGAGGTAAGCAAATGGACGACAAAGAACGATGTGAGAGTGACTCCGGTTGGCCGATTTATAAGGAAAACAAGTATTGATGAGCTTCCACAGCTCTTTAATGTTTTAAAGGGCGATATGAGCCTGATTGGTCCGCGTCCGGAACGACCGTTTTTTGTCGATAAGTTTAAGGAAGAGATTCCACGTTACATGATTAAGCATCAGGTTCGTCCAGGTATGACTGGATGGGCACAGGTGAATGGTCTTCGAGGAGATACATCCATTCGTAAGCGCATTGAACTTGATCTTTTCTACATTGAAAACTGGAGTGTCAGCTTTGATATCCGGATTTTATTCTTGACTGTATTTAAAGGCTTTGTCAATAAGAATGCATATTAAAAAAATAGTACCTGTATAGATGGCAGGCTACAGAAAGGCATAATAAGAAAATGGCTGAAAAACGTTCCTCAATGAAAAACAAAAGAGAGCAGCAGAGAAAAAAGGCTGCTAAGGCAAGAAGAGTCAGACGAACTCTTTTAGTAATTACAGAGTTCCTTCTTGTCTGTGCACTTTCTATTTGCTGTTATGCAGTTAGTATTCTCAACACGATGCAGCGTTCAACAATTAATCAGAAAGAAATTTACGTAGCAACGTTTGCAAATAATGGAGATAATGATCAGCAGGAGGAGGCGCAGACAGCCACGACGGAGCCGCAAAGCAAGGAACAGGAAAAAGAGTCTGAAAAATCTGGTGAGCAGGAAAGTGTGCCAGAGTCTTCATCTGCAAAGCCTGGAAGTGTGATCAATGTAAGTGAGGTTACACAGGCTACGACAGTCGATGATATTTTAAGTCATCAGGAAACAGTAAATGGTTACTGGAATATTTTATTAGTTGGTGTTGATGCAAGAGATCAGGCTAATCTTGGCGGTGGAAATGGTGTTCAGTCTGACGTTATGATGATCTGCAGCATCAATGTAAAAACAAAGGAAGTTAAGCTGGTGTCTATTTATCGTGATACACTTCTTAAGATGTATTCAAGAGATGAATTTGACCTTGCAAATTCTGAGTTTGCAAAGGGAAGCGACACTGATATGATCAGTATGATCAATATGAATCTTGATCTTCAGATTCAGGATGTTGTTGTAGTTAACTGGGCAGCACTTATTCGTGTTATTGATGCGATCGGCGGCATTTATCTTGATATCACTCCGGAAGAAGTTGAAAAGGGATATATTACAGGTTACATCACGGAGATCGAGGAGGCAACAGGTATCTGGCAGCCTCAGCTGACACAGGCAGGTTATCAGCTTTGTAATGGTGTATATGCAGTTGCATATTGTCGTAACCGTTATACGACAGGTATGGATATGGGAAGAACAAGCCGTCAGCGCGAAGTAATCGATAAGATGCTTCAGCAGGCAAAGGTAGCGTCACCATCAGCACTTCTTACAGCAGTGCGCTATGCGTGTCCAAATATCAATACAACGCTGTCGAATGATGAATTGTTTGCTCTGGCAGCAGATGTAAACAGCTATAGTATTACTGATACAGAAGGATTCCCGTATACGTATGATCTGACACTTGGAACGCTTGGTGTCTTTGGCGTAAAGGATTCATTAGTCTGCACTGATCTCGCAGGAGATGTAAAGAAGCTTCACACATATTTGTTTGGCGATGATGGATATGAACCATCCCAGACAGTAAAAGACATTAGCTATACCATTCAGAAAGCATTTGGAGTCGGACAGTAAATACAGAAACGATATAAAGTTAAAAAGCCTTGTATATCACAAATATGTGGTATATGGGGCTTTTTTTCACGAATGCTTAAAGAAAAGTACACAATTTAAACACAGATCACTGATAGTATATAGACATAACAAAGAAACAAAGCCAAGCTAAATGCAAGGCTTATTATATAGGAGGTTCTACTATGATGTATCCAGAAACCAATTTTAATTATGACAACAATAATGAAAATAAAGGAAATAGAAAGCAGAGAAGACAAAATAAGTCAAGAAGAAATCTGCACAAGGCAGCAGCAGTTCTTGCAGGTGTTGCAGTTATTGGCGGAAGCTTCTGGGGCGGATCACTTCTGACACAGAACACAGAAAATACCGTTCAGGCAGCATCCACAATGAATCTTTCAAAGGATGAGACAACACCTGATATTGTGGCATCTTCCCTTACTGATTATTCAGATCTGGCTGCACAGTGCCTGCCGCAGGTTGTTTCTGTAACAAATGTAATTGAAGTTACCAGTACATCAAACGGTGGTTCTGATCTTTTTAATTTCTTCTATGGAAATGGTCAGAATCAGAACCAGACATCAACACAGGAGTCTGAGGCATATGGTTCAGGTGTAATTATCGGAAAGACAGAGGATGAGCTTCTGATGGTTACAAATAATCATGTTGCTGTATATGACAAAACAGGCAACACAATGTATTACAGCTATACAGCTTCCACCAAGGAAAGAAAAGTTACATTTGTTGATGGAACTGAGGTAGAGGCAAACTTAAAGGGTGCCGATTCTGATGCAGATATCGCAGTTTTGGCAGTAAAGCTGTCTGACATTCCAGAGGATACCTTAAATGCAATTTCTGTTGCTACTATTGACAATTCTGATGATGTTAAGGTTGGTCAGGGTGTCATGGCAATCGGAAATGCACTTGGTCTTGGTCAGACTACCACATTTGGTCATGTAAGTGCACTTAACAAGGACGTAACTACATCTGATGATAATGTAACAAGAAGTATGATGCAGATTGATGCGGCTATCAATGCTGGTAACAGCGGCGGCGGACTGTTTGATGCAAACGGTCATCTGATTGGAATTAACTCTGCAAAGAGCTCAGGTGAAGGCGTAGAGGGCATGGGATATGCAATTCCGATTTCTTCCGTAGAGGATCTGATCAACAACATGATGAACCAGAAGACAAAGGTTCAGGTAGACGAGGATCAGAGAGGATATCTTGGCATTCAGGGTGTTGACGTACCTACTGAGTATGTACAGAGATTTGGTATGCCAGAAGGCGCAATGGTAACGAAGATCACAGAGGGAAGCCCGGCATCTGATGCGGGACTGCAGCTGAATGATATCATTACCGCAGTTGATGGACAGAAGGTATCTAGTTTTGAAACACTTAGATCTGCACTTTCTTACTACGCAGCAGGTGAGAGTGTTACAATCACAGTCCAAAGACCAAACGGCAACCAGTATACAGAGACTCAGATTACTGTAACACTGGCAGATCGTTCAACTATTACTGATACGACTGAGGCAGATACAGAGGAGGGTTCTTCCGAAGCAGAGACTCAAGAACCTCAGGTTCAGATGCAGAAGGCACAGTAAATTTGATTTTACATTGGCACATCAGCTTAGAAGGCTGGTGTGCCTTTTTGTATGTGTCCCGATATCTAGGCAAATGGTTCGAGTGCAATGCATTAGAAACTTGAATGTGACATAAAAATAGGTAAGACATAAAGAAAGAGTCTGGTATGTCCAAACAGTCAAAAATATACAAAACACAAGTAAATAAAATGCGGAGTATAGTAGTGCTCTTGTCCATAGCAGTACTTATTTCCTGTGGCTTTTATGTATTGGCAGCAGGAGAGTCTGAGCAAATCGTCTGGCAGAGGGATGAAAAAAAGGTTGCTATTACATTTGATGATGGCCCGGATGCTAAGACAACAGCGTTATTGCTTGATGGGCTTAAGGCAAGAAAAGTACGTGCCACCTTTTTTGTGATTGGTGAGAAGGCAGAGCAAAATCCAGAGTTGATTTGCCGTATGAGTGAGGAAGGTCACTTAATTGGAAATCATACATATAGTCATGTTCAGCTGAATATGTTAAGCAGCAGTCAGGCATGTTCACAGGTAAAGGCAGCAAATGATGTAATTAAGGAGATTACAGGGCAGGAAGTTATTTACTTAAGACCACCGTATGGAGAATGGGATCATAAAAAAGATTGTCCGCAAAATATGATTGCAGTTTACTGGGATGTTGATCCGCTTGACTGGAAGCGCACAGATACGAAACAGATCGCAGCAGATATTTTGCGTCAGGTTAAGCCGGGGGATATTATTTTATTGCATGATATTTATAAGACAAGTGTGCAGGCTGCCTTTATTGTGATTGATGAATTGCAGCGTCAGGGATATGAATTTGTTACTGTTGAGGAATTGCTGTTTGCATAGTTGTTTTTTGCTGCTAAACGTGCTAAGATTGGATACAGTTCACAAAGAAACTTGCAAAGTGATTTGCCAGTCTCCACCGTGAATAGTAAGAGATGGACAGGACAATGAGTATGGATTTATTTGATTATATGAGAGAAACTCAGCAAAAGGAATCACCGCTTGCGTCGCGTATGCGTCCAAAAACACTTGATGAAGTTGTTGGTCAAAAGCATATCATCGGGAAGAATACGATGCTGTATCGCGCAATTAAGGCAGATAAGCTTAGCTCCGTTATTTTTTTATGGTCCGCCAGGAACAGGAAAGACAACGCTTGCGATGGTGATCGCCAATACGACAAGCTCTGAGTTTACACAGCTTAATGCAACTGTAGCCGGAAAAAAAGATATGGAGGACGTAGTAAAGCGTGCAAAAGACCTTCAGGGAATGTACGGACGCAGGACTATTCTTTTTATTGATGAGATTCATCGTTTTAATAAAGGACAGCAGGATTATCTGCTGCCATTTGTAGAGGATGGAACAATCATTTTGATTGGCGCAACGACAGAAAACCCATATTTTGAGGTAAATCCAGCTCTGATTTCCAGATCCATTATTTTTGAGCTGCACAATTTGGAAAAGGAAGACATCAAAGAGCTGATTAAGCGTGCCGTGAGCGATCCTGTGCGTGGTATGGGAAGCTATCATGCTATGCTTGATGATGATGCCGCTGAATTTTTAAGTGATGCTGCAAACGGTGATGCACGCGCCGCATTAAATGGCATTGAGCTTGCTGTGCTGACGACGGACCGCTCTGACGATGGAATGATTCATATCACGCTTGATACGGCGCAGGAATGTATTCAAAAGCGTGCTGTGCGTTACGATAAGAGCGGCGATAATCATTATGATACGATCAGTGCATTTATTAAAAGTATGCGTGGCTCTGATCCTGATGCTGCAGTTTATTATCTGGCGCGTATGCTGTATGCAGGTGAAGATATCCGCTTTATAGCACGTCGTATCATGATTTGTGCATCGGAGGATGTGGGAAATGCTGATCCTCAGGCACTTGTCGTAGCAGTTGCGGCTTCTCAGGCCATTGAGCGTATTGGTATGCCAGAAGCGCAGATTATATTGTCACATGCTGCTACTTATGTGGCATGTGCACCAAAGAGCAATGCTGCGTATATGGCAATTTCAGAGGCGATGAATTATGTACAGAATCATAAGACACCGCCAGTGCCGTCACATTTGCAGGATACACACTATAAGAGTGCAGGAAAGCTTGGTCATGGAGATGGATATAAGTATGCGCACGATTATAAAAATCATTATGTGAAACAGCAGTATCTGCCTGATACCATGGAAAATGAGCATTTTTATCGCCCATCTGAGAATGGATATGAAAGAACGATTGTGCAGCATCTAACTAAGCTTAATGCAGAGGCTGAAGACAAAAATAATAAGTAAGAATCGGCTAAATTGACCGATTGTAATAATGAGAACGGACAGACCCAAAGGAAAAGGAGAAAAAATGGACAGCAAACGAATTACCGCGTTGCGGGCAATCATGAAGAGAGATGGAATTGATTATTACTACATTCCAACAGCAGATTTTCATGAGTCTGAATATGTGGTAGAGTACTTCAAGGCAAGAAAGTTTATAACTGGCTTTACCGGCTCTGCAGGTGTAGCAGTTATTGGACAGGAAGAAGCATGGCTTTGGACAGACGGACGCTACTTTATTCAGGCGGCATCCCAGATTGAAGGATCAGGCTTTGGCCTTATGAAGATGGGACAGGAAGGTGTTCCGACTGTTATGCAGTATTTAGGTGAAAAGCTGCAGGAAGGACAGTGCATCGGTTTTGACGCAAGAGTAGTCAACACAAATGATGCAAAGGAGTTTGCAAAGATCGCAGCAAAGAAGCATGGAAGTCTTAAGACTGACAAGGATCTTTTAGATGAGGTGTGGACAGATCGCCCGGAACTTGTTCATCAGCCAGCCGATGTCTTAAAGGACGAATTTAATGGTGAAGCAACTGCTTCTAAGCTTGCACGTGTCCGTGAGCAGATGGAAAAGGAAGATGCACAGTATCATATCATCAGTACACTTGATGATATTGCATGGATTTTAAATGTCAGAGGAGATGATATTCCACACGTTCCTGTTGTGCTTTCTTTCCTTGTAATCGGAAAAGAAGATGCAATGTGGTTTGTTGAGGAGAATGCATTAAGTGATGCAGTTAAATGAGATGGCAGCAGAGTGCGGCATTACCATTCGCCCATATGAGGACGTCTATGCATATGCAGCGACTATTCCTGAGAACAGCACCGTTCTTCTTGATAAGAGAAAGGTAAATTATCGCATCACAAATGCACTGTCAGAGACTGTTCATATTGTAAGTAAGGCAAATCCATCTCAGCTGATGAAATCCATCAAGAACGAGATTGAGCTTGAAAATACAAGAAAGGCTCATCTTCTTGACGGTATTGCCGTAACTAAGTTTATGTATTGGTTAAAGAAGAATGTCGGAAAGATTCCGATGGATGAGGTTAGTGTATCAGACTATCTGCAAAGTCTTCGTGAGCAGATGGAAGGATATCGTGATATCAGCTTTGATACAATCGCAGGTTATAATGCAAATGCAGCAATGATGCATTATAAGGCAGAGCCGGATACGGCAGCAAAGCTAGAGCCACAGGGTATGCTTTTAGTTGATTCAGGCGGTCATTACGATACTGGAACAACAGATATTACAAGAACATTCGTGTTAGGACCAATTTCTGATATCCAGAAAAAGCACTTCACCATGGTAGTTAAGAGTAATCTGAATCTTGCAAATGTGAAATTCCTTTACGGCTGCAACGGCATCAGTCTTGACGTAATCTGCCGTGAGCCAATTTGGAAGGAGAATCTTGACTATCAGTGTGGAACAGGTCATGGCGTAGGCTATCTGTTAAACGTTCATGAGGGACCAAACAGCTTCCGCTGGCAGTATCGTCCAGGCTTTGACAATCCATTTGAGGCAGGCATGATAACAACAGATGAGCCAGGTATCTATTTACAGGATCAGTACGGAATCCGCACTGAGAATGAGCTTATCTGCGTTAAGGGTGAGAAGAACCAGTACGGTCAGTTTATGGGCTTTGAGAACATTACATATGTTCCGATTGACCTTGACGGTATTGACAAGCAGTATTTAAATGCAGAGGATGTAAAGCAGCTCAACGACTATCATAAGATGGTTTATGAGAAGATTTCTCCATACATGACACCAGAGGAAAATGAGTGGCTGAAGGAGTATACAAGAGCGATATAATGTGTATTTGCATTTAGAAAAATAAATTTTTAGAATATAAAAAAGACTGGGTTTTGCTTTGAAGCAAGATTCGGTCTTTTTTGCAGAATCTATTTAAATTCCGTATTCATTAAATAGTTTAGCTCGAAATGTTGGATCTGCAATCGCTTTTGGAATTTCAGATCCTCTATTTTCTTGTAATAATTTCTCATAAAGCGCATTAACACGCTGTTCACCGTCTTTTCTAGCTGAATTTATGGAATCATTCCAGTCACGGATTGCTTTTTCACGATTTCGATACATAGCCATTAATGTTTCATCGCTGCTGGCTTTTTTCAGACGCTCATATGCTTCCTCAAATGTTTTGCTTTCTTCAACCAATTTTTCATACACCTCCTTTTGATCAGAGTTGATAAATAGTGCCCACTGATCTCGCGCAGTTAAGCCAGAAAGATTAAGAGTTTCAACTTCTTTTGTTTTAGATAATTCATTGACTGCTTTGCGTAACTCAAAAAATGCAATCTTAAAATTTTGTCTGTAAGTTTCGTTTGTTTCTTCATCCTTAAGAATAAAGCTTCTGTAGTAACGGGAATCTTCGTATAAGTCGAAACACAACAGATTTAATCCGTAGACTGGTGCAGTTTTTGAATAATCATCTCCGGTATGCAATTGTTCTGTACAAAGTTGACAAGTATAATACAGTGCGCGTTGCTCCATGTTGTGACGATTCAGTACTTGGATTTTGATGTCAATAAGGCTTCGATTCGCTAACTGAACTCTTATATCCAGTATGCACATTTTATCATCAATATATTTCGGATCAATGATTGGATTTAAAAGAGTGATCTGCTCAGCAGATTGAATATCTAATCCAAGAACGTCGTTTAAAAATACCCGAAGAATTGGCTTACTCTCTTCCTGACCGAATACCTGCTTAAATACGATATCAGAAGTCAGGGGCAGCAATTGTACAGTTTCTGAGTTATCGTTCATCAATAAGTCCTCCATTTTATGTAATACCCGAATTTCGGTACTTATCTGATGTATTTTGCGTTATCCAGTGTTTTTCTTTTGTACCTTAAAGTGTTCCTTTCTGTCATGAGAATATCACGGGTTTGCTATTTTTGCAAGTGTTTGTCGATAAAAACTATATTTTTCGCTGGTTTAATGGTCGCGATTTTTTTTACCATTGAATTTTTTACGGAAAGATATGATATAATTGATTTGATCAATTAAACGAAAGTGAGGATATGGTAATGGATATAGTAGCGATCATGAAAGAAAGACACAGCGTAAGACAGTATAAGAATCAGGTGATTGACCACTCAAAGAGAGAAGAAATTAACGCATTTGTAAATGCTATCAATGCAGAAAGCAAGCTGGCGATACAGGTTTTTTATGATGAACCAAAATGTTTTGATTCTTTTATGGCTCATTATGGAAAATTTGAAAATGTAAAGAACTATATTGCTATCGTTGGTAACAAGGAGGATCAGGAGAAAAAGGATATCATGATGGTTCGAAAATTTCAGCGTTTTTGAAATAGAAAAATAGAGCGTGTTTTGCAATGGAAGAATAGCCACTGGGGACAGTAAGTGAGCTAGCGGATCCAACAAAAGGGCCGTTGGTTCCTGACCCCAGTGGCTTTCTGACCTCAATGGTTATAATTTCATGACTTTATCTCCCTCAAACATGCTATATCCCGTAGGATTCTTTCTGAATTCCGATGGTGAAATTCCAAGACATTTTGTAAATTGCCGATTGAAGTATGAGCCATACTTAAAACCGCATTGATTAGCGATATCATCAATCTTAAGATTCGTGTTCGATAGTAATTCCTGTGATATCTTAAGACGATAATGAAGCAGGTATTCAATGCAGGTACAGTTGAGCTGTTGTTTGAAACGCTGGTTAAGTGTGGTTCGATTTAAGTGAACAAGCTCGCATAGAAAGCTCAATGTAATATCATTTTGGTAATTGGCATGAATGTAATCGGTGCAGGTTGTGACTGGATTGGTATTCTCGGACAGCTCATAGAATTTTAACTTGCACTGGTCTACATATATGTCAAATATGCAGTTAAGTGTTTGGCGAAGCATTCTTCTGATACGGCAAGTCCAGTAGTCATCGCTCTGGGCATATGTTTCAGCTCCAATCATAAGCATAAGCTCATTAAGGTGAACATATTGCTGGGGCGTTAAGTTAAAAATACCCTGAAAATTTCTATAATGTTTTGTGAACATATAAAGCATATTTCTATCGTAAACATATTGTTTATCAATTAAAACTGAATCATCAAGATTTCCAAATTTTAAACATGCTTTTATGTACCAAGGATCAAAATGAAATGCCTTGGCACTTAAATGTGTGCGTTCCAGACACTGGAAATTATCATATTGTGATATACACAGTATGGTAGGAGCTGTGACAGTCTGGATATATTCATTAATTTTTATCGTTGCGCTGCCACAGGAAACCATAATGATAGTGCATCTGTTATCTACCGGCAGTGATTCTAATGTATTGTAAAAATCAAATTCAATTGGAATTTCTCTCTCTTTATGTCTATCAGTATGAGGCATACAAATCTCCTTATAAAAATGAAATATTAAATACACTATATGCAATTTTGAATTGCAAAAAGTATAAATATCTACTGCGTATATGCGATTGAAAGCCTATAGTACATAAGATATACTTGCATATAGTATAAAACATAAGGAGAATGATGTCTATATGAAAAGATTATTAGTGTACAGTAAGGATTATTGTGGGCAAATCACAATAGCTGCCATTTCCAGCGTGACAGCATCAATAGCTACAGTTTTTATTATTGATATTTTAAGGCAGATAATAGAATGTATTTCAATAGGGAATCTGATGCAGGAAGTCCAGAATATTATTTTGAAAATGTTAATTGTGATAGGTGTTGGCATTGCATCGAATTATATGGTTGTTTCAATGACAGGATTTGTTGGAGTTGGGTTATTAAAGAAGCTTAGAAATGATGCAGTGGATTCATTGATGAAAGCTTCCACAGAGTATATCAATCAATGCAATTATGGTGATTTGATGGAGAGAGTGACAGAAGATATTGAGGGACTTGCTGGTTTTATGTCGGGGTATTTTAAAGATTGCATGTATGTACCTATTCTTACAGTTGTATATTCCGTATATCTCTTTATTATGAATGCTCCGTTGGCAGTAATATGTTTATTTCCATTGGCGGTTATGGTGCCTTTAAATGTGAAATTATTAAAGCCCATAAAACTTCGTCAATTTCAGTATGCAAAAGAACTGGGGCTTACCAATAATAATGTAGAAGAAGCATTTGCGGGCGCGGAAGTAATAAAGTCGTATAATCTTCAAAAGAAAATGATGGATAGATATGAAGTAGCCCTTTATAAAACATTTAAAACGTCAAAAGAAAATGATCTTGCTCAGTATAATCTTGAACCAATTTCAAGAGCAATACAAGAGGTACCGATGGCAATTGCTATATGTGTTGGTGGTGTGCTGGTGTTTAATAATGCTATTACAATGGGTGTACTGATTGCGTATATAAGTACAATTAAAAAATTGATAGAGCCATTATCAAGATGTTATCAGTTAGTTGTCCGTTCGCAGACGGCATTGGTTTCTGTATCAAGAGTGTTTGAGGTTATTGATATCCAGCCGGAAAAAAATGTATTAACAGGCGCCAGTAATTATAATGATATGGCAGATTCTCCTATAATTAGTTTTAAAGATGTTACTTTTGGATATGGACAGGAAAATGTTTTGGTAAATGTAAGTTTTAATGTGAGAAAGGGGGAAAGAATAGCTTTTGTAGGAGAAAGCGGAAGTGGAAAAAGCACGATTATAAAACTCATTTCAAGACAAATATCAATGGAAAAGGAAAAAATATTCTATCAGGGAATAGATTATTATAATTTCACACCTAATGAAATCCGTAATGAATTGGCGCTTATTTCACAGGAGACAACATTGTTTCCAGTGTCAATTGCGGACAATATCAGGATAGGGAATCCTGATGTCAGAACTGAAGATATAATATTGGCACTAAAAATGTCCGGTTGTGAGAAATTTATTAAAGAATTGCCAGAAGGAATCGATACAATTCTTGCGGAAAAAGGAAATAATCTGTCTGGTGGGCAAAGACAGAGACTTACCATTGCAAGAGCAATTGTAAAGAATGCACCAATTCTTTTACTTGATGAACCGACATCTGCTCTTGACTTAGAAACAGAAAAAAAGTATTTGTAATACATTTGATGAGGTATCGAGGAATCATACTGTTATTGCAGTGGCACATAGACTTAATACCATTAAAAATTATGACAGGATTTATGTATTAAATCATGGCAGGATTGTTGAACAGGGAACTCATGAGGAGTTATTGAGTCAACAGGGAGAATACTGTCAGATGTATCAGGATTATGTAAGAAAGGAAATGTAGGAATAAGCATGAAAGATTTAAAAAGATTTTTATCGTATATGGGAAAAAATAGTTTTACATACTGGTTTATTCTTATAGCAACATTGATAATAGAATTTTTTTTGCAGATACTTTATTCATATGTGACGAAAAGAATTATCAATGCTATTGAATTTCAGAATATTGAACTGTTTCGCACAGCAGTGATTGCAAGTGTAATCATTGTAATATTAAAGTGTCTTTTTCCATATCTAAGGTATTTTCAAATAAAGCTGGTTCGTAAAATGGTTTATGAATTGAAGTTAAAGCTCTATGAGAAACTATTGTCTATGAATATGGATTTTTTCAAAAGTACGCATAGTGCGGATGCAATAAAGACGTTAAACTGGGATGCGAATTCGTTGAAAGATTCGTGGTTTTCACATATCTATTGGGTGTTGGGAAAGATTGTGATGGTTGCTTCCGCTATTATTACGATGTGTTTTTATAGTCCGATATTGATGGGAATATCATTGATTATATGTGCTTTTACAGCATTTGTTTCTGTTAAAATCAATAAATCAATTAAGAAATATGCGAAAATGGTGCAAAAGAAATCAACGAAATTATCTATATTATTAAGCAATATCATAGCAGGGTTTGTAACATTAAAAATGAGTTCGGGAGTTAAGATAGTTTTAAATCATTTTTATGAGGAATGTGAAGAGGCTTTTCAATTAGAAAAATCCAGAGTTAAGGTGGAAGCCTCATTTGAAATGACAGCTTTTTTGTTAGGCGTTATTGGAAGTTTTGGAACAATTATTGCTGGGGCTGTACTTGTTTCAGAAGGGACTCTTGATTTTGGTACAGTTATGGCGGTGGTTACCTTGCAAATGAGCGTAAGTAATGCTATGCAGAGACTAGGAGGCTCTATATCGGCATTGACAACATCAATGGTTCGTGCCAGCCATGTGTTTGATTTTATGGAACTAGACATGGAAGAACAGATAAATTGGTTCACTGGTGAGAAGTCTGGGAAAAAAGAGCTTAAAGGTGAAAATAGCGATGTATTCGGAGAAGGTCAGCCAGTCCTTGAAATATCTGATTTGCAATTTTCGTACAATGAAAATGATGAATTAAAAGATAAAAGCAAAGATTGTACTCAACTGTGCTGCAGAAAAATGCAGATAAGTGCAGGTGAAAAGATTATGATAACTGGAGAATCTGGATGCGGAAAAAGCACATTGCTTAAGCTTATGCAGGGATTTTACCCAGTTGAAAATGAAAAGATTAAAATTTATGGCAAAGATATAAATGAATATGAATTGGATGAATTAAGAAACATAATTACATATGTTCCACAGGATTGCTATTTGTTTGAGGGGACAGTTGCAGAAAATATTGCATTTGGCTGGAATGGGGAGAATGCCCCTTCAATGGATATGATTCTTGTTGCGGCAAAGGAGGCGTATGCTGACAAGTTTATTGAACATTTGTCGGATGGATATAATACAAAAGTAACAGCAGGTGGAACTAATTTGTCTGGTGGTCAGCGGCAAAGGATAGCAATTGCAAGAGCATTTATGAAAAATGCACCGATTGTATTGATGGATGAACCATTATCAGCACTGGATACATATAGTGAAAACGTATTACTTAAAGCAATGAAAGCATTGTTAAAGAATAAAACGGTAATTATGGTTTCACATAGGATGACAGGTATGGATAAGTTTGAGCGTGTTGTACGGATTGAATAACAAATCTGCTAAGGGGTCAGCAATCAATGGCTTTTTAAGTGGGTACGTTGGCTGGATTGCTGCCCCTGTAAGAAGAATAGCCCATTTTCTTTTGCACTGTTAAAGCTCCCACGTAAATAAGTAGCCACCGAGATTATCTTCGGATACGGTTACATGTTTCCAGCCGGATGGTGCGTCAACGACTGGACTGCTCTGGTGGGAAATTAGATAAGAACCATACTGATAAAAGGAACCTGGTTCCAACAAGTCAATATACTCTTCGAGAGTCAGATATTCGTCCATGATGATCTGGGAATGGGGAAGGCCGATATAGCGCAGATGCCACGGTTCGTAGGGAATGCCAGTTTGCTTTTCTCCGTAGGACGGATAGCGGACGATAAAACCATAATATCGGCAGTTGGTATCAACAAAACGTCCGGCTGCCGATTTTGTAAAGGCCCATCCGCCGAACTGCGGAATATAAAGGTCGAGTGCAAGACCTGCCTGATGCTCGCTTGCGCCGATTTCAGCGGCAACCGCGCTGTTTTCCTTTGTTTTCTCATCAAGTTCTCCGCTCTTGCGGTCTTCATGCTTTTTTCTTATTCTTCTTATCAAACGTTTCATATATATTCAATATATTAAACACTTTTATTAGCAGATTTTTTTCCTTCTCTGCCTCTTCTAGCAGTTCCTCATCTCTGTACGATTCATCATCGTAATCATCATATATTATTTCTTTTTCTGCCTTTTTAAATATTCCCATATATCCACCACAATTCTTTAAAATGTTTTGCTATATTTAATGTATTCCGTTCTCCACCTGTCAAGTCTTTCATCTACCGCCCTGTTGTACTGTGCCAGATTGCCATCTGCTTTTAATCTGGCAATATCCTCAAGTTCCCTATATTCATCACTATATCTGGCATTATCCATTAAAGTTTCCAATTCCTTCTGGACAACATATTCATCTTCATCCACATCAACATTAACAGGTTCTTTATCCTTCTTTGCCATAATTAAAGCTGCTATACTGCATTTTTTTGATTCCTCATGCTGACCCGTCCTATATGCCTCATCATAATATATCACTGCTTTATCATACATAAACATTCTTGCATAGGCAGTTCCCAGGTTATGATAAACTTTTGCATAATCAGCTGCCAACAAATCTTTTCCCTTGTAATCTTTTATAATTGACTCGTAACATCTGACCGCGGCAAAATAATATCCAGCATTGAGATATCCGTCTCCTCTTGCTTTAAGCCTTTCGCATACGCTCTGCTTTCCAAGAGTATTAAGAATCTCTTTTAACTGCTCAATCTCTGCAACAGAATAATAATCTATTGTCTTGAGTATTATTACAAATATCTGTGCTAATGAACCTCCTGTTTCTTTCAGCTTCCTTACTCTTTCTGCCAGCTCTTTTTCTCCGGTTTCATCAAGAAAACTGATAAGATTATCATCTATAAAATCCTGTCCAATCAGATATATATTATTATAAATATAATAACAGAGTTCTTCTGCTGTATATAACTTCACACCTGTCTGTAAAACAGTCAGTGGTGTATCT
>ENA-OPYX01000126-OPYX01000126.1-human-gut-metagenome-genome-assembly--contig:-NODE-126-length-42459-cov-6.368870_pt1 | contig 42459 bp, 33 predicted proteins | sample MGYA00242639_ERZ504486 | MGnify/ENA primary metagenome ERZ504486 (study PRJEB26092, sample SAMD00036296) | human gut metagenome | host: Homo sapiens | study: EMG produced TPA metagenomics assembly of... | reverse complement strand
AATCGTTTAACGTCAGGCTCTCCGGACGACAGGATGTTTCATTTGATAGTTACAATGGTTATTACTATGATATTCATTGTCAGTCACGTTCTTCATCCGTCAACTGGCATTTTCCTTTAATTTCTCAGTGTGCAAGTTCAAAGAATGTGATTTTTTCACGATTTAATAGTATGATTTTTTAATTAAATGCGCATTTTTATGCTGTTAGATCTGTAATGTATATTCAGAAGATATCGACGTTAAAGATTTAGAAAAATATTTCTTGGCTTCATCTCAGGGGCAAGCCCCCAGGTTTTCGCCTAAAAATTTTATAACTCATAATGATTAGAATGAATGTGCAGCCCCCATTGCTGCAGCGTTGTAGTAGGATGCTCAATTTCAAAGTTATGCTGAAAATCTGTCACCTCATAGGACTGACATTTCTTTTCAATTTCATATTCATCCATAAAAAAAAGCCCCTTTCCTCTAAATTTGTATTTTATCACCCATATTGGGACTATTATACAAATTTTCGAAGAAAAAGGCAATTTTTTTTAAGTTTTAAACACCATTTAGCATTCGCATAGTAACTTCTTATGTAAACTGTTCTGTAAGCGTAACTGCCTCAATCCGGCACGCTTTTTTATCATCCATTTTTGGCCATTCCTGCAGGTAGATATGATCACCCTCATGCAACGGATGAAGTACTGCTGTGATTTTTGTCGGGAAGTCAAAATATCCTAAACTAAAGAGTGCCTTCTGACCCGTATAGAAATAATCGTTTACCTTTCTGCCATTTACAAAAAGTTCCATGCTTTCACATGCATAATCAAAAGAAAGAATACAATCATAGCCTTCCTTACGGCCATTTCTATTTTCCCTTTCATACTGCATGCTGATCTCATAGATCTTTTCGTCACCCTTTAATGTTTCTGGCTGACCGCAGCTGTTTACAAGCTTGCCAGAAAGCTCCTCTGATGTCTTGGCAGACTGTGCAAATAAAACGCTTGTCTGTACATTTGCATTATTCTTTGCCTGACTTCTCTTATAAACTGTAAACTCACCCTCGCCTGCAATCTCCTTAAAATCTGCCGGAAGTACATCTTTTGAAAGCTTTGGGAATGTACGAATAATTGTCTCCTCACCGCCAACTACACGAAGAGTACCGCTCTCTTCCCACACAAAGTTGTCGGAGAAGATCAGATATTCCTGTGTTGCTTGATTCTCACTGCTCTTTAACAAAACTCTTGCAGCCGATAATGCCTGCTTTCTTGTGAGCATCAATACCTTTGCCGGTGTGCCATCCCAAGTAAACTGTGGATCTTTATCGCCATAAAATACATAGACATCCTCACCGTCGACAGTCAGTTTACACAGAGGAGTTGCAAGAGCACTTACAAGAAGATGCTCGCCAAGCTTCATATTATATGGATAAAATGCATACTCACCAGACTCGATATCGGTTGCAGGGAAAACAACAGGTGCTCCAGCAGTCTTTCCTTCTAACACAACACCCTTATGAGCATCCATTGTGAGACGTCTCTGATAGTTGTTTACAAAGATATAGCCATGGCTATCGTCGTGACGAATGGACATGCGAAGCGTATGGGTGTCACCCGGCTTTACAAATTCCGGATCAATATCGGCTGGAAGCACTGCCAAATCACCACCAAAATCCTGCAAAAAGTATGCAAGCAGACGAATTTCACGGTAATTATCAGAGATCGTTCCAAACTGGCGAATCGGTGCATTGAAATCATAATTGATCTCTGGTAAATCATTTGTATAGCCACTCTCGCGGCTCTCATGAAGAGTTGTCAACTTTCCATCTGGATTGCTGCCGCCATGATACATATAGTAGCCGAGAAGACCAACACCGCTTCCAAGCTTTGTAAGAGACATGGCACCGATATCCGTTCCTGTTGCAATTGGACGTCTGTGCTTTGTCACCTGCACGCCACCACCAAGCTCTGCTGTCAGATACGGGAAATCATCCTGATTGAAGGTGACGGTCTCATCGACATGGTGATCGCTTGCAATCAGCGAATCGTTTCGAATATGGCTAAATACATAGTTGGAGTTTGGCTCAATCTCAGTAATTCTCTGATCCCATGGCGCCTCGCAGTAACCGCCCATAACAGGAAGAAGACCGCCTGTCACAGCGCCGCCCCAACCAGTTGCCGTGTAAAGTGGCAGATCAAATCCAATCTCTCTTGCCATAGCGGCGAGGGTACGCATATGCTGTTCGCCCTTCTCACCTCGATAACCGCCGACATGACCATACTCATTTTCGATCTGGGTTCCGATTACTGGGCCACCATCCTTGCACAGATACCCTTTTACCTGCTCGTAAACTTGCTCCCAATAGCATCTCACATAGGAAAGATAAGCCGGATCATCGCTTCTTAGATCAATTGCATCAGACTTATTTTGAAGCCAATCTGGGAATCCTCCGTTTCTTGCCTCTCCGTGTACCCACGGACCAACTCGAAGAAATACGGAGATTCCAACCTTCTTTGCCGCCTCTAAAAAGCCACGCAGATTGCGGTTTCCGGTAAAATCAAACTTTCCTTCCTCTTCCTCGTGATGAATCCAAATGACATAAACGGATGCAATTGACAAACCGCCTGCTTTCATTTTACGAAGAGATTCCTCCCATAAATCTGCTACGATAACGGCTAAAATGAATCTCACCCATCACCGGAAACCACGGCTTTCCATCTTTCGTCAGATATTTATTTGTAAAACCATACGTTGTGCTCATGTTATCCGCCTTTCTTTTATAAGTTCTTCATTTTTGCCTTAACTATATTACCGTATCAGAAAAAAAGCATTATATTTCCTTGCTTTTCTCTTTCAAAATATTGCGGTCTTTCATTTTTGACTAATTTTAACACTAGCTTTTCCGATAGCTGCATCAGCACCTGATGCCTGCACTCTCAGTGTCAGTTCTCCCTTGTTTTGTCCTGCACGAATAACTGCATAAGCCATTCCATTAAATGCATGACGCCCCTTAGTTTCCTTCCACTGCTCATGGCACGCTGGATCACCATTATCAATTCCGATGATCTCACCGTCGCCTTCTAATGTGAAATCAAGCTCTGGGCATGCGTTGAAAACAAGACGACCCTCACTATCCACAATGCGAACCTCGGCCTGAACAATACTTCTTCCATCAGCATCTACACTTGTCTTATCAACTGTAAGCTTAATTGCTGCTGCCTCACCTGTTGTCTCTACATTATAACGGCATACTTCTTTTCCATCGTGATATCCGACTACCTCGATTTTTCCAGGCTCATATGGAACATCCCAGCTTAAGAACAGATCATCTGTATTGGCCGGTCTACGATAACGGTCAAAATGACCATAGCGTTCAGTCATTCCATAACATGGAAATCCCTTTGACTTCACACCAAAAGAACGACCATTTACAAAAAGCTCAGCATCCTCGCAGTTGGTATAGCAGATTACCGGAAGAACCGTACCTTTCTCTAATTTGAGATTCCAGTGCGGACACAGATAGGCAAATTTTTCATTCTGATTCCATACACTTTTATAAAAATAGAATGCATCTTTTTCAAAACCACACGTATCCAGACAACCACAGCCTGCTGAACGCTGCGGCCAGTTTGCTTCACCTAGATAATCAATTCCTGTCCACATATAATCACCAGCAACAAAATCATGAACCATCGTATAACGAAGCAGCTTACCTACTGTCACTGCCGCTGTATAATATGGCTTGTTCCAGAAGGAGCCGGGATCCACCTCAAAGTTGTAGTCGCTTCGAATATATCCGGCTGATGGATTTTCTGTTCCGATCACGCAGCGATCCAAATGCTCCTCGCGGTCAGCATCGTACAAAAGCTCAGCACGCTCTCTCCATCTGCCTACATAATTGTAGCCGACTACATCTATTTTATCCATAAATGCATCACGAGCCGAATATGGTTCTGCCGCAATCTGATCATGCGCAAGTGTCACCTTTCTGGTAGGATCAATGGTATGACAGTAGCCACTCAATTCGACTGCAAGCTCCTCGCCGCCTACTACGACCTCCTCTGGAATCTCATTTCCAATGCTCCAAAGCACGATGCCAGGATGATTACGATCTCGATACAGCATTGTCTTTAAATCCCATTTCATGACATGCATCAAAATACATAGAATATCCATGACTTTCATGAGTATTTGATCCAATTTCCTTTGCCTTCATCAAACGCCACTCATCAAAATGCTTCGTCCATAACATAAAATCCAAGCTCATCACAAAGATCAAGAAGTGCTTCATCTGGCGGGTTGTGTGAACAGCGCACAGAATTAACACCCATATCCTTTAGCTTTTCAAGGCGGCGTCTCCAAATTTCTGGCGGCACTGCAGCACCGACACATCCTCCATCATGATGCAGACAAACACCATTTAGCTTTACATGCTTTCCATTGATTAAAATCCCTTCTTTGCATCAAATTCGATATTGCGAAATCCTACTTTATCAGTGCGCTCATCAATTACAGTGTCATTTTTCTTTAAAATGGTTGTCAGCTCATATAAATACGGTGTTTCGTGATCCCAAAGCACTGGATTTTCTACCTGAATAGAAAGTGATGTTGTCAATTGGCAAAGTGTCTTCGGCACATCTGCGTCCATTCCTGATAAAATAGCTGCATCTAAATCAGCTTCCATCCAATCATTTTTCAGTTCAATATTCTTTTTTGCTATCTCTGCTCCATCATTATCCTTTAATACAAAATTCAAACTTAATGAATCATCATTTTTCATACATTCTGACGTATGAAGCGTTGTGCTGATATTAAGATTTCCTTCATCTGTTGTCAAATACATACCGTAGCGAGCAATGTGGATCGGATGACGCTTTTCTAACCACACATCTCTTGTAATACCTGAACCAGAATACCATCGTGAACCTGGCTGCATGGAGTTGTCCACACGAACAAGAATCTCATTTTCTCCTTCATGCACAAGTGCAGTGATATCCACCTCAAACGGGGTATAACCATAGATATGACCACCTGCATAGGTGCCGTTTACAAAGACACTGCTCTTCATGTAAACGCCCTCAAAATACAAAATAATCTGTCTGCTTTTAATATCGTTCTCTGAAATGGTGATTGTTCTTTGATACCAGCCGATTCCAGCTTTCGCATAACCTCCTGATCCACATGTATCTGATTCCGGATCAAACGGATAATCTGTACTCCAATCATGCGACAGTGTTACAGCGCGAAAACCCTCAGATGGTGCTGTTTCCTCTTTTTCATTTCTCTCGTCCAGGCAGAATGTCCACCCTGTATGTAATCTATATTTTTCCATATTCCTAACCATTACCTTTCTAAATTTAAATCTTTATATGATACCAGGGTCAAAAGCTCCAAAAGCCGTTCGTGCTTGCACGATTAGGTTTTTGAGCTTGGACCCCGCAAAAACATTCGGATGCAGCGATTTTCAAGGAAAATCAGCGAATCCGAATGTTTTTAGAATTGCGAAAGTTGCAGGGGGGGCGGAGCAATTCGTGGGTATCAGTTGGGGGCAAAATACCTTTTGACCCCAACATCATTTTATTTATATCGCAAACATAACTATCAAGTAAACTGTTCTGTAAGCGTAACCGCCTCAATCCGGCATGCTTTTTTATCATCCATTTTTGGCCATTCCTGCAGGTAGATATGATCACCCTCATGCAGCGGATGAAGTACTGCTGTGATTTTTGTCGGGAAGGCAAAATATCCCAAACTAAAGAGTGCTTTCTGGCCTGTATAGAAATAATCGTTTACCTTTCTGCCATTTACAAAAAGTTCCATGCTTTCACATGCATAATCAAAGGAAAGAATGCAATCATAGCCTTCCTTACGGCCTTTTCCATTTTCCCTTGCATACTGCACGCTGATCTCATAGATCTTTTCGTCACCCTTTAATGTTTCTGGCTGACCGCAGCTGTTTACAAGCTTGCCAGAAAACTCCTCTGGTGCCTGAGCAGACTGCGCAAAGGAAACGCTCGTCTGTACATTTGCATTATTCTTTGCCTGGCTTCTCTTATAAACTGTAAACTCACCCTCGCCTGCAATCTCCTTAAAATCTGACGGAAGTACATCTTTTGAAAGCTTTGGGAATGTACGAATAATCGTCTCCTCACCGCCAACTACACGAAGAGTACCGCTCTCTTCCCACACAAAATTATCTGATAATACAAGATATTCCTGATGATCCTTTAATGTAACTCTTGCTGCTGACAATGCGTCTGCACGGCTAAAATGCATAACCTTCGCAGGTGTGCCATCCCAAGTAAACTGTGGATCTTTATCGCCATAAAATACATAGACATCCTCACCGTCGACAGTCAGTTTACACAGAGGAGTTGCAAGAGCACTTACAAGAAGATGCTCGCCAAGCTTCATATTATATGGATAAAATGCATACTCGCCTGATGCAATATCTGTTTTAGGAAAACGCACTGGCTCACCTTTTGTTTTTCCTTCAAGCACAACATCTTTATGATCATCCATTGTCAATCGTCTCTGATAGTTATTAACAAATACATAGCCATGTGTATCATCATGACGAACTGATACACGAAGAGTATGTGTATCTCCCGGCTTAACAAAGTCTGGATCAATATCAGCTGGAAGAACAGCTAAATCAGCGCCAAAGTCCTGCAAAAAGTATGCAAGCAGACGAATTTCACGGTAATTGTCAGAGATCGTTCCATACTGACGAATCGGCGCATTAAAATCGTAGTTAATCTCTGGAAGATCATTTAAATATCCTGTCGCACGGCTCTCCTGAAGTGTGGAAAGCTTGCTGTCTGGATTGCTGCCGCCATGATACATGTAGTAGCCTAGCAGTCCAACACCGCTTCCAAGCTTTGTAAGCGACATCGCACCAACATCATTTCCAGAAACAATAGGACGTCTGTGCTTTGTCACCTGCAAACCGCCGCCAAGCTCTGCTGTAAGATATGGAAAATCATCCTGATTGAATGTAACTGTATCGTCCACATGATGATCACTTGCAATCAATGCATCGTTTCTTATATGACTAAATACATAATTTGTGTTTGGCTCAATCTCGGTAATGCGCTGATCCCAAGGTGCTTCGCAGTAGCCACCCATAACAGGAAGAAGTCCTCCAGTCGCAGCACCGCCCCAGCCTGTTGCCGTGCAAAGCGGCAGATCAAAGCCAATCTCTCGTGCCATTGCTGTAAGTGTGCGCATATGCTGCTCACCCTTTTCTCCATTATATCCACCAACATGACCATACTCATTTTCAATCTGCATGCCAATCACCGGGCCGCCATCCTGATACAAAAAGCCTTTTGCCTGCTCATAGACCTTCTCCCAAAGACGTCTCACATATGCAAGATAAGCAGGGTCATCGCTTCTTAAATCAATTTCATCCTGCTTTTTTTGCAGCCAGTCCGGAAATCCTCCGTTTCTTGCCTCTCCATGTACCCACGGACCAAGGCGAAGAAATACAGAAATTCCCACTTTCTTTGCTGCTTCCAAAAAATCATGAATATTTCTATTTCCTGTAAAATCGAATTTTCCTTCCTCTTCCTCATGATGAATCCAAGTGACATAAACGGATGCAATCGACAAGCCGCCTGCTTTCATTTTACGAAGAGATTCTTCCCATAAATCTGCACGATAACGGCTAAAATGAATCTCACCCATCACCGGAAACCACGGCTTTCCATCTTTCGTCAGATATTTATTTGTAAAACCATACGTTGTGCTCATGTTTTCTTTCCTCTCTGTCTTCTATTATTCGTCTTTATATCTATCTTCATCAATCTTCCTTGTACAGCAAAAATCTTCTAACCATACCATAGACTGGAGGTGCACTGATCGTAAGTCCTGCTGTAAGTGTATCTCCTTCTTCAATTGAAAAATTGATTTTGCTTTCTTGCCACTCCTTTGTAGGATGAATCACAGCCTGAAACAGCTCACTGCTTTGAGTGTTAGTGTCCTTTGTTTTTTCTGCAAACAAATGAACCTCTACACCAGTAGTATCAGTTCCAGAATACTGCGCCTTCAATACATATCGTCCTGGTGCCAGATTTTTCTTTTTCTGGCTGATATGAAATGTAAAGTTTTTTACACCCTCTACACGCACTGCATTGACAGGCGGCGCTGGAAATGGATCTTCAAATTCTGGATACAGCTGTACATTTACTCCATCCTCACTGCTGCTTGTCTCCCACTGCGTCAGGCCATCATCCCAATTTGCATCTGCAAAAAGATTCTTCTCGCTCATCAGCTTCTCTACAACCTCAATCTCCTGAACTACAGGTTTTGTCCACTCATCATCCAATTCATCAAACCCATCGAATCCATCAATTATGCCCTTTACAAAAATCGTGCCGATCTCATCAGCCTTAACTGCCCCTGCATTTTCCCATTTGACCTTGTGACTTTGAATGTTTCCATCGCGGTAAAGCACTTTTACTTCTTCCGGAAGCTGTACATTTTGGTGTACCTGTACTGTAAGCCGCTGCGGTTTGTAAATCTTTGCTGGAAGTTCTGGCTTTGCATCACCTCTTACAAATTCAAAGGAATGAATTGCCTCCATTGCCTGTCCGCGCTCATCAAGTATTCCCATATTTTCTGCCCATCCGCCTTCATCGCCGCGCGGAATGCACAGTGGTTCCCAATAGTAAATTCCTCTTCCCATTTTATCAGGAAGAGATGCCATGATTGTATTGTCCATATCAAGCACCATACGCTGTCCCAATGGCGATGCCGCAAAGCCTGCGATCTTTTCCTGAGCTTCATCAATAAAGCCATTTTTGCTCTTTCGCCATGCATGCGCAGTCTCGGCAAGAATAATCGGCTTTTTAAAATCCTGTATCAGCTTTTTAGTTGTTTCCTTCAAATCGTTAAATGTACCATGCCAAAATGGATAATATGACAGACCGATCACATCAAAGTCAGAAAGCCCTGCTTCAAATGCACGATCAAACCAATCTTTTAAGTAAAAATATCGGCCGCCCTGATCAAGATGAATCATAATAAGAAGCTCTTTGCCTCCAATTTCTCTGGCCGCCCTGATTCCGGCATTCACTAAACGTACCATTGATACATAATCTGGCAGTTCTCCATCTGGGAAAAGAAGACCGCTTCGAATCTCATTTCCAATCTGAACCATATCTGGCATTGCGCCAGCTTCCTTTAACGCGCACAGCACCTTTTTTGTGTACGTATACACAGCTTCTTCAAGTTCTGTCCCATGAAGATTTTCCCATGCCATTGGCTTTCTCTGCTTACCTGGATCTGCCCACCAGTCTGAGTAATGAAAATCAAGCAGGAAATCAAAGCCCTCCTGTTTGATCTTTTTTGCCATCGCAATCGTCCGCTCTAAGCTGCAGTATCCACCAGACTCCGGCACATTTTCAGGTGTATGCCAGATGCGAAGACGCATTGCGTTAACACCATGTTTTTTTGCAAGCTCAAGTGGATCAGTCGGTGTGCCATCCAGATCGTATGTCTTCATTCCTTTTTCCATATACTCCTGCAAAAACGAAATATCCATTCCCTTATAATAATCAAGCATCTTAAAACGTCCTTCCTGCTGACTTTCGAAGTAATATCTCATAGTCCAGCATAGTTTTTTTGTTATAAATTTCTCCCTTTAGGCAATGAATCATCTGCTTTCCGATTGTAATGCCCTGCTGTCTCGCTAAAATGTTGACCGCCGTAACCGCTGGAGTGAAGCAGTCCAGCGTAGCACCATTGTAAAGGGCAGCAATTCCAATATCAAGTGGGATTCGATACCCTTCCGCCTGAAGCCTTGACATCATTCGACTGCAAATAACATCATCTCCACATATCACACACTCTACCTTGTTACTCATAACATCATGAATTATATTATCCATCAGTCCCATCCACTTAAAATTACGAATACACAGCTGCTGTTCCCGTGCAAGTCCATAACGGTCAATTGCCTGATAAAAACCATCAATTCGTTCATGATTAACACGATAAGTTGATTCTCCCAAAATCAACGCAAACTTTTTATAACCACAATCAATTAGCATAGATGTCATGCGGTGCGCTGCCTCATTATTATCGCTGTCAACTTGAATTACATTTTCATCTGCACAGCTTCCTGTAAGCCCAACTGGGATGCCTTGCTTTGTAAGATATTCCAGTGTCAAATCCTCGTCATAGCTTCGCATTAAAATCATCCCATCTACTTTGTGATCCTCTACAAGCTGCTTGGCTCCTGAATAATCTGTCGCTGTTCCCGTCGTGATAATCACATTATAATTTTCTGATGCAGCTGCTTCACTGATTCCAAGAAGACACTCCTGAAAAAAGGGAATACTAGCCGTATACGCATCTGCTGGGATCACAACGCCGATATTCCCTGTTTTCACCAATTTCTTCTCGTCATTCGCCTTCTTTTCTCCATATTGGTTCGACAAATTATCTTGCGCTGCGACATAAGCCTGAATACGTTCTATAGTAGCTTTTCCGATTCTTCCTTTTCCTGACAATGCTCTAGATACAGTACTCTTTGATACACCAAGCTCATTCGCAATCTCTTCTATTGTCATTTTCCTTATCTCCTTTTCCCAACTTTTTCTAAAAAGAAAGCGGGAAGGGCTGTCAGCTTTGCAGTCCTTCCCGCCTTAATCGCTGTCAGATTACTCTGCCTTTGCTGCGATAAATTCTTCCTTCTGTCTCTCTAACTCATCAAGCACATCCTGAATACCAGCGCTCTCAAGTGCTGCTCTAAACTGCTCAATTGTTGCGTCTACATCATCTACAAGTCCGTTTACAAGCGGATTGTAATAGGTTTCGATGTTTGCCTCTACTGCTGCCACCTGAGACGCTACATTAGTGTTATCAAATGTGAAGCCTTCCAGAACGTGAGATGGCTTAATGTTTGCTTCCCACTCAGCCTTCATCTCATCATACTTGTCATCCAGTGCAGTTCTGTCTTCAATATACTCAGTTCTTGTAAGATCTGCATTGTTCCAACCCCAGTTACAGTTGCTGCTTACGCCATAGCCAGACTCGTCAATTACCTTATACTGATCATCACCAACTGCCTCCCAGTGCTTGCCCTCAATACCAAGCATTGCCAGATCATAAACCTCTGGGTTGGTGTAGAACTCATTAAGAACCATGAGTGCTCTTTCCTTCTTTTTGCTTGCTGCATTGATCGCAACACCGTTGTTGATGTACGGCTGTACCTTCTTTGGCAGATCAGAAACAGGATCAACAAGTGTTACGTTCCAGTCTGGGTTCTCCTTATTTGCCTGCTTTGCGTAGGTCAGGCAGCTTCCTAAGTTCCATACCATAGATGCAGTTCTTCCTGTTAAAAGACCAGTCTGTCTTTCATCACTAGAATTTAATACATCAGATGACCATGCACCCATATCTGCTAACTCTTTCATTTGCTTGCAGTAATCAGCAAATCCATCCCAGTCAAGGATATAATACAGATCAGTATCCTCTGGATCCTGTGTATTGTAAAGAACAAGCTCACCACCCTTTGGAGCACCGCCCAAAGTAGAAAGTCCCTTTTCCTGGAAATACTGATACCATGGGCCACCCTGGCTTGCATACATGCCATTCTCAGCACAAGCCTTAAAGAATGCCATTAAGCTGTCCCAATCCTTGATCTCATCAATGCCATACTCTTCCATCAAGTCGCCGCGAACTGCCAGAACATCCTGTCCAAACTCGTTTGAATAATTTGGGACCATATAAACTTTGCCGTCAATTTTTGCCTGATCCCATGCCATTTCTGGAACAACATCCCAAATGCCAGGTGCATAAGTCTGAATATCTTCCTCTGTAAGCTCAGAAAATCCGCCAAGTGCAACAGTCTGCTCATAGTGACCCCAGCTTGAAGCTGTAAAGATTAAATCAAAATCCTCTCCGCCTGAGAATAACAGAGAATACTTAGTATCATGCTCGCCCCAGGATAAGAAATCAACGGATAAAGTACAGTTTAACTTTTCCTCAAGAATCTCATTGATCTTTCCATATACCTCATCAAAATCTGGTGTTCTATCACCAATCAGGTACATCTTTAATTCCATTGGCTCGGATGTATCTACATCAGATGCCCAGATATTGGTGGACTCTTCCTCTGCTGCTGCCGGAACTGCCATTCCAGCCATCATTCCAACTGCCATAGCTGCGCTTAACAGCTTCGCTGCGTTTCTCTTTGCTCTTCTCATAATAAGCCTCCTTAATTTTGTTTGATTTTATTTGATATTGTTTGGTTTTACTTTTTATAAACTTCATCAGCCCTTTACTGCACCAATTGTAATACCCTGTACAAAATATCTCTGTACAAGCGGATATGCCAAAACGATTGGTCCTGTAACAACGATAGTCAGTGCCATCTTTAATGTCTGCGTTGGCAGAGATACGGCACTTACAACGTCACCACTGACGTTTCCGTTTGCCAAAAGCTTTTTATAAGCCTCAATTCCGTTTATCTTCTGATATAAGAAATATTGAAGCGGATACATCTCTTCTTTCTTAATATAAAGCATTGCATTGTACCAATCGTTCCAATATGCCAGTGCAATGAAAAGTCCAACTGTCGCTAATGCCGGCTTAATAAGTGGCATTACAATCTGGAATAACGTGCGGTATTCACTGCACCCATCAATCTTTGCTGCATCAATCAAAGACTCTGGAAGAGCCATAATATAACTCTTCATAATGAGCAAATTATAAACAGAGAACATAAGCGGCAATAGCAATGCCAGATAATTGTCCCTTAATCCGAGAGTGTTGGTCATCAAAATGTAATATGGTACCAAACCACCAGAGAATAATGTTGTAAAGTAGAAGAAGAATGAAAACTTGTTTCTCCACTCAAAATCTTTTCTTGCCAGTGCATATGCAGTCATCGTTTGAAGCAAAAGACCTACAACAGTACCAACAGCAGTCAGACCGATTGTGGTTGCATATGCTCTGAAGACGACTGATGGATCACGAAACACCGTCTTATATGCATCTAAGGAAAAATCCTGCGGCAGAAGGCTGAATCCGATTTTTGTTGATCGCTGCCTCAGATGAAAAGGATCCTGAAACGATCATGATAAATGGAATCAGACACAGGATTGCCACAATACCCGTAAAGGCGTACGCCACAATATTAAGTGAAATGATATCCTTGCCATGTCTAATCTTGCCGGCTTTTGTTTTTGAACTCATTGTACGCATCCCCCTTTAGAATAATGTGTAATCCTTGTCGTACTTACTTACAAGCCAGTTTACAATTACAATTGTGACAAAGCAAAGTACCGACTGATATAAGCCGATTGCGGCTGACATACCGAAATCCTGACTGCTGATCAATGCACGGAAGGTCAGCGTATCAATAACGTCTGTCTTGTTGTACAAAAGACCATTGTTTCCTACTAAATTGTAGAATAAATCGAAGTTGCCCTTGAAGATACCTCCTACAGAAAGCAAAAGCAAAATAATGGTGGTAGGCATGATCATCGGAATGGTGATCTTGCGGATTCGCTGCCATACGTTTGCACCGTCGATTGCGGCTGCCTCATAAACTGATGTATCAATTCCCATAATTGCTGCCAGATACATAACTGATCCGTATCCAATGTTCTTCCATACATTGAAGAATACAAGAATGAATGGCCAATAATCTGGCTTTGTATAGAAGGAAATCTTCTTACCTCCAGCAGACGTAATCATACGATTCATAAATCCATAATCAGAACTAAAAATGTTGAAGGCCATAACACCTACAATAACCCATGAAATGAAATATGGAAGGAACATAAGCGACTGTGTGATCTTGCGGTAATGTTTGTTATGAATCTCCGTTAAGAAAATTGCGACCGCGATCTGCATGATCGTATTTACAGCAATAAAAACAATATTATACAATACCGTATTTTTCGTTACCAGCCATGCCTGACCAGATTTAAAAAAGAAATCGAAATTTTTAAATCCGTTCCATGCACTTCCCCAGATACCGCCGGCATAAGTGTACTTCTTAAATGCCAGAACAACACCCGCCATTGGATAATACGCAAAAACCAATGTATAGATTACTGCTGGTGCCAGCATAATCAAAAACTGACGATAACGGTACACTTTTTTGAAGAAAGCCTTAGGACCTCTTGGTTTTTTCACCACTTCATTATTCATTGCTTTCCATTCCTTTCTGTTGCGCATTTTATTGCGCACTTTTTGTTTCCTCATTGACGTTTTTACCAATGTTTTATGATAGTTACATTATACTTTTTAACTTTTTAACCGTCAATTTTCATCCTGCATAATATACCCAACGTATTTCATACTTTTTTCACAATTTTTGAGCACAATAATGCGCAATAATAGTTTTTTAGTGTTGCGCACGCTCTTTGTTTTTTATTTTCTTAACACTCTTGCACAAAAATTTATTTTTAGATATACTATTTGAACACAGCAGCAAAGCGAACTTCAGCTGTTCGCTTTACATAGTTTTTTAATATTTCTTATAGAAGGGAGTTTTTCATGAACCGTAAGAAAAAATATGCATCTGTCATAATACCCGCTGTCTCACTTTTTCTTTTACTGTTTCTCTTTTTGCTCAGCGGTCTAATCTCTCTTGGGCAGCAGCTTAATTCTGTCAGTCCCATTCTTGCCTGGCTGTACGGACTAATTGTTCTTGCCTGTTTGGGTGCAGGTATTATATGGCCTATTGTAAGTGTTTGGAGGCGCCCCATCTTTTCTATGTATATGCTTCGCTACCGTGATGGACGTGCCCGCTTCTACTGGTGCCGCAAGCTTACCGATAACTTAAAGAAAAACACAGAGCTTACAAATGAAGAAACTGCGCAGCTTGAGGATTTCTTAAAACAAGGCAATCAGGCCGATGATCTTTTGATTGAATTTTTTACAGAAAAGTTCTCTCCTGTCATAGACAGCGAGATCAAAAGTGCTGCAAAGACAGCTTTTGTTACAACAGCAATCTCTCAGACAGCTTTTTACGATATGTTTTCTATGCTTTCTGTCAATCTCCACCTGATACGCACCATAGTAGAATCCTGCGGCTATCGCCCAAGCGGTGCATCACTCCTTGGACTCTATGTGCGCATCTTAAAGGCAACATTTTTAGCAGGCGGTCTTGAGGAGATGGATCTTGAAGAATTGCTTCCACTTGTAACTGGAAACGCTGCTATGAAGCTTCCCGGCCTTGTCTTTGCCTCTGCTGCACAAGGTACCGTCAATGCATTTATGACAATCCGTGTTGGTATTTTAACAAAAAAATATCTTTTCAGTGCTGATGGACCAATTGAAATGCCGCAGGCACGAAAAGACTCCTATAAGGAAGCAATTGATTTTCTAAAAAAATGTGAATTACATAAAGATGTGATTGCAATTGCTAAAAAAACAGCGCAAGGCGCTAAGGAAGCTGCTGCTGCATCTGTAAAAAAAGTATTTAAAAGTCCAAAAACCTCACCGCTTACTTAAAGCGGTGGGATTTTTGTGTTTTTTTCTATATAAATAGTCATAATGTCACTTTCCTGCAAATCTCAAGGATTCCCTTAATATAAATCACAAGTGCCATCTCAACACGTTTTAACGAGATGGCCTCATCTGGCTGATGATAATCTCCATGTCCTTTTTTGAAAAGTCCCTCTGGAGTTGGCGGCAGCGGCATACCTGTTCCGCATGCAAAGGCTCTTGGAAGCTTTCTTGCATAAGTACCGCCACTCATAACAAATGGCTTCTCATGATTTTTTGTCAAGCGATTGTAGGTGTCAGTCATAATAGTCACTGCTGGATGCTTCGGATCAAACAATGTTGGCTTTGTATTTCTTGTTACACTAAGCGAAAATCCATTTTCATTTGCTTTCTTTTCTGCTATCACTGCAAGATCTTCTTTACAGCCTGCCGGATACTTTGACAAAAAGCCAAATACCAAGTGACCATCCCTAATCCATCCCTGTGTCACAGTCAATATAGTCGGTCCTGAAATTTCATCCTCAAAAAATGCACCAAGCTGTGTTCCATTACCATCTTTATTAATCGAAGTAATCCATGACAACACTTTGCAGTCATTCTCTGAGGCGAGTTCATATCGACAAATCGCTTCACAAAGAATCGTCAATGCATTGCTTCCTGATTTTGGCGATGCACCGTGAGCTGTTATGCCGCAAGCTGTAAGTTTCCAGGCACACTTTCCATTTTTTGTCTGCATTTGTTCCACTGTTACAGATGATTTCCTTGATGATATAAGCTCTTTAATACGCGGTGCGTCCATAACAACAGCCTCCGCAATATTAGGAACAGAATACAAACCACAATCACATGACAAAGAAATCAGCCTTTCACTAACGCTATCATTTGCCGTAAGCTCTCCATTAAAACTTCCGCGTTCTCCACAGCATACTGGAAATCCGCTGTCTGGTACAAGAGACAGTTCTGGACACGGATAATGAGCCACAAAATGATCAATATCAAACATGCCAACCTCTTCGCTCGTACCCATATAAGCATCAAGGCTATACGGAAGCTTGATTTTGTGTTCCTTCATATATAAAAGAACATATAGCGCCATTACTGCTGAACTTTTATTATCCTGACAACCTCTGGCAATCATATATCCCTGCTCCACAACAGGCTCAAACGGGTCATGCTCCCAGTAGCCTCCTACTGGGACAACATCAAGATGGCTCCAGATTCCAATAGACTTTTCTCCATCTCCATATCGGATTCTACCGACACAAGAGTCAAAATTTTTTGTGTCCAGTCCATACTCCTTGCCAATCTGCAGCATCTCATCTAATACTCTGACACATTCTGGACCATATGGCGGCTTTTTGTCTTCTGACACGACCGCCACACTTGGGATGCGGCAAATTCTAGTCAGATCCTTAACTAGCTGCGGCATTTTATCAGAAACCCACAATGCAATCTCCTTGTCCTCATCTGTCATCTGTTCTCTTTGCAACTCTCCCAAACTCATCCGATCACCTTCCCGCACGAATGCTCTTGTCAGTCAACAGTCCCATAAACTCATCGGCAGCTTCTCTTACCCAGCTAAAACGCTCATGGTCAATATCACTAGGTACTGTGCAGTCGCCGCCAAGAATTACTCCAACCGTTCCTGTTTCCTTAAGCAAACGTTTTGTTTCATCCTTTATGGCCTGCTTGCTTCCACTGTAAAGAACACCCGTCTTGCGGTTATCAAATCCTCCTAACACACAACGTCCGCCAAAATAATTTTTGCCATCCTTCAGGCTCAAATTTTCAACATAAACTGCCCAATTGACAGCTCTTGCTGGATAGTCTTTCCATACTTCAATTCGGTTTTTATCTCCTGCCCAGCCACAGCAGTGCAAAATGTTGTTGTCACTTAATGTATTAGCATACTCTAAAACAGCTAACTCAGCTGGTGTTACGATTTTCTTGTACTCCTCTGCTGTAAAACGAAACTCCTCTGCATTTTGAACACAATAATAAATACCAGTGCAGCCTGCTTCTTCAATCACACCCTTAATCAGAGATCTAATATCTTCTCCAATTACCTCAAATGCATGACATACTGCTTCTGGATTTGCCTTTAAATGGCTCATAAGAAGCTCCTCGCTTGTACCAAAGCGCATCAAAGACATTGGACAAAATACATTATAAAATACGCAGCACTCATCCTTTACTGCTTCAACTACACCCTTTACACGAGCAATCTGCTTACGGATAAATGGATGATCTGGACCCATTGGTTTTAAATTTAACCAATCCTCCGGTTTTTTAATCTGAGCAATACCTGGATTTGGATAATTAAAATATCCATCGCACATAACTTTAATCAGATCAAAATCTGCCTCACGGTACAATCTCAAATGTTCATCAATCGTCTCCTGTCCAAAATCATCATCTGGTGAAAAATGATACCAAAATGCGATTGGAACACGATCCACCGGTTCATTGTGAAATGCATGAAGTACACGTTCTTTCTTTGTCATTATTTTTCCCTTTCTGGCCTTTTTGCCCCTTAACTTTTTTTGTTTAAGACAATTATAACAAAGCACTTCTTCCATTTCCATCCATTTTCCGTTTGTTTCTGTGCAAAATCGCTTATTATTCTTGTTTTTGCCAGTTTATTTTGTTTAAAAAGGCAGTGTTTCTAATGTAAAAATGGAATAGAAAACCCCCAGTGCTAGCACACTGGGGGTTTTCGTTTTGACGACCAATCATGATCGTGATAACATCTTTTGCCTAGAGGTAGGATATCATATCCCACTGGCAAAATCAAGTATTTGTCAAAAATTTTCTTTTAATTCCCGATCATCTCACACAGCAAAGCTTATCATCCTCTGCATACAGCCTACACCCCTGCACAGCAGTCAGTGCACGAAGACTTGCATCCGCACAGTCTTCCGGATACTGTCCCGTAAAATAATAAATCTCTGCTTCACCATTTTCTACTAGAATATCGGCATGATGACCATTTGTCTGATCAGATGGATCCTTGCCTGGACCTACAAGAAGATTATCTGGGCAACGTTTCCAATTAATAAAATCATCTGATACATACGCAGAAAGACCCTTCCAGCAATCACATATCATCCATTTCTTTCCACCAAGCTCAAATACATTCGGTCCTTCCTGTGAACAGTCAGAAATTTCCTCTCCAACTACCTCCCATTTATACAGATCAGTGCTCTGTGCTGCATAAATATGGCTGTCATGGTTTTCATCCTTATACCACATCTTGTAAACACCTGGACAAACCTCATACACACATGCATCAATCACGCGCTCAGATGACAGCTGCAATGTTGACTGATAAGTCCAGTCCCAAAGATTTTCAGATGTATAGTGGAGAATATGTCTTGGATACTCCCATGTTGTTGGGATTCCTGTAATATATGATACATACATATGATATGTTCCATTTGCCTCCAAAATCTCTGGTGCCCAAAAGGTATTATGACCATGCTCAATATCAAGATTTTTTAATGTACCGCGATAAAGCCAGCCTTTTTTATCTGTTGACGTTGCCACTCCAATCTTACTTCCATGGATTGATGAAAATCCAACTTGTACCGATGTAGAGCGCCTCTGTGTATAAAACATATAGTAGCACGCTTCCTTTTTGTTCCAAATCACCGTTGGGTCTGATGCTCCATCAAAAATTAGGATCGCGAAACAACGGTGCTGGAAACCCCTTTTCCATTTTTGTTTCCATGTTCTTTCCTTCTTTGCAAAAATTTTAACCTTTACAGAACCAACCATCACACCTTCTCAAAAACTTCTGAGAAATGGATAATAACAATAAGCGGCAGTGCTGCAAATACCATGCAGGCCACTCAATTGTCTTATAGTTTGATGCCGATGCTACCACATTTCGGATATTGGCTGCGGTTCCTACGTCCATTGACTTCTGGAGTTCTTCCGCTGCCTTACTCGACTTCGTAACAGAAAGCAAATAATATGATAATGTCTGGAGCTTTGGTGATCGTGTATAATACAATGTGGCTGTATAATCATTCCAGACACCCACTGCTGTGAAAATTCCAAGTGCGCTAAGTACCGGTTTTGAAAGTGGCAAAACAATCTTAAAGAATACACGATATTCAGATGATCCATCAATTCTTGCTGACTCAAAAAGGGAATCTGGAATTCCTTTAAAGTTTGCAGTAAAAATAATAACATTATAAAATCCACCAAACAAGTTCGGAATTATATAAACCCAATAGGAATTATATAGTTTTAAATAATTGAAAAGAATAAAGTAAGCGATTACACCACCACTTAAATACATACTAGTAAATCCCAACAATGTATAAAACTTTTTTCCAATCAGATTATTTCTAGAAAAACCATATGCAAACATTGCTGTTATCAGTGTCTGAAAAAAAGTAACCAAAATCGTTCTGCTAAAAGTAATGCCAAATGCTCGAACAATTTCTCCATCTTTTACAACTGCTTTCCAACTATCCAATGTAAAATCACGGGGTAACAGATAGGCATATCCGTTCTTGGAAAGATCTGCTGCTGAATTCAATGAGTTAATAACCGAATACCACATCGGATACAGTGTAATTACCATAATAAATGTCATCACAATGTACAATCTAATCATGAAATATCTTTCATTTTTCTTTTTTGAATGTAACTTTTTTTCTCTTGCCATTGTCTTTCCCTCCTTCCTAGAACAATCCACTACCTGTCAGTTTTCCTGAAACGAAATTCGCAATAAACAGTAAAACAAGTGCAATCGCTGACTTGAAAATATTGATTGCTGATGCCATACCAAATTGCAGCTGTTGCAGACCAACCTTATAAATATATGTATCAATTACCTCGCTTCGCTCTAGGTTAAAGGAATTTTGCAAAACGAATATCTGATCAAAATTATTATTCATAATACCAGCTACTGCAAAAATTACCATAATTACAATTGTACCCTTTATACATGGGAGTGTAATGCTCCACATCTTGCGATAGCGTCCTGCTCCATCAATTTCTGCGGCCTCATACATTTCTTGATCTACTCCAGCAATTGCTGCTGTATATAAGATGGTTCCCCATCCAATTTCCTTAATCAAACTTGATATAATACTGATCGCCCAAAAATAATCTGGTTTTGCCATAAATACAACTGGATTTTTTAAAATGCCAAACTTTAATAAAAGCTGGTTGATTGCTCCATCTGAAGCCAATAAATTAATTACAATACTTCCAAAAACAACCCAAGATATAAAATGTGGCATATAGGTTACTGTCTTTACCAAATTCTTCATTTTTTCATGTGTAATCTCATTAATAAATAAAGCAAAGATGATTGTAAGCGGAATGGTAACCAATTGGCCAATCAGATTGATGCCAAGCGTATTTACAAGCATTCCCATAAAATCATGGTTGGAAAAAATAATTTTAAAATTTTGAAAGCCATAAAATGGGCTAGTAAAAATTCCGACGATTCCCTGCGTAACCTTATAATTCTTAAAAGCCAATATCAACCCAAACAATGGAATAATATTAAAAACAATCATTAATAATGTTCCTGGTAACATCATTGAATGCAGCTGAAACTGTACGCCTAATCCGTATCCTAACCTGTGTTTTCTTTTTGCCATACCTTCTCTCCTCTTAAAAAGCACGGTCTGCACAAATGTGCAGACCGTATTGACTTTCTTTCAATTTCTATTCAGCTTACTCGCCATAAACCTCTGCATTTGGATTTTCAATGCTCTGGTCATATTGCTCACATGCGGTCTGAAGATACTCATTTAATGCAGAATCTACTGCTTCAGCATCATACTCATTTAAAGTATCAATCATATTCTGGTATTCCTTTTCAAACTCCTCATCACTTGTTGCAGAAATAATCTTTGCCTTCTGACTTTCCAGATAATTTTTAATCTGTGTATATTTGATTCCCAAGTCGCTGCTGGCTTCAAGCGGATTTGCATTTACTGTTGTAAGCAATCCGGAGTTGTAAATATAGGTTGTATCCCAGCGACCAAGTGCAGAACATGCAATCGAATATGCCAAATCGGAACCATTTGCACCATCTGCTTGCTCCTCTGGTCCTGGCGTTGTTGCCCAGAAGAAATCGGTATCGTTAAACGGCCATAACCAGATATTCTGTGCATATACATCTTTGTAACGTGCAAGACCTTCCTCTGTACGAACCATAGTTCCATTTTCCTGAACTGTATAATCCTCGCCCTCAACACCGTAATAATTTAACCACAATCCTTCTTCACTTGTTGCAAAGCTAAGTGCCTTTGCTAGTGTCTCTGGATTTTCACAATTCTTTGATACAAAGGTCTTAATCCATCCAGTTCCTGCCAAGGAATTGATTCCAACTGTCGGTACTGATCCAGTATCCGATAAAATTGGTCCATATGATGTCATATTGGATTTGCTTAAATCAGCCTGTGCCGGATTACCAAACCAGCAGAATACACGACCAGATTCAATATAAGTAACAAGTGCATTTTCGTCCAATGTTAGCAGGTTCAAATCCATATAGCCATTTCGAACCATATCATTTGTAAATTTCAATACTTCCTTATAGCCTGGATTTAGCTCTCTCATACGATAATTTCCTTCTGCATCTACCGGAACTACACCAAAGCTATCACTCATTACACCATCCAATGAATTTAGCCAAAGATTTGCATTCATTGTTGCTACAATAATCGGTTCACCATCCACTGTATATCCAGAATTTGCTACCTTCTCTAAGGTTGCCATGAAAGCTTCTTGGGTTTGTACATCTTCCTGAGTAAGCCCAAGATCTTCCATAATCTTGGTATTGAACATAATGGAACTGTTCTGACCATAAACAACATTGTTTACATAAGTTTCTGAGCAAAGAGGATAGGTCTCTCTATGATCTACAGAATCAATATGGCTTGGGAAAAACCAGAAATCTCCATATGAATTGATAACAGCTTCCTTAACATCCTCTGGGAAATCTGATAGCAAATGAGAATCCGGATCATATTCTTCCATAAACTCGTCAATTGTCCATACATAACCAGACTCAATCAGCTGAGTGATCGTCTCATTATCCGTAATGGAAATTAAATCCGGAAGATCATCAGTTGCAATCATCAGTGCTAATTTGGTATCCGCATCCGTTGCCGGCTGCTCAATTTCAAAATTAACACCAAAATTTTCCTTGATGGAATCCATAAGCGGTGATGTCTCTGCACCATTCCAGTTTGCTGGTCCCCATCCAGACACATCCGAAAACCAATCAATTGTTACATCATCTGCTGCCATTGCATTTGTCTGAACTGCTATCGGAACAATTGCGATTGTTGCTAATGCAGATGTAAGTGTGAGTGCCATTGCTTTTCGCTTCATTTCTTTTTTCATGTTCTTGCCCCTTTCATTACTTTGTCCTATTTTTAGGATCTCTACATCTTGTTATGCCATCATTATACACAATTCATTTTCATCTTCACATGTATTATTTAGCATTTTATTTGGTAATTTGTTTATTTTTCATTTGTACTTTGTTCATTTTCTATTCTTTTTTCTTTCCGATATTCATTTGGTGAAATTCCATTATTCTTTTTAAATGTTTTTGAAAAATAAAACAAGTCTGTATAGCCTGTCTCCTCTGCAATTTCCGTGATTGTCTTATTGGTATAAACAAGTAATTCTTTCGCCCGCTTCATTCGCTGTTCCAAAAGCAGTTCTGAATAATTTTTTCCTGTCTGACGTTTTAATATCTGAGTCAATGCGCCTTGACTCATCCCAAGTTCTTTTCCTATCGTCGCTAACGTAGGTGCATTTGCAAGTTGATTTTCAATAAGGTGAATAATATACTGTGCACTGTCACTTCCTACCTCTGATTGAACTGGAAAAAATGCCATCAACCATTTAAAAAATTCTTTATCACTCGGATAGCTGTGAATCATATCACACTCTCTTATCCATTCCTTTGGCTTTAAATTTTTTCCCTGCGACTTTTTGTATTCATAATCTATTCGCTCTAAAATGGAGAATAATTCGTCTAACAATACAGCACCTACTTCTACCTCGTTTTTTAATGTTTCAAGCTGCATTCTCACTTGTGTATTTTGTTTATAATACATAGCTCGGCTCAACTCATCCCATTCTTTCCATCCATTTCCTTTTATATGATAAGAAAGAATTTGATTTTGTGAAAAATAGGCAGCTCTAAGTGCAGTTTGTGCTTCCCATATCATTTCTGATACTTTCTGTGTTCCATCGCCTATTCTTGAAATTCCCCATACAGTTTCTTGTTCTGAAACCTGTGCTAGAAACTTCTTAATTTCCTCTGACTTCGAACTTTTCTCCTGATCAGCAATACACAAACCATATGCATTTTTATCTCGCTCACCTAACAAAAAGAACCGAAAACTCTCCACTTGAATCATTTTGCCATTCTTTTTATCTACAATGTTTTCTTTCTTGCATGAGGCTACAAAACAAACTTTGCCAATCCACTCCTGTTTTTCTATTTGAAACAAGCATTCTGCTGCTCTTTTGATCTGCTGATCCTGCATCTGTGTCCAAAATTGTTTTTCACTATATGCCTCTGTTTCTAACATTTTCTTTTTTTGCTCTGACAAAAATGCAGACAAACGTATCATACACTCTTTTAATTGTTCCTTTTTCACTTGCTTTAAAAGATACTCAAAAGCACCATGCTTAATTGCTTCCTGCGCATATTGAAATTCTGCAAAACCACTAACTAACACAACCTGCGTCTTCATTTTACTGTCATGCAATTTTTTTAGCAATTCTAAGCCAGTCATACCTGGCATTCGAATATCAGTAATCACTACATCTGGCGGATTTCTACAAATATCATCCCATGCTTTTTTTGCACTATTTGACTTTCCACAGATGCAAAAGCCATATTCTTTCCATGGAATCAACTTCTCAAGACTAATCAGCGCCCATATTTCATCGTCAATTAAATATACCTGAAACATACTCATCCTCCCTTATATTTGCTTCTGACGGTACACAAATTTTGATTCTTGTGCCTACACCAATTTCACTTTCCACAGAAAACGCAAGATCCTCGCCATAAAAAAGCCTTAGCCTTCGATAAATATTCACCATTCCAATTCCATGTTTTTCAATTGGCAATAAATTGGTTCGATCATATTCTTTTAATCTGGTATTCATCGCATCAAGAGTTGCCTGATCCATTCCATGTCCATTATCAGCCACTAAAATAATTAACTTTTGTTCTTTCTTTTTAATTTCTACCTGAACAATTCCATCTGACTCTATTGTTTCTAAGCCATGAAAAATCGCATTTTCTAATAGAGGCTGTATAACCATTTTGGGAAATACACATTCCATCGCCTCTTCATCCGCATGATAGACGATCTGATATTGATTCATGAAACGATACCCAATAATCAACGCATAATCTTCAATATGCTGACAGATCACTCGAATCTGTGCATACCCCTTACCCCGAACATTATATGTAAAAAAACTGGCAAGTGACTCTGAAATAGCTGCAATATCCGGTACTTCATAATACAAGGCCATTCCTCTGATACATTCAAATGTGTTGTACAGAAAATGTGGATTGATTTGATTTCGGTACGCCAAAAGTTCTGACTGTTTTTTCTGATATTCTACCTCAAGTATTTTCTTACTTGCCTGTATATTTTCATCATTTAGATGATCAAGCTCGTCTAGCATCTCATTTAAATTTTTTGCCAAAATACCCATTTCGTTATCAGAAAGTACTTTCATTCTACTTTTTCGATTGATCGCATAATAATTCATAAACGCAATCTGACGCTTAACCGGACGCAAAAAGCTTGCATAAATTCCCAAAAACAGCACAAAAATCAACATTCCTGTCACCAAATAGGTCATTATATTAATTCTTTGGATTGTATTAATATCCCGAAATACGGTATTTTGGGGAATGCTAAATAAAATTTCCCATTCCGCCTTATCAAACTTTTCTATATATAAAAATGAAGCCTCATCTGCCTCTTCACCCATTGAAAACCACTGACTTTTCGTTGGAAGGTAAGATGGTCGATCTCCCTTTTCCAATATAATCTGGGAATCACCATCTATAATTGCACACCACTGCTCTCCTGAACGCACCACATCGGGAAGTCTTTGCTCCAAAAAATCAAGACTTACCAACAAACTGCAACAACCATTTTTTTCTTTTACCACTGATTTTTCCACCAAATATAATGGCACGATCACCTGAAAATAATCGTTCTTTTCGATGTGGTAAATTCCAGAAAATGAAATAGATGATCCATTATTCACAGTACTATATAACTCAGAAGGAATCGTAATTCCTGTATTTGCCATCATTTTTCCTTCATTATCATATAAAACAATTGCTTTTATATCATTTCGGATCGTTTTTAATCGGTTAAATTCATATTGAACACCAGAAAGCGCACTATTTCTCTCTCCAAAATTTTTTGCGGTCAAAAATTCATTTAAGCTCTCACTGGACATAATCGTATAAGACAATTGTACCAAATCAAAAATACCTCTGTTGATATCAGAAACTGTCTGGTCAAATAAGGCTTCATTATAGTCCTCGTATTCATTTCGAATTGACTTTCCGGCAATCTGATTTGAAAAATACCACGCCCCTACAAATATGGCAAATGAGATCATACAAATCCACGCATACACTGTCACAAGCTTCACTCTTCCAAATAGATCCAGCACTCTTCTGATCTTTCTCTTCACCCATTCCATCTGATGCACTCCCTTTTCTATTTATTTCTTTTAAAATTTCTCAAAAATTGCTATATGCAGTCTACTTTTTCACCCGATATTCTCCCGGTGTACAGTGCATATATTTTCGAAAGGTTCGGTTAAAATAGCTGATGTTGTTGTAACCGCATTCTGTCGCAACCTCACTTATTGACAAAACACCTTCCTTTAACATGTCACACGCCACACCAATCCGATAATAATTGAGGTATTCAATTGCAGTCATTCCTATCTGTGATTTAAAGAAACGGCAAAACTGTCCCTCACTCATATGGAAATATGCTGCAAGACCACACAAAGTTAAATTTCTTGCATAATTTTCCTGTATATACTGCAAAATCTGCTTGATCATACGCACTCGTTCATCATCCTTTTTCTTTAGAGTAAATGACGTTGCTTCTGCATCGAGGCACAGATAATGCCATATACGAAGCAGATTTGACTTAATCAGAAGCTCATTTTTTGCCATTTCCTTACTACAAAGAGTGCGTATTTCTTCTAGTGGTTCTTCAATATACGGCCACATAGCATCATCCTTTTTGAAATGGTCTCTGAAAATAAGCTCACCATTTGCCTGACGGCTGATATATTTTTGCTGAATATCATCATTGCCATAGCTGCTTATAAGCTCTCTTCCAAAATCAAGCGCATAAAAAGCCAGTGGATTTTTTTCATCTCCCCTAAAGGAGTGTACAATCCCTGCATTTATAAACAAAATATCCCCAGGCTCAATATGCATTGTTCTTGTATTAAGACAAGCCGTTCCAGTACCTCTTGTAATCACCAGAAATTCATACTCCTCATGCCAATGCGGCGGTACTGGCTCTGGCCAGAGAGGTTCCTTTGTCATTTCATGAAGACGCAGATGAAATCGAATATCTCCGTGAAACTGCATTTCATGAATACGAGCAAATTCTAGTTTGTTCATTGAAAATCTCCTTCTTGTTGCAGTTCACAAGACGCTCATTCGCAAAATCGCACGCAACGTGTGAACTGTAAAATCAATTTTGTGTCAGAATCTGTGAAAAATGGTCAAGTATTTTCTTTCTTTTGTTAGTATAATACAATCAGAAGAAATTTGCGATACTTATCGCACTATTTATAAGGAGGTTTTTTATGCAATTTGAAACAGCAAATGGCGTTCTAATAGCCAGAAACGGCGGCGAAATGCTTCGTATTGAGCCGTGGGGCAAAAATTCTCTTCGTGTTCGTGCAACCATGCTCCCAGAATTATCAAACCAAGACTGGGCACTTACAGAAACACCAGAAAGTTCACATGCTGATGTAGAGTGTCACGAAGTTGACCACTGGGTTGGTGATGGCACTATTGATAAGCGTGAGTCTGCCTCTATCACAAATGGACGCATATGCGCAGTTGTTAACTTTGCAGGTGTTATCACATTTTACCGTGACGGCAGACAGTTTTTACGCGAGTATTATCGCAGCTACGATGGCACATTAAGCCGCGAAAGCCGCTGCTTAAAAACTGTAAACCGCGAGTGGAAGGGCATCATTGGCGGAAGCGAATTCAGTCTGAATTTAAAATTTGACAGCAATGACGGTGAGAAGATCTTCGGCATGGGTCAGTATCAGCAAGCTTACATGGATTTAAAGGAATGTACCCTTGAGCTTGCCCAGAGAAATTCCCAGATAAGTGTTCCTTTTGCTGTATCCAATCTCGGCTATGGTATGTTGTGGAACAATCCGGCTGTCGGACAGGTCACATTTGGAAAGAACTATACTGAATGGACTGCACGTTCCACCAAGCAGATGGATTATTGGCTGACCGTTGCTGACGGACCAAAGCAGATTTTGGAAAATTATACAGCTGTAACAGGACGCGCACCGATGTTTCCTGAGGACCGTATGGGACTTTGGCAGTGCAAGCTTCGTTACCGCACACAGGATGAAGTTCTTAGCGTTGCACGTCAGTACCAGAAGGAAGGCATCCATATTGACCAGATCGTAATCGACTTCTTCCACTGGACTGTTCAGGGTGACTGGAAATTTGATACCACCTACTGGCCTGATCCTAAGGCAATGGTAGATGAACTCCACTCCATGGGCATTAAGGTAATAGTTTCTGTATGGCCATCAGTTGACAGAAAGAGCGAAAACTTCCAGCCAATGATGGATCGCGGTCTTTTGATCCGGACTGAGCGCGGTGCAGCACAAACTTACGACTATCAGGGTGACTGTGTTGAGATCGATGTATTTAATCCTGAAACAAGAAAATATGTATGGGAAATCTGCAAGAAAAATTATTATGATTTTGGCATCGACGCATTCTGGCTTGACAACTCCGAGCCTGATTACGGTGTATACGATTTCGACCATTACCGCTACATTGCAGGTCCTGCTCTCTCCTGCTCTAATATTTATCCGCAGCTATACAGCCGCGTTTTCTATGACAACATGAAGGATCTTGGTGACGGCACCGTTGTTAATTTACTTCGCTGTGCATGGGCCGGCAGCCAGAAGTACGGCAATGTTGTATGGTCTGGCGATGTTCCAAGTACCTTTGAGGCATTCTATGACCAGCTTCAGGCAGGCTTAAATATGGGTCTTGCCGGAATCCCGTGGTGGACAACTGATGTAGGCGGCTTCATGACTGATGATGTAAATGATCCAGATTTCCAGCAGCTTTTAATTCGCTGGTATGAATTTGCTGTTTACTCTGCAGTTCTTCGTATGCACGGTGACCGCGGTCCTTACAACATTCCACCGCTTGATACACGCGACTGGGGCGGTGGCTACCTTCATACGGGACAACCAAATGAACTATGGAGCTACGGTGAGGAAAATTACCGCATCATGAAGAAATATTATGATATCCGTATCGAGATGCATGATTACATCAAGCAGCTCTACGAAGAAGCTTCATCAAACGGCTCTCCATTAATTCGTACAATGTTCTATGAGTTCCCAGAGGATTCAAAGTGCTGGGAGCTGCAGGATCAGTACATGTTTGGAAGCGACTACCTGGTTGCTCCAATCTTCCACTTAAATCAGTTTGAGCGTGAGGTTTATCTGCCATCCGGAAAGTGGGAAGATACAAGAGACCATAAGGTTTACAATGGTGGTCAGATAATCACCGCAGACGCACCGCTTGATTCGATGCCAGTATTTAAACGCATTTAATTTTTTCATACAAAAAGTGGAGAAGCTCATTCGCTCCTCCACTTTTTATTGTTTCCTTATTCAACGATGACATCAAATCTCGGTGTTTTATCCTGTTCAAAATAGACACGTCTCATTCCACTTGACACAATCTTTTCCTCAAAGCTTGTAACCGCGTGATAGGCGATCCACAAATTTTGATCCCGATCCCAGAAAAATGAATTGTGCCCCGGACCATACTCGCCTGGAATGGTTGCAAAGCTAGCTATCGGTGTCTTCGCTTTTTCCCACACAGACAAATCACAAAGATCATCTCCATCATTTGCCGTCAACATGCCGATTGCATACAGATATCCTCTCGCATCGCCTCCCGAATAGGCCAAATAAATTTTGTTATGGTAATAAAATGCATACGGTCCTTCATTATTAATTGTATGCTCCGTATTTTCAAAGCCATACAGTGGTCTGGACAAGCACTTAGGTTCGCTAATCAGCCGTTCTGGATGCACTGGATCAAATTCGGCAATCATTAACATCGAGCCTGTATCAAGCGGTGTTCCAATGTTCTTTCGATGAGACCACACGTAAAAATAGCGTTCTCCCGACTTTACAGGTGTCATATCAATATTAATGCCTTTTTCTGACAAAAAGCCTCCATTTGCCCTTCTTACACGGATTGGCTTTTCCCAATCTTTCGGATTTAAGATGTCGCCATTTTCTTTTAACTTCATAATATGGCACTGCGGATTCCATTCAGAATCACTGACTGTAAACAGCAAATACAAACTTCCATTCAGCACATGAAATTCCGGTGCCCAAAACAGCTGAACAAACCCATTTTCCGTATCCTTATCCAAAATCTTATACGTCTTTACATCTTTTGCAAACAAATCCTCTAGCTCATGCGCTTTTCTCACATAGAAACCAATGTCATTCTCATTGTCGTTCGTCGCAATAAAATAATAGTCATCCTTCCATAACAAAACCACCGGATCAGCAAGTCCCCGCGCAAGTGGGAATTTTAATTTTGGCTCTGTCATCTGCCTTTTTGCATGAAGTGCATTCCAATGATGTTTAATACATTGTGCCATTTCATCCGGTATTGCAATCTGATCGGTCATTCGAATTGCCTCAAGCGTCAAGCCTGTTTTTTCACACAGCTGTGCCCCTGAGCAAATCCCCCATTCGTCAAAAGTCAGAAAATCAGCTGTGCTCCAACTCCAAAAAGATCCCTTGTTTTCGCTGTTCACACTTCCATCAGATTTCCAGTCTTCTCCCGTAATTAAATAGGTAACTGCCCCATCCTTTTTTACTGCTGCTACTTTTAAATTGCCAACAAAGCTTGGTACAATCACATTATCCTCATTCACCCATGCTTTTGGAAATACCAAACCATAATTGTTGTGCAGCGGACACTCCTCTTCATTTTCCTTTACCGACAGATGTACGCTATATGCTAACCCATTCGGATACTGTCCTTTTACCGTCTTTCTGTTATACACCCTAAGAACTTCTTTTTTTCTCTCCTCCATTGTTTTTCTCCCTTTCAATTTCCGATAAAACCAAGAGCAATCTTTATCTGTACGATCTTCTTGGATTGCTGCCAGTCTCTGCACTCAGCTTATCACACACAAATTAAAAACGCAAGTAAAAAGCAAGTTGAAATCCTTGATGTTTTTATGTATAATCAGTCTTGGAGATGGCCTTTGGCATGACCACATACAACGCGTCATGTACGGTGCCACCTATATAAGGAGGATTTTATTATGGCAGCATGGAAAAATCTGGATACACTTGCTTCTTATGGCGAGCTTTCCAAACTGAAAAATCATGTCGATATCGCCAAGGCAATGTCTGGAGAAAACGGAGCTGAGCGTGTCGCAAAATACAGCGTACCGATGGCAGCTGGATTATGCTACAATTACGCTGCAAAAGAGGTTGACGAGACTGTTCTTGCCGCTCTTGAAAAGCTGGCTAACGAGGCTGAGCTTTCTGAAAAATTTGAGGAGCTTTACAACGGTGCCGTTATCAACACTGGAGAAAACCGTATGGTTCTTCATCACCTTGCTCGTGTACAGCTTGGAAAGGCTGTTGTTGCAGACGGCGTTGACAAGCGCGAGTTTTATGTAGCACAGCAGAAGAAGGCAGCTGATTTTGCAAACAAGGTTCACGCAGGTGAGATCACCAATGAAAATGGCGAGAAGTTCACCACCGTTGTTCAGATCGGTATCGGCGGAAGTGATCTTGGTCCTCGTGCTCTTTATATCGCACTTGAGAACTGGGCAAAGGCAAACAACACCTTCAAGATGGAAGCAAAGTTCATCAGCAATGTTGATCCAGATGACGCAGCAGCAGTTTTAGCAAGCGTTGATCTTGCACATTCCTTATTTATCGTTGTATCCAAGTCTGGAACAACACTTGAGACTTTAACTAATGAGGCATTCGTAAAGGACGCACTTGTAAAGGCTGGATTAAATCCATCCAAGCATATGTTAGCTGTTACAAGTGAGACATCTCCTCTTGCAAAGAGTGATTCTTATCTGACTGCTATCTTCATGGATGACTACATCGGCGGACGTTACTCTTCCGTTTCTGGTGTTGGCGGTGCAATCCTGTCTCTTGCATTTGGACCAGAAGTTTTCGCACAGCTGCTTGACGGTGCTGCCGAGGAAGACAAGCTCGCAGCAAACAAGAACATCTTCCAGAACCCAGATATGCTCGATGCTCTGATTGGTATTTACGAGAGAAACGTTCAGGGTTATCCGGCTACTGCTGTTTTACCGTACTCTCAGGCATTAAGCCGCTTCCCTGCTCATTTACAGCAGTGTGACATGGAGTCAAATGGTAAGACCGTAAACCGCTTCGGTGAGCCAGTTGACTACCCAACCGGTCCTGTTATCTTTGGTGAGCCAGGAACAAATGGACAGCATTCCTTCTATCAGCTGCTTCATCAGGGCTCTGACATCGTTCCGCTACAGTTCATTGGCTTTAGAAACAGCCAGTTAGGTGTTGATGTTGACATCGAAAACAGCACCAGCCAGCAGAAGCTGTGCGCAAACGTTGCTGCTCAGATCGTTGCATTCGCTTGCGGAAAGAAAGATGACAACTTAAACAAGAACTTCAAGGGACATCGTCCATCAAGTATCATCACCGGTGATGAGCTGACTCCTGCTTCCTTAGGCGCACTTCTTGCTCACTTTGAGAACAAGATCATGTTCCAGGGATTCGTATGGAACTTAAACAGCTTCGATCAGGAAGGTGTACAGCTTGGAAAGGTTCTTGCAAAGCGCGTTCTTGCACATGAAACAGACGGTGCTTTAAAGGCTTACAGTGATCTGTTAAATATCTAATCTAGGGATATTTTTACTCAAACATAAGAGCCTGCCATAAGTATGCGTAAAATTGATGCATACCCATGACAGGCTCTTTTTCTATAATATTATTTCTTTTCTCTGAAAATCGCACGGAAAATCAATCGTACTAGCGGACCGCAATAAAACATCTGATACAAAATTGCCATCGGGAAATTCATACCCCAGGTCTGTATCCATGTTGGGAAATCCTTTGTATCCTTAAAAAGAATCGTTGCGATCAAGCTCATTATCGGGCACATGATGCAGCAAATACAAATGGAAATCGCATAAGTAATAAACTGTGGACGATCATCTGGTCTCATAACAGTAAATGCAAGCATTCTTGCAATCTTTCCGACTACAAAGAATTCTAAAATAAATGCAATTGGAACCATAATAGGCATCTCGTGAAGTGCTGCTATAAAGGTTTCACCTCTCACACCTCCCATATTGAGCGCGACATTATAAACGATCATTCCGTAAACCATAATGGTCGCCATTATTGCTGTGAAAATAACATCTTGAAACTTATTTTTTGGCATAAAAAAATCCCTCCATCTGATAAAATGATACAAACAACTTGCGTGGCGGCAATTGCGTCATGTGTTGTTCGTTATCATCCAAATCATCCGAAAGGGATTGTGCGTTTCCAATATGCAGTCACTTATACTGCAACCATTTTTCATTGCTGCGCTATTTTACCACATTTTTTTGTTCATGTAAGTGTTTTTTTCTATTTTTCTTTGATTTGAGACATTTTCCATGTTTTGCACACTTTTTATTGGAATCATTTCAGCTCTTTTATAAAACTGCGCGGTGTCATTCCATATTTATTTTTAAATGCCCGATGAAAATAAGACAAATTGTGAAAGCCTACCGACAAGGAGACTTCCAAAATAGATGTATTGCCCTGCTCAAATAGCTCCACTGCCTTTTCAAGCCTGACATTGTTTACATATTCCACACAAGTCATGTTCATATGCTTTTTAAAAAAGCGCATAAAATGATATTCACTGAAACAGCAGATTTTTGCAAGTTCCTCTACGGAGATTGTCTTTGCATAATGAATTTCAATATAATCCAACACGTTTTTTAGCTTATCAGATGGCGTACCCTCCTCTGGCAGCATATTTTTTACCTGCTTTGTGCTGTATTGAAGCAGCAGAAAAATCACCTGCAAAAATAATCCCTTTAATGCAAGCTCATATCCTAGCACCTCTTCATGGTAAAGTGATGCAATTTGATAAAAAATTTTTCGAATTAATACATAGGCCGGATGCTTTGGCGTAATCAGGCATGGCAATATTAATTCATGATTCATAATAGGAACAAAATATCGTGTTGAACATATATCCGTTGAATTTCCGCCAAGAAAATTCATATGAAATACATATGTTTCAGAAACCATCTCTTCATTTTGCGGCTGCGCTAATGAAACACTATGAAGAAGAAGCGGCAAAACAAATAAAATATCTCCTTTTTTCACTTCATAATCTACCAGATCAATCTGATAAAGACCCTCTCCCTCTGTAATAAGCGTCAGCTCTGCCTCTTCATGCCAGTGCGTTGTGACTACCGGATGGACTAAGTCCAGTTTTGTAATGTATTTTTGCATCGGAAATAATGTCTCCCCATGCTTTGCACTCTCTTTTTGCTCTGGTGACGGTACATACAGCTTTTTCAAAGTGTCTCCTTTCCTTTTTCTGCTGTGTTATACTAAAACGCTCAAATACAGCAGGATTGTGTTATATGATGAAAAAATATTGCAAGAAAAATTGATTTTTGTTTTCTATAATAGCAATATAATACAATTTATCTTTTTTATCAAGCAAATTTAAATTTTTGACAGAATGGAGGCTTAATTTAAATGAATACAATAAAAAACTTACATCCAACAAATAAAAAATGGTGGCACGACAAGGTTGCCTACCAAATCTATCCAAAGAGCTTTCTTGATACAAACGGTGACGGTATCGGTGACTTGCGTGGTATTATCTCAAAGCTTGACTACTTAAAGGAGCTTGGCGTTGACATTATTTGGCTCTCACCAATCTACAAGTCACCTTTTGTTGATCAGGGCTATGATATCTCTGACTACTATGCGATTGCAGAAGAATTTGGCACCATGGAAGAGTTTGATGAACTTCTTGCTGAATCAAAAAAACGCGGTATCTCAATCATTATGGATCTTGTTATCAATCACTGTTCTGACAAGCACGAGTGGTTTAAAAAGGCACTCGCAGACCCAGACGGTGAGTATGCTGACTATTTCTTCTTCCGTGAAGGCAAAAACGGCAATCCGCCAAGCAATTATCGCTCATATTTTGGCGGCAGCTGCTGGGAACCAGTTCCAAACAGCAACAAATATTATTTACATATGTTTGCAAAAGAGCAGCCTGATTTAAACTGGGAAAATCCTACGCTCTTACAAAAGCTTTATGATATGATCAACTGGTGGCTTGAAAAAGGCTTAGGCGGTTTTCGTATTGATGCCATTATCAATATTAAAAAGGATCCGGCATTCCCTGACTATGAGCCTGACGGTGACGACGGACTTGTAAGCTGCTGGAAAATGGTCGAGCACGTAAATGGTGTCGGTGACTATCTGGAGGATTTAAAAAAGCATACATTTGAAAAATATGATGCCTTCACTGTTGGTGAGGTTTTCAATATGAAGGGCGATGAGCTTCGCGAATTTATAGGCGAAGACGGTCATTTTTCTTCTATATTTGATTTCAGTGCCGCATGCCTAAGTGACGGCAAGCACGGCTGGTATGATTCACCTTCAATTGAATTTAAAAAATGGCGCGAAACTATTATCGACTCTCAGCTTAGAAATCAGAACTATGGTTTTGAATCTAATATTATTGAAAACCATGATGAGCCGCGCGGTGTATCACGCTTTTTGCCTGAATATGCCCACACGCCGTCAGGTGCTAAAATGCTTGGAACAATAAATGTGCTGCTTCGCGGACTACCATTTTTATATCAGGGTCAGGAGATCGGCATGCAGAATGCCAAATGGAACAGTATTGATGAGTTTGATGATATCAGCACAAAGGATCAGTACCGTGTTGCAAAAGAGGCAGGACTAAGCGATGAGGCTGCACTTGAGGCCTGCAGCAAAATGAGCCGCGACAATGCCAGAACACCTATGCAGTGGACAGACGGCGAAAATGCTGGATTTACGACTGGTACTCCATGGCTTAAAGTAAACAGCAATTATACCGATATCAATGTAAAGAATCAGGAAGCTGATGCACATTCTGTATTAAACTATTATCGCAAGCTTATTGCTCTTCGTAAGTCAGATGAATACAAGAGTCTCTTCACCTATGGTGAGTTTGTGCCTGTTTACGATGATACAGAAAGTATCATGGCTTTCTATCGAAAGGATGAGTCAAAGTGTGTTCTTATTGCTGCAAACTTTGGAAAAGAGCCTGCTTCTGTGACACTCAAATCCCAGGCAGCACGCATTCTGTTATCCACAAGACCAGACGGCAGCGTACAGATTGATACCACATCTGCACCGAAACTGACACTTGACAGCTGCGAGGCAGTTGTGATTGAATTGTAATTGCTTGGGACAAAATTGCTTTTCCTGTTCCTAATAAATAAAAAGGAGGAAGCACACATGAATCAAATAGAGCGAAGAGATGCCGGCCTTGCTTATATCTCAGACGACTCCGTTTTTGAGGAACAAAAAAAATGCAGACAAATTCTGCAAAAACTAAACTTTATTGACCGTTCTGACTTTGCTGGAATCTCCGAAATAGTAAAAGAACTTTTCGGAAAATCAGAGGGAGCCTTTGTCAATCCACCATTTTATTGCGACTACGGCAGCCACATCGAAGTCGGCAAAAATTTCTTTGCCAACTATAATTGCACTCTTTTGGATGTTGCAAAGATCAAGATTGGTGACAACTGCCAGATGGCACCAAATGTCGCAATCTACACAGCTGGCCATCCAATTCACCCAGTTAGCAGAAATTCCGCCTATGAGTACGGCAAAGAAGTCACAATCGGTGACAATGTATGGCTCGGCGGCAACACCGTTGTCTGCCCAGGTGTCCACATTGGAAATAATGTTGTCATCGGTGCTGGAAGTGTTGTAACAAAAGATATTCCAGACTGGTCCATCGCTGCTGGCAATCCATGCAAAGTGATCCGCAGCATTACAGAAGACGACAAGCGACTTCTGTTTCACAATGAAGAAATCGATGATGAAGCCTGGGCTGATATCATATCAAGAATGAGTTTCTAATTATTTTTTTACAGAAATCACAGAGGACAGGGATACACTTTCCCTGTCCTCTACTCAACACCAGACTAGTCAATCGCCTCTGGCAATTCATGCAAAATGATCCGCAGCATTACGGAAGATGACAAGCGACTCCCTAGGGCCGGGTGTCAGGCACTTGTCCCTCTTTGAAATCTGACCCATTGGTTCTTTCATCGATCACATAACCAAAACACGTATATGATATCTCCCTACGTTGGCATTATCCAAAAGCACTCTATTAATTTGCAAAATTGATTACAACCGGATCAGAAGTAGAAATCTCGTCATATGTGTCTGCATCTGACACAACAACACAAAACTCCAGAGACTCTAGCTCTTCCATTGGGCAATAATCATCAGAGTCCTCATACATGTCAATCACTTCTTTTGTTTTCTTGCCTGCTACAATATCAGCATAAAATCCGGTATAGCACATAAAGCCATTGATTGATTCATCATCATACCCTACATTGATTTTCTTATCTGTAAGATTCTCAATAATAAAATTAATCGTGTATCCATCTCCGTACTCATTTTCCTTGAGTCCATTGTATGTAACGATCACAGAATCATCCTGATATACAATATCACCCTCTACTGTTGCGTCTTCTCCACGTAACGTTTTTTAACTCTGCTTTCAGCTCGGCAATCTGCTTTTCCAACTGCTGAATCAATTTTTCAATTTCAGATGCTCGGTCTTCACCTGTACCACTTTCTTCAGTGCTGTCTACCTCAATACTAGTTTCCTCTTCTGTGCTAGTCTCTTCTGCCATTACTGGCATCGCTACGGACATAATGGTAGCTGCTGCTAATGCATAAACATATCGTCTCATAGGGCAATTCCTCTCCTTCATAATTATTGTTTTAATTGTAACAACAATACAATTATTTGTCAACTGCTTGACGAATATCTAATCGAACCAGATCAATTCCTGATTTCACAATAAAACAGTCTAGATATTTGTTTCTATCTTTCGTTCTCTGCTGTTACATTAAAATCCGCCTCATCATCGATAACAATACAATTCACTTTTTTTGAAAATGCAGTGCAGGCATCCAGTGCAATAATGCCCTCGCCATAGTAAGGACTAAAGTCGGGATCATTTTCAAATTCTCCGCCTTTATTTTCATAATGAGTATGACCAAACGAACAGTGCCAATGACCACATACAATTTTCTTTCCAGGCTCAACTACATGGTTATGAGCAGCTTGCATTCCATTTTGCCATCTCGCCTGATTCCAAACTACTTTGTCAGCGTCTCGCCAATTGCTATTATAAATATATTCAACCGGATCAAACAGACCACCCTTTACTGTACATGGAATCCATCCATGGACGAAAATATAATGAGAAGTCTCATAATAGTCCAACATAGACGGTATGATCGTCTCTTTTAATAATTCCAGCATCAGATCTTCATGATTACCTCGAATCAGTATCACTTCATCCTTGGCAAGCAAATCAAGGATAAATTCTTGCAATTCTGCAGCTTGTTTGCCTCGATCAAACAGATCCCCACAGACAATCAACTTATGTTGTTCTGTGTCTGTGAAAAAACCTTTTTCAGTTAATGCAAACTTAAGTTCATCAAAAAAACCATGAACGTCAGCAACAACATAATACTTCATTTCTAATTGTATTCTCCTTCCTAGACTTTGAATGTCCAGTTTTTGGCTCTCAAATGCTACACTGGCAGGCAATCAGCAGACAGGGAGTTGTCTTTCTTGTCGTGCTTCTGATTTTTTCAGCCCTCTTTGGATACAATGGAATTTTGTTGCTTAAATTGTTTCATTAATTTAGGAGTAAACTACTGTGGACAATCAATGAGCCAAAACAATGTCATTAAAATAAGACATTGTAGGCCAAAATAATCGTCCTCGGTGGTCACTCCAATGGTTGATTCATTATTTTTTCAAACTGCTCTACCGTCATGTTCGCCTTAGCAGCTGCCTTTTCAATGTTCAAGGAATTATCTCTAACTAAATCTATAAGAGTGATGAGCTTGCCTTCTGCCTTACCTTCTGCCTTACCTACAGCAATACCTTCCTGCTTACTTTCGTCAATCATATCTCTAACTGCTTTACACATGTCAATTTCCCCCTTTCCATCTGGAACATAGATTGGTGTATTCGTAATGTCGCGTATTACTCTCGCAGCATCATTATCCATAACCATTACCTGGCTATCATTTAAAAATTTCGACAACGCTTTCTTGTCTTTCGAATACTTAATATATCCAAGCACATCTCCAAGACTTGACGAAAACTTTTTTAAATCAGCTTTTGTTAGCTTATAGGGCCTGGTGTCAGGCACTTGCCTCCTTGATTCAGCCGATAACTTCCGCGACCATATTTTTCAAGCACTCCTTCGTCACAAAGTTTCTTTAATACACGCTGTAATTGCCTTCTGCTACAGTGAAGACTCACCATCGCCGCATTTACGCTAGTAATCTGATGGCTCGGCCAAATCTCATTCAAATATAACAAGACCTTTTCCTCTAACGTCTGAACAGCCAACTCTATTTTTGCCATCATCGACAATTTATCTGCCATCTGTGCCATGACAAATTTTAAAAATACGTGATCTCTCTCTAACATCGTTCGATTGCTGTCAAAAGGAATCGCAAGGCAAAGCACCGATTCCGTCGCTTCCGTAAAAAACGGGCTAAATTCATCCTTACAAAATTCAACATCGCCAAGCAAAGTTCCCTCTTTTGAGAGGGTGATGCTATAGGTTCGACTCGTTTCATCCATCCCGAAAATCTGAACCGTCCCACTTACAATCAAGAGAAACTGCCGTAACGGCATAAGAGGCTGCGTCAATAATTCTCCTTTTTCATATTGTAGCAAGTGGACTGATTGCGGTCTTTTTTGAAAGTGCTCACTTTCCTGCCTTAAAATAGACTCTATTCGTTTTTCATCATGAATTTCTTGCATACTACCACCTCTTATTTTTCTTTATTGTGCCATATGTCACAAACAAACGCAAGCAAATTTGTTATACTAATTTGCGGAATTTTTGAATTATTTTTTAGAAAGGATATTTTTATGGATACGATTTTTGATACGAAACATCTTTACCGAACCTACTTTAAAATGGCGCTTCCTGTCGTTCTCGGTTTGGTTGTGACACTCATTTACAATCTTGCCGACACCTTCTTTATTGCACAGACAAAAGACACCGCACTAATTGCCGGTGTCTCTGTCTGTTCTCCTGTTTTTACCACACTGATGGCATTTGGCAATATCTATGGTCAGGGTGGAAGCTCCCTAATCTCACGTCTTCTTGGTCAAAATAATCTTGAGGGAACCAAGCGAGTCAGCTCCTTTTGCTTTTATATTGCGATTGCAACCGGTGTCGTTCTTGCAATTTTAATGATGGCATTTTGCTCCCCTCTACTCACTCTCTTGGGTACAGATAGTGACACATTCTCCCATGCAAGAGACTATTACAGTGTGCTTGCCATCTGCGCACCGATTGTTGTTCTTAGCTTCATTCATTCCAATTTGGTTCGCTGTGAAGGGCTTGCCTCTCAGTCTATGATTGGAAGCGCACTCGGCACTGTCATCAACATTATTTTAGACCCAATTTTGATTTCCGTTTTCCATATGGGTTCACTTGGTGCCGCAATTGCAACTGTAATCGGCTATTTGTGCAGTGATCTGTATTTTATTGGACTGCTTCACAAAAAGAGCCACTGTCTGTCTATCTCTTTTGGCTATTGCAAAGTAAGTCTTGAGGAAGTAAAGCAAATCCTCGGCGTTGGCATTACAGCAGCGCTGACCAATTTGATGCAAAGCCTCACCGTCATTGTGTTAAATCAATTTCTTCTCTCCTACGGCAGTGATCGAATCGCAGCAATGGGAATTGTCTTGAAAATCAATATGATCGTCCAGCTTGTCATGACAGGATTTGCCTTCGGTGCAGTTCCTCTTTTTGGCTATCTGTACGGTGCAAAGCTGCATGGTGAATTGAAGAAACTGATTCGATTTTGCATGAGCTTTTTAACTGCGATCGCCCTTATTTTAACTATTGTCTTGTGCGTAAAATCAGCATTTTTCATGAAAATTTTCGTTCAGGATTCTGAGATGATTACACTTGGCTCTCAAATGCTACGCTGGCAGGCAATCAGCTCTGTATTCGTCGGAATTATCCTAATATGTACGGTACTTTTTCAGGCAACCGGAAAAATCATCCCGTCATTTTTACTGTCAATCAGCAGACAGGGAGTTGTCTTTCTTGTCGTGCTTCTGATTTTTTCAGCCCTCTTTGGATACAATGGAATTTTGATGGCTCAGGCAATTGCCGATGTGCTAAGTGCTGTACTTGCAATGTTCCTACTATACCGAATAAAGCTAATCTCATCTATTGCTTAATTTGTTTCATTGATTTGGGAATAAACCACTGGGGACAATCAATGAGCCAAAACAATGTCATTAAGATAAGACATTGTAGGCCAAAAGAACCGTCCCCTGGTCATTCATAATCACAAAGGACAGGGATATGTTTTCCCTGTCCTCTGTTGTTTTATTTTTGATATTTATACGATTCTTCAATTGCGTGAATCAGATCTACAATTAGCCTATTATATGGTGCTGCTACATTATAGAGCTTTGCCTGCTCTACAATTGCACCGTTAATTGCATCAATCTCTGTTTTCCTGCAGTTCATGACATCCTGTGACATGGACGAGTATCCTTTTCCTGCATCCTCACATACGTGATGCACCATATTTAACACTTCCATGTAAGAAAAATGTGTACCATCTGCTTCTGCAACATCAACTGCCTCACAGATCATTTTTTCAGCAAAATCCCACGCGTAATGGTTATCGATCATGGAACGAATCGGAGAACGTGTGATTGCTGTGAAAGTATTGATAGACAGATTTACAAAAAGCTTGCTCCATATGATACGCTGAATATCATCAGAAATTTCTACTGCAAATCCACTTTCCTCAAGCAGATTTGAAATAATCTGCAGATTGCTGTTTTCTTTTAGATTGCTGCCTATAGTTGTTGCACCTGTTCCGCTGTGACGCACATGACCGTTTCCATTGTTAACAGAATTATGTTTGCTTGTTCCAATAATAATATTTTTCTTAACAACATACTGTTCAATCTTGCGATCATTTCCTGCTCCATTTTGCAGTGTCATTACAAGCGTATGTTCCCCAAACAACTTGCGATTTGTTTTCAGCGCATCTTCCGTATACGTAGACTTGACAAATACAATTACAAGATCTGCATCTTCCTTGTACTCACCAGATAAGCAGGCACGAACTGATGAGAAATGCTGCTCTGTTCCATCCTCTTCTGACACTGTAATTCCATTCTTATTAATTGCGTCTACCTGTGGCTGGTAGCTATCAAGCATAATGACCTCATTGTGTCGGCTTAAATAAGCACCATAGAGGCATCCCAATAGCTCCCGCACCAATAATTACAACCTTCATATTTCATTACCTCCCATTTTTGACCGTATGTTA
>ENA-OPYX01000125-OPYX01000125.1-human-gut-metagenome-genome-assembly--contig:-NODE-125-length-42666-cov-5.148193_pt1 | contig 42666 bp, 30 predicted proteins | sample MGYA00242639_ERZ504486 | MGnify/ENA primary metagenome ERZ504486 (study PRJEB26092, sample SAMD00036296) | human gut metagenome | host: Homo sapiens | study: EMG produced TPA metagenomics assembly of... | reverse complement strand
AATGATCGCCATTCTTTCTGTAGTAATAATCTGGCACTGTCTTCTGAAACCATGAATCTGCCAGATGATAAGTATGATTATATACAACATCCATATTCACGCGGATTCCATTTTCATGAAGTGTCTTAATCATCTGCTTCATTTCATTGACACGTACTTCCCCATGATATGGATCTGTACTGTAAGAACCTTCCGGCACATTATAATTCTTAGGATCATAGCCCCAGTTGAACTGCGCTGTATCTGGCTTTGTTTCATCTACAGTAGCATAATCACAGCTCGGCAGAATCTGTACGTGAGTCACTCCAAGATCCAGAATATGATCAAGTCCTGTAGCCAGCCCTTCCCTGTTCTTTGTTCCGCGCTCTGTCAGTCCAAGAAACTTACCTGCATTCCGAATCCCGGAAGAAGCATCGGAAGACAGATCACGAATATGTACTTCATAAATCACTGCATCTGTTGCATTATTAAATGCCGGTCTGACATCTGAATCAAATCCATCCGGATCGGCAGCTTTCAGATCAAGGATCTCACCTCTGTTGCCATTTACGCCTGCACTTCTTGCATATAAATCAACAACTTCATTTACTTTATTACCGATCTGTACTGAATAAGTATAATATACACCATTCAGGTCTCCTGTCTTTTCACACACCCAGGTTCCTTTGACATCTGCTGTCATTGGAATTGTTTCTATCAAATTGTCACCATCGCCCTGCTCATATAGGTTAAGCGATACTTTCCCGGCAGCAGGTGTCCATATACGAAATGTTGTCTTTTCTTTTGTATATACAGCCCCCAGATCGTTACCGTCATATACCAATTCATCATTAAAATAAGTAGAACCAATCTTTTTTTTCATCGATACCATACATCCTTAATAGCCCTGTCTGTTCAAAGAATCATCCTGTTACCCGCCTAGTATACCTCTCCCTTTTCAGTTCGTCCAGTTAATTTTTTCGTTTTTTTTCGTAAATTATCCTATTTTGTCAAGTATACTACCGCTTCATACGGACGGATTTTTTCTGAAATATCTTTATAGTTTCCTATCAGAATTCCCCGGTTTTCTTTTACCATATCCGCAATAGAAGCCGGAACATCCAGTTCTTTTTCCGTGAAATTGCAGATTACCAGTATTTTTTTATTCTCGGATGATCTTGTATAAATGTAAAGATTTTCATCTGCATCTTCAAGTCCGTCGAACGTTCCATAAACGATCACTTCTTCCTCTTTGCGCAGTTCTATGAGTTTCCTGTAGTAATTGTATATGGAATCCGGATCTTCCACCTGAGCAGCCGCATTGATCGTTTTATAATTCGGATTCACGGCAAACCATGGCGTTCCCGTGGTAAATCCTGCATTTTCTGAATCATCCCACTGCATAGGTGTCCTTGCATTATCCCGTCCTTTCTTACTGATAATGTCCATCATCTGATCATGCGTATATACTTTTGTATCGGTAACAAGATCTATATAAATATTTTTTTCTTCTATATCGTCACATTCAGACACATCCGAAAAATGCATATTGGTCATTCCAAGTTCTTCCCCCTGATATACATACGGTGTTCCCTGCATCATGTGGAGACAGGTTGCAAGCATCTTTGCTGAAAGCTCCCTGTATTCCCCGGAATCATTTCCCCATCTCGAAACAACCCTTGGCTGGTCATGATTGTTCCAGTACAGACTGTTCCATGCTACTTCCTCTAACCCTTTCTGCCAACGGTTTAAACTTCTTTGAGATCCGGAAGATAAAGTTTCTTATCTGTCCACTTTCCATGTTCATCCGAATCCACATCCATATGCTCAAACTGGAATACCATGCTTAACTCTTTTCCATCGCTTCGCGCATATTTTTTTGCCTCTTCGAGCGTAACGCATGATGTTTCACCCACTGTCAGAAGGTTATACCTGCTTAATACTTTTTGGTTCATCTCCTGAAGATATTCATGTTCATGAGGTCCATTGGCTGTGACTGCACCACAAAAAGAATATTTTTCCCCTTCTTTTACCGGACCATCTTTGTATTCTTCCGGCTTGCTGATCAGACTGATCACATCCATCCGGAATCCGTCAATGCCTTTTTCACACCACCATGTCATCATATCAAAAACTTCTTTTCTTACCACAGGATTATCCCAGTTAAGATCAGGCTGTTCCGGCACAAACTGATGCAGATAATACTGTCCGGTTGTCTCATCAAACTGCCATGCAGATCCACTGAAATATGATCCCCAGTTTGTCGGTTCATGACCATCTACCGGATCTTTCCAGATATAATAATCGCGGTATTTATTATCTTTTGATTTTCTGCTTTCCAGAAACCATTTATGCTGGTCAGATGTATGGTTGACAACCAGATCCATTACCAGTTTCATTCCTCTTTGATGAATTTCTTTTAATAATTCATCAAAATCTTCCATTGTCCCGAACTCATCCATTATATCCTGATAATCGCTGATATCATATCCGTTATCTTTATTTGGAGATTTATAGATCGGGGATACCCAGATAACTGTGATACCGAGATTCTTTATATAGTCTAATTTTTTTATGATCCCCTGAAGGTCTCCGATTCCATCTCCGTTACTATCCATAAAACTCCTTGGATAAATCTGATAAACAACTGCTTCTTTCCACCATGCTTTCTGCATCTTTTTTCTCCTTATAAATCAGCGGTCATGATCTCAATGACTGCCAGTCTGATCTCTTTTTTTAAATTCGTCGTCTCAAGCTCGCCTAAGATATCTGCCAGATTTTTTCCACTACTTAAAAGCCGGTATGCAGACTCTTTTGCAAGATTACTGTCCTGTGCCTGATTCAGCAGATCATACACACGCTCCAGTGTATGGTTGTCATTTAATGTCAGTTTCTGTTCAAAAAACAATTTCCACTTTTTCATCCACTGACACTTTCGGAATGTGGATTCTGATACATCCCTTCTTCCACTGATATTCATACGTTATTTTGATTTCTTTTCCACTTATGTATACTTTAGGCACTGCCTCTTTCACTCCACACAGTTCCACTGTATAATCCCGGAATTCCGGGATCAGATCTGTCTGTCCGGCCGCCCCTTCGATTGTGAACGCCCCTCTTTCCCAGTCAAAATGCATGGATGTAAAGCAACAGCTCCTGCCATCTTTATAATCCTCGGTTTCACCGTCATCCTCATAATGTGTATAATTGCCATCCGCTCCGCCATAGACTCTTATGATAAGTTCTTCCGGATTTTTCAGAAAATCTTTTCCGAACAGCTCTTTCTGCATCGGAATGATGCCCCCTGCTTTTACAAGCACCGGAATACTGTTAATGCCGCGGAACATCCACATTACTTTCTCACCTTTATAGATCAATCCGGTAAAGAAATCGTGGTAACAGCCTTCCGGTATCCACGCTTTTACTTTTCCCTGATTTAAACTCGCTATCTGGTCACTTGTAATCGGTGCAACAATCATATCTGTTCCAAAAAGATACTGGTTGTTGCTTACTCCCTCAACAAAAGAATGATCCTGAACCGGATATGCCTGTTCCTTTTCCGGATAATCGTAATACATTGGTGCAATGACCGGGCGGTATTCTTTGTATGCCAGATAGTTCATGGTGTAAAGATAAGGCAGTAACTGATGCCTTAAGCGCAGGGCTTCTCCCATCGCATGTTCTACTTCCGGTCTGAAATTCCATGGTTCTTTTCCACTGAACGACATTTTAGTACTGTGCAGCCTGTTGATTGGGGAAAATGTCCCTAACTCATACCAGCGTGCCTCCATAACATCTGACCGGATTCCAAGCATATGTCCGCCTATATCATGACTCCACCATCCATATCCGATATTTGATGCCGTTGCTGTAAAATAAGGCTGGAAATCAAGAGACTCCCACGTTACAACCGTATCCCCGGAAAAACCTACCGGATATCTGTGAGAACCAGGACCTGCATAACGTGAAAATGTCATTTTTCTTTTTCCATCCCGTCCACTGTCAAGATAATGGTAATGATTCAGCATCCAAAGCGGATCTAACTCTTTCACTGCCGTATGTCCACCCTGCTGCCAGTCCAGCCACCAGAAATCAACTCCCTCTTCCTCAAGCGGATGATGTACGATCTCAAAATAATTTTCCAGAAACTCCGGATCTGTAATATCGAATTCAACCGGTTCTCCGGCTGCCGGATCCATTCCCATTGCCTCTGCCATTTCTTTATACATACTTTCGCATTCCCGGATACCGAGTGCCGGATGTACATTTAAAGTCACTTTCATTCCCCTGTCATGCAGATTATCCATAAAACTCCCCGGATCCGGAAACAGATCTCTGTTCCATGTATAACCGGTCCAGCCGGAACCATACTTCTTGTCAATATCTGTGATATGCCAGTCCATGTCAATGACTGCCACCGAAAACGGGATTTTTTCCGCTAAGAAACGATCCATCAGTCTCTGATACTCATCCTGTGAATACTCGTAATATCTGCTCCACCAGTTTCCAAGTGCATATTTTGGAAGCATTGGGACACGGCCGGTAACCCTAAAAAAATCTTTTACCGCGCCCCGATAATCATGACCATAGGCAAACAGATAGAAATCCTCTCCTCCCTGTTTTCTCTCTTTGATCCAGCCATCCCCGGTAAGTAAAATCGTTTTTGAATCATCTAATACTGCAAATCCATCCCTGGAAAGAATTCCTTTTTCCAGTCTGATTCTGCCGTCTGCTTCATCGAGCGTACGGGCAGTTCCAAAAAGATTACGATCCTCTTTTCTGCCATAATACCATTCCAGATCACATCCATTGTCCGGTTTTTTCAGCTTCACACTCAGGTATGCTCTCATCAAATGCTCTCTCATCATAGCGTATCCGTATGCTTTTTGTCTGGATCTCCAGAAAGTTATTTTTCTGCTTTATCTCAAAAGGAACCTCTTCTAAATCCCTGTACCATATTACCTGCGAAGCCTCATCCACAAATGCACCGGATTCATTATATTCAAATCTGACCAGCCTGTCCGTCAGAAATGTAATACGGTAATTTTTTCCAAGAACAATATTCCGCGGATCTGCTTTTGGTCTTCTTTCACATATGAACTGCTGTTTCATCGTCTATTACACATCCTTTCGTATTTTTACATTTTGAAAAATCTTCTTTTAAGAAAAAACTGTTGATCCATGCAATTCCTGAGATACCGATCAGAAACCAGATACCAAATGCAATTGGAATTTTTGAAATAATAAAAAAATGGAAGGGTATTCAAACCCAGCATAAGCAATGTATATGGAATATTCGAGATTCCGAGCAATACGGCATTCCTCACAGTTGCTTTCACAGTATTCTCAAAGTAAGATTCCATTGGAAACGCGTAAGTAAAAATCTCTGCTACTATGATCCCGGCTGCGATCACAAGTATCTGCAAAGCATTCATCGTTCTGTCTGCAGCAAAAATATGATAATCCAGATATAGCATTGCGATCACCAGTACACCCACAAGATAAATGATCGTAGATGACCTGAAACTTGCTTTAAACAACTTCCAAAAATCCTTTATCAGATATCCTTCTTTTTTCTCCTGTATGCGAAAGATGCATCCATAAACGGCTGTTATGGATGCCCCTATCGTAACGATCGGAATACAAAAGAGGATTGCTAAAAGATTTAATCCAACCAGATCTGCGATCCGGTTTAATACCTTTACAAACTTTCCATCATTCTGCAGCATTTTTCTCTCCTATGCTCTTATGCCCGAAATTCGTTTTTTCCTTTGCTGACAGTTACTGTCTGACCCATGATCTCTGCCTCGAAATCTTCCCCTTCGTTTATAACTTCCACACCATCTTTGCAGACTGTGATATGAAGTTCGTTTCCTTTCCAGTAAAGAGGATATGTAAACTTCTCCCACTGTTTTGGACAATTTGGAGCAATACGGAGATGTCCGTCACGGATTCTTATTCCACCGAATCCCATTACCACATCCTGCCATACACCTCCCATATTTGCACTGTGGATTCCTGCATCAGAGGATTTCATCTCCTGTCCAAGATCGGTAAGTGCAGCACTCATGAACATATCATAAGCCTCTTTCTCCATACCAAGATCACATGCAGTGATACTGTGGATCGCCTTGGAAAGAGATGAATCATGCAGTGTTCTTGCTTCATAGTATACATAGTTCTTTGCCTTATTATCCGGTGTTGTGATATCTTCCATCTGATACAGAAGTTCTACAATATCAGCCTGTTTACCTGCCTGCATTCCCTGTACATCTTCCCCTGAATAATCATGAAAGACCGTTCCCACAACAGATGCATTCTTATACACAGAAAGATCTATTTCTTTTAGATCAAAGTATCCGTCAAACTGAGGAATAATCCCTGTTTTTTCATCCGGCTGCGGCAGATAAAGTTTCTTCATTTTATCTTTCAGTTCTTCCTCTAACTGTTCTAATGATGTACCCTCTTCCTGCATTAATTTCTGCATTTTCCCGTAGATATCTTTCTTCTCATCACGGATGCATGCAATTACCTGTGCTGCAAGTCTCATATTTTCATGTGCCATATAATTCGTATATGCATTATTATCCACATGTTCTTTGTACTCATCCGGTCCTATAACATCACGGATTTCATATCTGTTGTTTTCTTCAATCCACTCCAGACGGCTGTTCCAGAATCTGGCAGTCTCGATCGTCATCTCATAGCCATATCTATCCATGAAGTCCTGATCATCTGTTGCAGCATAATACTGCCACAGTGCAAAAATAATATCAGACGTAATGTGCTGCTCGATCACTCCGGTTAAACAGATCATCGGCTCTCCGGTATGAACATTGACACCGGTCACATACGGTGTAACTTCACCATCACTGACCCATGCTGCTTCCCACGGGTACATGGCTCCTTTGTAACCATTTTCGATCGCTTTCTTTCTTGCACCGTACAGTCCCTTATAACGGAATTCCAGAAGAGTTCTTGCCGTCTCCGGTTCTGCCATCTGGAAATATGGGAAAATAAATGTCTCTGTATCCCAGAAAGAATGTCCTTTATATCCTTCTCCACTAAGTGCCTTTGCACCAATACCAACCCGGTTATCTTCCCTGCGTACCATGATCTGAAGATGATAAAGTGCAAAACGCACCGCTATCTGTGCATCATCTTCTTTACTATCAATCTGAATATCCTGTTTCTTCCAGATTTTCTCCCAGACTTTTTTACTTTCTTCCAAAAGAGTTTCATAGCCTTTTTCTTCTGCTTCTTTTAAATTATCAAGACCATCCCTGCAGACATTCTCTCCTTCCGGCTCTTTCCCTGATGCCACATACTCCAGATCTCTGCTGGAATGGACCGTTGAAATCTTCTCCACTCTTGCAGTCTCTCCCTGTGGAATGACAAGCTGAATTTCAGCGTGGATTTTTCTTCGGTCATCAATGATCTTAGATGCCGCATCTTCTGTATACTTTCCGCTCTGGAATACTTTATGTACGGTGCTGACTGCAATTGAAACTGCCGATTCTGTCGTGACCATACCCATTTGAAGAAATTTTTCTTCAAATGCACGCTTGGAAAATTCTGTGAGATGCTGTGCCCCATGATTTGTTACCTGTGCGTTGATTCCGCTCACAACCGTTGCTTTTACGTCGCAGTTTACAGGTTTGATCTCAACATATGCACCGATCACATGTACGTTCTTATAAGACACAAAACGATGGAAAGACAGCTGCACGACATTCCCGTTTTTTCCTTCCCACAGGACATTACGGCAGGTTTCCCCCGTATAAAGATTTAATGTTCTTGAATACTCTTTTAGATTGTCCTCTGTCATGGAAAAACGTTCACCATTAAGTTCGATTTCCATATTCACAATATCAGAAACATTCGGAAGTTCAGTTGCTTCCTCTTTGCTTGCTTTGTTGAATGTTCCTGTGATGAACATACCCCTGACAGTATCCACATATCTTTCTTCCAGCGAATTGCGGAGGCCTAAATAACCATTCCCCTGTGTGAAGATGGACTCACATTTTCCAGTATATTTCTCATGAAAGCTGGTCTCCTCAATGATCCAGCTTGTCTCTGCCCCTGTTCCTTTTCTGTAATTCATAACTGGCATAGCTTCATTCTCCTTTATTAACCTTTAATTCCGGATGCAGCAACAGATTCCTGTACCTGCTCCTGTGCAAAGCAATATACAATGATTGCCGGAACCACTACGAGTGTGAGTGCCGCAAACATTTTCGTGTAATCGTACGATAATGACTGGTTAAAAAACTGTAATGCAACCGGCAGCGTCCTGTTCTTCTCTGATGATGTAAGAAGTGATGCATAGAAATATTCATTCCAATTGCCGAGAAACATTAAAATTCCAGCGGTAGAGAGACCTGATTTCGCAAGTGGAAGATTGATCATAAAAAATGTACGGAAAAACCCTGCACCATCAATCGTAGCAGCCTCATCCAATTCTTTTGGAACTCCCATAAATGCCGATTTCAAAATGAAAATCGACATTGCAATACCGCTTCCCAGATATACAAGGATCAAACCTGTTTTGGTATCATACAGATGCATGGAATTGATCAGCGAAAAAATCGGCTGTGCTTTTGCATGACCCGGAACAAGCATTGTAATTGTAAATAGTGCAAAAATAAGATTTCTTCCCGGGAACTCATATTTCGCCAATACATAGGCCGCCATTGCAAAACAGACCAGGGATATCACCGTAGATATCAGCGATATCATCAGCGAATTGCCAAAATAACTAAAGAAATCATATTTCTGGAACAGATATGTGTATGCCTCTTTTGCTGTTGTAATACCTGTTGGCAGTGTAAATGGTCCCTCCAGAATCTGTGCATTCGTTTTAAAGGAGGATAATGCCACCCATACGATTGGGAATACACTCAGCATAATAACAATGAATTCTGTTCCATAAATCAGGATATTTGTTAATATTTTTTTTATCACATTCATGATTGTTCCTCCTAGTAGATTGAATCATTCATACGGAATGCCTTTGTTACAATGTACATAACCAGTAAACCGATCAGGAACATGATCACACCGATCGCATTGGCAAATCCGTAGTTGTAATCTGTGATCGCACGTACCAGCAGTACAGATAAACTCATCGTATCATCACCAGGTCCTCCGGCTGTCGTAAGTGCGATCGCTTCATACATGGAGATACGTGATGTGATAGAACATAACATTCCGGTTCCTATGGAGATCCGGCAAAGAGGAAGTTCCACGAAACGGATCAGCTGCCATCCATTCGCTCCGTCAAGTTTTGCTGCTTCGATCAGTTCTTTTGGAATCGCCATTAAATCATTCAATACGATCAATGTGACAATAACTGCATAAAACAGCCATGTAAGGGTAACTGCCCAGAATGCATATGGACTCTGGTAGAACCACTGCGCCGAAAAATCTTTATCAAATACACGTATCACTGAGTTTAAAACACCCATCTGGTCATTGAAAATAAACCGGTAAGATCAATGCCCACGCTGCTGCTGAAATAATATTTGGTATCATAAATACAGAACGTGTGAATTTCCATCCGTGAGGCTTCAGATATAAAACAAATGCCGTGAGCACACCAAATCCTACATGGAAACGTCATTGCAATAGCCGACCATAAAATCAGGTTTTTGATCGATGCTGCAGAAGCACTGTTGGTAAAGAGTTTTATATAGTTACTGATCCCATTAAAAAGAAGGATCATTAAATCCATCCCATTTTGTAAATGATGTTGTAAGCATCACAGCGATCGGCTGTACATAAAACATCACAAATATAATGATTGTCGGAAGAAGGAATGCGTAAATCCATTTAAAATTTTTAACCTGCACTTTTCCGTATTTTTTCTTTTTGTCATAATATTTCCTTTCCTTTCAGAAATATCCATTATTTTCAGATACATTCCGCGTTCAGAAGGCAATCTTCTGAAGAAAAGGGGGGAATCAATTTGTCCGTAAATGATCCCCCCTCCATGATTTCATCGATTATTTGTCGCCAGCTTCAGCGGCTTTTGTTGTAAGAGTCTCACAGAACTCTTCCGGAGTAATCTGTCCATTTACTAACTGCACAAGATTGGTACCAAATACACTGGTTGCTACGGAATCAGGCATAATAGTTTTTACATTAGGAACGATATTTGTATCAGATGTCAGTAACTCGGCCTGCTGTTTTACCAATGGTTTTTCATCTAACTTCGAAAGAAATTCATCGCTATAGGTAAGATTCGGTATCTGGCATCCCTCTGTAAGTGCAAATGTCTCTAACTCATCTTTTGAATAAATAAATGCAAGAAATGCTTCTGCACATTCTCTCTCTTCATCCGTACCACCATTGGTAAGCGTCCATCTGCCAAATACTTTTGTATCACAGATTGACACATTGCCAGGATAATAATCCGCATTTACATCCGCTCCATTAAATCCATTAGACCAGTTATCAGAAGCACTGTCCACGAATTCGGAGTTCATCCAGGGACCATTGCAGATAACGGCTGCCTGATCAGACATGAATGCATTGGCTGCGTCTGCATATGCTGCACCAACTGCATTAGAGGATGCATTTGTTTTCCAGATCTCTGTTAATTTTGTTACAGCATTTACGAATGCCGGCTCTGTGTAATCGTAGCATTTGGTTCCTTCATTCGATTGAAGCCATTCTTTACCGCCATCTTCATTTGCGATCAATGCCGTTAAAAACAATGCTGATGTCCATGCATCGTCAACTGTCTGGAACGCTAATTTGTTGTCACCAAGAGAACTGATAAATTCATCCATTGTCATGGCTGAAACTGTTTTCTCCGGTGAGTACAGTGCTGAGTTATAGTATAAACCTACGTTAGAAAGTGTGATCGCCGGCACACTGATGATATCACCGTTCTCCTGTGTACAATATTCCAAAGAAGAATCTACGCAAAGCTCTTTGATCTCTGGATGTTCATCCAGAAAATCATTCATCGGGTAATACAGTTTTCCCGGGATCATTGCTGTCTTGATCCATTCTATGTTAGGTGTCTGGATCAGTGCAGGAAGTGAATCAGACTGTGCCAGCTGGCTGATCTTGTCTGTATAAGATGCCTCAACGACTTCTTCTAATTCAATATGATATTTTCCTTTGTTTGCCTCATTAAATCTCTCAACGGCAGGTTCAAAATATATAGCACCCACATTCTCTCCGACAAAATAGGTCGGGATTGTAAGTGTGATCTCACCACCGTCAGATGCATTCTCTGTCTTTCCTCCCTTTTCGGTTGCTGATGCACTGTTATTACCGCCGTTTGAGCCACCGCATGCTGCAAGGGACGCTGTCATTGCTGCCACAAGTAAAAATAGATACAAATCTTTTCTTCATATGTATTCCTCCTGAAATATTAGTATAAAGTAAAAAACCTAAAACGTTTTGGTAACTGATAAACGAATCATATCCCAAAACGTTTTGGTTTTCAAGTCTTTTGTGCATTTTTTGTTTTTTCATCATGTTTCACGAATTTTATTGTTTACTTTTATATAATTTTTCACAAGTTCATTTCTTTGTTGATGCGCGTTTCATAAGTTTGTATTCCATGGGTATCCAGTCTGGTACACGGTTTCCTTCAATCATGCTGATGACCGTATTCGCACACGCTACGCCCATTTTGTAAGGATACTGCTTAATCGATGTAATCCCTCCGTGAATATACTGTGAAACCGTATAATCATCAAACCCTGCTATTGCTACATCATCCGGCACCCGTACTCCAAGCTGTCCCATGCCTTCAATTGCTCCAATCGCAATGCTGTCACTCACACAAAAAAAAGCATCAATCTCCGGATAGCTTTTTTTTAATTCTATTGACTTTTGAACTGCTGTTTTCTGCTCAAACAGACAGTCCTCGATCCATTCTTCCCGGATATGGAGTCCATGTTTCTCTAATGCACGCCTGTATCCACACTCTCTGCGTTCTGACACCTGCGCCATCTTCTTACCGGAAAGCATTGCAATATTACGGCATCCATTCTCAATAAGATGTTCTACTTCTTCAAAAGATGCTTTCTCATTATCAACGGAAACCTCACATACATGGTCGCTTTCCAGCGCAACATCCACAAGGACGCATGGAATCTCACTGTTTTTAATCTGCTCATAGTACGGCATATCCATAGCAAGCCCGTCAACTATGATTCCAGCCAGTTTCTTTTTCTTGCAGATCTGCCCAAAACTGATTTTTATCTGCTTGTTTGTCGGCATTGTAAGAATCGTAAATTCATACTCCATTTTCTGGGCAATCTTATAAATTCCACTCGTAAGTCCAAACATAATACCGCTCGGATCTTCTTCCGGCAATTCCCCGGCAAGCAGCAGTGCAATTGTCTTCTTCTGTATGCCTCTTAGTGAACGGCCAGCCTCATCCGGTATATAATCCAGTCGTCTTGCCACCTCCATGACTTTCTGTCTGGTCTTTTCACTCACATCTTTATAGCCGTTCAGTGCATGGGATACCGTAGTCAGTGATACTCCTGCCTCCTGTGCAACATCACGTATCGTCGTTCTTTCATTCAGATATAACTTTCTGTCTTTCGCCATATGATCCCCCATTGCATTACATTTTTCAGTGATTTGTAACCATCTTATCACATTTTATCATGATATTCCAACTGCAAAGCAGGCAATTCCATCCATATTTTTCCTGTTTATATTACTTGTAATTCTTATTTTGCAATGTCCAGTAAATCTTTAAATGTAGACAGCTTATAATCTGCTTTGTCATAACCTGCCGCATCGCCGATCGCAATTGCTGTCATATGACCGGAAACTGCTGCATCAATTCCCGCATATGCATCTTCCACAACACCGCACTCTTCCGGCTTCAAGCCAAGAAACTCTGCTGCTTTTAAGAAAACTTCCGGATCTGGTTTGGATTTTTTAATATTTGTTCCATCCGAAATTGCATCGAATTTGTCGATAATTCCTGTTCTCTCAAGAATATATTTTGCATTCCTGCTTGATGATCCGATTGAAAGCAGATATCCCCTTCTATGCAGCTCATCTAAAGTTTCTTTCACTTCATCACTGACATCTGCCGGTGTCATCTGCTCTAAAAGTTTTTTATAAATATCATTCTTCTCTTCCGCCATCTTCTGTTTCTCCTCATCGCTTAACGGATGTCCCTCATATCTTTCCAGAATAATTTCCAGACTATCCATACGGCTCACTCCGCGCAGCCGGTTATTGATCTCCTGATCGAAGTAAATACCTTTCTCATCCGCCATCTGTTTCCATGCTTTATAATGATACTGATCTGTAAACACGATCACCCCGTCCAGATCAAAAATAAGTCCTTTTAATGACATTTCTACACCTCCATACTTTCTCTCGCTCTTAGTTTTCCGATATCATCCTGTGTGTCTTCTCTCTTGTCTATGTTCATGCGTCCAGTTACCAAAACGTTTTGGTAAATTTATATTATCATCCTCTATTTTAAAAAGCAACAACGTTTTGGTAAATTGTCAATAAAATTCATGTACTGAAAAACTGCGGTTGAATTTTACAGCAGACAAGCCTTTCTTTCCATACTTCCATCCGGTGAAACAGAAACACCGGCAAATCTGTTTATGTTGGTATTGAACGATTTGTAGTAAATAAAGTATAATGTCCATGAGCTCATTTTGACACCTCTCAAAATACAAAGAAAGGAACACCATGAAAACAGGACTTGTAGTAGAAGGCGGCGGTATGAAATGTGCATACAGCGCCGGTATTCTGGACAAATTTTTAGATGACAATATCACATTTTCCTACTGCATCGGCGTATCTGCGGGTGCTGCAAATACGCTGTCTTATCTCGCAGGACAACGGGGACGTAATCTCCGTTTTTATACGGAACATCTAAGGGATCCGCGCTACTTAAGCGTACGAAATTTAGTACATACTGGAAACTTATTTGGCCTGCAGTATATTTACGGGACACTGACAAATTCCGATGGAGCAGATCCGCTTGATTACTCTGCCGTCATGGAAAATCCGGCTGAATTTTATATGCCTGCAACCGATGCAGCAACCGGGCGTGCAGCTTATTTTTCCAAATACGACATTGTCCGTGACGACTACCGTGCTGTTATGGCAAGCTGCGCCCTGCCTGGTTTCTGCCGTCCTGTAAAAGTAGGGGACCGTTACTATTACGACGGCGGTGTTGCCGATTCGATTCCGCTGCACCATGCGATCGAACAAGGCTGTACCAAAATGGTCGTTATCCTCTCAAATCCAAGGAACTTCGTAAAAAAACCAGAGGCACACCGCCCGCTGTATAAACATATGCTGCATAAATATCCGAAAACAATCCAAAGCATCGACAACCGGCATATTAATTATCAGGCATCCATCGACCTTGCCAGCCGGTTAGAAAAAGAAGGCTATGTTTTTATCTTTGCACCAAGCCGCCATATGCCGCTTAGTACTTTTTCCAAGGATGCTGCCTTAGAACAGGATCTTTATGATCTCGGAGTTGCAGATTATGAAGCCCGCGCAGAAGAGTTGAAACATTTTTTGAACTAATTTATCTTACAAATAAAAGGACTTTTACCACTATGACCAAAGATCTTACCACCGGAAAAATCATGCCGATCCTGATCCGCTTTACGATCCCGCTCGTGCTCGGCAACCTGTTCCAGCTTACCTACAATGCCGTAGACAGTATCATTGTCGGGCATTTTGTCGGAAAAGAAGCACTTGCCGCTGTCGGCATCTGCAATCCGATTTCCACTCTGATGATCCTGTTTTTAAACGGACTGTGCATGGGTGCCAGCATTTTAATGGGAATGCAGTATGGGGCAAAAGATTACGACACGCTGCACCGCCAGATCAGTACCACCATGCTCTCCGGCGTTATTTTTTCGTTGATCTTATCCACAGCATGTATCCTGTTTGCAAGACCGATCCTGATCTTAATGCAGGCGGATGCAGGTATTTTATCCCTCACAACAGAATACTTACAGATCATCTTTTTAGGATTGGTCTTTACTTTTCTGTACAACTTTTTTTCGAGCACACTGCGTGCACTCGGTGACAGCAATACCCCGCTTTATTTTCTGATGATCAGTGCCGTTTTAAATATTTTAGGGGATCTGTTTTTTGTTGTCGTGTTGAAAGCCGGCAGCAACGGCTGCGCGGTATCTACCGTGCTGAGTGAAGCCTTATGCTGCGTTTTCTGTGTCATCTATATCCAGAAAAAAGTACCTCTGCTCCGGCTCGGAAAGAAATGGCTGGTATTTGACCGCTCGCTCTTAATGCGCACGATCGCCTATGGCTGGACATCCGCATTACAGCAGGCAACTGTACAGCTTGGAAAACTCGGCATCCAGGCAATCGTTAACACCATGGGTGTTTCGGTTGCAGCCGCATTTGCGATCGTAAACAGAATTGACGACTTTGCCTACACACCGGAACAGAATATTGCGCACGCCATGACTGCCCTGATGGCACAGAATAAAGGTGCCGGAAAAAAAGACCGCATGCGGGAGGGATTCCGCTGCGGTATGATTCTTGAGATCATTTATGGTCTGATCGTGTTTGCGCTCTGCTTTTTATTTGCAAGAGAATTTATGCTCTGCTTCATCAAAGATGAGGAAGTCATCGGACACGGTGTTATCTACCTGCATCTGATCTCCCTGATGTATATACTGCCGGCTGTCACAAACGGGATCCAGGGGTATTTCCGCGGTATCGGCGATTTAAAGATCACACTTATCAGCAGTTTTGTAAATATGGGAATCCGCATGCTTGCCGCCGCACCTCTCGTCTTTAAAATGCATCTTGGCATTGAGGCGCTGCCGTATTCCTACCTTGCAGGCTGGATCGCCATGCTGATCGTGGAGCTGCCGCTTTTGCTGCGCAAAGTACACAGCAAATAAACAAATTTTTTCAGATTTCTTCCTCATCATGTTCCTTCATCTTCAAAATACAAATATTGAAAAAAGGACTCTATCCGTTTTGGGGATAAAGTCCTTCTTTTTCTATTTTGTATCTATGCAATTATCTCTTCAGGCACATTGTCTGATTCTCTCGCTGCCATCCACAATCTGTCACTTTACGTGCGCAGTCAGATGGTCTCCTTCCACGTCAATCAGGATCGTATCGCCTTCCCTTACCTCATCTGCAAGAATCAGTTTTGCAGAAAGTGTCTCCACATGTTTCTGTAAGAAACGCTTTAACGGTCTTGCACCGTAAACCGGATCGTATCCGTTGTCCACGATATACTGCTTTGCCGCATCTGTCAGCTCTACTGTGATCTCACGGTCAGAGAGACGTTTGTTGAGATCTGCGATCAGAAGGTTGATAATGTTGCCGATATTGCCTTTTGTGAGCGGCTTGAACATGATGATCTCATCGAGACGGTTCAAAAATTCCGGACGGAAATGTCCTCTCAGTTCATTCATGACTGCCTCTTCACACTCCGGGTTGATATCTCCGTTGTCGTCGATTCCTTCGAGCAGATGCGCCGAACCAAGGTTTGACGTCATAATAATGATCGTGTTTTTAAAGTCCACAGTCCTGCCCTGCGAATCGGTGATACGTCCGTCATCAAGTACCTGTAACAGCACATTGAATACATCCGGATGTGCTTTTTCCACCTCATCGAACAGTACGACGGAATATGGTTTTCTGCGGACTGCCTCGGTGAGCTGACCGCCCTCATCGTATCCGACATATCCTGGAGGTGCTCCGATTAAACGGGAGACAGAATATTTCTCCATATACTCACTCATATCAAGACGCACCATGTTAGATTCATCGTCAAACAGACTTGCCGCAAGTGCCTTCGCGAGCTCCGTCTTACCAACACCGGTAGGTCCTAAGAACAGGAACGAACCGATCGGCTTTGTCGGATCTTTGATTCCTGCTTTGGAACGGATGATCGCTTCTGTAACCTTTGTGACCCCCTCATCCTGTCCGATGACACGTTTGTGCAGTTCCTCATCGAGATGAAGTGTCTTGTTTCTCTCACTCTCCGTCAGTTTTGCAACGGGGATACCGGTCCAGCGGGAAATAATACGTGCAATCTCCTCCTCACTGACATTTTCATGTACCAGAGAAAGATCACGGTTCTTTACTTCCTCTTCTTCGGCTTCCAACTGTTTTTCTAACTGCGGCAATTTGCCATACTGCAATTCTGCTGCTTTTTCCAGATCATAATTCTGCTGTGCGGTCTTGATCTCATTTTTGACTGTCTCGATCTCCTCACGCAATTTCTGGACTTTTTCTACCGATTTCTTTTCATTTTCCCACTGCGCTTTTTTCGTATTAAACGTATCGCGCAGTTCTGCCAATTCTTTCTGCAGGTCAGCGAGACGCTCCTGGCTTAACCTGTCTGTTTCTTTCTTTAATGCAGTCTCCTCAATCTCAAGCTGCATGACACGACGGTTTAATTCATCAAGTTCTGTCGGCATAGAATCAAGTTCTGTCTTGATCAGGGCACATGCCTCATCCACAAGGTCGATCGCTTTATCCGGCAGGAAACGGTCGGAAATATAACGGTTCGAGAGCACTGCTGCCGATACTAATGCAGAGTCTGTGATCTTTACACCGTGGAACACTTCGTAGCGTTCCTTTAAACCACGCAGAATGGAGATCGTATCCTCAACTGTCGGCTCATCCACCATAACAGGCTGAAATCTTCGCTCTAACGCTGCATCTTTTTCGATGTATTCACGGTACTCATCGAGTGTCGTTGCACCGATACAATGCAGTTCACCACGCGCAAGCATAGGTTTTAACAGCTGTCCGGCATCCATTGCGCCGTCCGTTTTTCCGGCTCCGACGATCGTGTGCAGCTCATCGATAAACAGGATGATCTGTCCGTCAGAATTTTTGATGTCATCAAGAACCGCTTTCAAACGTTCCTCAAACTCACCGCGGTATTTTGCACCTGCCACCAGGGCACCCATATCCAGTGCAAATAATTTTTTGTCCTTTAATCCTTCCGGGACATCACCTTTTACGATACGCTGTGCAAGTCCCTCTACGACTGCAGTCTTACCTACACCAGGCTCACCGATCAGTACCGGGTTATTTTTCGTCTTACGGGAAAGGATGCGGACCACGTTACGGATCTCATCATCACGCCCGATGACCGGATCAAGTTTCTGCTCTTTGGCACGCGCTACCATATCGTAACCGTATTTTTCAAGGGTATCATACGTAGCTTCCGGATTATCCGAAACTACACGCTGGTTGCCACGCACGGTTGAGAGTGCCTGTAAAAAACGGTCTCTCGTGATTCCGTACTCTTTGAAGATCTCCTTCATCGCCTTGTTCGGGTATTTTAACAGTGCAAGGAAGAGATGTTCTACGGAAACATATTCGTCTCCCATCTGCTTTGCCTCGTCCTCTGCATGGATCAGCACTTTATTTAAGTCCTGTCCGACATAGACCTGACCGCCGGATACCTTTACCCTTGCTGCGAGATGTTTTTTGGCGTTATCCAGGAAATGCTCTTTCTGGATATCCATTTTTTCTATCAGTTTTAAAATCAGTCCGTCTTCCTGCTGCAGCAATGCAACAAGCAGATGTTCCTGCTCGATTTCCTGATTGCCATATTCATATGCAAGTTTTTCACAATCATTGATCGCTTCTACGGACTTCTGTGTAAATTTCTGAATGTTCATATATTCTTCCTCCCTCTTATTCTATTGTGGTCCAAACTGGACATCTATATCAAATGATGGCGGACCATCATGAGTTTTCTTTCTTAATTTATATCTGTTTTCCGTTTACAATTTGTGTTATACACCCGATTGTTAGCACTGTCAATAGGTGAGTGCTAATTATTTTATAAAAAAAATATAAACTGTCCTGCGAATACGATATGCTCTGCATCCGCAGGACTTTTTCCCTCACAATCCCCTATTCTTCTATCCGGATCACATCTTTCAGCACATAATGAAACGAAGGTGCAGACGCAAACTCATTCTCCGTATATCCCTGATTCAGATCACAGGTATCGTCCGGATCATCCGGATCTGCCCCGACATAATCTCCCCGGAACACATCCAGTTTCCCCTGCTCAAACTGCCGGATCACTTTCTGCATTTTTTCCGCTGTGCCATCAGCGGCCGTGATTTCATTTAACTCTAACATCTGCACCCAGTCTTCTTCAAAACCGGCACCAATATCATTTCCATTGACAGTTCCTTTGATACTTTTCTCAATCACACGGTCGTTTAAAACTGCATCCACAGCTCCCATCATATAGGGTTCCCAGTTGATCTTACATCCGGTAAGATAAGTGGTCGGTGCCACATCTTCCATACTCTGGTTATAACTTACCAGATAAACCGGAGTCCCCGCAGCAGTTTCCTCACATGCGGTAGCGGGACCTGCAGTATCCGAATGCTGTGATATGATCACACAGCCCTCATCAATCAGGTCTTTGGCATACTGTTTTTCCGTCCGGTAATCATTCCATTTATTGGTATAACGCACTGTCATCACCGCATCCGGTACAACCGATCTCACTCCGAGCAAAAATGCCGTATATCCGGAAATCACCTCCGCATAAGGATAGGCTGCAACATATCCGATCTTTGCCTGTTGCCCTGTAATCACGCCTTCTTTGATCAGTTCTTTCATTTTCATCCCGGCTGCCACTCCCGCCGTATATCTTCCCTGATAAATTTTCCCCATAAATGTATGATAATTTTTTAAAACAGGTTCTTCATTTGCATTCGCACATGTTGCCATACAAAACTCGATCCCGGGATATTTTTCTGCAAACTCCTTCGTAACGGTTCCATAATTATAACTGGTCGTAAAAATCAGGTCACACCCGGCATCCACAAGCTGCTGTAAGTACTCCCTTTCCGTTCCCTCCGCAACATTATTGAGTGCAATGGCTTTTACCTGATCCCCGTATTTTGTCTGGATTGCCTCCTGCGCATCAATAAAATTGCTGGTATATGCGGTACTCGCATCTCCAACATACACAAAACCAACAGTGATCTCTTTTTCTTCGTCTCTCAGAAAGTATACAGATGCCGACACAAGAGCAATCACAACCAGACAGGTGCACAATGTCACAAGATATACTTTTTTCACCTTACTCCTCCTCTTTTTCCCTGCTATGATCTGCATGTGCATGTTCTTTGTACAGACTGCATATGTCAATCTTTCCATTGTCAATCAGTCCTAACATAACATCGACAAGTCCTGGATCAAACTGCGTTCCCCTTCCATTTTTCAGTTCCTGTATCACATAGGCCATATCCAACTGTTTCCGGTAAACGCGATTCGCCGTCATTGCATCAAATGTATCTGCAATTCCGATAATTCTGGCATTGATCGGGATTTCTTCTCCTTTTAACCCGTGCACATATCCTTTTCCATCGTATCTTTCATGATGATATAAGGCACCTTCTTCCACATGGTCTACGATCGTGAAACTTTTTAAGATCTCCGCACCTTTCGTCACATGCGATTTCATAATTCCATATTCCTCGTCTGTTAATTTCTCCGGCTTATTTAAAATCCGGTCGGGAATACCGATCTTTCCGATATCATGTAAAAGTGCTGCCTTTTTCAGATCCTCACAGCTTTTCTCATCAAACCCAAGTTCTTTTGCGATCAGTACGGAATATTCTGCCACACGCTCAGAATGCTGACTCGTCCTTACATCTTTAGCGTCTACCGTCTTAGCAATCGTAAGTACCGTCTCATTCCCCATTTCCAGCTGCTTTTTTACCAGTTCAATCTCCTTTTTCTGAAGATTGATCACTCTCTGCACCTGTGTATGAAAAATCATCCAGGTCAGATAAGCTACTGCTAACGTAAACACTGCCACTATATAAACCACAAACCACCAGTGATCGTAGATCTCTGCCTTTTTTTCAATGGTATACACACTTTCCACTACCGGATTCTGTCCCTTATGATCCAGCACCGCAATATGAAACTTATAGGTTCCTACCGGAAGATTTGTATAAATCACACTGGACATCTCACTTTGGGACACCACCTGCGGCTCACTGTCATACCCCTCTAAGTAAACACTTACATAAGGGATATTCACGGAATAATTGATAATTTCCGGAAATATCTCAAGCTTTTCTGCTCCCCTTTCCAGATAGATCACCTCTCCACGTCTGACAAAATGCGATACATCATCTATTTTTACAGATTTCATCTGCATACGGTAGGAACGGACGGAAACCTCATAATTTTTAAGATCCATACAAATCACACCCGTATCTGTGGAAAAATAGAAATTCATATCCTCATCTACATAATTCCATGCATTTGGTGTCAGCGCCCGGTTAAGCCCGGCATCACTGTTTAACAGTTTATACTCTAATTCTTTCCCAGACAAAAGATCCTCTTTATCCACAACATAGATCCCCGCTGACCCTGGTATAAACAAAGTATGGTCGATTCCCTCCACAATATCATAATTATTATAATAAGGAAATTTATCAAGACTCCTGATTTTTCCTTCCGTATCCATGTAACAGATTCCATTACTTGTTACAATAAATACACCTCCATCCTCATTTTTCACCATACGGAGGATCACCTCTGAGCTTAATCCATCCTCTTTGTTGTAAACATCTTCCACTTTTCCATTTTTTATCACCGCGATTCCATTTCCATCCGTGCCGGCAAATATGGTTCCATCTTCCTGTTCTAATACACAAAGAATCTTCGGTACCGTAAGTCCATCTGATTCACCGGTCACTTTTGTAATCTCCCCATCCCGGATAAATGTAAGTCCCGCATCTCCTGCCGCAAGTATCGTCCCGTTTTTTAGTTCTTCGACGGTACGGTATTTATTACTATTTGCCCCACTGGCATTATCATAGACAAAAGTCTCTCCTTTTGCTGTAATCTCATAAATGCCCTTTCCCGTTGTGCAGATCCACAAGTTTCCACAGCTGTCTGTCCGAATACATCGTATTCTTGTGCCAGCTAAGGTTTCCGTAACATCATCCGTATATTCTTCTCCGGTCTCTTCATCCATTACCTCTAATCCGCTGTCCGTTCCTATATAAAACCTGTTCTGCCATTTCGTAACTGAATTGACAACTTGATTTTCCTGGATAGCTCCTGTCTGCAATGATGTAAATACCGACTTACATAAACGAAGAACGCCAAGCCTTGACGATGTAAACCAGAGATTTCCCTGATAATCCATCAGCATATGATCAATCGAACTGTTGAATGTATCTGTATTTATCATTTTAAAATCTGTCTGTTCTACAAAATATCCCACTCCGTTATCGGCACAGACAAACATGGCTCCGTCATCTAAAAAATAAAGTGACTTTATATTGGATAATTCTTCACAACCTTTCGTTTCCCTGTATTTCCACTCTCCCGTATCACAGCCATAGCAAAGTATCTCATTCTGTGAAGTTCCGGCATACAAAAGTCCGTTTTCATCAAACTTACAGCAGGAAAAATCAGCTCCCTCGGATGGCTCCACAATATCCATGATCTTTCCCTGCCTGATAAAATACAGTTTTCCATCATCGGTTACCGCTGCAACTGTTCCATTTGCATCTGCATCCATACTTTTTACATACACAATATCTTCCATCGTCTTTTTCACATTTAACCCACCTGCTAATGTGACAATGGAAAGTGCCCCGGCTGTTCCAACATAATAATTTCCATCTGCGCACTGTGTAATACAGCGCACCGAATCCGATGCAAGTCCCTGTTTTTCAGTAATAACATTTGCAACCGTATCATTGATAAAGATGGAAAGTCCGCTGTCATTCGTTCCAACCCACAGTCTGCCTTCCTCATCCGTATACAGGCAGTTCACGGTTTTTATCGATTCATATTCATTGATCCATTGAAATTTTGTGCCATTATACCGGTACAGCCCGCCATATGTTCCGATCCATAAAACGCCATCCTTCGTCTGCACAATATCATTGGCACATCCACCCGGTATTCCATTTTCCCTGCCATAAACAGTCTGAAGATAACTACTGTAATCTTCCTGTTCTGTAACTGTTTTTGCCGTTACTGTCTCTCCCCGGATCACACCAAGCGTCAATATACAAAGAAACATCATGAGCAAAGTATGCTGTCTGTTAGATACAATTTTTTTCTGAAGCAATTTTATAAGAGAAAATACTAAGACGATCGTTATAACCTTATCAAGAAAATCAAGATAAAACTGTCCCATACAGTGACTGAAAAAGCTGTTAAATCCAGCTTTTTCCATAGACTCAATAACACCGTCTCCCCAGATATTCTGCGTAGAACCATCACAATACAGATAATTAAGCGGGACAGAAAGTGTCACCGATAAAACCGCTATTAAAAAACTTGTTGAAAGTACTCCATAAAGATTTTTTAAAAATCCTTTTTTCACACATATGCCGGTCGTTATGCCGACCATAGCACTGACCACTGCGTAAAACATATTTGTCCAGGAATATAAAATCCCATAGGTAAGATTTACCGTCATCCCGACCATAGCTGCACAGAAAGGTCCCAGCACATACGCCGCCGTTACTGTTCCAAAAGAATCAAGCCACAACGGCAGCTGCAGTCTGTCAGACAAAATCCTGCCGGCAAAATTCATCACTATACATCCAAGTACAAACGTGCTGATCACATACCATTTTTTATTTTTCATAACCTTTTCCTCATGTGTACATCAATAACACAGGTGCTATTGCTTTATCCCAGGTAACTCTACTAATATTTTAACAAAAACCGGTAAAAAGACAACTGTTTCCGTTGATTTCATACATTAATTTTTTTAATGTACGAAAGTGCCAGGTTACAGGATTTCTATTTCATTTAAAATTACAATATGTTAAAATATAGCAATCAATGTAAAATATCGAATGAAAATGATTAAAAAATACCGTACAGGTATGGAGAATAATGTGCAATGGAGGAATATCATGGAACACCAGACAAATTCACGCTTTACAGATTATTCCTGTAAAGATTTTATCACCGTTTTATCCGGCAAAGCTCCGGTTCCGGGAGGCGGCGGTGCTTCTGCTCTTGCCGGCGCAATCGGCATCGCCCTTGGAAATATGGTCGGGAGCCTTACCGTCGGAAAAAAGACCTATGCCGCTGTGGAAGAGGATATCATTCAATGTAAGAAAAAAGCTGACGACATCACAGCACGGCTTTTAGATCTTGTGGAAAAAGACGCCGAAGCTTTCGAACCGTTAAGCGCCGCCTATGGCATGCCAAAAAGCACACCGGAAGAAATTGCAAAAAAGGCAAAAGTAATGGAAACCGCCTTAGTGGGAGCCTGCGAAGTTCCACTTGGGATCATGCGAACCTGCGCAGAGGCGATCGATCTGATTGAAACCTTTGCCGAAAAGGGCAGTAAAATTGCTATCAGCGATGCCGGTGTCGGCGCCACGCTGCTAAAATCTGCTCTCCAGGGGGCATCCTTAAATATCTACATCAACACAAAATCCATGGCTGACAAAGAAGCTGCCGCTTCTTATAATAAGGAAGCTGATGAACTGCGTGAAAAATACGAACAGAAGGCTGACGAGATTTTCAATCAGGTCTGCTCAAAAATCAGATAAACATAGATTGTACATTTTCTCAAACAATCTATGTGTAAAAATAAAAACAGAGATACAAACTTGCAAAAATGGAGGTACCAATGGCTAAATTATTATCAGGAAAAGAAGTTACCGCTTCTTTAAATGAAGAAATCCGAAAAAAAACAGAACTGCTCACTGCACATCATATCACACCAAAACTCGGCATCATCCGCATTGGAGAAAGAGAAGATGACATTTCTTACGAGCGCGGAGCTGCCAAACGATGCGAGACACTCGGCGTTGCCTACGAAAAGTTTCTGCTCCCGGAAGATGCCACAGAAGAGGATGTTTTAAATACCATCGCACAGGTAAATGAGGCAGACGATATTCACGGCGTATTACTCTTCCGTCCTCTGCCGCGTCATTTAGATGAAAATAGGATCATCAACGCGCTCGCCGTAGAAAAAGACATTGATGGCATCACTGACCGATCCATGGCCTCTGTTTTTCTTGGAAAACAAACCGGTTTTGCACCGTGTACACCGAGTGCCTGCATGAAGATCTTAGATCACTATGGCATCGACTGCACCGGCAAAAAAGCTGTCGTGATCGGCAGAAGTCCTGTCGTTGGAAAACCAGCCGCCATGATGCTTCTCCAGAAAAACGCAACTGTCACGATCTGTCACACAAAAACAAAAGATATGCCATCCATTGTAAAGGAAGCTGATATTGTGATCGTTGCTGCCGGAAGAGCAGGCGTCATCGGCGCAGACTATCTGCGCGCCGGTCAGACTATTATTGATGTCGGCATCAACGTAAACGAGGAAGGCAGGCTCTGTGGTGACGTCAGCTTCGCCGACGCAGAACCTGTTGTGGATGCGATCACCCCTGTTCCAGGAGGTGTCGGAAGCGTCACAACCTCCGTACTGGTTGAGCACGTTGTGGATGCCGCACTGCTTAAGGCTGGATTAGACATCTTATAATTGTGCTGCACCAGTACATCATTTTTCTAAATAGCAATAGGTCACTGCACTAGAAAAAAGTCTCAACGCAGGCATAGCTTTCTACGTTGAGACTTTAAATCTACTCTCCAATCACAACTTTACAGTCCTTTTTATAGCCTAACAGAACGTCATACTCATCTATGATATAATAATAACCTTTTTGATCTACAAACCAGTAGTATCCAACTCTACGATCATCTGACCGAGTTTCTGCTCTTTTAACAGATAACACATATAGATTGGAAGATATGTCACAGTTCCTTCTGTTTCTACATTTCCAACGGAAAAAACATAGGCTTTCTCAAGATGATAATCCGGTATGTTCATAAAATTATCCAAAGCTTTGTGTGATTTATATGCCTTACCAGACTTAACTTCAATCGGAACAACTTTTCCATTCATTTCTATCACAAAATCCATTTCACCAATATTTTTCTTTTTACAGAAATATGGTGTAAAACCATTCGCCGTTAATTGCTGTGCGACAGCATTTTCAAAGTGTGCTCCGTTGTTCACTTCTCCGTTTTTATTAATTAATTCCATTTTTGTTTCTGCCGGATATGCACTTGTCAACAATCCAATGTCGCTCGAAAAAAGTCTGAATATATTACTGCTCTTGCTTGCTAAAAGTGGAATAACTGGTGCCTCAATATTATAAACCGGCAACGCCACACCTGCATCTTTTAACCACAAAAAACTATTTTCGTATCTGTCAAATTTCAGTTCTTTATCCAACATCGTAAATACAAACTTTTTATTCTGCTTATTTAGTTCAGCAGGAATAATGTCATATATGGACTTTAACTTAAGCTTTCTGTCCTCAATCTCATATTGGGAAAAATCCTCTTTATAAAGCGTTGTTATATCACGTTGTACTTTGTCAACCTCTCGAATATCTTTTGTTTCTATATAAGTTTTTACAGCATCTGGCATTCCTCCAACAATAAGATAAACAAAAAACATAGACAAAAGCTTCTGATGTACAAATTCGTCCACAGGACTGGCGTTTTTAAATTTTTCATTTAGCATATCTAATGTAGTTACTGAGACATTATTCGCCATCATAAATTCTTCGAAATCCATAGGGTACATCTTTAAAACAGTCAGGTATCCAACCGGAGCCGAAGCGATACCTTTCAGTTCTACCCCTAATAAGGATCCGCTCATTACATACTTAAAACTTCCCTCATCTACAAGAAATTTTATTTTAGTTACTATTTCCGGGCATTTCTGAATCTCATCAAAAAAAACAACCGTTTCATGCGATTTGCAATCTTCTGGCATGATCATTTTTAATTTAATCAAAAAATCTTCCGCACTCATCTCTGCATTTAAGTAGGAAACCATATCCGGCTGATCAATAAAATTCACTTCAAACTTAGTATATCCGCTCTTTTCAATTTCATCTCTTATGAGCCATGTTTTTCCTATCTGTCTTGCTCCTGTCACTAATAATGCCTTATTTGAATTTTTAATCCATTCACCAATTGCAATTGAATCTTTTCTGTACATAAATTCATACCTCCAATTACACAATACACTATCTGCCCCGTTTTTTCAATCATTATCATTACAATTTGCCCCGTTTTTAAATTTAATATAATTATATTTTGCCCCGTTTTTAACATTGCTATTCACCAAGTCTGCCCCGTTCATCAAAAAAATCCGCAGGTGCGCTCTCACATCCTGCGGATTTTTCATCTCAAAATAATTATTTTACAGTAGAAACGATCAGACTCATCTTCCCCTGCATCTCAACTTTTCCATAACCATTCGGCAGGATAAAATGATCTCCCTTCTTCACCGGGCTGCTGCCCACGATTCCATCTCCCTCTAAAACGGATACCAGAAGGAACGGATACTTCTGCTCAAATTCCATCTTTCCATTTACATCTGCCTTAAAGATCGTATAGTATTTGCAGGAATACAGCTCATTCAACTGATTTTCCGGCAGATTCAATGCGGATTTTACACTGTCATCCACAGATTTTGCCGGAACTGTGATAACATCAATACTCTTTTCTACATGCAATTCTCTCGGCTTGCCATTTGAAAGACGGTCATAGTCATAAACACGATAAGTAATATCACTGTTCTGCTGTGTCTCTAAGATTAAAAGTCCACCCTTGATCGCATGAACTGTTCCCGGATCGATCTGGATAAAATCACCTTTTTTCACCGGAATCTCACGGATAAACTCTTTCCATTTTCCCTGATGGATCATATCGGAAAGTTCTTCTTTCGTCTTTGCATTATGTCCGATGACAAGTGTTGCTCCCTCCGGTGCATCCATGATATACCAGCACTCCGTCTTTCCAAAAGAACCATTTTCATGCACTTTTGCATAATCATCATTTGGATGTACCTGGATACTTAAATCGTCTCTTGCATCAATGATCTTCGTGAGAAGCGGGAAACGGTCACAGTCGTAATTGCCGAACACTTCCGGATGTTCTTTCCATACAGCAGATAACTTCATGCCGGAAAATGCGCCGCTTCGAACGGTTCCGTCTCCGTTTGGATGTGCGGAGATGCCCCAGCACTCGCCGATGTCATCACCCTCTACCGGATAGCCGAACTCCTCTCTTAACTTTGTACCGCCCCAGATATTGTGCGTACATACTGGGTCTAAAAATAAAATATCTTTATTTGCCTGATTCATACTAAGTATTCCTCCATTCGTTTCTATTACTTTCTGATACCAGAATGCCGAATCCTTTACAATGCGCTGCTGCGTTGTAAAGTCTACATAAATGATACCAAAACGCTGTTTGTATCCATCGGACCACTCAAAATTATCAAGAAATGTCCACAGGAAATATCCCCTTACATCTGCACCTTCATCGCTTGCACGCTGCATGGCTCCGATATAGGAATCCAGAAACGTGATACGGTTTGGATCATGCACCCTGCCATCTGCGCTGATATTATCATGACAGGACATGCCGTTTTCCGTGATGTAAAGCGGCAATGGATAACGCTCTGTCAGAAATTTTATACCATAATAAAAAGCTTCCGGCGTTACCGGCCAGTCTGCTCCTGTCTTAGGAAATCCCGGTTCACGGTCCACAAATTCCGGTTCACCGTTCTCTCCTGCACGGACATAGTAACCATTGTATATATTCTGTCCCATAAAATCAAGTGGCTGATGGATCAGCTTCATATCTTCTTCCGTGATCTCTGGCAGATACTGCGCAAATTTCTCCAATCCTTCTTTCGGATAATGCCCTAAAAATACAGGATCCGAAAACCATGCTACATTCCAGGTCCAGTTATCCATCGGATTATAGAAACCAAAATATACTTTTTTCGCAGCTTCAATGTCCTCCGGTTTATCCGTATAAGGATAAGCGACACCTCCGGTCGGTGCGTATCCGACTTTGATATCCCGGACTGCATATTTACGCAGATTGATAACAGCCTGGCCATGTGCCTTCATCAGATTGTGTGCGATCTGGAAAGTATCTTTGATTGACATTTTTACTCCCGGTGCATGTACACCGCTTAAATGTCCAAGTCCAACCACACACTGCGGTTCATTGATCGTGATAAAGTATTCACAAATATCGGAAAAACGCTCTGCAACTACCTTCGCATACTCACCAAACCAGTCTGCCACTTCCGGGTTCAGCCAGCCACCCTTTTCATAAAGTGCCTGTGGAAACTCCCAGTGAAACATGGTGATATATGGCGTAATCCCATTTTCTTTCATACATGTGATCATATCACGGTACATCCGGATCGCTTTTTCATTGACACGTCCGGTTCCCTCCGGCAGAATACGCGCCCAGTTTAACGAAAAACGGTATGCTTTGATGCCAAGATTTTTCATCAGCGCATAATCTTCCTTATAATGATGCATATGATCGCAGGTTGTATACGCATTCTGATTTTCAAAAATCCTGCCTGCTTCCGTAAATGCGTCCCAGACATTTTTTCCTCTTCCATCGTTTGCATCGGTTCCTTCTACCTGATAGGAACTGCTCGCAACACCCCAAACAAAATCATCCAGAAACATTTTTCTTTCCCTTTCCAAATGAACTATTTTTCAGAGGAACCAATGACAGATACCAGATAAAATGGCACCGCATCATCCTCGTGTGTCTCTGTCAGACGCACCTCCACTTTATGTACTTTATTTTCGCCATGTTCTAAGATGGTGTCAAGTTCTAATTTATCACCCCAGGTCTCATCAAAGTTCGCATCCAGACGGACTGCATGTTCTGCATCGCCGTCCACAATGATCTCTGCAACCGGTGCCGGAAGTTTTACGGATTTTCTGTACTGTACTGAAATATTGCAGCCCTCAACATCAAGTGTGATGGAATCACCTTTCTTTGAAGCTGTCCATCCGTGTTTGAAACAGTCGGTAATATCTCTCTGTGCGGACGTATCTGCGACAAATCCATGGCAGACTACGTTTTCGTCGCTGTTCTGATGACGGATGGATTTCTCATAAGTATTTTTTGTGAGAGGTGTCGGATAATCCGGTTCGCTCTGTTCCGTTGCATCTTCTGTTTTTACTTTATCTAAAAAGTATGTAATCACCGATGCGACAAGTGCATGTCCGGCATCATTCGGATGCAGGTCATCCGGTGTGATCTCACGGTTTTCGATGCGCCCGGCGACAACTTCCGGGTAGATCGTACTCTGCATGCTGACAGCCGGAAGATTATAATGTCTTGCAATGCGTCCGTGCATCAGCTGCGCATTGGCACCGTTATTGTAAAATACGTTGTGCACTAAAAGAACTGCCGGTTTTGTCTTACTGGTATATACCTTTCGCACCAACCCCTCATAGGTCTCCATAAAGTGTTCCGTGCTGTCATCATTGACAGAAAATTCGATAATGACAAAGTCCGGCTCTTTGGAAAGCAGATCAGCTTCTGCGCGCGCCACACCAAACTGTGAGGTTGTTCCGCCGATTCCCGCATTGATGTAGGTAAAATCAGCCTGTGGAAATGTTTTTTTCCACCACTCATAAACATGGTATGCATAACAGAGTTCCGGTTTGGAAGAAAGGCTTCCCTGAGTGATCGAGCCGCCTAAAAATGCAATATTTAAAGCTTCGCCTGCTTTGGCGCGGTCCATGACTTTTTTCAGGCGGTATAAGCAGCCGCGGTTGGCAATGCCGTTTTCGTATTTGATCTGATATTCCATGTTGATGTTCTCCTTTTTGGATATTTTGGGGGCGAAACTTGTTTTAGATTCATGAACGTTTCGAGCTGGGGAGCAATTTAATGAAGGCACGCTCTCGCTGCGTGTCGCTCGTAGCGGTACTAAGCGGCTAAAATACACCCGCTAAGTACCGACGGCTCCCCAGCACCTTCTTATAAATTGCGCCCCAGCTCGAAACTGCCTTTAATCTTTTGACAAGTTTCGCATTGGCTATATATTCAATAAAATGTATATTATGACATTTGGGCAAATAACATACTCTGCTGTATATCTTATGATTCCCAGATTTCATCTCCGAGTGATGTAATATATGCTGCAAGTTCGTCCGACATCTGCTCTGCTTCCGGGATACGGATGTGTCCCGGCGTGCCGGAGCCATTTTTTGTGTAGAGAAAATGATGGACTCTCTCACTGCCGATGCGGGTGCAGACTTCGTCGATGGAACGGTCCCAGCTTTTATCATGACAAAGAATGGTTGTAGCTAAAATGATCTGCGCCTTCGGATAAAGCTGCATCAGTTTTTCGATGAATGCCTGATAATGTTTTCTCCAGTTTTTGGATTTTTCACTGTCATAATCTTCTGCCATATAGTCTACCGGATGATTGTCGTTTTGTCCGATCGCAACAACGACAACATGCGGAACATATTTGGAGAAATCCCACTGTTTGGTTGGCCCGAGATCCGGGTGGTACTCGATCTTGTCATAGCAGGACTCGACACCTTTATAGTGCGGTGCTGCAAACCAGCCGGTATCATCTAAAAGTGAGATTCCACCCTGTGAAGTGTCGTGGATCTGCGCATTTAATTTCCGCGCCGTCATCCACGCATAGGAATACCAGCTGTTCGAATATTCCCCATCATGCTCAGGATCTGGTTTTCCAACATACTCCACAGCTTCTGAAACTTCTCCACAGGAAACACTGTCCCCGAAAAATTCCATTTTCCGTTTTGGTTTTTCCGGCAAAGGCAGCACTTTAGCCCCGTCATCAATCTCAAATCCGTAAAACGTAAACGTATGACAGGAATCCATCCGCTTAAATAACAGCAGTTCATGTGTTCCCTCTGAAAGTCCCTCCGCCAAAGTATAAGTCTTTTTCTCTTCATCAGGCGACAAGGTAAAACGCTTCTGCTCCCCGTCTATAAAATATCCCAGTTCATTCGTCCAGCAGGAACGATGGTTTGCGATCACTGCCTTTAAGGATGTTCCGGTAAATTTCATTCCAATTGAGCTGCACGCATAGACAAGAACCGGTGCAAGCCTGTCATCAAAATCAATTCTTCCGCTGTAAGATAACATCTCATTATCTGGTTTAATTATCATGTTCTGAGTTCCCCTCCAAAAATTAAATATGTAAGCAGACTGCCCGCTCCGCGGACATTCCATTATGATAAAATGCACGTTCTGCGGACACTCCATCACACGTTTCATGAATTACGCAACAAGGCTGCCGCAATTTTCATTGCATCTGGCAGCCTGTGTTATGAATTAATTTTATGCTATTAAGGATGAATAGCAGCAATTTTAGCGTCTTCCGATCTCGGTATCTTCCGGTGTTACGACACTGTTTTCCTTGATATAATCAATGATATCATCAAGTTCTGTGAATGCAAGACCAACATAGCTGTCTGCAGCACCGTAATAAATTGCAATTTTTCCGGATTCGGAATCATGGATTGTTGCACATGGGAAGCATACGTTCGGAACAAATCCGCGCTCCTCATACCATTCTTCCGGTGTGAGTAAGAATGTCTCACAACGATATTTTACGATAGATGGATTGTCAATGTCTAAGATTGCTCCACCGATGGAATATACATAACCGTTACAGGTTCCGCTTACTCCGTGGTAGAATAACAGCCATCCTTCGGATGTTTCGATCGGGGCAGCACCTCCACCGATCTTTAAGGACTCCCACCACTCAGAGCCTTTGCCCATCACATGTCTGTGTTTGCCCCAGTAAGTAAGATCCGGGCTCTCGCTCACGAAAATATCACCGAACGGTGTATGTCCGCTGTCGGACGGACGGGATAATAACATGAAGTTTCCGTTGATCTTTCTTGGGAACAGCACTGCATTTCTGTTGAATGGAAGGAACGGATTCTCAATTCTTGTGAATGTCTTGAAATCTGTTGTCTTTGCTATACCGATTGCTGCGCCGTAGAAATCCTGACACCAGATGATGTAATAGGTATCTTCTACTTTTACAAGACGCGGATCATATGCATAACGCGGCATAAACGGTTTGCCTTCCTCGTCTACGAAATTGATCTTGTTTTCATCAAAATTCCAGTGGATCGCATCTTTGCTTCTTCCAAGGTAAATGTAAGGAATACCGTTAGTCTGCTCTCCACGGAATACACCGATGAATCCATCTTCATACGGCATAACGGCACTGTTGAAAATTCTTGCAACACCTTTTACCGGGTTACGTCCGATGATCGGGTTCTCATTGTATCTCCATACCGGTGCTCCTGTTAAGTTTTCCGGTCTTTCCTGCCATGGTACATTTGGTACCGGCTGGCTGATCATTTTATATTTGCTCATTTTCTTCCTCCATTTCTGCGTCTTACATCCACGCACCTGCAGATTCTATCTGCAATTTATTTTCGTCGTTCTTTTTTATTTCTTATTTATCTTCCTTTGCAAGGAACTCTAAATTCTTCTCGATCAGTCCGCATCTCTGTGCCACACACTCAACACTTCTGCCCGGATCCTGTGGTGTGTTAAATACATAATCAACCAGTTTATCCACGGTAGTTGTTGCTACATGCATTCTTGTATCAGAAGATGCATAGTAGATAAATACTTCGTTGTTCTCATTTACGATCGCGCCGTTGGTAAATACAACATTGCTTACATCTCCGACACGTTCCTCGCCCCTCGGTCCGATCAAAAGTCCGGACGGCTCTGCGATCACTTTAGAAGGATCATTTAAGTCTGTTGCAAATGCATAGATAACATAACGGAGTCCTGCTGCGGTGTTGCGGACACCATGTGCAATGTGGATCCAGCCTTTGTCTGTCTTGATCGGAGTTGCACCGGCACCGTTCTTTGCCTCTGTGATTGTGTGGTATTTACGAAGACTTGTCATTTTCTCCTCGTCGATCACTGCATGTGTGATATCTTCGCAAAGTCCAAATCCGATTCCTCCGCCTGATCCGGTTTCAATAAAGTCATCCATCGGTCTTGTATAGAATGCATATTTTCCATCTACAAATTCCGGATGAAGTACCACGTTTCTCTGCTGCGGAGAATTTAAAGTAACAAGATTTGGCAGTCTCTCCCAGTTCTTTAAGTCTTTGGTACGGACGATTCCGGCTGCTGCTACGGCTGCGGAAAGATCGTTTACGGTTGTATCTTTTGACTCAGAACAAAATACACCATAGATGTAACCATCTTCATGTTTGGTCAGACGCATATCATAGACATTGGTCTCTTCCGGACAGGTATCCGGTAAAAGGATCGGATAATCCCAGAAACGGAAACCATCGATTCCGTTATCACTCTCAGCTACGCCAAAGAAAGATTTTCTGTCGTTTCCTTCGATTCTTGCAACCAGATAATATTTTCCGTTCAGCTCAATCGCACCGGAATTCATCACTGCATTGATGCCAAGGCGCTCCATAAAATATGGATTTGTCTCCAGATTTAAGTCATATCTCCAGGTCAGCGGAATATGCTCTCTTGTCAGTACCGGATATTCGTAACGGTCATATACACCATTGTAAAAATCCGATTTTACATTTTTGCGGGAAAGCAGTTTTTCCTGCTTTTCTTTTTCTACATAATATCTCTCATGTAACATTCGTCGAATCTCCATTCTTTTTCTAAAAATAAATGAATCTGTTTTATGCTCCGATTCTGCGGATGACTTCTATACACATTCTTCCATTATGATACGGACATTTCCACGGCTCTACGATCGGTCTGTCTAATATCGGACTTCCATCCTCATTTACCTCCCAGAACCACTCTGAACCATTTCTCTTATCGACCACATAGGTTTTGATGAACTCCCACTCTGCCAGTGCCGCATCCCGGTACTCAGAATGTTCTGTGTTTCTTTCATAACCGTTTAAGAAACCAACAACGGTCTCTGCCTGCACCCACCAGACGCGGTGTGCATTGACCACTCCGCGGTCACATTCATTTGCAAGGGAATGACCATCAAATGCTGCCTGATAAATTCTTGATGTCAGTGTCTTTGTGATCGCTGTCATTTTCTCGCGGTAATGTTCATCGTTTAACACGTCAACACCACGATCCATCAGCCATGCCGTTTCGATATCATGACCGTAGGAATGAAGGTCTAAGATTGTGTTATAGTCTGCATCAAAAAACACTTCCTGACGCTGTTTTACCGGATTGTATACCTTATCTGCAAAGGTATCCATGATCCACATCAGTCTCTTTCCAACTTTTTCATTTTTTGTCACACGGTACAATTCTGTATACGCTTCAAAAACATGAAGCAGTGTATTCATTGTCTTGTCTGCAAGTACACCGTTCTCAGAAAGTTTTTCGTTTGATTCCGGTTTGAAATTTCTTGTAAAAGCTTCTAAGTAACCGACCTCATCGGTGCAGCGCTTCTCAATGATATCAAACAGGGAAAAAGCAAGTTCTAACGCTTCTTTATCACCGGCTGCATCATAATAAGAAGACAACGCATAAATGCAGAACGCCTGATTGTAAGTATGCTTGGTTGTATCGAGCGGTGTTCCGTCATAATTTAATGACCAGAAGATTCCTCCGTATTCTTTGTCGATACAATGATCCCTTAAAAATTCATAACCATGTTTTGCCTCGGTCAGCAGGTCCTCTCCCCTGAAACCTGCTGCCTCACATTCCTCTTCCGAAATGCCGCCATCTTTATAAAGTAAATACGCATTTGCAAAAAACCAGGTAATACGGCTGTTTAAAATACATCCTTTTTCTGCTTTTTCATCCAATGCAAGATCATAGGAAAGATAACCGTAATATCCGCCGAACTTATCATCCCGCATACCTCTCCAGAATGGAATGATATGTGTGAGCAGTTCGTGTTTTGCTTCTGCTGCAAGTTCTTTTAACTCACTCATAACCGTTTCCTCTTTCTCTCTTTAGCCTTTTACTGCACCTGCAGCAATTCCACTGTAAATCTGTTTCTGACAGAGGATAAATACGATCAATGCCGGAAGCAGGGAAATGATAACACCTGCACAGATCAGGTTGTACTGACTTCCCATCGGACCAACAAATGTATAAAGTGATGTCGCGATCGTATGTAACTTTTTATCCATCAGATAAAGGTTTGCCATATAGTACTCGTTATAAACACCCACACCCTTTAAAATACAGGATGTAACGATTGCCGGTTTTAATAATGGAAGCATAATCTTCCAGTAAATTGTCCAATAGGATGCGCCATCAATGATTGCCGATTCATCCAGAGATATTGGTATATTTTCCATAAACTGAATGAAAATGTAAATTGAGATAACATCCGTTCCGCACATCAGAATAATATATCCATATAAATGATTGACAAAGTGCAGTGCTGTCATGATATTATATACAGTTACCTGCATTGCAACTGCCGGAAGCAGTGAAGCAAACAAAAACAGGTTTCGGATCAGTCCGTTTCCCGGAAATTTAAAACGGTTTAACACATAAGCAAGCTGTGTTCCGATTATAATGGAAACAACCAGGACAGATACCATAACGATCACGGAATTTAAGAAAGCTCTTCCCATATCCGCTGTCTGAAATGCTTTAATAAAATTATCAAAATTCAGCCAGTTCTCCGGCAATGTCATAACATTGGTCGCCTGATATTCTTCCTGTGTCTTAAATGCTGTAATCACACAGGAGATAACCGGAACAACTGCACAAAGTCCAAAGAAGATCAACGATACATATTCAACGATCAGCCAGAGGATTGCACCAACGGTATAATGTTTTTTTCTTTTCTGCACATTTACATTATGTTTTTTCATCGCCCTATGCCACTCCCTTTCCGACTTTCTTTGCCTGTTTTTCTGCTTTTAATCTTGCACGTTTTGCTTTATAGGACTCATCCTCACTCTCAGCATCACGGAAGATGTATTTAAAGAATAATTTCTGTAAAATCGTACATGCAAAAATGATAAGAAGAAGTACAACTGCCATTGCAGAAGCAAGACCTACCTTCTGGCTTACATGAGCGATCTCATTCATGATTACAAAGTATGTTCCTGTTCCGTTTGCACCATCTGTGATAACGTAAGGCTGTTCAAATGCACTTAAGGAACCTGTAATGGAAAGAATTACGTTTAATGTGATAATTGTTTTGATACTCGGCAGAATAATATGTTTAAACTGCTGAAATTTATTTGCACCATCTAACTCTGCTGCTTCGTAAAGGTCTGCATCTACAGACATGATTGCACCGATAAACAGTACCATGTTCTGTCCAAAATAACGCCATACCGAAGTAGCTACCAAAGACCAGTTGTTGATTGACTGATCTTTCAGCCAGTATGGAAGATTGTCAAGTTCAAATCCACACCATTGTAAGATCGTATCAAATACAAATCCTCTGGTGTAGAAAAATTTAAAAATAAATCCGATTGCAATACCACTGATCAGATATGGGAAGAACATTAATCCTTTGAAGAAGTTTCCTCCCTTTACCTTAAAACTTAAAATAGTAGCCAGATAAAGTGCAAGTACAAGCTGAATAATCGCACCTACCATATAATAAAGACTGAGCTTTAATGCTCCAAAGCAGTCATCCCTGCGAAATACGTCAATATAATTTTTAAATCCGACAAATTTTCTCTGATCTACCGGAGTTAAATATTTCATCTTATAAAAACTGAATTTTACCATCTCGGCAAAAGGCAGATAAGTAAATACAAACAGCAATAACAGCGGAATTGTCATAAATGCCACACAGATGATCACCTGCTGTCCTTTTCTGCTTTTTGCCCATTTTGTAAAACTGAATGGTTTTTTCCCTTCCATATCCACAATTCCTCCATCCATTGTCTTTTATCCGGGAAGGGGAACCTCCCCTTCCCTTTTGTGGAACTATATTACTCAGTTACTTCAATTCCGTTTGATTCCTGTGCATCAGACCATGCTGTGTTCCATTCGTCCATGATCTCATCAAATGTCTTATCGCCATTGGATGCATGCTCAATGATTGCCTGGATTTTACTGTCTCCACCTGCGTTAATGTTTAACTCAGACTCTGCGTTCATCTCATTTAAGAAATCTTCCTCGCCCTCTAATGCCGGTTCATCCTCTAAGAATGTTACGCCATCGAAGGAAAGTTTTGTATCTGTACTGCTGGCTGCGACTGGAAGTCCATCCTCGTTGTATGAGAAACCGGATTTTTCTGTCATCCATTTTACGAATACCATAGCTGCTGCTTTTTCATCATCTGTTGCATTTGCATTGATACCATAAGAGTAATCAGCACCTGCGGATGCATACTGCTCACCATTTACAGTGATTGGGAATGGCATATAACCGATATCTGCGCCATTTTCGCCTGCTGCTTCCATCTGAGGATAAGCCCATGAGCCAAGTACCATACAACCGATCTCACCATTGTTGATCATACCTTTACCGCCCTCCCAGTCAGTTGTTGCAAAGTCATCTTCGATCAGTCCGTCTGCAACTGCATCATAGAGGATCTTGTAAACTGCATAAGCATGTGTATCATCGCCATAATTCTGGAATGGATCTTTTGTATGAACTAATTTCTGGTTCATATATGTATTGTCGCCTGTTGCATTATTTCCGATGTAAGCATCCCATGCTCCCATTGTCCAGCCTGCTGCATAGTTTGTGTAAAGTGGGATTGCATCTGTGTTATCTTTGATTTTCTGTAATGCATCGATAAATTCTTCCGGAGTCTTTGGAAGTTCTGTAACTCCTGCTTCTTCAAATACTTTTTTATTGTATACGATACCCTGTGTAGTTGCTGTAGAAGGAACACCGTAAACCTGTCCGCCATACTCCCATGTAGTTGCATAATTGATCTGGGTCTTCATGGTATCAAGATCACCATATGAAATAAAGTAATTGCTTAAGTCTGCCTTATCAACCGCCGGGATCATCATGACTGTCTCATAGTCACCGGACTGTAAATGCATCAGAGCATCATCTGCATAGTTGGTATCGGTTGTAAGTTCAACTGTAATATTTGGATACATTTCATTGAATGCTGCTAAATACTCTTTCCATGTTGTTCCGTTATAATCGTCAGATTCAAGATCTGTTCTGTGGTTGAATAATGAAATTGTTGCTGTCAGATCTGTATAATCCTCACCAAGTTTGATATCTGCATAGGATAAAGATCCGTCTGCGGATGTAGAAGCATCACCACTCTCAGTTGCTGCTACATCATTTGATGCATCTGTGCTGTTATCTGCTGCTGCACTGTTGTTGTCTGTTGTTCCCCCATTGCCTGCTGTGTTGTTTGAGCCACCGCATGCTGCCATGCTCATGGTCATTGCTGCTACTAAAGTAACGGCTAAAACTTTTCTTAATTTCATATGATTTTCCTCCTTATGATGTTTGTTACCTTGTTTTGTAACTTAATTTAATTATATGCTATTTTATTTTTTAGTCAACACTTTTTTCTTGGTTTTAGTCCATTTTAAGCCTTCTATTGTGCATTTCGGCACTATAGACAATTATATTTCGCCGTTTTTGTGCACTTTTTCACATTTATTTTTGTTTTAGTTTCATTTTTTAGCTTATTTTAGTCTATATTTTGTAAATTGATTAATTTACTTATTTACCTTGATTTTAGTTTAACTAATTACTTATTTCACCACAGCGTTATCTGCAGAACATCCATAACTTAACAATATGAAATGCTCACCAAATGATGGTTTGTGGGTGACATGAGTTTCCTTGTGTAGGGTGGTTCTGGGGGGTTACGATTGGCAAATTGCATCAAGCCGGGACTGTTTTGTTTCCGTTGTCCGAAAATAAGAAACTCTAAGCATGCCTGATTCAGGTTGGGGCGGAGTGACGTGTACGTCCTAAATGCGCCATCCGGGCACATTAGGACTTGTGCTGCCGTCCATGGCAGCACAACACTATGTTGCGAACAGGCATCCTAAGAGTTTCTAATTTCCTTCCAAAGTCACAAAACGAGTCTCGGCTTGATGCGATTTGCCAGCCGCAAGGTTGTGAACCACTCTTCGTCGGGGAACTCATTTTACAACCTTGGGGGTGCGTAAATTTTTGTGACATTCATTTCAAAAAGGTTGAAAAATCTCGACACAATCTGTTATATCTATGCTTTTAAACATACATACTTGGAATAATAATCTGCATTATCAGTCTGGTAATTTACGAAATGATTAATGTAATGCAACATAGCAGATGAAACTTCAGACAAGTCATCAGGCTGAATATTAATGATACAGCACATTACGATTTTAAGCATATTTCCATTCGTGCGAATATCAAAAATTCACACCCGCACCCCCAATTCTGAGATGAACCGCCCGCCCAAATGGTGTTCATAACCTGAAGGCTGGCATCTTGCGCAAAGCCAGAGCTAATTTTGTGACTTTGGAAGAAAATTAGAAAATCTTGGTGTGCCTGTCTACACATAGTGATGTTCTGCCACGGATGGCAGAACAAGGCAGCATCGAGTCATGGATGACTCGTTGTTGCCGGTCACGTCACTCCGAGAAAATCTAAACCAGGCATACCTAGACTTTTCTTATTTTCGTACAACGGAACCAAATTTAACTCCGGCTTTGCGCAAAATGCCATTCACAGACCTACGACACACCATTTGGACGGGCGAAGCATGTCAACCACAAGCCAAAATTTGGTGTGAAATCCATGAAACGAAAAAAAGAGAAAGCGGCAAGCCTTTCACAACTTACCGCTTTCTCTTATTTTACAACCTGCTGCACGCTGGCTTTTTCCACCAGCCTTCCCTCAACAATGGTAATTCCCTGTTTATAACGTTCCCCGCTGACTTTCTTTAACAGCACATGTATTGCTTTATTTGCCATTTCACGGATATCAACCTCATAAGTTGTGATCTCGACATCACACAGTCCCGGAAAAAGATAGTTATCAAATCCAACCACTGAAAAATCTTCCGGAACGCGATACCCCTGCTCTTCTAACTGATTGATGACCATGCTTGCCGTGAGATCGGAGTTGCACACAAATGCCGTCGGCATATCTTTCATCTGATCCGGATGAATATCAACCTTTACCACACCACATTCCATATCACGATCCGATATGATCCACTCCTGTGGCACTTCAATACCATGTTCTAACATGGATTTCCGGTAACCGAAATAACGGTCTGTAATACTTGCCGTAAACAACAGTGTTCCGACATACGCAATTTTTTCATGACCATGCTCGATCAGATAATTCGTCAGCATGTAAGTACCATAGTAACTGTTAGAGATCACCGCATCACTCATCTGATGCTCATCATAAAAGTCAAGATACACGATCGGAATCTGTGTATTCTGTCTCAACGCACCCAGATATGCTGTCTTTAACCGCCCGATCACTATCAGACCATCTACTTTACGTTCCAGCACGATTTTAGGCAGATTCGCCTCGGCTTCATCTTCTAATGAAACAACCTCAAGCATCGTGAAACATTCTTTCTGAACGGCCCTTGTTGCAACACTCTGGTACATTCTCCAGTAAAAGGATGCATACTCTCCAAGATATTTTTCTGATACTAAAACTCCGATATTATAACTTTTTGCCGACTTTTCTTTTTTTACGGCAGATGGCTGCTTGTATCCAAGTTCATCTGCCAATTGTTTGATTTTTTCCCGCATAGCCTCGCTGACACCTTTTTGTCCGGAAAGTGCTTTTGAGACCGTGACCGTACTGACACCAAGCTGCTCTGCAATATCTGCCAGCGATATACCAGGCACGTGGTGATGAAGTAGAAGCCCGTTTGTATCCATAGTGCTTGGTACTCGAAAGAGACTTCATTGAGTGTGGCTCCCATGCTGTTGATGCGTACGTAGCCGTTGATGCCGAAGGTAGAAGGGAAGATGTACGAGAAGTACTTCCAGAAAGCGGGCATAGCAGCTCCCGGCCATGAAATGCCGGAGAGGAACAGCAGCGGCACGGAGGTGAACACGAACAGCAGCATGCACGTTTCGCGGTTGCGGATGGCAATGGATGCTGTCATGGCAAAGAAAATACAAGCGGCCAGGTAGGGCAGGGTGAACAGAGTCAGGACACCGGGTATCGCTATTTGGTTGAGGCTGAAAAGCCATGGAACCACACACAGTATATATACCGATACCAGTGAATATACCATGAAGTAGCTCAGCCCTTTTCCCATCACAATGCGTAGTGTGCCGTTGTAGTGGCGGTTGATAGGCACCAGGTCGCGGAAGCGGTTCTGTTCGCGTGCCGTCCCGGCAGACAAGCCGATGCCGAGTAGCAGCGTTTGCTGGATAATCAATACCAATACTGCCGGAATCAGGAAAGCGGCAAATCCGTTGGTTGGATTATAGAGGGCGACATCCTCATACTCTATCGGGTAGGCGGTAATCTCGTCCTGGCGGTCGGTGGTATTGGCGCTTCGCTCCACTTTGATGTCTGCGTTCATGGCAAGCGACACGTTGGTGTTGGCAGTCAGCAAGGCTTTGTAATACAGCAGTCCGCTCATGTCGCAGAAGATGCTGACCTGCGTTTGCTTACCGCGTACAATGTCGTCGCTGAAGGTGGAGGGGATGTAGATAATACCGTATGCCCTGCGGTCCTCAACATCAGTTGGCTTCTTCCATATCAGCGCAGTAGCTCACGAGGCTCACTTCGGGACTGGAGTCCACTTTCCGCAGGTATTCGCGGCTCAACGAGGAGCGTGAGTCATCCACCACGACAGTGGGCACTTCGTGGATAGTTTCGTTGGTATAGATGAAAGCGTATATCAACGGATAGACCAACGGAACGAGCACGAAGAAGATGAAGCACGCCCTGGTCGCGGAAGGT
>ENA-OPYX01000123-OPYX01000123.1-human-gut-metagenome-genome-assembly--contig:-NODE-123-length-42740-cov-4.383005_pt1 | contig 42740 bp, 37 predicted proteins | sample MGYA00242639_ERZ504486 | MGnify/ENA primary metagenome ERZ504486 (study PRJEB26092, sample SAMD00036296) | human gut metagenome | host: Homo sapiens | study: EMG produced TPA metagenomics assembly of... | reverse complement strand
CCGTTCTTGTGCAGGTAACGAACCAAATCAGATATCATTCATCTTCATTTGTAATCTTATTATGATCAAAATCGGTATGTTGTAAGATGGTACTTCGCATCATCAGAATTAGAATTTCCATTTAAACGACTGCGAAAAATCTCTTTCCAGCCAAACTCCTTTTTCGAATATTCCATCTGAAGCACACGCAAAAGTTTAAGCACACGGCCATCCTCATCATGGAAAAATACGATTTGCGGTCTTCTCCTGCGCAAATGCCTTGCGATAATAGCGAATCATACAAATACGAAGCATTTCGTCAAAAGAACGGCACCCCTCAAGCACATCATCGATCGCTTCTGGAAGAAAAAGACAGTTGATCAGTGTAAAGTCGTTACATTCCTGATAACTATGAACCGCTCCATAATCAATGATAAAATAATCGCCCGTCTTTACCCGTTCCTTTTTTCCCGCCAGATTTGTCCATGCACTCCCTCCAGTAATATAGGCAAGCTCAAAAAAATTGTGATCATGCAATTCCACATCACTTTGCTGAAATGGCATAATATAAACCGGATCCGTACTTTCCTCTGAAAGCTCCTGCAATTTCATCGTATAAAATTTCAAGTCAAATTTACCCCCTAATCTAGTTAAATTTAGGTGTTTTTTATCAGCTTATCATCTGATACAATCGGAGTCAAGAGAAGACAAATTTTTCATTTCAAAGGAGGTATTTTTCTATGAGTTGGAATCCAACATGGATCTGCCCTGCACAGGATCTGGGCGATCCAGCAGCCGTTTTCGGCACATCATTTGTTTCAGAAAGAAAAGTTTCACAGGCAACGCTGACGATAACTGCATTGGGTGTATATGAAGCGAAATTAAATGGTAAGCGTGTCGGTCAATTTGTCATGGCTCCTGGCTGGACAAGCTATCACAAGCGCCTGCAATATCAGGAGTACGATATTACGGATTTGCTGGCAGAAGGCACGAATACGATTGAAGTTACCGTTGGTAAGGGCTGGTACCACGGCCGAATTCCTGGATGGGGTGGCTGTGTCTATCAGGATGAATTGCGCGCGCGCCCATTTGGTTTTGCCGCGCAGATTACGCTTACATTTGAGGATGGCAACACCCAAATTTTGTATACGGATGAGAGTTGGAAGGTTTCGGATGGTCCAGTGCGTTTGTCTGAAATTTATGATGGTGAAATCTATGATGCGACAAAGCTACCTCACTTTGATCAATCGGTTCTTGTTTTTGATGGCCCGACTGATACCTTGATTCCACAACAGGGCGAGGAGGTTCACGAGCAGGAACGCCTTGCCGTAAAGAATCGTTTTGTTACACCAAAGGGTGAAATCGTGCTTGATTTTGGTCAAAATCTGACCGGATATGTGGAATTATCTGTAGATGCAAAGGCTGGCGACTGCGTAGATCTTTCCTTTGCAGAGGTAATGGATAAGGAAGGCAATTTCTATACTGAAAATTATCGTGGTGCAAAAGCGCAATACCACTATATCTGTAAGGACGGTGTACAAACTTGGCATCCAGAGCTTACTTTTTATGGTTTCCGTTATATTCGTGTCAATGCTTTTCCGGGTGGCACCGAAGCCGCAAAGCCAGAAAACTTTACAGCGATTGCCGTTCACTCTGAAATGAAGCGAACTGGATTTTTAAGCAGCTCAAATCCATTATTAAATCAGCTGTTCTCCAATATTATCTGGGGGCAGAAGGATAATTTCTTAGACGTACCAACCGACTGCCCGCAGCGTGATGAACGTCTTGGTTGGACTGGTGATGCACAGGTATTTGTCCGAACCGCCTGCTTAAATTACGATGCCGAAAAATTCTTCACCAAATGGTTAGCCGATTTGGCTGCGGACCAACACGAAGATGGCTATGTAGGCCATGTCATTCCAGATCTTCTTCAGAGTCCGCAGGCTAGCAGCGCATGGGGCGATGCGGTAACGGTTTGCCCATGGCAGGTTTATCTGACTTTTGGCAATCCACAAATTCTGCGCAATCAATACAAGAGCATGAAAAAATGGATTTCCTATATCACAACTACGACCACAACCAAATATTTGTGGACAGGCGGCACCCACTATGGTGACTGGCTAGGTCTTGATGCACCATCTGGCAGCTATAAGGGTTCCAGCAACGAAGATCTTATTGCCTCTGCCTTTTATGCTTACTCAACCAGTCTGGTTATCAAAGCCGGAACGGTATTAGGCGAAGATGTAAGTGAGCTAAAGAACTTTACGCCAATATTGTTCGCACCTTTCAGGAAACCTGGCCGACTTACAATACACAGACAGAATGCGTATTGGCTGCTCACTTTAAGCTGGCAAAAAATTGTCAGGCAGCAGCCGACCAGTTAGCCGACATGGTACGCACTTGCGGCACAAAGCTTCAGACTGGATTTGTCGGCACTCCATATCTGTTACATGTATTAAGTGACTATGGCCACACCGATCTGGCATGGGATCTGCTTCTTCGCACCAAATATCCGTCCTGGCTGTATCCGGTTACAAAGGGCGCTACCACGATCTGGGAGCACTGGGATGGTATTATGGAAGACGGCAATTTCTGGAGCAAGGATATGAATTCCTACAACCATTATGCATACGGCTCCGTTGCCGACTGGGTATATGGTACTGCCGCCGGTATTCTTACACGCGAGGATGCACCAGGCTACGCAAAAGTTACAATCGCGCCTCATCCAGATACCCGTCTTGACTGGCTACGCGCCGAGTTAGATACTCGTCACGGCCATATCAGCTCCTTCTGGACAAAAGAGGATGATGAGTGGCGTTATGAAATTACGGTACCGGTTGATGCTGATATTATAATTGATGGTGTTTGCCATAGCGTAAAGGCTGGCTCCTATTGTTTCTATAGTGAGCAGTAAAGCGGCATCCACACTTCCATCTCGGAATCTCTGCGCCATGTCTTTCCGGCAGATGCATAATCGATCATGAAAAATTCCGATTGGTTTGTCTGAATGCGAAATGCACACTGATTTGGAAGCGATATGGATACCTTTTGTGCGGTAAATGTGTCCTCTTTCAAATCGACTGGCGTTCCTTCTTCTCCAAGTCTCTTATCTCGTGCCAATGCAAGCGCACCGTATAAAACAGCCACTTGTTTGCTGCTAGCTGGATCTTCTGGATTTTCCATTCCAGTTACCAGTCGCAGACTCCACTTCATTGAAATCGTGATCTGGTCTCCTGCCTTCCATACACGCTTCAGGTGGACAAAGGTACCTGCTGCCTTCTCTGGCAGCTTCTGTACTTCACCATTCACTAGAATCTGCACCGTTTCTACAAAGGAAGGAATGCGAAGAGACAAATCAAATTCAATCTCCTTCTCTGGATTTACAGCAATGGAAATTGCTCCATCTGACGGATATCTTGTCTGAGTGAGAAGTGACACCGCGGTATCGCTTACATTTGCGCGAATACGCCCCGGCAAATACATGCCAATCTCAATTCCATTTTCAATTTCTCTTGCGGCCGCAACTGGCACCAATGCCGTACCGGCCGCACCAATTGCAATGCAGCAGCCACAATACGCTGTACCATCTTCCATGCTTTTAAACCCGCCAACTGCACGTCCACGAATTCCAGAGCGAAGTGGACTGTAGCTGTCAAAAATCTGACCGATACCGTTTCGCTGTTTCGTTGCGTAATCATAAACCTGACGATAAATCACTTCATCAAATGTTGTCTCCGGTCCGCAGGTACTCCCTTGTGTATTGACTGCACCGTAAAGCGCATTAAATGCGGCGCGCTCAAGCTCTTCTAAATACCGCATCTCTCCTGTTTCCTCATATACACGGTACATTAATTTCATCCATGTAACCGTGACACAAGTTTCCAGCATCAGTCCATCGTACTGGGTATTTGTCTGCATCAGCGTTGAATGATTAAACAGCTCATGATGACAACCAGAGCCGCCCACAATTGTTGCCTCTGACTCCAAAAGACGATTTGTAAACCGAATTACAGCCTGCCTCCATTTTTCATTATGCGTTACCTGCGCATAGACAAGAAGTCCCTCAAAGCAGGACATCAGCTCATATGCTTTTACAACTGGATACTGGTACGGAAATAGTTTATCTTCATACGCAGCTTCAAAAATAGAAAAGCCTTTTGCACCGCCCGTCTCTACAATATACTCCGCAAATTTAAGATATTGTGGCTTGGGATCTTTTTGGTAAAGACGTACTACCGGTTCCAGAATGGAGCTTGAGTTGATGCCAAGCCAGTGATCAGACGTCTCGGTAATATTTTTTTGTCCTTTTTCTGGTCCAATGTGCGCAATAATCGCATCAAGATGCCTTCCTGCGGTTTCTAATATGCGTTCTTTTTGCTTTTCATCCCTGCAAATTTCTTCAAAATGAAGCAGGCCAAGCAGGACATATTTTCGACACCACAGATCCCAGCCTTGAAATTCTGCTGCCTTACTGTAAGTAGAAATCCGGCCTTCCTCGTCCTGTGCACTTAACAGATCCAATACGGACTCCTGCAAAATCTGATATAGTTCTTCATCCTTTGTGTATTGCCACGTCTGGCAAGCACCGCGCATCAGCTTTCCCCAATACTCACCTCGCCAACCCAGATCCACATCATCTGGCGTTCCTTTAAACTGTTTTGCTGCAAGCTGCCATAATGAACGATCCTTCAGCTGTCCGTCCTGCACCAAGCGAATCATCTGATCCGTAATGTTTGTATAAGCCTGCTCCATAACTGCCTCCTATGTTTTTACGCTGCCCTTGCTTTAATTGTTTTCACTTTTTTATTCGATTTCATCCATCTCTAATTTCTTTACGTACTCCTTGAAATCAACATAGACACCAGCTGTCCATCCAAGCATCGGCGGCATATGATATTCATTCGTTACATTCAAGGAACCATTCGTCACATTGTATTTTTCCCAAAGTGTACCAGTCTGTGCAAAGATCCGTTCCATCGCATCTATGTATTTATGCGCAATTCGTTTTGCATCCTCCCGGTAGCCATACCGCTCAAGCGCATGAACCATTATGTATTGAAGTGGTGCCCAGCCGTTTGGATAATCCCACTGATACGGGGTCTTGCGAACGCCTTTCTCGCAAGTACTAATTCCATATGGATATTCCAGACGATGCAAATTTTCGACGGTCTTTTTTGCCTGTTCCGTCGTCGCCACACCTGCCCAGAGTGGATAAAAGGATGCTACTGAAAAAATCGGACTATGTTCCTGTCGAACCACATTATAGTCTAAATATACATTTCCGTCAAACAGATACTGTTCCATTCGCTGTCTGCGAAGCAATGCTGCCTGTTTCCACTCTTTTTCTTCCTTTTTTCCAAGTACCTCTGCAAAATAGGCCATATTCATTTCATTTCGATACAAAATGCTGTTTAAATCCACATAAGCACATTCTATCTGATGCATCTCACATCGCGGCGAAAAATCCCAGCCACTCTCTGCATCTGCCATAATATTTTCTGCTATTTTTTCTCTCGTAAAGCCTGAAAAATCGAGTCCCGAAAGCCGCTTTGACACTTCAATTCCCATATCGGTATTTTCTGGTGTCACAAAAAAACCATATCGGTTTAGACCACATGGAAGGCTTCGCTCCCTCATCCAAAACTGATATTCTTTTTTTAAGCTATCATAAGCAGAACGCAGCCACACTGGATCTTTGTAGATCTGGTAGAGTTGGAAAACAAGTTCACACAGAAACGGTGGCTGTGAGCGCCCCATCAGCACACCAGCATTTCCATTTGGCATGTAACCATAACAGTCAATCAGATAGAGCATGTCATCCACGGTGCTCTTAACGAGTTCTTCCTTTCCATGTACGAACATTCCCTGTGCCGTAAAAAAAGCTGTCCCAATAAAATAGGTTGCAAAAGCCGCCCTCTATGCTCGGCACAAAATACCGATACGGAAGTCCAATGTTTCCATTGTCGTCTTCTCTTGCCAGTCTGGCTGTTTTGTCCCAATTTTCTTTGATATAATTTTCAAGTTCCATTGTGTATCCTTTCACTGAATCAAAATAACCGGACTATTTTGTTCATTTTTTGCGAGTTTTTATTTTTGCAAGTTTTTCCATTACAGGCATTCTTATAAGTACCTTACAGATATTCATCGCACTTCTTTGCAGTTCTCCTATTGTAAGCTTACTCTTCACAGGCGCGTCTTCTGAAAGTGCCTCAGGCAAATTATCGTGATTGGTATTCGTAAGTGAATCATCCGTCACCATATACAAATCGTTTTGGCTGCGAATCATCGCCGCCATTTCCTGTTTGCTGCTTTCTTTGCCTTCTTCGTTTCCTTTTGCCCACCAGTCAGACATAACAAGACCATCATAGCCCCATTCGTCTCTTAGAATTGTCGTCAGCAGGTCATAATTGCTGGCTGCCCACAGTCCATTGATTGCACCATACATGGACATGATGCAATAAGCACCACCTTCCTTCACCGCAATTTCAAAGCCTTTTAAATATAGCTCTCGCAATGCTCGTTCCGATACGACTGCGTCAATATCCGTTCGATGAAACTCCTGATTATTGCAGGCAAAGTGCTTGATCGTTCCTGTGGTTCCACTCTTGTGCAGTCCTTTTAACTGCGCCGCTGCTATTTTTCCTGTCAGGTAAGGATCCTCCGAAAAATATTCAAAATTTCGTCCGTTTAATGGATTTCGGTGCAAATTCATGCCTGATCCTAACAGGGTATCAATGCCATTTTCCAAGAGTTCCTGGCCAAGCATGGAAAATAATTCTTCCATGAGTGTTTCATTAAAGGAGCAGGCAAGACAAGTGCCATTCGGAAGCGAAAAGGCCTGTGTCCCGCAATCCATGCGAATCCCGCTAGGGCCATCTGCGCAGCCTGCAACTGGAATACCAAATGCATGAAGTGCCGGTGTTACACCGCCAAATGCACCAGCAATACCCGGCGTTGCCTTCGGCGAATTCATTCCCTCTGCTCTTACCAGACACATCAGCTCATCTGCTGAAAGCTGAGCGATAAATGCCTCCATCGACACACGTCCTTCTGCGACATCCAACAACTGATAGCCTTTATTCCCGATATACGACAGCGTTTCTGGCAGATTGTTTTGCATTCGTTCCTGTAAGGAATACCTCCTGTTTTGTGCTTTTACAAAGCCTGCTTTGACAATATCATCTGTAATTTCAGGATGCAGACACTCCAACTCCTCTACCGGAGCAAGTGCTTGCTTTAACCGCTGCAGTACCACATCTGATTTTAACTCAAAGCTTCCCGCAAATGCAGCACTTCGCACATCCGATCCCAATAAAGCGATAGCAGCCCTGTTCCAGGACATAGCAAAATTCAGTATTTTCCAATTTTGTATTCTTCTGCTTCGTGTTCTTCGATTGCAAGAGGTCGTCATTCTGACAGGAACCATCATCATAAGAAGCGATCCAGTACGTCTCACAGGAAATCGTAAGCATCTGTTCTTCTCCTGGCATTAACTTTTTTGTCTTGACAAATCCACATAAACTACGAAACGGCTTTCCAAGACATCCCTGAGGTGCCTGACAATACAGCTGCACAACTTCCTTTCCGGAGCTTGATCCAGTATTGCGTACCTGAACCTGAACCGTTACACGATTGTTTTCATAACAAAATGAGTCCACTTTTATTTCAAATGTCGTATAGGATAAACCAAAACCAAATGGATAAAGAACCTTCTCTTTTGCGAATGTCTCAAAATACCGATAGCCCACATAAATATCCTCACAGTAGGCATTTTTTGCACCATCCCCAAAATGAGCAGTCGAAGGATAGTCGTAAATGGATTCTGCAATGGTATCAGTAAGCTTTCCAGACGGATTGACAATTCCTGTCAGTACATCAACTACAGCATTGCCGCCTTCCTGTCCGCCCTGCCATACATAGCAGACTGCTGCTGGATCGTATTTTTTTACAAAACGCATGTCACAGATATTTCCTGTATTGAACAGCACAACAGATCGTTTAAAATGACGACTTACCAGTGCTATCATTTTTTCTTCTTCCTGCGTTAGCAAAAAGCTTCCCTCTGTTGCGGAGTTATCCTGATCCTCTCCTGCCGTGCGCCCAATCATAATGAGCGCTGCATCGTTTCTTTTGCTTGCCTGTACAACTACCGTCTCTTCAAGCGGCATTTCCTTCTGATTCCAAGCTTCCGTTCCCCACTGACTTCTCTTTTCTAGCGGATGTTTTGTAATCCATTCCTCATAAACACCCATAACTTCTCTGTCTAATGCCAGTCCGCCTTCAGCATTTTCCTTTGCTTTTAACGCATCCAGAATGCTAACTTCATACGCGGTGTTGACCATTCCGCCTGAACCATTTCCACTTTTATAATAATGAAACTGATTGATACCAAACACGGCAATGCGATCCCCTCTGTTTAGAGGAAGCGCCTCTCTGTCATTTTTTAACAGTACAATGCCTTCTGCGGCTGCCTGTCTGGCACAAGCAGCATATTTTTTCTGATCCAAATGATCTTCCATCCTATCTTTTCCCCTTTCCATAGCAATTCAAAAAATATTGTCTCAGTCTGATGAATTGGATTGGACGCATTATTTTAAAGAGTTGCTTTCAAACCATATTGATGCGATATCCACCGTTTCTCTTGTCTGTGGCAGCTCCAAATCAAATTCCGTCACCGTTCCTGTATAACCATCTACGCCAGACAGATCAATTGAGATCGTCACAAAACCGTCCTCGGACGCAGCAGCCTCTGCCTTATATTCAGACAATTTGCATTCAATTCTGCCCTGACCAATTTGAATATTATCGGTCTCATTGTCTGTCTGATCGCTCGTTGTATTGTTTGTCTTATCTTCTGTCGCAAATACAACTGCGAGCTGTTGAGTTTCATATACATCCTTCCATTTCAGACGAAGCTTTAATACATTCTGTTTTTCGCAGTCCATGGTCGGCTTTTTCAGCGTAAGACTCGGCTGATACCCGCCATCCGAAAGTCTTGATGGCAGCAACTCCAGATAATCTATGCCATATCCTACATTGGCATTCTTTGCACTCCATCCCCACATCTGAAAGCCCGATTTCTGAGAAAAGTTTCCAACCGTATCAAAGATCCATAAAAAGTTATTCCCATCACTGGCTGATTTTGATGCAGCAGAAAATAACGTCTTCTCTGGTGTGTCAATCACATAATCTTGTCCATCTTTCACACAAGGAAAACCGAGTACCTTTGCAAGACCTTCTACTGGAAGCATTGGGATTCCGCACTTCATATATACGGTTCCACCAAGAGATTTTTCTTCTCCATTTACCAGTGCAATGTCTTTTCCTGCCTCAAAACGATACGATTTTTGATTGCGATACAGCATAAGTGCCTGATTTTCCTGATCCCATTCATAATAGGTATACAGATAATATGAAATCAGACTTTCTGCTGGCTCAAACGGAAAATAGTCGACACCATCCACAGTTTCCATCTGAATTTTATTTTCCAATTTAAAGCCATTCACTCGAAGACCTGGAAGATCTTGTGCCAACTCTAGTGTAATGGATTTTATCGTACAGATTAAATCATTTCCATCTATCGGATCCAGACGAAGTTTCGTGATGTTTCCATACCAGTTTGTATACTCGGACATTGGAAATACATAATCTGTTTCCTCATCGGTCTCGGAATAAAATTTGATCGAATTTCCTTCTGTGAGACTGCCGCCATTGACCGCATAATACAACTGAATGTATTCGCCTTTTGGCACCTTTGCTCGGACACGAATATTTATTACATCATCGGCAGTGAGTCCCTCATACATGGCCGGCAAAAAGGTCAGCGTGCCATCTGGATTCTCACCTGTCTCCATTTGAATGCCATCCTTTGAAGTGGTGATTTTTCCTTTGAAATTTGCAGGTTTTAAATACGTTTCATACGCATTGGCATCGTTCAAAAAATCAAAGATTCTCACATTTTCACTTCCAGACGTTTCATAGGTACCATCGTCCCGAAGCACTCTTTTATCCTGCGGGTATGCATGACCAATCTGCGCCAACTGCGTATCATCTGGCACTATATCTTCATGCTTTTCACCTTTTGTATAAATCTCTCGCACGGCATCCAGATAGCCAAAGCCCTGATTCTTCTCACATGGCATCAAATAGGTACCTTCGCCATACTCATTCCAACTAGAAAGCATCACAAAATTCGTTGCCCAATCTGGTGCATCCATTTCCTTTAAGTAGGTATCTCTTACCCATTCATTCGTCTTCTTAAAATCGACTGCTGTCATCACAGGGGTTCTTACTCCATGCCAACCAATCGCATTAAAGCCAGAGCTTACCGTTGGTATCGTATAGACATCGTTATCCTCTTTTGCTTTTCGATTTAAATTTACATTTGCCTCATAATAGCAGCCTTGTTGTCCCCAGTTATAGGCATACCAACCGTCAAAACCATACGCCACACTGCCTTCTGTCCGATAGCTATTACAGTCTAAGATAATCGCACCGTCAAAGCCAAGCTTTTTTACTTCTTCGCGCAGATAATCAAATTCAGCTTTTAAGCCCGTACCAAATTTACTGATCAGCGAATCGGCTCCAAATACCGCAAACACCACCTTATTCTCAATGGTCATATAACTCGGATTAGAAAAATAATACTCCATCCAATATGGGACAAAGTAATTGCGAAACGCATCACTGTCCACTGGAGTTGCACCATTCGCTGCCTCCCAGATCAGGCAAAACTTCATTTTATCCTTGTTCTTCGCATGCAAAAATCCATTATCTAGTGCAGTGATATCCCAAGCCTGCTTGATCGGCTTATCGGATTCTCTTCCCAGCCAGCAAAATGCCTGAAAATCAATGCCATGCTCTGCCAAAAATTTGATCTCCCAATCAGAAGTCTGAGGCTGTCCCTCATCGTAATAGCCAAGAACTGGCCGAATATCTTCATATGGTGTGATGGTCGCCCAGCCTGTATGCTCTCCATTTCTCCACAGGGAACACACATTTATACCAATGATATAGTCATCGGCTCCTTCTGGGATTGTCACAGCTTCCATCTCGTAATCCACTAACTGATTGACCCGAATATCATCTAAGGAAATCTTCGTATTCCCTGTATTTTCAAAATGGATTCTATTTACAAAATCAGTCTGTGTCAAAAAATCTATCTGTGCAATTTCCTTCTGGTTGATCTTTATTACCGCACTCTGACTTTCCATATCGGCTTCCACCCGAATATGATACCACATCTGGTCTGTATATTCTTTAAGCATCTGCGTTCCATTATAAAAACTGCCATCCTTTGCCGTAAGCTGCACCACAGGCATATCACCCGCAAGCAGTGTATAGACACCATCACTTCCTTCTGGAAGATACGTATAAAAGCTAAAATTCACTTTGCTGCCCAGTGCGTCAAAACTTCTTCCAGTTTCTACACCCTCTGGAAGAATCAGATGCTGATCCTCCGCGGATAGTTTTTCTGCATTGTCCAGTGTCACACTGACCTGACTTACCGGATTGTCAAAGCTTTCATACACCTCATAATTTGCTTCCACATAGCCGCCCATTACTTGTGTTTCATTTAGTGTCTCATCTAGTGTCTCAAAAGCCAGATATCGCACACGATCTCCCGTAAGTGGATATGTTCCGCACTCAATATTGTTAATATAAGTAGTCGAAGTTCTTCGATCCAAATCCACAATCACACGAAAAACCACATCATATGGGTCTTGAAAATAATCATCCAAAAGCTTTGTCAGACTTCCATCTGGATTCTGGATCCAGATGGTGTTTTCCTTTGTCACCAGATAATAAACAGGGGTTCCTTCTTCGTCGCACAAATCTAACACATTTCCATTGAAATTGTACAGATACTTTACTTGAAACTGAAGATCAATCTTACCTTCGGTTACGGTATTAAAATATCGAATCAATCTGGAATGCTCATTTTCCATCACATCGCTGATCACACCATTATTGGAAAAATCCGTCTTGGGCTTTCCTGCACGGTTGTCAATCTCCCAGCCCGACTCAATTCCTTCCTTTGCACCGGAATTGTCCAGATAATCGGCGAAACACAACTCATACGCCTGTCTGGGAGTCCAAATAAAGAATTCGGAATCTGCTGTTTCCTTGTTCTTTTTTACTGCTTCGTTATTTTCTGTTGTTTCTGCTATTTTCATCGTCTCTTTCTCTGGTTCGTTTTGAGAGCCATTCGAGACAGCCGCTCCCATGAGAACACCTGCTGTCATGCACACAATTGATGCAAACTTTTTGTATTTTGCCATTCTGCCTCCTTCCTGTCGTTATCCTTTTACTGCACCGAGCAGCATACCACTGGTGAAATATTTCTGTATAAACGGATAAACGACGAGAATTGGTACCATTGCCACGATAATTTTTGCTGCATTCATCGTCTTATCCGAGGTCTCTGCTAATGCAATAATTTCCTCATAAGACATCGTCGTGTAATCAAGTCGAATATTCAAGTTATAAATATAAGTCTGCAGTGGCTGCTTTGCAGAATCATTGATGTACAAAAGTCCATCAAAGTAGGAATTCCAATGACCCACAAACTGGAATAAGAACAGGCAGGCCAGTGATGGCACACACAGCGGAACGTAAATTCGGAATAAAATCTGTAACGGATTTGCACCATCAATTGTTGCAGCCTCATTCAACTCATACGGCACATTTCTAAAAAAGTTCATCATCAAAATCATGTTCCAGATTGGAAGCGCGCCCGGCAGAATCATAGACCAGAAGCTGTTGAACAGATGATACTGACGCATCAACACGTAGGATGGAATCAGACCACCGTTAAACATCATATTTACCAGAAAGAACCACTTAAAGAAACGTCCCTCTGGGAATTTTTTTGTGCGGCACACACAGCGGATATGCAGTCATTACTAACATCAACATATTAAGGGAACAACCCACAACAACTCGCTTAATGGATACCCACATTGAACTAAAGAAAACACTGTCCTCCAAAATCTTGCTGTATGATTTCAGATTAAAGCCCATCGGAATCAGCCATACGCGTCCTGCGTCAACATAAACTCTGTCACTAAAGGATAAAATCAGTGTATACCACATCGGATAAAAGCAAAGCATTGCCATCACAATCAATACAACGACAATCACAACATGCCCTGCAGTCAGTTTTCTTTTTCGCATAACAGTACTCCTCCTTAAAAGATCTTGTAATCAGCAAATTTGTCTGCTGCCCAGTATGCAATAATCGTAAGAATGATTGCAATCACACTTTTAAACAGACCAACTGCAGTACCAACACCATAATTCATACTGATCAAGCCCTGACGATACACCCATGTATCCAAAATATCACCAGTCGACATAACAAGTGTATTGTACATATTAAAGATCTGGTCAAAACCTGCATTTAAGATGCCACCCAGACTCAACACAGCATTTAATACAATGACATTTCGGATACCTGGAAGGGTTACATGAATTGTCTGCTTCCATCTGCTTGCACCATCCATTTCTGCGGCCTCATACAGACCCTGATCAACCGCCGTCAATGCAGCCAGATAAATAATTGCACTCCATCCGAATTCCTTCATCGTCTCGGTTATGATCATAACTGCCGGGAAGATTGATGCGGTACCCAAAATAGAAACATGAACACCTGCCTCACTCAATGCCGACTCAATCAAACCATTCGTTCCAATTACATATTTTAATACAGTTGCAAAAATAACCCATGATACAAAATGAGGCAAATACGTAATTGTCTGAATTGTTTTCTTTAATTTCATATTGCGCACTTCATTGATCATCAGCGCAAAAACAATCGCGATTACCTGTCCTGCTACAATCTTTCCGATCGCCATTACAAGTGTATTTCGGATAATGCGCCATGCATCTGGCTGACGAAAGAAGACTTCAAAATTATCAAATCCAACCCATTCCGAACCAAACCAGCCTTTCACCGGAATAAAATCCTGAAATGCGGCAAGAATTCCCGGCCATGTACGAGTATTAAACAAGAAGACAAATATTGTACCCGGAAGTATAAGAAGCCAATAATAAACGCGGTCCGGTATTCTGAATGTTTTTGTGCTTTTCTTTTTCTCCATAACGCTCCCTCCAACGTCAAATGCTGCCATTTTTTCTTTCTGACAAGCAAAAAGGAAAATGGCAGCATCTGTACATTTATTTTTTATTTACCAAGTAATTCCTGAACTTCTGCGGTGATCTCTGCTCCACCCTGAGCAAGATACTCTTCCACAAAGCTGTCAAAGTATTCTGGAATTGTCTTTCCATCGGTATCACCCATGATCATCTTAACATATGCATCGGACTCGAGTGTTCCAAGGAAGCTGCCGTACTTTCTCATGCTGTCTGTCGTACCCTGGAAAACCGTACCAACAGGAGTCGGATTTGCTTTTGCCAGTGCGCCAATACCAACGGTACAAGCTACATAATTGTTGTAAGTGGTAACTGCATCGCTATCTCCTACTGTAACCTCTCTTGGGCTCTTTCCTTCCTGAATCGCATCGTTTACAGCCGGACCATACTGCAATACCAGTGTGTACTGGTCATTTGCGCCTTCAATCAGGCCATCTGTCTGCTCCTGAATAAATGCTCTCATCTCATCAACATCTGCAAACTCATGATTTAATGCCTTCTCAATAACCTGATCCATCGGCTTTGTTAAAACGGATGGTGCGGTAGAGGTATTCATTGGGCTGAAGCAGTTGTTTGCCTCATAGGAGATACCATCAAAGCCAGATGCCTCAGTATCAATGTCATAGCCCTTTGTCAGCATATCGTATGCATAGACAAATGCTTCTGGATGCTCAAAGCCTTCTCTTACGACAAATACACTTCGCACTGGGTTTCCGGCTGCGGAACGAATCTCACCGCCTTCTTCTCCCGGAAGTACATATGCGCTCCACTCTGCTTCCTGATTTAGACTAATATTTGCACTGAGTGCATCCCAGCATCCCCACCATGGTGAGAAGACAATTCCAGCCTTGTCCTCTCCGATTACCTGCTTGATGGTATCTGCTTCCCACGTGGCAAAGTCAGATGGAATAATGCCCTTCTGGTACCAATCATTTAATAATACCAATGCATCTTTTGCGCCATCCATAAGAGAACCATAAATGACTGTGCCATCCTCCTGCTTCTGCCAAAGTCCCGGAGCAGCTCCGCCGACATTTAAGAACAGATCACATAAGTTTCCACTACCGCCGTAGGAAGCACCAAAGTTTGAAAGCGTTGCAATACCATAGGTATCATCCTCTCCATTGCCGTCCAGATCGCTTTGCATAAAAGCTAATGCAATTTCTTCCAAATCGGCATAAGACTTTGGCTCCTCTAATCCAAGCTTTTCCATCCAATCCTTACGAATCCATACGAGTGGAGAGCCATCAAAGTTCATGGATACCTGCGGAATTCCGTAGATTCTTCCATCAATTTTTAATGTATCCAGTGCCAGATTATCGCCCATTGCATACAGACTTTGAAGACTTGGATGATCGCCCTCTAACAGTTCATCTGTCAAATCCGCAATCAGTCCACTCTTTACTAACGTGTAATACTGATTCATGTCAACTTCCATCAGATCTGGGATTTCTCCACTGGCAATTGTCACATTCTGCTTCTGTGTATACGCATCACCACTTGCCGACCACAGCGTTTTTGGAACCAGACCACTCTTAAGCTCAAACATCCACACACGGTCATTGTCATCAATTGTCATTCCTTCCGGTACATCAAAACCAGATGTATTTACAATTCTTGTAAATTCCAATCCGTCAAAACGCTTATACTGCGGTCCGCTGTAATCCTCACTAGTATCAATCTTCCATCCGTCTCCAAATGTCAGCTCCGATAAATCCGTTGTCGCCTCATCCGCAAACGCCATTGAAACCATTCCTGCTGTCATAGCAGAAGCCAGTAACAAACTAACCACTTTTCTTTTCATAGTTTTCCTCCTTTTTCGGCATTTTGTTTTATTTTCCTTGCCTTTATCTGTATTCATTATAACATTTTCACCATTTTAGAGAATCCCACTATCTTTACCCTTTGTCAAATACATTCCTACTTTTTCAACCTTTTACAAAAAAATGCCGAGGCATATTGAATCACCCCGGCATTTTTTGTTATGTTTTTCTACATATTGGTACCATTCTTCTCCAACTACATTTGGAGTTGTCACTTCTACACAAACGCCACCATATTTGCTCTCATGAATTGCAAATTTGCACTCCTCTCCATAGATAAGACGAAAGCGCTGAAAAAAGTTGATCAGACCAAGATGCTCTCCCACATAAATGTCATCCTGTTCCAACTGCTTAAAAATATCATCAATGGTTTTCTGATCCATTCCCTCGCCATCATCATCCACGCAGATATACAATCCGCCCTGCTCACTAACCTGAATTCTCACATAGATGCTTCCTTGACCACATCGGGTACGAAAACCATGTGAAATCGAGTTTTCAACGAGTGTCTGCAATGAAATGCTCGGAATTAGCATTGACTCTGCTTCCTCCTGAATCTCATAGTTGCACACAATCTCGCTTCCGTAACGCAGACGCTCCAATTCCACAAATTTTTTAATGTAGACAATTTCTTCCTCCACAGTGGTCAGACTGTACTTTTGCTGTTTCCCCGTATTGATGATATCGGCTAACAAAATGATTGCCTGACTGGTCTGACTATTTTCATCTCCTGTCTCTTCTACAGCCAACCAATTAATGGTCTGCAGCACATTATTGATAAAATGCGGTGTCATCTGCTCCTGCAAGGCCTTCGCCCTCGCTCTTCGCAATGCCAATACACGATCGAGAATCTCATGTTCCAGCGCCATATTTTTTTGAAATAGCTGCAAAATTCGATACAATAAAAACTGAATCTCATCGTTTTTCTTGCCAATATTTTCCCGCTCCGGAGGATTTTCTAATACCTGCAAAATCGCCTCCACCGGACGAAACAGCTTTTCAGTTGCTCCATAGGAAAGAACAAAACTAGCCAATACACCTGTCAAAAGAATCACTAGCATCATTTTTCTAAGCTGATTCATGCTGTGCCGATACTCCTCCATCGGAATCATCTGCACACATTTCCAGCCAAAATACTTCATTCCCGTCCATGAAACAAACATCTGCGTTCCATTGATCGTCTCAGTTGAAGAAGTGACGGCCGATTGTTTCTCTGGAAGTGTTATCGTTTGTTTATACAAAGTATCTGCCGTATCCATCAGTACTTGCCCCTGTGAATCCACAATTACATACGCACCCTGATTTGGAATTTCTTTATCGACAATATAATCAATCAATTTATCCACATCCACACTGATTGACACAAATGCTCTTTTTCCCTCTGTCGAAACGGCAACCCGATAAACCGTAAGAACACGCTTATTTTGTCCTAGGTAGGACGCCGTTCGAGGCACCGCAAACATGGTTTGGTGCGGTTCTTTTTCCAAGCAAGTATGAAACAACTCCACAAGCGACTGATCTGGAATCCACTGGATTTGCTGGCTCCGATAAAGTGTGGACGCGAGATAATCGCTGACCTGTGAATAGACATCCACACTAAAATAGAGATTTTCGCGCTTGTCTGCTATTAAGCGATTCAAAATTTTTCCAGCCTGTTCCACAGACGAATACCGCGTCGGATTCTCTCGTTCTTCCTGAAGAAAGGATAAAACAGTCCAATCGCCGCTCTGCTTTTCCAGCGTATCACAGACTTCTTCAAATAATGTTTCTAACGTCGCATTTGTATTTCGCACACTTCGCTGCACTGACGTATCCATCTCATGCAACAGGCTTCTTGAGCTAAGCAATTGGAGTGCCGCCATACAAATCACAAGTGGCAGCATAATGCTAAAAAACACAAGAAGCCAGTTTTTTACAAACAATTTACGAAATTGTTGATTCTGAATCCGATGAAGCAGTCTGGTTTGTTTCGTTTTCATTCGATCCTTCATTTCTTCCTGCTTCCCTTCTTCAGACGATAATCATTTGGAGATCCTCCTGTTACCTTTTTGAACACTTTATAGAAATATTTGAGGTTGTGATAACCTGTCGTCTCTGCGATCTCATACACATACAAATCCGTGTTTTTCAACATAGAAACCGCCTTTCCAATTCGCATTTCCATCAGAAGATCCGTATAATTTTTTCCCGTCTGTTCTTTAATTAGGCGACTAATGTAAATTGGATTTAAAAAGACAGCATTTGCAATATCCGTCAGCGTAATATCTTCACAGAAATGTGCCTGAATGTAATTCATCACGGCCTCAATTCCGGCTGAACTTTGTTCTTTTATCGTTTCCGGCTGATTTAAACTTTCTGCACAGGAAAGAAGTTGAATCGGTGCTGACAGTTCCTTGATCACTTCCAGCTCGGCATCAATCGTTGTCAGATGACTAAGCTCCTGCTGAAATTGCTTCTTTAATTTCCAGATCGCAGTCGGTTCTTTTTTCTCATCTTTTTCCCAGAACACACCAGTTCCACAAAAGCTCTTTTCTGTTTCCTGCTCTTTCCACTCAATCGGATAAAATTCAAGCAGTCCGTCCAATCCCTGCAAAATACTTGTGATTTGTTCTTGAAGCTCCTGCCGTCCATAATCCGCCAAAAAGCCCTTATACTGACAATCCTTTCGAATGTTTATGCGAACAAGAATCAAACGACTCGACTGCCTTGGTGAGATATTGACAATTTTTAACCGTTCTTCTGCCTCTCTGTCGTCACGCAAGCTTCCCGACAACGCATCCAATATAAATTGCTGTTTCTGATAATTAACCAGCTTCTGGTAATGATCGACACGGTTCAGCATCGCATTTTGAAGTGCATTCTGCTGATCTAACAGTTCTCTTACCCCTGTAAAGACCTCTCTCAGCCTCGGAATCGAAACAGGTTTTACCAGATAGTGAAGTACATGATACTCTACCGCACTCTGCGCATACTCAAAATCCTTATAGCCACTCAAAAACACAATCTGTACTGGAAGATTTTGTTCTGCCGCAAAGCGTGCAATGTCAAGCCCACTCACACGACTCATTTTAATATCTGTCAAAATCACATCTGGCATACTGGTTTTTAAATACGCTAACAGTTCCTGCCCGTCTGAAAATTCCGCATTCACCTGAAAGCCAATTTCATTCCATTTGACCATATGAACCAGACCACGTCTCGTTGTCAGCTCATCTTCTGCAATTACAAGCGAATACATATTCTCCCTCCCAATGTAAGAACTCTATTTTTTCATATGTCGTTCAATCTGTGCCTTCGTCTCCTCTATGCTGTGACTGTTATCTATTACAACACGGCACTCTGCACGAAACTGCGCATCACTTTTTTGTCTTGCAATAGTCTGAAGACAACGCTCTTTACTGTAGCCTCTTGACTCCATGATACGTTTAATACGTATCTGCTCATCAGTGTAAATATACCATACATCATCGCAAAGCGGGATCAGATGACCTTCTGAGAGAAGCGCAGCCTCAATCACAATCAGCGCATCTGGCTCTTTGTCGCGTATTTCCTTGATCATCCACTCAATACGTACTCTTACATTTGGATGAGTAATTGCATTAAGGCGAAGCGTCTCAAGCGGATTTGAAAATGCTGTTGCTGCCAGTTTTTTTGTATCAATCGTCTGATCTTCATTTAAAATTTCTTTTCCAAATGCATTAACGATATTGACATAATTAGCCTCTCCCGGCTGCATAAGCTCTCGTCCGACCTCATCAGCTAAAATTAATTTTGCATTATACTCTTTTTCTAGGATTGCAAGCACCGAAGACTTTCCGGCGCCGACACCTCCTGTTATTCCAAGAATCATTATTACTCTCCCTTACTTTGTTTCGTACCAGCTATTCCCCACAGACACAGACACTTCAAGCGGCACGCGAAGATTCGCTGCTGACTGCATCTGCTCAACAAGAAGTGTCTTAACTGCCTCACACTCCGCTGTTGGTACCTCTAGCAGCAGCTCATCATGCACCTGAAGGACGATTCTGGACTGCAGTTTTTCTTCTTTTAGACGTTTATTTACTTTTGTCATTGCAATTTTCATAATGTCAGCTGCCGTTCCCTGAATAGGTGAATTCATCGCAATTCGCTCTCCAAACTGACGCTGCATATAGTTGGAAGATTTAATTTCTGGTATTGGACGTCTTCGTCCAAACATTGTCGTAACATACTCATTTGTATGACCCTGCTCTACCATACGATCAAGGAAGGCCTTGATTCCAGGATAGGCATTGAAATAGTGCTCAATATATTCCATCGCTTCCTTGCGTGAAATACTTAAATCCTCACTAAGGCCAAACGCACTAATTCCATAAACAATTCCAAAATTAACAGCCTTTGCATTTCGGCGAAGCTGCGGTGTAACTTCTTCAAGCGGAACATGAAATACCTGGGAAGCTGTCAGTGCATGAATATCCTGTGCACTGCGGTATGCCTCAATCAGTCTCTCATCACCAGACATGTGAGCAAGCACACGAAGCTCAATCTGAGAATAGTCAGCATCAATAAATACACATCCATCCTTTGGCACAAAAACCTTGCGGATGGCTCTGCCTAACTCCATGCGAACTGGAATATTTTGAAGATTTGGCTCTGTGCTGCTGATGCGGCCTGTTGCCGTGATCGTCTGGTTAAATGTTCCATGTATACGACCATCCTGTGCAATACATGAAGCAAGACCCTCCGCATATGTCGATTTAATTTTGTCAACTGACGATATGACAATACTTTTCTACAATTGGATAATCTGTTGACAGCTTCTCTAACACATCTGCTGCAGTCGAATATCCGCTCTTTGTCTTCTTTGCACCTGGAAGCTTTAAATCCTCAAACAGCACTTCTCCAAGCTGTTTTGGAGAAAGAATGTTAAACTCTTTTCCTGCAAGTGCATAAATTTGAGACTGAAGTGATTCAATTTCTCCAGTTAAATCCTCTCCATAGCTTTTAAGTGCTTCTTTTTGCACAGCGATCCCTGTCTGCTCCATGCGGCAAAGATCAAAGACGACTGGCATCTCAATATCTTTATACAGCGCGCTCATATCCTCTTCTTCGAGCTGTTTTTCAATAACAGGACCACAAAAAAAGTGCTGCCGCTGCCTGATGACACACATATGCATCAAATGATGGCTGCATTGATGCCATCTCCAATAATGTCTTTCCAAACAAATCCTGATAAGATGGAAGTTCCTTTGATGCATACGTTCCTGCAATCTTTTCAATAGGATAGCTTCCCGTAAGAGGATCCAGCAAATATGCGCCTATTGAAACATCACGAAGCGACTGATGATAAAAGGCATCAACACCCTGTGGCTTATGATCTGTCATATAATGAAGGAACTGCTTTGCATCAGGTACATACATTGTCTTGCAGGAGGCTGCCAGTTCATCAGCAAAACCTGTCAAAAGATCTTTTGTGATAAAATTGATTACTGGAAAATAATATCCCTTTGTCCCTGCTGCCACTGCCATTCCTACAATATTATCCTTCGTTCCTGCAAATGAAAGACCAAGCGGTTTTTTCATTTTTTGAGCGCACGAATCACTTCAAAGCTTTCATTCATATCCTCTACGCGCTCAAGCTCAAGCGTTTCAAATACAGATGGCTGCTCTTCTTCATCAAAATCAAGGCGGACACTATGAAATTCAAGGCGATCAAGCTCCTTTTGGGCAGCTGCCTTGTCAATATGAGTACGAAAATGCTCAAGCGGCTCTGTAATCGGGATGTCTGTCTTGATTGTCGCAAGCTTCTCACTTAAAAAAGCTGCCTTTTTTCCAACAAGCTCTGTATCACTTTCCTTTAATAAGTAAGCAAGCGGTGAACGCTTTAAATCAAGCTTTTTCCTTCCAATAATTCCTTCATCGCCTTCGTCGCGGCCTTGTCAGATTATCAATTGCCTCATATAGCTTTTCAACAGTACCATACTCTTTAATCAACTTTACAGCAGATACAGCTCCTACACCTGGCACACCAGTTATATTGTCTGATTTATCACCTGCTAATCCCTTTAAAGAATTAACATGGCACGGCTCAATTCCAAATTCTTCCTTCACCAGCTGTGGATTAAACGGAAACACACGATCCGGGATTGCCATATCTTCTTTTTTCATATGATATTTATCAAAAATTTCCTGTGTCTTTTCAGCACTTGAATGCATTAGCCACAATGTAGTATTGTCTGTTACAAGCTGAAGATAATCATTATCCTTTGTCAAAATTTTGACCGGAAGCTGTGATTCAAATTTTTTCGCCATAGAACCACATAAATCATCTGCCTCAAAATGCTCATCCATAAGCTGGCAGATTCCCATATTTGCAAGAACCTCCTGACAAAGCGCAAACTGCTCCCTTAATGGCTCTGGAGTCTCAGAGCGATTGCCCTTATAATCTGCATAAAGTTCACGCCTAAATGTATCTCTTGTCAAATCCCATGCCACAGCCAGATACGCCGGCTTTTGTTCTTTTATTATTTTAAACAGGTATCTAAGGAAGCCAAATATGCCATTTGTATAAACTCCCTTCGAGGTCATCATAATTTTATGATACCATGCCTCTTTTTCCTCCTGCTTTTTCGCATACAAAATCTCTCTTGGCAAGTTGCCAAAGTACTGCGTCGACAGCAGGCTCGAGCCGTCTATTAACAGCAAATAGTCTCCCATGTTCCCTCCTAAAACTTTTATGATGTATCCACGAATTGCTCCGTTGCTATGCAACTTTCGCAATTCTAAAAACATTCGGATTCGCTGATTTTCCTTGAAAATCGCTGCATCCTCATGTTTTTGCGGGTCCCAAGCTCAAAAACCTAATCGTGCAAGCACGAACGGCTTTTGGAGCTTTTGACCCTGGTATCATTTCATTTAAAACCAACGCATGATCTGCAGCATAGATACAGCTGCCGCTGCAACTGTTGCTGCTGTCAATGCAATATGATGAAGCCACTGAATAAACAGACCTGCACGAACCTGTCTGGCCACTTGGCTCATATCATGCTCAAACTGCTGCTTTAAGTTATATGTCTTAAAGCGATCCTGATCCATTCCGTCAATTGCAGTACGAACCGTATAATAAATTTCCAGATCCTCTCTGCAGCCGGAACATTCTTTTATATGCTTCAAAAAATGATCGGTCTCCTCCAATGAAAGAGCACCCTCCAAAAAAGGAACCATCATACGGTTCGCAGTTTTACAGTCCAAACAATCCCCTCTTTTCTGTCAGGCAATGACGTATTGCAAAAACGCCTCCATCTGGTCCTTTTCACTAAACTTAGCAATATACATCTGATCTCCCATGCCCTGTGCTAAAACAGCCGGCATACGATCACTCATTGTGATATTTGCACGGTAACGGGACAAAATCTCATTGTGAGCATTCTTATGCGGATTACAATCGCGTCTTCCCACATAGATGCAATAGAACTTATCTGCATACTCAGACAAAGTACAGCGATCAAACGCGATCATATCTGCCCAGATCTTATACACATTTGTACTGTTTGCATAATTAAGCATATCTGGTGTAAAACCACCGCTCGGACGCATATTGACTTCAAGCGCAATTATTTCACCCTTATTTGCAACACCCGGCATATCCTTATTCAGACGGAAAAACTCAAAATGAATAAAACGGCTCTTTACATCAAATGCTTTTACGCATCGTCTTCCTGCATCGCGCACATCATCTGGCAGCTGCTTTTCTATGTAAAAATAAGCATCTGCCTTATTATTTACAATATCCATAATGGACACAGGAGTCACATTTCCAGATTCAAAAAGAACATCTCCCTTGCTATTGATGATCGCATCATAGGAACAGATCGTACCATCTACATACGGTTCTGCTAAATATCCTTCTCTGTCTGTTTCTGCAAAAAATTGATCAAGCTCCTGATCATTTGAGATGCGATAAGTATTTTGTGCACCAACACCATTATCTGGCTTTACTACAATTGGATAGCCATACTTTGCTGCAAACGAAAAGCAGCCTTCGCGAGAGCCAATTTTGTAACACTCCACTGCCGGAATACCTGCCTTTTTGTAATATTCCTTCATGTGCTTCTTGGACTTAAAAATCTCAATCTCATTTAGCTGAAAACCACTGGTGATATGAAAATCTGTGCGCAGTCTGGCATCCTGTGTCAGCCAGTACTCATTATTGCTCTCAAGCCAATCAATACGGCCATATTTAAAAGTGAAATAAGCGACTGCGCGCATCATCTGATCATAGTTTTCCATGGACTCTACCTTATAATACTCGGTAAGTACATTTTTTAGGCTATATGGCAAGGAATCATAGGCACTGTCACCGATTCCTAAAACATTTACTCCGTTGTTCTTCAGCTCCGAACAAAAATGGTAATAGTTGGTTGGAAACTGAGGCGATATAAAAATAAAATTCATAAAGATGTCCTCCCAAAGTTGTTGCAGTTCACGCATAGTATACGTCAAACTTTTTCGATTTGCAAGTAATGATTCCTTTTGCCCATTCTGGAAGTTCTGGCTTAGTAATACCATACCAAAAGTCCTTTAGTCTGGCTGCCATCTCGCGAAACTCTCTGTACAATTGCCCGCGGTAAACAATATCGCTGTCTGCTGACACGCCATATGCATTAAGCCCCATACGCTGCGCCAAATAAAGTGCGCGGTAAAGATGATAGCTTTGAGTCACAATTACAATTGTTGATCCCTTATTAAAAAATTCCAGACTGTGCACAATGGTATCATATGTATTTAAACCAGTATGATCCATATATACCTCATCTGCTTCAATTCCGCCTGACACTGCAAGTTTTTTCATAACGGATACTTCATCGTAATCTTCATTTAAATTATCTCCACTGACAAGCATTTTTTTAGCAGAAGCTTCCTTATAAAAAGAAATCGCTGTCTGCATTCGATCATTCAACATTGGACTTGCTTCCTTATTTGGTCTTACTGCACAGCCCAAAACAACAACACCATCTGCTTTAAAATTTGCCCACTGATCCTTTTTTAAAATACGCCCTTTTGTCCCCCATACCATATAGACATTGATTGCTGCTGCCCCTATTGCTAAAGCAATTATAACAATAACTATCAGGCAAAACAGCTGTCTGATTTTTGCGCGCATAAAATTTTCTCCTTTAAGATTGACCAGCATCTTCATCCCAGTTTAAAAAGAGCCGGATTGCTCCGGCTCAAAGCTCAATTCTAATTAGAACGTTTTATTTTGTTCCGAAGATACGGTCGCCTGCATCGCCAAGACCTGGGCAAATGTATGCATTCTCATTCAGCTCGCGATCTACATGTCCAACATACAGCTGAATGTCTGGATGTGCCTTCATAAGTCTTTCGATACCTTCTGGTGCTGCGATTACGCACATGAACTTAATCTTCTTTCCACCATGCTGCTTAATAAAATTAACTGCCTCAACTGCTGATCCGCCAGTTGCAAGCATCGGATCTACAACAACTATAGTTCTCTGCTCGATTGGTGACGGCAGCTTGCAGTAATACTCATGCGGCTCGTGTGTAACCTCATCACGATACAGACCAATATGACCAATCTTTGCACTAGGAGTAAGTGCGGTAATACCGCTTACCATTCCCAGGCCAGCTCTTAAAACAGGAACAATTGCTAACTTCTTTCCTGCAATCATAGGTGTCATACATGTTTCGATAGGTGTCTCGATCTCTACATCCTCAAGCGGCAGATCACTCAATGCCTCATATCCCATCAGCATTGCAATCTCCTCAATAAGCTTACGGAACTCATTTGTTCCTGTATTTTTATTTCTCAGCATAGAAATTTTATGCTGAACCAGCGGGTGGCTATTTACGTATACATTACTATACTCTTTATACATTTTTTCTTCCTTTCTGAGTTTTATCTCACGTTTCTTTGGCTATCATATCATTCTTTTACATTTTCTTCAACTATTTTCAAAAAAAATGCTTGCTTTTTTTTGAAAAGCATGTTATTATCTACATGTTGTCAGCCGGTGTGGCGGAATGGCAGACGCACGTGACTCAAAATCACGCGGAGCGATCCGTGCCGGTTCGAGTCCGGCCACCGGCATCAATAAGGTGTTCATGAGTAGTTTTACTTATGAACACTTTTTTTTATTACAATTTAGCATAACGATTAGTATCACTCAAACAATAACTTTCTTAATTTTGTGGAGGTATACGTAAATATGATATTAAAACCCAAAATACTAAAAAATGTAAAAGATGTTGAATATATGGATGACTTTGACGACTGGTATATCTTTAAAGAAAATCCGTCAGACTACGCAGAGCTTCCGAAAAATATGATTCTCTACGGTCCACCTGGGACTGGCAAAACATACCACACTCTCCTCTATGCTGTTGCAGTCATTGAGAAAAAGTCATTATCAGATATTGTGAGTGAACCTTTAGAAGATATAGTAAAGCGCTATCATCACTATAAGGCAGGTGGACTAATTGAATTTACCACATTCCATCAATCATACAGCTACGAAGAATTTATCGAAGGCATTCGCCCCGTAATGACTAGTGACAGCGATGATGTGATTTCTGATGTTAAATATAAAGTCTCCTCTGGCCTTTTCAAGAATTTCTGTGATCGCGCCAAGCAATCGATTCAAACTAATCACGTTTTTATTATTGATGAGATAAACCGCGGCAATATTGCAAAAATTTTTGGTGAGCTTATCACGCTGATTGAGCCTTCAAAACGAATTGGGCAGCTGGAAGGAACTTATACCCGACTTCCATATTCAAAAGAGTCTTTTGGTGTTCCTGACAACATTTACATAATTGGAACAATGAATACAGCAGACCGTTCCATCTCTACAATCGACACTGCTCTTCGCCGTCGTTTTCAATTTAAAGAAATGCAGCCTGATCCATCAGTTCTAAGCGAAATTTATGTTGAAGAGCTTTCAATTCAAAAACTTCTCTCACACATGAATCAAAAAATCAGCGTACTTTACGACCGTGAGCACACAATTGGTCATGCCTATTTCATGCCGTTAAAGAACAATCCAACAGTTGAAACGCTTGCTTCTATTTTTAAAAGTGCAATTCTCCCTCTACTGCAGGAATATTTTTATGAGGACTATGAAAAGATTCGCCTTGTACTTGGAGACAATAAAAAGGTAAATGAGAGCGAACAATTTATTATTAAAAATGTGGTTGACTATGATGCACTTTTTGGCAGCACAGATTTTGATCTTGGCTATTCCTTTCAATATAAAATAAATGCAGCGGCATTTTTCAATAATCAAAGCATACCATTCTATTTAAAATCTATTTTTCAAAATTGAAAGGATCATATATGTCAAAAACAATTTATCAGATAAGCGAATATGGATCTTTTATCACAGGCAGACAAATAGAAGGATACACTACTCTGCCGCCTACCATATTTGAGCAGCTGGAAAACTTTATTCTCTCCAGTAAAAATGTAAGCTCCACTCATACGTTTCATAAGTTTTTCGGCACAAGCAGTGACACAAATGCCTTAGAGCTAATGGGAATTTCATTCAGAAAAGAAATCGGCAAGATTATAACTGCCAAAAACTATATCGGTGTTATTACATTCGATGATGGCACTGCCATTGAAATCTTACCAAAGATTGTCTCTAACACGCAAAAAAGCAATCAAAAAATCAAAAAACTTGTGACAGACATGATCAAATCACTCACGAATATCTCATGTAAAAGCTTGCAAGTTACAGATGTCGATATTGAAAAAATGCCGATTCTGGATATCTTCATACGAATGTTTATCGTTGAAGCATTTTGTTTGGCAAAACATGGACTGCGCAGCAACTATGAAACCATAGCTGAAAACAGATCTTATTTTAAGGGAAAAATTTTGTTTCCTGAGCAGCAAAAATACAATATTTCCCATAAAGAACGTGTTTTCACAGAATCTGATGAATTTACACCTAACTGCCCTGAAAACAGACTGATCAAATCGACATTAATGCTTTTATATAAACAAACACACTCTTTGAGAAACAAGAACGATATAAAAACATTGCTTGCTGCTTTTGGTGATGTCCCGTTTTCTACAGACTATGCCAGTGATTTTTCAAAAATAGGACTTGATTACAATTCAAAAAACAATGTGAACTTTAAAAATAAAAGTAATAGCAGGGACTATTCCACACTCCTTCTATGGTGCCAACTTTTCTTGAGTGGAAAAAGTTTTTCTTCGTTTTCTGGCTCTGGTGCTGCATTTTCTCTTATGTTTCCTATGGAAACACTATTTGAGCGCTATGTTGCCGTGCAGTTAAAAAAATTTCTACCGGCAGAGGATTTTTCAATCTCCATACAAGATGCCACACATTATCTGTTCACACAGCCTAATAAGAAATTTATATTACGGCCAGATATTGTAATCACCAGAAAACATGACAACGCCATTTTTATTTGTGATACGAAATGGAAACTTCTCTCCAGCCAAAAAGTAAATTGGGGGATCTCTCAGGCGGATATGTACCAGATGTATGCATACCAGAAAAAATACAATGCCAAAAACATTACAATGCTCTATCCAATGACTGAAAAAGTCAGTCAAAAGATAGAGCATGAAAAAGAAATCAAGTTTACTTCAGATGATGGTGTGATCGTTAGGGTACGATTCATAGATTTGTTTGACATCAAAAAAAGTTTAATGGGATTGATGGACCTGTGACAAAAGCATTATAATGTACGCAGGAAATCTTCGATGAACCAACTCTCATACAGATGAGCTTTGATATTTGGATGAGAGTTTCTTCCTCCCACCTTAAATGCTTCCATGCGAAGCTCTTTTACACGATCACAATGAGCAGGGTTTGTAGAGCGATGCATCATTGGTGTTCGCTCATCTCCGTTTAAGTCGATATATGGAATGCCCCATTTCTTTGCCACCTCAATGGTTGCCAGACGATAATCATCAGTCTCACATCCATTTGACACTAAAATGCCAATATGTGCATACGGATGATGCGCAATCAGATATTCCAAAACAACATTCCATGCACCATAAAATGTAGTATTATCAGTATCATCAATCGTGCCCAAATGAATTATTCCTGTCTGATCTTCGCCATCGCTTCCTGTTGATGATGGTCTGTGGTGTGAATCATTGATTCCGTAGTACAATGTGATGTAATCAACATCCTCATCAATAGTCTTATAAATTCCATTGGAAAATGAATTGGAAAAAGTGCCTGGAATAGGCGGCATCGCCATTGTCTGGCCACCTACTGCCAAATGCTGCACTGTCATCTGATTTCTTTCAGCTATTAAATAACCATATGTCTTATATTTTCCAGCAAACGGACCATCTTCAAATGTCTCGCTATATCCTCCGGAAAAATCTCCATTTGTAAAACTATCACCGCAAACTGCCCATTTTTTTCCATAAAGAATATTTGTGTTATCCATTTTTTCTCCTTTTCGTTAAAAATGCATCGCTGCAAGACGCTCATATGACAATGTTCCGCCAAACAAATCAAGTGCACTTCCAATTGTCATATCAATCTTTCCTTTTCCCAGTTTTTTGAGAAGCTCAATATCATCCCAACTATGAACTCCTCCGGCATATGTAACAGGAATACCGTCATAATCAGACAGCATCCTAACAAGTCCCGTCTCTATTCCTCCATTTTTGCCTTCTACATCGACAGCATGTACTAAAAATTCATCACAATATGCAGACAACTCCTCCAATAATGGCAGTGTAACTACTTCCTTTGTAAACTTCTGCCAACGGTCTGTCATGATACAGTAGCCTTCATCTATCTTTCTACAGCTTACATCAAGAACTAGCCTTTGTTTTCCAACTAACTGTGTCAGTTTTTTCAAACGGTCATACTGAATACATCCATCGTTAAACACATATGATGTGACAATTACATGAGATGCACCTGCGCGCAAAAAATCAAGTGCATTATCTGGAGTGATACCGCCGCCAGCCTGCAATCCTCCCTCATATGCATGCAGTGCTTCTAGTGCCTGCTTTTTTGTCTTTTCATAATACGGGGAGGACTGTGGATTCAAAAGAATCACATGTCCTCCCTGCAATCCGTCTTGCTTATAACGCTTTGCAAACCACGATGCATCACGATTTGCCACATAATTCTCTGATACCTGATCATTCTCATCCTTCAAAGAACTTCCAACAATTTGCTTCACGATACCATTATGGATATCAATACATGGTCGAAATCTCATACTCTCACCTTATCCTGTCTGATCTATTATGTCAATGCAAAACGTCTGCATACCTTATCCGATACGGTTAATTCTGTGGATTCCCCACAAATTATCCCGTTTCAGATTCAGGTATTCATTGTACGCTCTCTCGAGTATCTGCTTTTCATTTGAAAACTTCAGCAGATGATACGCCTCATGATACTTATAATATCCGGAATCTACAAAATACTCTTCCTTCTGCGGCTTACTGTAGTAACTGTCTGCCATCATTAGATACCAGTGCACTTCTTTTTCTACAATATCCTGCGGTACATGGAATGTATACTCACTTACACCGATATATTTCACAATGGATGCCTCGACACCTGTTTCTTCCCGTACCTCGCGCAGCGCTGTCTGCCAATGCTCCTCTCCGGGTTCAACGGTTCCCTTCGGTAATACCCAGCCTTCATACTTGCTCTTGTAATTCTTATATAAGACTAAAATTTTACCGCGAAATATCACCACACCGCCACAGCTCGTTGCTTCTATCATTGCAATTCCTCCTGACTATGGTGTGTTTTGGCCAGGGCAAATCTCTGCCCTGGCATCATATAAAATAAGTATACTTGAAAATGCATACAGTTTCAAGGTTTTTTTTATCTGCTGAAATAATAATCAAAAATTTGTCCCGCAACCGGTGCTGCAACAATTCCGCCGGCACCGCCCTTTTCAATCATGACACATACTGCGATTTCACTTACATCATTTGTTCCATAACCACAGAACCATGCATGATAATTTTTTGTGGAATCATACTGCGCTGATCCTGTTTTTCCAGATACTCTCGCATATTGGCTGCCTCCAGCTGCTGCCGTTCCATTTGTAATAACATATGTTAGAAATTCATCCATCAGCTCTGCTTCTGCCTTTGTGCACACACTGCGCAGCGCCTTTGGCTTTGTCTGTTCTACAACATTTCCATCTGCATCCAGATAGTGATCTACCAGATAAGGTGTCATCATTACACCATCATTTGCGATAGCTGCATACATCATCAGATTTAACAACGGTGTTACAGTTGTTGTTCCCTGTCCAATGGCAAGCTGCATTCTTGACCACACGCTGTCATCTGAGGCAATATCAAAATGGCTCTTTTTGTACGGGAAATCCACCTGACTTCTGTCACTTTGATTGTATCCAAAATCCTCTGCAAGCTTCTGCCATTTTGTTGAATTAAGTGTCTGTGCTATCGTATCAAACGCGCCATTGCACGACATACCTAAAATTCCATAAATATCCAGTTCTCCATGCGCAACACCATCATGACAGTTTACGACGTAATCACCGTTTGTATATGTTCCGGTGCAAGTATAGTGAAAATCCTGCCATGTATCTGGATTTTCACGAATATATTCAAGTAATGTAATAAGCTTAAAGGTAGATCCCGGAGGATAAGTTCCCTGCGTTGCATGATTCATCATGTTCTGCGTTGTATTTTCCTCTGATGTCAGCCAGCTCCATTGCTCCTCTACTGTGTTTGGATCAAAATTAGGCGAAGAAACCATAGCTAAAATCTTTCCAGTAGATGGCTCCACCACAGTAATTGAGCCTGTCTTTCCATCAAGTTGTCTATAACAAAAATCCTGCAAACCAGAATCAAGTGTTGTCACAAGCGTATCTCCCTGTGTCTTAACACCAAGAAACTCATTTTTAACTTTGTCCAAAAATCAACATGACTTGTCAGAAGATTTAACTTCTGAGTATCTTCAAGACCATAGCCACCAAGCACGGAATAACCTACTGTATGCGCATACCAATTTGTGTATGGATATGCGCGCACCTCAGTTCCATCCTCTCTTGTCTGCGTAGTCGCCACTACAACACCATCACTTGTAACAATATCGCCCTTTCGAATCAGCTGTGCCATATTTTGCTGTCTTGTATTATATTTACTTGAAAGAACATCATCCTTTCCTTTCACCTCAAAATAAATAAAATACAAAAGCATTGCACCAAGCAGTGATACTAAAATTGTACCTGCCACTTTAATTTCATGCTGGCGGCTTGTAGGCTTATTTTCTTTTTTTCCCCTTTTTTTAGTGGTGTTTTTTACTTTTTTCTGCGCCTTTGGTTCTTGTTTTATTTCTTCTTGTTTTATTTTTTCTTTTTTGATTTCTGGCTTTTGCTCCTGTTTCTCTGCAGCTGTTTCTTCATTCTTTTTTTCTGGTTTTACTTCTTCGTTTTTCTTTACAGTTGCTTCTTTCTCGTTAATAATGGACTCTTTCTTTGATTCTCTCAAGTCTTTCCACCTCATTCTGACGTTTGATATACAGTTCCTGCATGATTCCAAAAATAATAAATGTACTTAACACAGAGCTTCCTCCATAGCTAACTAGTGGAAGTGTTACACCTGTAAGCGGAATAAATTTAATTCCGCCTCCGATTGTCAAAAAGACCTGTGTGCCATATATGGCTGTAAGACCAATTCCAATCAGCTTATAAAATGGAAGATATAGCTCTGCTGCGACTGCAATAAACATTAACAGACATGCAATACAAATTAAAATCAGACAAATGCCAATGATACCGCCAAGCTCCTCGCAGACTGCTGTAAAGATACAGTCCATGATAACCTCTGGTGTTTTAGATGGCTGTCCTTTGTAAAGTCCCTGTCCGAACCATCCGCCTGTTCCAATTCCAAACAAGGAATTTCCGATCTGATTTCCTTTTCCGTAAAAATCAGCAAATGGATGAAGCCATGTCTGAACACGCACACGTACATGAGCAAACAGATAATACGCCGCGATACAGGCAAAAAAGCCGGCAATCAATCCAATAAAAAGATAAGCTTTCTGTTTCGTTGCCACATATAACATCATCAAATAAGAAACAAAGAAAATGAGTGCAGCACCAAGATCTCTTGACGCAACAAGAATTATTCCGTGAACTGCTGCGATTACTGCTGACAAGAGTACACGCTTTATATCTGTGCGCTCACGAAGCAGTACCGCAATCAGAAGTACAAAGCTTATCTTTACAAACTCAGATGGCTGAAAGCTGAAAAATCCTAGATTGATGTAGAGATTTGCACCTCTTGTAATTTTACCAAGTACAAGCACTATGCCAAGCATCAAAATACCGATGATACCCATCACAATTGCCCAGTTACGTGCAGCCTTCAGTTTTGCAAACATTTTGGGAACTATTAGTGTAAGCACAGAGGAACCTACTACTATAATATACTGCTTTATTGACTGTTTTGGATTTAGCCTTGTAAGCAGTATAAAACCAATTGACAAAAACATAAGCATATGGCTTAGCAGCGCTAAATTTGCTTTTTTGTACATATGGCGGTATACAAGTAGATACACCATAAAATAAAGCATAATAGCTGCATAGTAGCCCACTATCAGTATGTTTCTCTCTTTCACTGCGATCACAGCAAAACCTAGTGTCAAAAATGAAAAGGTCAAAAGGTTCATTCCCCAATAACACCCTCTCATATTTTCAACACTCTTATATCGAAGTGACCAAAATGCCAGCACCGTATATAAGATCATCACAATGATCATCGAATATTTACATACACTCGTTAATAATGTTGTCATCTATTCTTCCCTTTCGTTGTCTAGTATACTGCTGACCCTCTTTTACTCAGCTCCTCTTTTATAATGACCGCGTGTTGTATTTTCAAGTTTTGCCGACGTCTTTCCTGTCTTAGCAAGCTCTTTGTATACAGCTAATACCTCTTCCATCTGCGTTTGTGTTTCTGTAGTAAAACTTAATCTTACACTGCGAAGCGAAAGTGTGCGCACAGACGACCACTGATCGGCCAGAGACAGCGGCAGACTGTTATAAATCACGTTATAACATTCCCTGCAATTATTTTTAACAGGAAAACGGTTTCTCATTCGGTCTACAAGTGTCAGTTCTACTGGCTGTTTTTTACATCCAATCGTATTTTTACAAATACACTGTGCAGACACCATCATTGGAAGCCTGCCATACACAATAAGTTCGCTTGTCAAATCTGCCGATGCTTCCAACTCTTTTCTATTTAGTTCAACAGAAAGCGTCCTGTATTGATTTCCCCATGAAGAAAGCTCCTTCGCAGCCTGTGTATTCCAGCTATACAAACTATGATCAGCTGATACCTTTCCTGGCAGCAGATACTTCTGCGCAAATAGCCACGCCTCCGGCGTAGAAGCTAAAATGCCATCAAAGCCCGCGTCACTAATGATTTCTTTATACTCTAAATACCATGGCTCATTCTCCTGACGAAAGACCTTTGGCAAATATAAGAAACACATTTTTCCTGCCTGGCGTGCTTTTTGCACGAATTTCTCATATTGATCTGGCTCACATATATGACTGTCAATTGTCACCTGACTAATCCAATCCTGCGATAAAAGCACTTCAAATTGCTCTTTTGTCTCAACCGATGCATGCCAAATCAATGCCAAACCTTGCTCATCTGTCACTGTCTTCTTTGCTTTCTCTTTGAAAGTCTCTCCTGATATGACAGATTCTCTGTGCCATACTTTAAGAAGCTCATCTTTGATTGACTGTACTCCTGCTCTTCTAAGCTCGTTTAGCACACCAACTGGGCAAAATGATGCTTCATCTGTCTCAATCGTAAGAGCCTCCCATGAAAAATCAGTATCGCCAAGCTTTTCCATTTGCTTTTGAATCGCTTCCTTTGTGAGCGGACGGCTTTTTGCTTCCTGCACCATACCTGCACTGACAGTAATCTCATTTTTTTTGCAGCACGCTCACATGACCGTCTTCACACGCTGCAGCCGCAGTCACAGATAGTATAGCAGGTTTTCCCTGATAAATCTTTACCGTTCCTTTTATATTTTCTTTCAATTTTGTTCCAATATAGTCGGTACGAATCTTTTCAAGGAATACATCCTCTCCTGCACGAAAATCAGGTGCCGTATATGTTATCATGGAAGTGTCGTTATGTCTTGTATAATAGCCATCTGTAAATCCTTTTCTGTTAAACAGACCAAGCAAATGCTTCTTGTCTGCCTCAGACACACGATATGATGCTTTGGGATTTGCCAGATAACGATCAAGATACTTGCGATAAATGCTGACTACACCTGCTGTGTACTCTGGCTTTTTCATTCTTCCTTCAATTTTAAGGGAATACACTCCTGCCTCTATAAGTTTGGGTAAAATTTCTATTGTACATAGATCCTTTGGACTTAAAATATAGCCCTTTTGCTGCGGCAAAATCACTTTTCCATTTTGTTCAACGCTATACGCCATACGACATGGCTGCGCACAGCGTCCTCTGTTGCCGCTTCGTCCGCCTGCAATACTTGAAAACAGACACTGACCTGAGTAGCAATAGCAAAGTGCTCCATGCACAAAGCTCTCAATTTCCAGATCACAGCTTTTATGAATGCTGCGAATCTCATTAAGTGAAAGCTCACGTGGTGTTACTATACGCGTTGCACCGAGTTCTTTTAATTTTTCTGCTGAAAGCTCTCCGCTCATTATCATCTGTGTGCTGGCATGAATCGCCAGATCCGGAAACCACTCACGCACACGACGAAAGACACCAAAATCCTGCACAATCACTGCATCAAGTCCCTGGCGATAAAAAGGCAAAAGATACTCATACAGTTCTTCCATTTCCTGTTCTTTTAATAACGTGTTGACAGTAAGATATAATTTTTTTCCATGCAAATGCGCATAATCAATCGCATCTAAAAGTGATTCACTCTCTGCATTGTCTGCATAGGCTCTCGCTCCAAAGCGGCTTCCTCCTATATATACAGCATCTGCACCTGCTGCAAAGGCCGCGTACATCGTCTCTACAGACCCGGCTGGTGCAAGCAGCTCTGCTATTTGTTTCATCTTTTATGCCTGCCTTTCCTTGTAAATTATCTTTAATTACTGACTATTGACTTAAAGCACAAAGCCCGGCACACTGCCCGGGCTTTTCTATAGTTTATTTTTCTTGTGTGCCGCTGCGCTGTTTGCAAATGATCCATACGGCGGATATTGTTTTTTCTCTTGTGATGCCTGCGCGGTCTGTGTATTTTTTGCCTCTGCCTCTTTTGCTAACGACTGCAGATATGGACATACTGCCTGTGTCTTGGGCTTCTCCTGCAGCTGCTTTTTTAAGCTTGCTATTGTCATCTGCATATTGACCATCTCGCGCTTCATATTGTAAAATTCTGCTTCCTGCTGCTCGTACTTTCTTGTTGCTTCCTCTGCCTGCTGCTTCATGCGGCAGTAATCATCTGCCATATTCATAAGCAAAATAATCTGGCGAAAAGCATTTGCCTGCTTGCTGTACGCTGACTGACGATGCAAAAGCTCCATTTTTTCATTAATATACTCTGCAAGCTCTCTTACGTAGGATGCGTCCTGATCGGTGCTGATCTTATACACCTTATCTTCTATTATAACATCTGTACTATTTCTTTCCATGTTCTTAAAACCCTCAAAAATCTCATACTTTAGGCACCGGTCTGTGAAGGTGCTCATAAGCTAAACGTGTGATTGCTCTTCCTCTTGGTGTACGCTCGATCAGTCCGTTTTGAATCAAATATGGCTCATAAACGTCCTCAATCGTGCCTGAATCTTCGCCTAATGCAGCTGCGATTGTATCTAATCCCACCGGACCGCCGCCAAACTTATCTGCAATTGTCTCTAAAATTGCGCGGTCTCCCTTGTCAAGTCCAAGGCGATCTACCTCAAGAAGATCAAGTGCATACTCTGCAACTTCTTTTGTGATAACACTGTCATAACGTACCTGCGCAAAATCACGCACACGCTTTAACAGACGGTTTGCAAGACGCGGTGTTCCTCTTGAGCGGCGAGCAAGCTCTAACGCACCTTCTTTCTCAAGCGTAACATCCAGTACATTAGCAGAACGCTCAAGCACTTGCACAAGCTCATTTGTCGTATAAAAATCAAGCTTATGCACAACACCAAATCTGTCACGAAGAGGTGCTGTTAAAAGACCAACTCTTGTTGTTGCACCCACTAATGTAAATTTAGGCAGGTCTAAACGGATAGAACGTGCTGTCGCGCCCTTTCCGATCATTATATCAATCTCAAAATCCTCCATTGCCGGATATAAAACTTCCTCGACCTGACGGCTCAGGCGATGAATTTCATCGACAAAAAGCACATCATTTTCAGACAGACTGTTTAAAATAGCTGCCATATCGCCTGGCTTTTCAATGGCTGGACCTGACGTAATTTTAATATTGCTGCCCATCTCATTTGCAATAATTCCGGCAAGTGTCGTCTTTCCCAGTCCCGGAGGGCCATATAAAAGCACATGATCTAGTGCTTCTTTTCGCTTCTTTGCCGCCTCTATATATACTTTCAAAATCTCCTTGGCTTTTTCCTGTCCGATATACTCTGACAGATACTGCGGCCTGAGATGGTTTTCCAGCACGTTTTCATTTTCTTCGAGCTGGGTCGTGATAATTCTTCTTTCCATGTTGTTCCTCTGTTCTTTTCTTCGCAGTTATTCGGCCAGATATACAGCAGACACTGCAGACACAATTTCTGACACCGCGGTTTTTACAATGTTTTCTTTAACGCAGCCTTAATTATTGCTTCTGTACTTAGTGTCTCAATATCCTTAACTCCAGAGACTGCTTTGACTGCCTCAGATGCACTAAAGCCAAGTGCTGTCAATGCCTCAATTGCCTCAGCACGATTTGCATTAGTTTTCGAATCCACAGCACCAGCTGAAACCATAGCAGACTGCTCTCCAAGAGTATCTGCAAGCGAAATTTTATCCTTTAACTCAAGAATCATTTTCTGAGCTGTCTTAATTCCAATGCCAGGTGCCTTTGCAATCGTCTTTGCATCCTGTGCATAAATTGCAAAACGAAGTGTGTCCATTGACAATGCTGACAAAATGCCAAGTGCTCCCTTCGGGCCAATACCGCTGACACCAATCAGCAGCTCAAACATTTCCTGTTCCTCTTTACTTATAAAACCATATAGCTGCATAGCATCTTCCTTCACATGAAGATATGTATACAGTTTAAATTCGCTATTCTTTGCCGGAAGGCGATTCAAAACAGTCTCCGGTACCCGGATACAAAAACCAATTCCGCCGCACTCAATTACCACGGCATCTGTGCTGTGTCCGGCATATACTCCTGAAATATAGGAAATCATTTCATTCTCCTTTAATACACCCTCAAAACAAAAAGGCATGTTCGCTTTAGTATAACATGGAAAAAGGCACTTGGCAAGATGAAAGAAAAGACGTGTATGAGATAGAAATCCCAACACGTCTCTCTTACACTATATTAATTTACAGATTCGCATATGTTTACAGATGTGCAGCTTACAGATGCAATACACGTTCCTTAATCTCTTGTGTTCTTCCCTGATTCCAGAACTGAGTTCCGATGTAGCCGCATGTACGTCTTGCGACATTCATCTTATCCTGATTGCGGTTTCCACAATTTGGACACTCCCATACAAGCTTTCCGTCATCATCTGATACAATTTGTATCTCTCCATTATAGCCGCATACCTGACAATAATCACTCTTTGTATTTAACTCGGCATACATGATATTTTCATAAATATATTTCATGACAGAAAGAACAGCATCGATATTGTTTTGCATGTTTGGAACCTCAACATAGCTGATTGCACCACCTGGAGACAGCTTCTGGAACTGTGACTCGAACTTCAGCTTATCAAATGCATTGATCTTTTCTGTTACATGAACATGATAGCTGTTTGTGATGTAATTCTTATCTGTGATTCCAGGAATCAGTCCAAAACGCTTCTGCAGACACTTTGCAAACTTATATGTAGTGGACTCAAGCGGTGTTCCATACAAGCTAAAATCAATGTTATGCTCTGCCTTCCACTTTGCACATGCATCATTCATATGCTTCATAATCTCAAGTGCAAATGGAGTTGCCTGAGGATCAGTATGGCTTGTTCCTGTCATGTACTTAACACACTCGCACAAACCGGCATAGCCTAAGGAAATTGTTGAATAGCCATTATATAACAGCTTATCAATCGTCTCGCCCTTCTTTAAACGAGCTAGTGCACCATACTGCCACAAAATCGGTGCAACATCAGACGGAGTTCCCTTTAAACGATTATGTCTGCACATTAATGCACGGTGACACAGTTCAAGACGCTCATCAAAGATCTTCCAGAAACGATCCTTATCCTTTCCTGATGAACATGCAACATCAACAAGATTGATTGTGACAACACCCTGATTGAAACGGCCATAAAACTTTGGCTTATTATTTTCATCATGATATACAGTCAGGAAGGAACGACATCCCATACATGGATAGCAGTTTCCATCTTTGAGTTCCTTCATAACCTTCTCGGAAATATAATCTGGAACAAGTCTCTTCGCTGAACACTCTGCAGCAAGCTTTGTCAGATAATAATACTTGCTGTCCTCGTGAATATTATCCTCTTCGAGTACGTAAATCAGCTTAGGGAATGCCGGTGTAATCCATACACCCTTCTCATTCTTGACACCTCTGATACGCTGATGAAGCATCTCCTCGATAATCGCTACAAGATCCTCTCTTGTCTGACCTTCCGGTACCTCATCAATATACATAAATACTGTAATAAACGGTGCCTGTCCATTTGTTGTCATAAGCGTGATAACCTGATACTGAATTACCTGAACACCACGGTTAATCTCTTCCTTTACACGCTTTTCTGCGATAAGATTGATCTGCTCCTCTGTTACCGGGATTCCTGCTTCTTCCATCTCCTTGCGAACCATACGACGGAATTTCTCACGGCTGATCTGTACAAAAGGTGCAAGATGTGCCAGTGAAATACTCTGTCCGCCATACTGTGAGCTGGCTACCTGTGCGATGGCCTGTGTTGCAATGTTACATGCAGTTGAAAAGCTCTTTGGCTTTTCAAGCATAGTCTCACTGATTACAGTGCCATTTTGCAGCATGTCCTCAAGATTAATCAGACAACAGTTGTGCATGTGCTGTGCATAATAATCTGTATCATGGAAATGAATGATTCCAGCATCATGCGCCTCCACAATATCCTCTGGCAGCAAAAATCTTCTTGTAAAATCCTTATTTACCTCACCTGCAATGTAGTCCCTTTGTACACTGTTTACAGTCGGATTCTTATTTGAGTTTTCCTGCTTTACCTCTTCGTTGTTGCACTCAAGAATACTCTTGATACGTTCATCAGTTGTATTGTGTGTTCTGGCTAACTCGCGCTCATAACGATACCTTACATAATTTCGCGCTACAGAGAAGGCCTGCTCACGCATAATGGCATTCTCCACAAGATCCTGTATTTCTTCCACGTTTAAGGAACGATTCACTGCAAGGCACTGCTTCTCTACTTTTTCCACAATATGAGCGATCTGATGATGGCTCAGTCTTTCAGCCTCAACCACGCTGTCATTGGCCTTTTTCACGGCCTGTGCAATCTTATTTGCGTCAAAGATTGCCTCTGCTCCGCTTCTTTTAATAATCTTCATTATGCAGCCCCCTTAATCAAGTTGTTCCTCACCATTATACAACATCTTGTGCTTTTGTCAATGTATTTATACTGTATTTGGTGTCTATCGAATTCACAATTGTAGTGGGTGCTTTTGCAACTTTGAAAAAATTTTTCCAGTTTTTTCACACAATACAAACCTGTGTTCCCTATATCGACAAAATATTATGATGTCTTTAGGGAACTTTTGTCATATCGTCTGACTATACTTTCTGTGTCTTTGAAATGAAAGACTTTCGATAATCGCTCGGTGAGCATCTCATCACCTGATGAAATACCTTTCCAAAATAGGCAGGATTGGAAAATCCAACCATCTGGGCAATCGATGTGATGCTGTCTTCTCCCTTGATCAAAAGGGGCAGACTTTTCTCAATGCGGTATTCCAACAAATATTCAAATATCGTCTGATTCATATGACGCTTGAAAAAACGGCAGCATTCACTCGCGCAGATATTAACATTTTCTGCGATAGCTCCAAGAGTCACATGCTCATGATAATGCTCCTGCAAATAAGTAATCGTCTTTCTAAGACGCTCAATATCTTTGTACTGAGCCGATGGATCTGGCGAAATTTCACTCCATACGTTTGTATACAATGTATTCCATATTTGCAAAAGTGTCTGACAAATTACAAGCTCAAATCCTGGCAAATGACCCTCATAATCTGTCACAATTGTTTGAATTAACAAAAGTATCTGTTTTTGCCACTCAGTATCTGGCACAAGATGTAGTCCTCCAAGCAAATCATTTCTTGTTACAGGCTCTACATATTTTTTGTCAACTGCACTTCCCTCAAAGCCATAAATCATTCGCGGATGAAATGTAACGGAAAGATAACGGCAGTCTCCCTGATTCAACATATGACCAGTGTGAAGTGCATTTGCATTGCAAAAAAGTCCTTCTCCTGCCTTAAGGCAATATACAGTGTCATTTACCTGATATTCGATTTGTCCCTCCTCAATATAGGTTAATTCTACCTCCGGATGCCAGTGCCAGGCAAATGCGCCTCTCTCGTAATCAGACAACACTTCATGGCTGACAAACACTGGAAATTCATAGCTTCCGTGAAACTTCAGCTCTTTTTTCTCATTATTAATTTTTAATTGCATAGAAACCTCAAGATACTTATAATTTTTTCGAAAATAGTTGTTGCCATACCATTCCTCTCTCATTATAATTGTAAGTAGAGGAAAGTCAAGACGATTTCCAAATGCACGTTAAGGCAATCGGCTAGCGCTGCGGCCAAAATTGTCTGTACGCCTACTCAATATTTTATTACACACGATACTACTATTTATTATTTATCGCAGCGCAGAAATGGGGTTATCATGAAGATTTTAGTTACCGGTGGCGCCGGCTATATCGGCAGCCATACCTGCGTCGAACTGTTGAACGAGGGATATGAGGTTGTCATCATGGACAACCTGTACAACGCCAACATTAAGGCCGTTGAACGCATCGAGCAGATCACTGGAAAGAAGGTTACTTTCTACCAGACTGACATGTTAGACCGTGAGGGTGTAAAGGCAATCTTCGATAATGAAAAAATTGACGCAGTCATCCACTTTGCAGGTCTCAAGGCTGTCGGCGAATCTGTTGTAAAGCCAATCGAGTACTACACTAACAACATGTCCGGCACACTGATTCTGTGTGATGAGATGCGCAATCACGGCGTTAAGAACATTATCTTTAGCTCTTCTGCTACTGTATATGGTTCTCCAGCTGAGATCCCGATTACTGAAAACTGCCCGAAGGGTACTGCAACTACCCATATGGCTGGACCAAGTGGATGCTTGAGCAGGTATTAACTGATATTCACACTGCTGACCCAGAGTGGAATGTAATCCTGCTTCGCTACTTCAATCCAATCGGTGCTCATAACGAGCGGCCTGATCGGTGAGGATCCAAAGGTATTCCGAACAACCTGGCTTCCATATGTTGCTCAGGTTGCAATTGGAAAGCTTCAGTGCATCAACGTATTCGGAGATGACTACGATACACCAGACGGAATCCGGTGTTCGTGACTACATTCATGTAGTAGACCTTGCAAGAGGCCATGTAAAGGCAAAT